>Ga0310691_10000011_pt1 | contig 376291 bp, 606 predicted proteins | sample 176DNAGHGlowgp2_FD_203887 | JGI IMG/M metagenome (GOLD analysis project Ga0310691, IMG submission 203887) | Sheep rumen microbial communities from Palmerston North, Manawatu-Wanganui, New Zealand - 1766 DNA GHGlow gp2 (v2) (version 2) | ecosystem: Host-associated > Mammals > Digestive system...
TAATCAAGGACACATAGGTGGACAAGGCTCAAATGGTGTAGCTGGTGTTCAAGGTCCTGTAGGTAAACAAGCTGTTCCAACTACAGGCTATCGTGGTAACCAAGGTCATATAGGTGGACAAGGCTCAAATGGTGTAACTGGTGTTCAAGGTCCAGTAGGTAAACAAGGTGGAATTGGAGATACAGGCTATCGTGGTAATCAAGGACACATAGGTGGACAAGGCTCAAATGGTGTAGCTGGTGTTCAAGGTCCTGTAGGTAAACAAGCTGTTCCAACTACAGGCTATCGTGGTAACCAAGGTCATATAGGTGGACAAGGCTCAGCTGGTGTAGCTGGTGTTCAAGGTCCAGTAGGTAAACAAGGTGGAATTGGAGATACAGGCTATCGTGGTAATCAAGGACACATAGGTGGACAAGGCTCAAATGGTGTAGCTGGTGTTCAAGGTCCTGCCGGTTTACAAGGTGGAAAGGGAAATACAGGTATTCGTGGTAACCAAGGTCACATGGGTGCACAAGGTGATGGTGGTGCTGCTGGTGCAATGGGTGTTATTGGTGCACAAGGCGGTACAGGAACAAATGGTCAATGGGGTTGGAAAGGTGTGCAAGGCTCAAAAGGTGTTATTGGTACACAAGGTAATCCAGGCCCAGGTGCTACAAATGTTTTATATAATAACACTTCTCAAACAACAACTGAGTCTTGTGTCATAACATTTAGTACACAAAATGATCGTACTGTAATTCAGCCTTCAAGAAACAATTATGGATATATAGGTGCAAAAGATAAAATGTTTTATAAAATATATACATCTACGATTAGTGATGATAACTATGACATATCAATTGGTACTTTACAATCCATAGTAAATGATTATGAGAATGGAGCTTTAGGTGGTTCATTAACATTAACAAGAAATTCAACTGCATCATATAGAATTGTTGGTACTTCATTAAACGCAAGTGGATCTTCAAGTACGTTATATTTTAATACTGCATATTTCCAAGGTTCTGAATTGTATTCAGGTTCAGATATAAGACTTAAAGATAATATTAATGGAATTTCTGATGAATTTATTAAAAAGTTATTTGAATTAGATGATGTAACTTATGAATTCATTTGGAAAGAATCAGGAATTAAATCTAATGGTTTTATTGCACAATATGCTGCAGAATATATGCCTGAAGTTGTTGGTTATGATAATGAAACAAATCAATATTCTGTTAATTATAACGCTGCATTATCTAAAGTAATTGGTGCAATCTTTAAGAAAGTTAAAGAACAACAAAAAGAAATAGATAATTTAAAAGAACAATTGAATAAGTTATCAAAATAATATTTAAATTACATCTTTATGAAGGTTATAGGTTTTGAAATATAAATCTATAACCTTTTTGATTTTATTATATGTTAATTTCTATTTTATTATAAAAGATATTAATTAAAGTTAAATAATAAAAAATGTTAAGTACAAGTATTGGATATTCATATAATGATATAACTATTATTCCTTCAGTTATATCAGATATTAGTTCACGTTCAGAATGTAACCCGTTTATTGGAAATACGAAAAATTGGTTACCAATATTTACAGCACCTATGGCAAGCGTTGTTTCTGAAAATAATATTGATACATTTTTGGAAAATGGAATTACACCAATAATACCAAGAAATATCGATTTAGAAATTCGTAAAAAAGAGATGAATAATCAATCGTGGGTTGCTTTATCATTATTGGAATTTGAAGATTTATTTATAAATAATTATTTAGATAGAATTGGTGATTTTAGAACACATTATTTTATATGTGTAGATATTGCAAATGGACATATGAAGTCATTATATGATAAATGTGTTAAAGCAAAAAATTTAGCAAAAGATAATAGTTATATGTTAACTATAATGACTGGTAATATTGCAAATGCTAAAACTTATAGATGGATTTGTGATAATTGTTATATAAAAAATGAACATGGCCAATATGAATGTTGTATTGATTTTATAAGAGTAGGTATTGGAGGCGGGCACGGCTGTATCACTACAAGTAACACAAGTATCCACTATCCACAAGCTAGTCTTATTGATGAATGCCGAATGATAAAAGATTCATATTGTAAAAGATATGCAAGAAAATTTCCAGCAATTGTAGCTGATGGCGGTATTCGTAATTATGATCATGTTATTAAAGCTCTTGCTCTTGGTGCAGATTATGTAATGATTGGTAGTGTATTTGCACAATGTATCGAATCTGCGGGTGAAAAAACTAATAAAAATATTAATCAAAAAGTATCATTAAAAATACCAACAGATAAGTATGAAAATTTTGAAATAGATTCAAAAGGAAATTGGTGGGCTTATTATACTGATGAAGCAATTAAACATTTAAGTGAACCGTGGAAAGAAGAAGCAGATAAATATGAGGAAAAATTAAAAGAATTAAAAGAAAAGAAATATATAGGACCTATTGATGTTAAGTTCTTTGGTATGGCTTCTGCAGATGGTCAAAAATCAATAGATGGAAAAAAGAAAAAAACAGCAGAAGGTATAACAAAGTATCTTCCTGTTAAATATACATTAGCTGGTTGGACTGAAAATATGATAAGTTATTTACGTTCTGCTATGTCATATACAAATTGTAAAACAATATATGATTTTATTGGAAAACCAGAATTAATCATTAATAGTATATCTGAAATACAAGCAGTAAATAAATAAAGCATTAGTAGATTAATGAAAAAATTTACAAATAATTCATCATATAAAATAATACGAATAACTGATGATGAAAAAATTAAATTAACATTTGATACTTGGTATCCTTGGGAAAAAAGAAATTTTGATATTATTAATATACCTAATGATAATAGTATTATTGATATAATATTAAATAATAATGAAATAGATGCTATCGTTGTTCAATTTGATGATATTCCAGAATTACCTATATTAAATTCATTGCCCGAATATTTTAAACGTCGTATATTTTATTATGATAAGAAAAATAATTATGGAATAGATGTAGCGCTAAAAATTAATCATAATATTTTATCAAAATTCGATATACCAACATATTCATTAATTACACCTTTATATAATACAAAATTAGAATATTTTGAAAAATGTTATAATTCATTACGAAGTCAAACAATTAATGATTGGGAATGGGTTTTAGTAGATGATTCTCCAGAACCATTAAATGATATTAAAACATTTATAAAAAATCAAAATGATATTAGAATTAAATATTATAGAATATGCCCAACAAAAGGAAATATAGGTTTATCTAAATGGAGAGGAAATTGTATGTCAACAGGTAAGTGGTTAATAGAATTAGATCATGATGATATTTTATTACCATGGTGTTTAGAAACAATTTCAGAAGCAATTAAACTTTATCCAAATAATAAGTTTATATATTCAGATAATACTACAATCGATAAAAACGATAATGTTACATTATGTAATTATGGAAAAGATTATGAATGGGGTTTAGGCTATGGTCATTCATATATATCCAAAACACCTAATGGAGATATTAGGACTGATTGGTCAGGACCAGTTAATTGTGCAACAATAAGACATATTGTAGGTGTACCTAATCATTTTAGATGTTGGGAACGTAATTTTTATTTTGAAATTGGTGGACATAATCAATGTATGAGAATTGCTGATGATTATGAATTATTAGTTAGATCATTCTTAAAAACAAAATTTACTCATATAACAGCATGTTGTTATGCTCAACGTTTTGATGGTAATAATTCTCAATATAAAGAAAGTAAAGATTCAGATAACCAAGGTAATATACATGATATTCAACGTCGTGTTAGATTAACAACAATTTATTATGATGAACTAATTCATAATAGATTAGAAGAATTGGGATTAGATGATTCACATTGGGTTAAAGGTGATCCGCATGAAACAATATCAATATATGAAAAACTTCATTTACCAGAAATATGTGAAGATCAATATTTACCTGAATGGTCTAAAGATACAGATTTACATTAATCTGTATCTTTTTTTAATTAAAATTATTCTATATAATATTTGAATTTTCTTATTTTATTACTATATTATTTATGTATGGCAGTTAACATAAAAACTTCATTAATATTGTAATAAAAATCAAATAATATGAATAATAGAAAAAGACCACAGTACATCGAAAAACAGTTGAATGAGATTAATGATATTTTTCGTTCAATTAAGTTAAAAGATGAAGACAGATATAATAATGATTTGTTTACTTGGTTTACAAATTATTTGCTTCATAATAATTGGTATCGTGGTTATAATATGTATGTTGATATGACTGATACTAATGGAGAATTTTTAGGTCGTGGGTTGGCTGGTCCTGATTATAAAAATAAAGATTATTATATTCAAATTTGGTAATTTGGAGAAATTAACATTATATTCAAATTTGGTAAACATGTTTAATAAAGGAAAGATTGTATTTGATCCAACTGTAGAACGTATTTATAATCAGTATATTGAGAAAACTATGTGTTCTGGTATGGTTGATGTTAAAGAGTTTTTTCAAAAGGTATTTGAAAATGGTTATCATGAAGGATATAATGATGGTCAAGCAGATGCTGTAAATCATGGTAATATGACAGTGAAAAAATGTAGATATTAAATATTAATAAACATGTTAGCTAAAAAGGTTAAAGTATCTAAAACATCTACAAAAGATCCTGAAATTATTGAAGCTTGGTTGAAAGCTGGTAAAAACCTTACAACAACTGTAATGGATGGTAAAATAAGGTTATGGTTAAAATGGGGAGTTGTTTGGATGGAAGATAGATGTTCAGTTGCAGATCCTCTTTATGATGGCCGTTGTAAACAACAGAATATTATGGAGATTGTATTTGATGAGTTCATGGAGAAATGGGTATATGAACATAAATTTGAGTTTTCGCTAGTAGAAGATTAAATTAATATGACATTAGATAATTTTATACAATACTTAATTGAGTTAAGAGACAAACATAATGCTGGTTCTTATACAGTAATGAATAATGAATTAGTTTATGATGTTATTTGTGGAGAAATAGATAATGTATGTGGAGAACCTATACTTATGGATTCTAATCATGTTTTAGTTGATCATATAAGTAAAACATTACAAATTAATTTTGTTGATAATAATAAATGTATTTAATATGAGAAATAGAGCATATCGTAGAAATGTAGAATCACTCCATTTGGCAAAACGTAAAAGAATTATAAATATTATTAAAGAGTGGGGATTAACTGATGAGCAGATTAAAGTTGGTCAGGATCATGCAGTTAATTGGATGTCTAATGAATGGTGGGCAGATTCTTATAAAAAGAAATGTAATCGTAAACGCCGTCATGAATTTAAAAGAAATATAATAAAAGAAAAATATGAATAAAGAAAATTTTTACTTCGATGCTGAATATGCACATAAGATGACTGATGAAATTGCCAATGGCAAATTACAAGAAGATTTAGATAAAGTATATAAATATATTAATTCAGCAATGAGTAAAGGTGAATATAGATGTGTAATTGACTTTGGAAATAGAACAATTTCTGACTTTCTAATTAATAAACTTAAAGCAAGTAAGTTTAAAATTGATGTATGGCATGGTGACCAAAGAGATCCAGCAAATGATTTAATTATAACTTGGTAAATTATGTGGAAACATCCTAAAGAATTAAATAAGATTGGAGATTTTTCAAAACCAATTATTTATTGGACTTGGAATAATAAGTGTAATATATTCAAAGATCTAATAGTTTTCTATGGAGGTAAACCCGAAAATGTTGGAACTCTTGAACAACATATAGATAATTGGCTGTGGAAAGTTAAGAAATATAATATTAAGTGGTGGCAATTTGTAGAAGAATTATCTCCTTGTGGTTTAATTGGATTCAATGGTAATAAACCTTATGGATGTGAAGAACACGAAATAACAAGAGAACTTTGGGATGCTATTGGTAATAATGATTTAGAATTACAATATAAATTAATTTTGGAAATTACTGGGGATGAAAAGGAGTGAAGCATTTATTGAGAGAGTTAAAGAAACTATTATAAATAAATATACTGAATATTCGCATTAAAAATGAAAACAAATAAAGAACTTGAAAATAAAGGTAAATTCATGTCATTTATATTAAGACATGGAAAAGAAGAATATGACGCTGGTTTAATTGATGAAAATGGCTGGATGTCTGTTGATGATTTAGCATCATTAAAAGGTTTATCAAAAGAACTTATTGATGAAATTGTCAATACAAACAATAAGTCAAGATATGAATATAATGAAGATAAAACAAAGATACGAGCAAGACAAGGGCATTCAATACCCGTAAATGTAGAAATGAGAAAAGCACAAATAACACGCGAAAATCCGTATCTTTATCATGGTACTTCAGATAGATTTATTGAAAGCATTAAAGTAAATGGATTACTCCCCCAATCACGCCAATATGTTCATTTATCTGGAGATAAGAAAACTGCTATTAATGTAGGATTACGTCATGGTGGAAAAACTGTAATTATAATTATAGATGCATTCCAAATGATACAAGATGGAATTGATATTTATATTTCAAACAATGGCGTTTATAATACAAAAAAGGTAGATATAAAATATTTTAAAAATTTTATTTATGATTGAATTAATAGGAAAATATACATCTGCAAAAATATTTGCTGAAACAATAGAAGAAGGGGTATATGGACAAGTATATGATATAATTAATTGTCCTGCATTTGCTAATCAAAAAGTTGTGTGCATGCCTGATGTACATGTAGGTGCTTCTGGTCCATGTGGATTAGTTGCATCTATTGGTGATTATATATGTCCTGAACATATTGGTGTTGATATTGGATGTTCAGTATCAATGATGATATTAGATAAGAAAGTTCCTACAGATAAGTATGCTGAATTAGAACGTAGAATTAAGAATAAAGTTCCATTTGGATTTAATTTGAATGGACATGTTGTTATTGATGAAAAGGAATTTAGAAAATTCTTAATGAATGGTTTTAATAAGTATCGTAACTATTGGCCAGAGATGCTTATGGATCTTCCTAATGAAGTTACTGAAAAGTGGATATCTAACCAGTTGAAGAGATTGAATATGGATGAAGGTGTATTCTATAAGTCTCTTGGCACAGTTGGCGGAGGCAATCATTTTATCGAATATGATGAACAGGAAGATGGTAATTTAGCAGGTATAACACTCCATTTTGGTTCTCGTAATTTTGGTGTTAAGGTTTGTAAATATTGGATGCAGAAAACTACTCAACCAATGTCAAAAGATGAGATGAAAGAAACCATGGAAAACTTTAAGAAGAACTATAAAGCTACTCATACTAATATGAAAGAATTCCAGACTGCTAAGGATGAATTCATTAAGAAAATTAAAGAGAAGCATATTAATGGTTATCTTTCTGGAGAATTAATGAAGGGTTACTTAATGGATATGTGTTTTGCACAACTTTATGCACAGTTTAATCATATGACTGTACAGAAGACTATTAAGGAATTATTACAGAAATATGGAATTAAGGAAGTAAGAACAATTACATCTACTCATAATTTTGTAGATCTTCATGATCATACATTGAGAAAATCAGCAATTCGTTCTTATGAGGGTGAAGAGATGTTGGTTCCATTTAATATGAGAGATGGAGTAGCAATTTGTGAAGGTCTTTCAAATCCTGAATGGCTTAATGCTTGCGCTCATGGAGCTGGCCGTAAAATGTCACGTTCTAAGGCAAAGCAGAATGTTACTATGAAGGAGTTTGAAGAATCCATGAAAAATGTTTATTCAACTACAGTATGTAAGGGAACTATTGATGAATCACCTATGGCTTATAAGGATACTAATGAGATTCGTGAGTTGATTAAGGAAACTTGTAAGATTAAGTTCATGATGATTCCTAAGATTAATATTAAAGCAGCAGATGGTGGAGATTGATCTCCACCATCTTTTAATAATCATTTAATATTATGAGTAGATTTATAAAGTGTAAAGAATGCCATTTTAATTTATCGCATGATAGCAATAAAATAGCTTGTAATGCAGGTTATGATGTTATTGTTTCAATAGCTGAAGAAAATGCTGGCTGTAATTATGGGGCATATACTGAAGAGATATTCCCAGATATAGAAGATTAATGGAAAGATATGACAATTAATGTTGATACTGGTAAAATTGATAAAGAGTGCGAATTAAATCGTAGTTATGGCTGCAGTGGTTGCATACATTATTATGATGAAAGCAATACTGTATGCAAACGTGGTTGTATACATTATTTAAGAAAATTATGACACAAGAAGAAAAAGCAAGAGCCTATGATGAGGCAATTAAAAAAGCAAAGTCTAAAATTAAAAATGATAAAGATCATATTCTTTATGAGAACGATATTTTAGACATTTTTTTCGAACTCAAAGAGAGCGAGGATGAGAAAGTTATAAGAGATATAAAAGTTGTTTTGGAACGCTCTGCAACAAAGTTTTTCAAGGAAGAAGGTAAAATGCCAGTTTGGTATGATAGAGCTATGGCTTGGCTTGAAAAGCAAGGTGAAAATACTTATAATAAAGAATTGTCAGAATTGTTACACAAAGTAATTTGTAGATTTATTAATGACCCAGATATTCCATATTCTGATAGAGAGAAAGTTTCAATGGAAGTATTTCCTTACGTTGAACGGCTTGAAAAACAATGTGAGCAGAAGCCTGCTGATAAGGTTGAGTCAAAGTTTAAGGTAGGTGATTGGGTAGTATCTCCGAATGGAGTTTGTTGGCATATAGACAAGATAGAAGATGGAAGATATTATGTTTCTTGTGAAACAGGAGAGTGTGCAGACTGGCCTATAAGTAGCGAAGATTTATACCATCAATGGACTATCCTAGATGCAAAGGATGGTGATGTACTTTTTTCAAGAAATTCATTCATATATGGTAAACAATGTCCTTATGGGGGACTTAATTGGTATACGGGTAAATTTATTAAAGCATCTAATTTTATATTCAAAGATGGTCCCGTTCATCCAGCAACAAAAGAACAACGTAATATCTTGTTCAAAAAAATGAAAGAAGCCGGTTATGAATGGAATGCTGAGAAGAAAAAGTTAAAGAAGATTTAGCATAAGTCTGTAGAGTGAAGTGAGGAAGATAAAAATACAAATAATATGGATAGTATAGATTTTGAATTAATAAAACAATTAATAAAAGAAAAATATCCTGATAAAAAAGAGTATGCAGAAAATTTAAAATTACTTTATAAAAGATATATGAATTCTTTTTATACGCCATGCGCATCTAAATATTTTTACTTTTATGAAAACATTAATTAAGTTATGAATATAATAGAAAAAAATATATTAAAATTTGATAATGATTGGAAGCCAGCTACTTATAATCCTAATAAAGAAGGTTTCTATATGACTATTCGTTGTGGGCTTGGTGGTATCTACACAATGCTTAATGAATGGAAAGATAATAGTTGGCAAACTAAAGTTACAGATGACTCAACTACTATTGCTTATTCAAAAGAACAGATTACGGAAGAACAAGTTAAAGAATGGTGTAATAATATAATAAATAAATATAAGAATAATGAATAAACTTTTAAAATGGTGGAAACGTAAACATTTTAATTTACGTCAAGCATGCATAGACAAATACTCAAAAGAGTATGGAGAAGATGCTGGAAAAGAATTTGGTGAAATGTATGATACGCTTAATTGTGGTGGAACCATTGGTGGATTCTTAGAAACAGCAACATTCATACAAATGGTTGAAGATGTTAAGAAAGAAAGTGGACTATGGTAGATGAATTATATTTATTGATTAATATAATTTTATTAATCTTATGTGTATATTTTGGATTTAAAGTAATTGATGCAGAAAATTAAATATAATTTGAAAAAATAATATTATTGTCTATATTATATATGTAATTAAGATAATATGAATGCAATAACATTTCATTGGAATACACCTGATATTGTACCTAAAGAAAAATATGAACCAATTTTATGTGTAACTAGAAATAATAAGTTATGCATATTTAGTTATGATCCATATAAAGAAATATGGAAAGAAAGGTGTCATTGGTTAAGATATAGAAGTTTTGAAAGCGTCGTTAAACATTATGGAATTAAATATTGGGCATATCAAAGAGCAGTAATTTATGATAAGGAAATTATTTAAACGATGGAAAGAAGTTAAAGCACTTATTAATGCTGATGAATATTTTTTAGTTGTTGCTAATCAAAAAAATAATATTGAACCTTGGAGAGGTCCAATTGAATATGATTATATAAAAAATACAGATAGAGAAGTATTTTATAAATTTGTAAAAGATTATATAATTAAACAATTACATAAATAAATATATGAATAAAGTATCAATTAATGGTAAGACATATACTGCTCCTGATGGAGTCAGTATTTCAGTATCTAATAATAAAGTTTATTTTAATGGTGAACTTGCCGAAGATTTTAATAATTGGAAAGAAAAAAATATTGAAATTAAAGTTGAAGGCAATTGTAATAAAATAATTGCTGACGATGGTAATATTACAGTAAATGGAAATGTAGAAGAGGATGTTTATGCTGATGCGGGTAATATCAATATTAAAGGTGATGTAAAAGGAAATGTAGATGCTAATTGCGGTAATATTTCTGCTAATCATATTAACGGTAATGTTCGTACTGATTGCGGTAATATTAAGGGAGCTGCTCACACAGTAATTAATAATGGCTGGTTTAATTCTGTAACTCAACGAACAACTGTTAAAAAGAATTGGTTAAAAAATTTAATTGATGATATATTTGACTAATGAAATTAAAAAAGATAATAGATTTATGTATTATTGAAGCTTCACAAAAATGTTTCGATACACTTTTTGAAAAACCATTTAAACAAAATTATAGACACTGTAAGTCTCGTAAAATAAAACAAGCACGTCGTTTTATAATTCGTAATCATTTACAATGGGCTCATGAAAAAGAAATAAGATTGATTGTAGATGATTATCATTATTGGATGGCTAGAAATTCTCATAAACTTTTACACCCTAATACACCGGATAATTTTTATTTGGAATAATTATGAATAAAGATATATTAAAAGAAAGAATACAAGTCAATTATAGAAAAGAATTCAAGAATGCAGTATTTACAAAAACAAAAGGTAAATGTTGTGTTCCTGGTTGTAATTGTGATGCTGTAGATGCCCACCATATTTTAGATAGACATTTGTGGGATGACGGTGGCTATATTCTTTCTAATGGTGCTGCATTATGTGAAAAACATCATTTAGATGCAGAAAATGGAATTATAACACCAAGACAATGTATTGAATATATGAATATATCTCCATCTGCAATTAAAAAACCAGATAAAATTAAAGACCTGTCTTTTGGAGAATATTATGAATTATTAATGAGTGATAAGATTAATAAGTGGGGAGAATAATGGAAAATAAAATTAAAATACCAAAGAACATAAAAGAGGTTTTTGAGTTTTTTGATAAAGAACTTACTGATGCCGATAAAGAAGAGCTTAAACAATATCCAGCTATAAGTTTTCATAATAACTTAGGAAGATGGATTAGAAATAACTTTGGCTTATGGGAACAATCAGAATTAAAAGCTTGGTTGATTGATAAAAATTTTACACATCCTGATGATATGTCAAATTATATTATTGAAGAATATCAAAAACATTTAAAGAATTAATGATAATTAAAAAAATTTTGACTACAGAAGAAAAAAATAGAATTAGATATATGTGGCGAAATTGTCCATGTACATTTGATGAAATATTTAGAGATATAAATCAATTTAGAGATGAACCAGTTTCTGAAGAAGAAATAGAAAATGTAATATTTTCATTATGACAAAAGAACAAGAAATATTATTTGAAAAGAAAGTTTGGAATTGGCAGATTACTGAAAATACAACAGAATATGAAATAGCTAAAAGTTTTTTTGAATTAGGACTTAATATGGCTATTGATGAAGCACTAAACATTATTCAAAGTAAAAAATGTAAAATGTATGTTCATAATCTTCCTGCCGATGATTCAAATCCTTTAAGCTGTATTTGTGAAGCTATAAAAGAAATTAAAAATTTAAGAAATTAATATAATATTTGAATTTTATAATTTAATATCTATTTTATATATAAATTATAAATAAACATGAAATATCCAAGAACATATCATTTACCATATTCACCTGGTGCTACTAAGGATGATAAGAAACTTGGTAGAAAGACAGGATTTTTGAAGTGGTTTGATTATTATAAAGGACAGGAAATTGTCATAACTGAGAAGCTTGATGGGGAAAATACATGTTTTACTCGTCAAGATGTTTATGCTCGTTCTCATGGCGCTCCAACACGTTCTCCTTGGTCAAAAAATTTATGGGATCCTTCAGATGGATTATATTGGAAAGTGCAATCTAAAATAGGACCTTATGAGTCAATGTTCGGTGAAAATCTTTATGGAGAACATTCAATTCACTATGATGAGCTTCCATGTTATTGGTTTATGTTTGCTTGTTATTGGGAAGATTGTGATTATTGGTGTAGTTGGGATGATGTTAAGATGTCTGCCGATATATTGAATGTTCCAACTGTTCCTGAATTATGGAGAGGTAAAATTACATCTGAAGAACAATTAAAAGAACTTGTTGATAAATATGTTAATGAACCTTCTTTATTTGGGCGTCAAAGAGAAGGTGTAGTTGTAAGAGTTACTAAAGCATTTCGAGGAGATGACTTTCCCCATTATGTATGTAAATGGGTACGTCCTAATCATGTTCAGACGGATGAACATTGGACAAAGAATTGGAAAAAAGCTGAATTATTACATAAATTTGATAGTCCAGGTTATATAAGATCAAACATTATGTATGATGATTCTGAATTATTTAATAAATAATGAATATGAAGTATATTTGGATATCTTTTTTAATTTTATGTTTTATAGGTATTGTTTATTGGCTTAGTAGTGGTAAATATTATACTGACCAGTCTAAGCCTAAAAAGAGTTTCAAAATTAAATTCCCTTCTAAAGATGCAGTATTTGGAATTTTGGGCGCAATATTTATTGGATTACTATTTGCCGCAATGATGATTGTTCCACTTAAAATGCATCAGAATGAATTAAATGAAAAACGAGTTTGGCTCAATGAAGAACATACTGCATGTCATTATCAAGATACTATCATTATAAATGGTCAAAAATATATACATGTTTATGACCATAATAATTCTGGATTTTATGGAGATCCTTATTTATTACCAGTTAATTAAATATATATGAAATATACAAATGCAAAAGATGCTCTTAATTGGATGCTAAATAATCCTCTTAAGAAACTTTATGATCAATATGGTAATTATTATCTTTGGGGTCCATATTCAAATGTAATTGAACATCATTATGAAGTAGATATTGAAAATTGGATTTGGGATATGGATCACATAAATGTTGGTGATTTTTTAAAATATAATTTAAGTGGCGATAATTATTTAGAAACTGAATAATATGACACATGCAGAGAAAGAAAAATGTATTAAACTTGCTGCTTACTGGTTGACATCAAATCTTCCAGAAGATGATAAAGAATTTTGGATTGATGATTTTTTAAATTATTTAGATATACATTTATGAATAAAATTAAATCTAAGGAAGAATTAGATAAAAAGGTTAAAGAACTACAAGAATATTTTGATGTTTCACATGATAGTAATCTTGCTGAAATTCAAAAGATTTTTAAAGATAAATTTAATCAAGATATTTTGAAGGTTGGAGATCATGCTATTTTTTATTTGAAGTCTCTTTTTAATATGGCTCCTGAAACTAAAAAGAAGTTTAAAAATGATCCAATTCAACCAATTACAATTACATATATTCGTCAAGATGTAATATTCTTTACTTGGGATAAACATCCTGAGTATAATGAAGAATATACTATGTATAGTGCTGATTGGTCAAAATGGTTATATCCAGTAAAAATTAAATTAAGTGAACTTTTTAAGAATAAAGAATATCTTAAAAATAAAGACTATAATGAATGGTATGTACAAACTCATATAATGAAATTTAATTCTAAATTTACAAAGATTATAGATGATATAATTTATGAAAACTAATTTAAGTAAACAAACAAAATATTTCAAACAAGTTTTTAATAAAAATTCATTACAGTTTGAATTAAAAGAAATACCATTAGGTAAAGATACATGGTGGTATGTTCAAGTTGATGCATCAATCAGATATGCATTTTTAAAATATAATTTACAGCTTCCTAAATATGTTGTAGTTGAAGATGTAACTCATTATATAACTTTTAAGATATATCGAGAAAACATTAAAAACTTCAAAGAATTACAAGAATATAATAAAAAATTAAATTATGTTCTTGATGAACTTAAATTTCAGGCAGAATGTAATTCAAGCGATGAATATGATGATCCTGATTATTGGGTAAAATATGAATTTAAATTATTATAAGTATGATAGTATATGGTATTAAAGTTGAAAGAATATCTAGACCAGATTTATTTCCAGATTATTTTAAAGGTAGAAATGGTGATACAGAAATGACATCTATAATATCATATGCCAAATTATTTCAACAAAAAAGTAGTGCTGAAAATAAAAAATATATACTTCAACAATATTATAAAGATTGTCCAGATCTTAAGTTTAGTGTCGTTGATATAGAAATTAAAGAATTATAAAATATTCAAGAACATATCATTTACCAATATCAAATGAAAACTAAGTTAAGTAAATAAAATATGGAGAAACAAGTAGAATTTATAGTATTAAATGGAAATGCTCGTAAACATTTTGTATCAATAGAAGATTTTAATAAATGGGCCAAAAATAAAATGCCATATAGTGGTTCAGAATGGGAATTACAAGAAGTTATAACAACAACTAAATTACATAAGATTCCTTGTGAAAGAAATAGAGTATTTGACAAAAATGTTATAAAAAGAATAATTGATGCATTCTTAGAAAAAGCTACTGTCAACAATGTTAAGACTTCTTTTTATGAATGGAAAATGACTGACCCAAAATATAATCGTTTAACAATGGGACAGGCTAAGGTATATTACATGGCAGAGAAATTAGGTTATCCTTGGGAAAAACTTGATGATTTGTATAACAATAAAGATGGTATTATGAATCATCGATGGGATGGGGAAGTACATGGATATGATACATTTGAAGATCGTGAATTTTATACTAATTGGTTGGCTCCATTTTTTATTATAAAAGATGTATTTCCAAATTATAATATAGATGAGAAAGATATTACCATTTATAATTATAACTATGGAAGTTCAAAACGATCTATTAAAAAAGGAAAGAAATATGAAACTTATAAAGACCCAACCACATTAGCAGGAAAATATCCTGCAATGATGAAATATTATATGGATAAGTGGCATGGTAGTATGGATATATTCGATACAATATATTTCAAACTTACACCAGAAGAGTATATTGAAGAATATAAGAAACGTATTAGAGAATTTCCTATTGATAAGGTAACTGTTGAATATAATGTTGGTGATTATAAGCCATGTCATAATTATAAAATCGATTTTCCACACGAATTTGATCCAAATGGTCCCAACTATTGGCATACGTTAAATGTATTTGCTCGCATACCAGGAATTATGTTTAGAGATAATGATATTTATATTACAAACGACAAATATGTAGGAAGACATGTACATCATTATGTTTCTCAACAATGCGATGTTGATGAAAAACTTTATGAGTATTGTATTAAAAATTTGAAATAATATGAGTAAGAAATGTGCTTTAAGAGATTTTGACAATTGGTGTTCAAATCAAGATTGTTATTGTAATGAAGATGATTCAGATTGTCCTGATTGTACTAATGTAGATTTTTGCGGAAATTTTATTAAATAAATAATATGAAAATTGAACATGTAAGTCAATTAATAGACTTAGATAAGATAGTAGGTTTCGCTACGTCATCATTGAATAATGGTCCAAAATCATTACGACAAATAGAAAACATTGGTAACCGTAATTATAATGATAAATCACATTATGTATTATGGGTTACTAATGTGTTTTTTGATGAATATAAAAATCAAATTCGTAATCGTAAACCACTTCCTTGTTATGTTGTTAATGGTCATTATTGGACGGGGAAGTCTGATTATAATAAACAAAAAGAATATTATGATTTAGTTGGTCAAGAATTAAATATATTAGATGGTTGGCTTTGGGATAGAAGCTATAAATATGACTGTGTATGTCAACTTGAATCATTATTGACTACAGGCATTAATTATGGAATTTGCTCTCATGATTTAGGATATAATAATTATTCATATTCATTAAGTAATTCTTGGTTAGCAAAATTTGATAATTTTCAATTGTTTACTACCAAAGAAGAAGCAAATAATCACATTAAACAATATATTAAAGATAATGATAAAAGACTTTTAGAATCTAAACTTGCAGAAATTAATAAGCAAATAGATGAACTTAATGATAAAAAACAATTAATACTTGATCAATTAAAAAATAAATAATATTTAACTATATTATATTATGAAAGTAACTAAAGAAAATATAAAAGACATTAAATATATAGCTAACTATTTAAATATAGACACCGGTAAAAGTGTATTAGAAAGTCTATTAATTAATTTATTAGAATTAAATACTGAATTAGCTAATCATGGTGAACTTCATAGACAATTATATATTGACTATATTGATGAGCACACAGGATATTCTCCTGAACGAACAGATCCATGTCCAGATTATTATGGATATTTTTCATTAAGATTTGAAAAAAATCAATATGAAACAGTTGGTGATATATTAAGTCTTAATGATTTAGATACTGTTTTATGTGCTTTAATAAACTTTGAGGAAAGCAGATTATCATAATTGAAGAAAATAAATGTTTTAATTAGATGGAATTATATCAATTAATGCAAAAATTTTCAGATAAGAATATTGATGATGTCGATATTAAAGACTTATCTGATTTACAATATATATTAGAAAATTTACCTAATGATGTAGATTATGTAATTAAAGGTAATAAAGATGAATGTATTGATTCATATGTATATGATAGAATTGATAATTTCTTAAAAGCACCTGATGAAGATTATGATAAAATCGAAGGTAAGTGTTTCTTCTGTGAACATACAAAAACAGTTATAAAAGTATTACATATTATGAAAGGAAACGAACTTAAAGATTTTGATAAAGTTGAGTTCGTTTATGAAGAATATGAACAATACAGAGATGGTTCATGGCATGGTAAAGATTATAATTATTTGCAAGAGAATGCAAAGGGTAATCATGCAAAAAGTATGAAAGAATACTTCAGTAAGTATAAAAAGTATGCGGAGATATCTCCTAATGCAGATATAAATTTATGTGGTGAACATATGTATCAACTTGGTAAAGATGGAAATATTTATGTTGATCATTCTTGTGGGGGAGATTTTTATATTTACAAACCATGTAAAGAATCAAAATTTATAGCTGCACAAGAAGAAGCATTTGATAATGATGGAGATTATATAGTTAAATAATATATGGGAAGAATAATAACTGAAGGCGAAGCTTTACAAAGAGCGCGCGAATACGGATTAGAATATGAAGTTGCGCAATGTATTCATGAACAATTTATGGATCCATGGGATGCATTATATGAATGGGATTTACTAAAAGAATTAGATTATGATAATTCACATGATGATTCTGGTGCTGAGCAATTTGTTGAAAATGAATTTACACAATACTATTAAATAAAAATATTATGGCCAATTATAAAGATAATCAAAATAAGAATTTTCAAGTAAGAAATTCATCACTTAGATTAAGAATGCATGTTTTTGAACCGGATGAATCAGTTAATCAAGAAGATTGGTATAAAGATTTATCTACGTTTGATAATATGAAGTTAATTAATATCTGGTCTTGTATAAATGTTGGAGACATTGTTGAAGATGATACAGGCACAAGATTTAGAATAATTTCACGTCATTGGAAATGGGATAAAGATGAAAATAATAATTCATATCCTGTTTTGGAATTTACTTCTGAAAGATATATGCGTCATGGTAAACAAAATCCTTATATGATATGAGTGAAGTAAAACAAGTTATAGTATTTCGACACGACTTATTAAAGTCATTACGAAAAGGTAAAATAGCCGCCCAAGTTGCTCATGCAAGTTTGGGTGCTTTATTGAAATTATCTCAAAGATATTTTGATAAAAATATTGATCATTATAGAATTAATTTTACGTTTCCTAAAGATTCTTTATTAGATAAATGGTTAAATGGAACATTTACAAAAATTTGTCTTTATGTTGAAGATGAAAAAGAATTATTAGATTTACATAAAAAAATTGAAACAGCGGGTATACCTTGTGCTTTAATTACAGATGCTGGTAATACAGAATTTCATGGAGTACCAACAGTTACTTGTTTAGGTATAGGGCCATGGTGGTCAGAATATCTTGATAAATTTACTGGAAATTTAAAATTGTTTTAATATGAATAAAAAAGAACAAGTAAAAGATCTTTATAATAGATTCATAAATTATACAAAAACAGCAGAACAACACGAATTTACTACATTAATATTAATGGAAGCAAAAATTTCTGCTGGATATAAAGATTTAATGAAAAATTGGGATGAAAATCACGCTGATATTTTTATTCACAGTATTGGTAATATATTAAAAAGATTAGGAGCTTAATTTATGGATGATAAAAGATTTTTAACAGATACTGATAAGACAGGAAGATTTATTGTAAAATCAAAAATTACTGGAAAGAAATATTATGTAGAACCAATTGGTAATACTCATGCAGCCGATTGGGGAGATTTAGATCCAGCAACAAAGAAAATGACAGGTAATTATGGAGAACGTTATGAAGGTTGTGTACCTGAAAAAGAATCATTGATTACTCCAGAAAATGGATTTGAAAAAATTGAATTACTAGATGCAGGTGTATCTCCATTATCTGTTATAGATGCAAGAGATAAAGAATATCAAAAACAAATGGGACTATGAAAATATTAAAAGGAAACATAGTTAAATGTGATAAATGTAAATCTTTTTTACAATATAATGATAATGATATTGAAAATGTTCAAATGTATTATAGTATAAATACTTATGATGATGAAACATATACCGCAAAAGTTATTACTTGTCCTGTTTGTAAAGAAAGAATAGAAGTATATTGATATGAATATTAAAAAAGGTAAATTATCTACCAAGTTAATTGATTTATATGGTAAAGATAACTATCAATCACATATTGAAGTAGGAAGAGAATATTGGTATTATTTTGCTAAAAATACTCAAGCATATAAATTAACTAATAAATATTGGAATAAAATTAAGATTACATATATAAGAAGTGGATGCTTATTTTATATTTTATCTGATGTTCCTGAATTTAAAGAAGAATTTTGTCCTATTAATTGTTTTATGACTTCTACTTTTGTATTTGCTGAATTAGACCCAATAAAAGATTTAGGAGATAAATTAGAAGATATTGAAGCTGCTAAATTATCATATTGTTTTGATGATGAACATACAGTTATAAAAAATTGGCCTAATGAAAGAGAAGTAGAAGTTGATGAGAATGACCTTTTTAATATGTTTGCTAAATCAGAAGATACAAATAAAATAGCAAAATATATTTATATTAAATCATTAGAAGAAAAATGAAACCGTATATTAAACCACAAACAGAAGTTATTGAAATTTCTAATTGTAAAATGTTATGTTCAAGTGATTATGAATCACGAGATTATTTGAGATGTGATTCTCGTTGTAAAATTTATCATATATGTCAAGATAGAAGATATGGAACAACTTGTTATGATAAAGAAATTAGATAAATTATGAAAATAAATAGTAATTGGTCACAAAAAGATTGGGATGATGCTTTAAAGAAAGTTTGGAAATTATCTCGAGATTTTGAAGAAATTCTCAATTTTGGACTTGAACATGGTTTTATAACATCATCGGATATTATTCATGCTTCAGATATATATAAAGATCCTAATAAAGAATACGATAATGATGAACTCCAAGAAATTATAAAAAGAAGCAATATTTATGATTTAATGAAGATGATTCAAGAAGAATATTCTTTAGATGAAATAATTGGAGAATTACCAACAAATGAAATTTTAGATAATATAAGTGAAGATGAAAGATTAGATTCACTAGAACATTCTTGGTCACTTAATAATCATGATGATGAAGTTCGCAATATTTATTATAGAGAATGTATTGATGAATGGATTGATGAAATGAAACAAAGAGATAAAGATTATTTAGATAATTTATGTGATGCTAATGGAGATGAATTACATCAATTTATTTGTGACTTAGTTGGTTGCGGATATTATGATAAAGAAGGATTAATGAAAGGATTGGAAAAATTAAAAGATAAATTAAATAAAAATTCGTATGGAATAAAATATGAAACATAATTTTTTTATAATTACATTTTTAATATTTCTATTTGTTAGTTGTAATCATAATTCAGTTAACTTTTCAAAAATTTTAGGAGAAGATTCAACGTTAATTGGTAAATATAAAACAGAATATATAATTCATTATAATAGTAATTGGAATCCAACATATACAATATATAGTGATAAAGAAATTTATACATGTTCATTTCAGGGTACTAACTTTTTATTAGAAAAAGATAATACTGAAGAAATTTTATCAACAACTGCACCGATTCAAATTATTAAAACAGAAATAGTAAAATGAAAGAAGAACAAATTGTAGAAAGAATACAAAATCTTCAGGCAGATATTAAGTATTCATTTAAGCAAACATCTGAAGTAATTGACATTATTTATCGTCAAGGTGTAAATGATGAAAAAAATTTTGGTGTTAAACAACCTGATATAGTTGTTAAACAACAAAAAGATTCTGATGTTGTTGTAATGTCATCTAAAGATTTAAATAATGCATTTGGTACAAAGCCAAATGATAAAAAATTTGGGTCAAAACGTGCATTACCAGAAGATGAACAATTAAAAATTGAACAACGTATACAAAAAGTAAAACGTGATATATATCTTGAATTATTACAAGAAATTGAAAAGAAAAACGATTTAATGGATGTATATATTTATGTGAAAGAAAAATGTAAAGAATATGGAGAACCAGGAGTTAGAAACAAACTTAATAACAGAGAACGCAAAAGAGAAAATCCATGGATGTGATCTGAAAACATGTTATCAACTTTATGGTGTTGAATGTGATAAAGGCTGGTACCCATTAGTTAAGAAAGCTATAGCAGCTGTTGCAAGATATAATGGTATAAATAAATGTGATCCTGATTTTGGTCCAGTAGAATTTTCTCAAATAAAAGAAAAATATGGATTACTTTGTCTATATTTAAATTATTATCCATCAGATGAACTATGTAAAGAAATAAGAGCAATAGAAAAAGAATCTCAATATATTTGTGAACATTGTGGTTCTACTGAAAATGTTCATACGAGAGAAATTCATAGTTGGATATTTACATATTGTGATAAATGTGCAGAAGCTGAAGAAAAAAGATTTAAAGAATTATATGGGAAACTTATTTCCAGACAAAAAGAAACAAAGAAAAGAAAGAACAAAGGAACAACCTGATTATTTAAAAACAGGATTATGTTGGTATGATGATGACACAAAGTTCAAAGAATGTGGAAGACCATGGTCATATTTATGTGACGGTAATATTCATAAATGTGCTCATTTGAAACAAAAATGGTTTGCGTCATTATCAGATAAAAACAAACAATATATTTTAGAAAATCCTAATTGTTATTGGCACGTTGAAAATCAAAAACATAATAAGAAATAATTATGTCTATTAATAAATATCCTGTTCATTGGGAACCTATGCATACAACTTCTGATTGGATGGCAGATTTTACTGAAAGTTTTAAGAAAATGAAAGAACGTGAAGGATACGATAGAGTTTGGAAATTAATTAAAAAGAAAAATAATTGGTAATATGAAGTGTTATTTTATTGATTGGACAACAAATTGGGCAGATGAAATGGATATCTATTCTGCTGAGGTATTAACGGAATCAGAACTTAATGATTTTATAAAGTGGTTAAAGAAACATAAAAAAGACCTTGAAGACGGTATTGAATATGGTATCGGCACTAATGAAGATATTGAATTATCATATGCCGATATTAAAGAAACAATTAATTGTGCAAGAGAAATAACTGAAATTGAATATATTTCATTTAAAGCAATGTTTGAATCTTCAGTATTCGGTGATCTTTGCATTGAATCCATTATGGAAAGAGTTGAAGATGAATATGATGACGATGACGATGATTAACTATGAAAACAAGACTATTAAAGCAAATTCGTAAAGAATCGTGGAATAAATATGAAATAAGAAACTGGAGTGATTGTAGTGGATGTGAAGAAAAACCTTGGCATATATGTACAAGCCACAATACTGGATTAGCTTATCATGAATATGCCACCAGAGAAGAAGCAATTATTGAAGCAAAAAAACTTTGGCATGAAGTTGCTGAAAAATATCTTTGGAATCATAGAGCAGAAAGAAAACGAAATAAATATCCTTGGTAATTATGAAACATTGGCTTAACAAGTTAAAACCTGGCGATAAATTTTGGAGTAGCTCAGGATATGAAGTAGCACAATATGAAATTATTGGAAATGCTAACAATTTAAATTTTAGAATGCCAAGATTCACTTGTAAGTGTTTAACAGGTTCATATAAAAATTTAGATATTGAATTTTTTGTTAATCAATATGTATACGATACATATGAAGAAAGTTATAATGAAGTAATTAATGATTTACAAGAAACTATAAGAAAAAGAGAAATAGAATTACATAATATTGAAGATTCATTAAAATTTCTTCACAATACATTAAATTCTACAATTGAGAAATATGAAAACTATAAATATGGACAGGAAGGCATTTAAAAAATTAGAAACTAATCCAAATTTAATAAATTTTGTTAATAGAATATTAAGTTATAATTCAATTTTCGATAATGAAACGACACGTAGTATGTTTTTTGTTTCACTAATAAGTTCAGATTGTTTAATAGATAAACATACATGTGAAGAAACAATTGAAATTGCTGATTTTATATTAAAGAATATTAATTTATTTGTATTGGATGAAAATATTACAAAATCAGTTATAAAATATTGTAAAGATGCTAAAAAGATAGCAAACAGAGATTTAAAAAAATTTACTGAATAATATGAAAACGGGAGCAGAATTAATTAGTGACGAACGTAAACGTCAAATAGAAGTTGAAGGGTGGTCACAAGAGCACGATAATCAACATGATATAATGGAATTTGTACAAGCTGCTAAAGCATATCTAATGATTGATAAAAATTTTATGACTCGAGTTGGAATATGGCCTTGGACAGAAGAATTCTTTAAACCAAAAGATGCAATCCGAGATTTAACACGAGCTGGTGCATTAATTGCCGCAGCAATTGATAGAATTAATCAATCTTTATAAAAATTAATATGGAAAATACATCATATTCAAATAATGGTGCTCCTATTTGGAGTGAATCAATAACACAAGTACCACAATTTAGTGAACCAACAAAAACTATGGATCAACAAATATATTTTCCATATACAATAAATGAATAATGAAGATTTAATTATAAAAGATGGTGAAGAGGATTGGACTGATTATCCTTATTTAGGTATTGGAAAAAAACCTTTTAAACACGCTAAGCCATCAGAAAATGATATTGAAAAAATAATTGGTGGATAATATGGGAATTGTATCAGATCATTATAAAGAAGAAAAATCTAAAGAAGATACTGGAATATTTACTAATCATTTAGTTTATGACGATGATGATCCTTATGTATCGCATACATTTGACCATTGGTTACGAGATTTAAATGATTATAAAAATGTAAAGATGTAATTATTCAATTGGATGATTTAGATAAATTATATATTATATTTATATATGATTAATATATGCATATGCCAGTTAATTAAAGATGAACAGAGATATATAGAAGAATGGATTAATTATTACTTAAACTTAGGTATTAATAAATTCATTCTTTTTGAAGATTGGAATAGTTCATCCCATAAAGAAGTATTAGAAAAATTTGGAGATAAAGTTATTATTCATAAATTACTTGATATAGTTAATGAAGAAGAACGTCAGCAATTAAAAAAAGGATATTTACGTCAAATAATTGCATGGGAAATATTCTATAGACTTTATAAAGATCAATTTGATTGTTGTCTTTTTATTGATCCTGATGAATTTATTATTTATGATACAAAAGAAAACTTTTACAAAGAAATAGAAGAATATGCTTCTAAAGAATTATATCCAGATATTAAATATGTAAAATATAGATGGCAGATAATGACATCAAATGGTCATATTAAAGATCCACATCCAAATGAAAAATATTCTATATTGAATACATACACAATACCATTTATAGAAGATGAAACTGAATATATAAATAGATGTATTTATCAAAAAGATCATGGATTAATGATAGAAGACTATAATTTAAATTGTAAGAATTTAATCTATCTTTATAAAATGAATAGCTGTTTTGATAATTTTTATGATATTCCTCATAATGTTGGGTTAATCTATAATTTTGTTTTTTCTGAATATAGAATCAATCATTATGTATTGAAATCATTTGAAGAATATAAAGATAAACTATTTAATAAAGGTGAACAAATAGAAGCAATATTTTCTAGAAAAATAGATTTCTTTTTTAAAATTAATAAAGATCTTATAAAGTATAAAAATGAATTATTAAAAGAATGTAACTATTTAACATATAAATATAATGATAATTTTTAAAGAATTAAATATATGGACATAGGAAGTGGAAACGGTTACCCAAATGCAGCTTTATCAAATTTTGCTCCACACCCATTTATTATTGATGGTGTAGAATGTGCATCAATGGAAGGATTTTTACAAAGCCTTAAATTTGAATCTATTGATATGCAAAGATATGTTTGCACATTAGTTGGTAAAGCAGCAAAGAAAAAGGGTCATAAAAAGAATTGGCAGCAAAAACAAGAATTATATTGGAATGGACTAGTATATAAAAGAGACTCCGATGAATATCAAAACCTTCTTAACAGAGCCTATAATAGACTTTTTAAAAATAGCGGATTCTACAAAGCTCTGCAAGCTACAAATGGAGCGACTTTGGAACATTCTATTGGAAAAAACAAGAGTTCCGAAACAGTACTTACAAGACAGGAGTTCTGCTCTAGACTTACTCATTTACGAGACAAAGGAGAACTTCCAGAATACGATACAAAAGAACAACCAAAACAGTTGGAACTTGGAATATGAAGCAACTTATTTAAATTATAAAATGAATTCATTATGAGAATAACAGATAAATATGTCTTTTTTTATAAAGACTGGTTAAGTAATTATCAAAAGACTAATTTTTATTTACCATCTAAAGAATGTCCTATATTTACATTTAGAACAACTGAACAAGCATTTATGTATTTTAAAGCATTATGTTTCAAAGATTTTAAAACTGCTGAAGAAATATATAATTGTGGAGAAAATCCAGATAAATGTAGACAATTAGGTCGTAAAGTAATGTGGTATAATGATGAAGTTTGGTCAACAGTTAGATATAAATTATTTTATGAATTAAATTATCAAAAATATTATCAAGATGAAAAACTTAAAGCTAAATTATTAGATCCACAATTTGACGGTAAGATATTTGTAGAAGCTAGTCCTATTGATAAAATTTGGGGAGTTGGTCTTGATGAAAACAATCCTTTGATTGATGACAAATCAAATTGGAAAGGTAAAAATTATTTAGGTCAAATTTTAACAAATGTAAGAGAAGAATTATTAAGATATGAATAATATTGATTATAACTTAGGTATATTAAAACGATTAATTGCTGGTACAATAAACAATAAACCTTATGTAATGCTTAATGATGTAGAGTATATCATAAAAAATAGTGGTATATTTGAAGAAGAAAATAAATTTACAAAACCAATTGAAAAATCTATAATGGATTTACTAGATAGACGTCATTCTAAATGGCCTGATTATTATGATAAATGCGATGCACAAGATTATCATGAATGGTTTATTAAAGGCACTAATATTAAACTTGGTTTCGATTATATAGATGGTGAAACAAATGAACATTGTTGGTATTGTATAGTTTGTGATGGATATGATCAAATGGATCCTTATGATAGTGAAGAAGAATTTATAAAACATTTAGAATGGATGATAATGAATGAAAATTTAATTTGGAGATATTATGAGTAAAAAAGTATATTGTATTGAAGAATGGTGGCATGAGCCAAATCGTTTAGGATATCCTAAAGAAAGTTTTATAGATGGAAGTTTTTGGGGATGCATGGAAACTCCATGGAAAATAGGATGCTATGATTTTATACAAGAATTTGATGATGAAGAACAATTTAAAGAAGAATTAATTAAAATCATTAATAGGGGTGGTATAATTGGTAAAATATTTATTGAAGAACGTGATATAAATGATTCACCAAAATATATACATAAAATTAAAATTTAACATTACATTATCTATATAATCATTAGGGAGGTATTTAATACTTCCCTATTTTGTTCTATATATAATTTAATATATATGACTTATTATGACAATTAATAGAGATACGATTGAACAGTATGTTAAAGAATGGGTAAATGAAAAAATTGGAGAAGAATTTGAATTTAGGACATATCAACTTGAAACTATAATTAATATAATTGAAAATATAATTAATCATCAGCATCGTAATTATATTATTGAAGCACCTACAGGTTCAGGTAAATCATTAATAAGTATTATATCTGCTGGTGTTTTAGCTGATTATTTTGATTTAACGTCATATATACTTGTATCTGATTTGTTTCTTTGGGAACAATATGAAAACTTTTTAAAGAAATATAAATATACAGGTATTGCTTCTTTAAAAGGACAGACGGGAAATTATGTTTGTCAACTCAATAAAGAAGATATGAAAAATGCAGATTGTAAAATGGCAGGTCTTTCGTGGGCTGCTATGTTTAATCCTGCGACAATTCAAAAATATGGATATGACTGTGCGTATACTTGCGAATATGTAAAAGCTCGTAAAAAAGCAATTAAAGCTAAAGTTTGTATTATGACTTATCAATTATTCTTATTTGTAATGAATAATCCTGACTTTAATCAAGATACACATGGTATTCCTATATTTAAACCACATGATGTACTGTTTTGTGATGAGTGTCATAATGTACCTGGCATAGTCCAACAACAATATTCGCCTACAATTAAAGAAACAGATTTTGATAAATTGGAATTACTATTTAATGGGAATATTGGTTTGGAAGGTGATTTATTTAAAGAAGCAGAAACACCAACAGATGTAAAAAGAAAATTATCAAGATTTAAATCTGTTCATGAATTAAGAAATGAATTGGATTCATTTTGGAAATTATGGATTAATACTGAAAGTCGTAAAGATGAAGATTATGAATTAATGAACAAGTATGAAAAAATACTTGATGCATTTTCAGATACATGTACAGAAATAAAAAATCAAATATCTGTCAAGAAAACATCAAATAGTTATATATCAAAAGATGATATTACATTATTTAAAACAGCTTCTTGGTATGAAAATTATATGTGTCATTGGCATGATTTTAATGATGCTATTCGCAATACTGGAGTAGAATATTTATTAAAAGAAGTAACAGTATCAAATGAAGATAAACATATTTCAGTAGCATTTAAGTGTACTAAAGAAGATTATTTAGTATATAATTATCTTTTAAGTACAGCTCCTTATAAAGTATTCTTATCAGCAACTGTTGGTGGTAAAGCTGCGTATGATGAAAATATGGGATTTAGATTTGATTTGGATTTAGAAAAAGATGAAAAATTAAATGAATCAAAAATGGAAACTATTCCATCAACTTTTGATTTTTCAAAATCACCAATTCATTTTCTTAATAAGTTTAAAATGTCTTTTAAAGAAAAAGATATATCATTTAGACATTTAAAAACTGTTATATATTCTATTTGTGATACTAAGTTCAGTGGACAGAAAGGTTTAATACAAACAGGATCATATGCATTTGCTAAACAATTATATGATGATGCCCCTTATAATATAAAACAAAGAATGTTAGTATATAATGGTTCACATGAAAAGAACACAGTAATTCAGATTCATCAAATGTCATCAGATACAATATTAGTTGGTCCTACATTAAATGAAGGTGTAGACTTACCAGGCGATGATTGTAGATTTATAATAATATTGAAAGTTCCATATCCAAGTTTGGCGAATAAAATTGTTAAAGAAAAGATAAAATTATTTCCATTATGGTATGAATCATCTACATCAAATCAGATTATACAAGGAATAGGCCGTGGTGTTCGTTATAATGGAGATTGGTGTGTGTCTTATATTCTTGATGCATGTTTTTGGAATTTATATTTATCTACAAAAGATCAATATCCAGAAGAATTTAAAAATAGACTTAATATTATATAAAAATGAATTTACTTGTATTAAAAATTGTTTTAATATTCTTAACAATAAGAATTGTATTTTTGATTATAAAAAATTTAGTAATAATATTTTGGGATAAAGCAACTAAAGATTGTGCTGCTGAAATATTGAAAGATCCTGAGGATTATATACGAGAAGATCATATATGTAAATTTATGGTTGATATGATATGGCTTTATTTGTTTATTAAAGCACTTATAGGTGTTTATGCAGGACAAATTACAATTAATTAAATATGAATAAGACAATTAATTTCTTTTTAGAACAGGATGTTTTTGATCCACAGGAATTAAATAATTATGAAGGATTAAAAAGGGATGAAAGCGGATATATGAAATATAGAATATGTCATACATATAAAGATACTTTACAAGCTTTAATAGATGATATTGACAATATATTTACGACATCTTTAATTAATCTTAGTTTTGATTTAATAGGTCAAGGATATGACATATATCTTATAACAAAAAATAAACGAATTAAATGTTGTCCAGGTATGGATAATGATACAAATAAAGATATTCGTATAGGACATAACATTAGAAAACTATTAATTGGTGGAGCTTTAGATCATACTTTAGATTTTGATCGTCCAGTAAAATTTAGAATTACATTTGAAGATAAAGAAGATTCTTCAATAATGAAATTTTTAGTTGAATGGAAACAATTATTTGAAAATTCAAAAATTGAAGAAGATGAAAAATTAATTGAAGATATAATTAAAGATGACGAATATATTGATTATGTAGATACAAAAGAATATGGATTATGTAAATTATACTCTTCAGGGTTCAAAAAGAATGGTAAAGTTGATTTAGCGTTTCTTGATGGAAATAATAAAGCTCATATATTTAAAGATGGTAAATTTGTATGAAAGTGGAAAATATAGTATATGTTATTGGAAGAGGTAATTAATTTATATAATAAAGATTAGTTATGAATAAAAAGAAAGAATTTTCAATAATTGGTAAAGTAATAGAAAAAACAATAGGATTTGATCTGGGGTGTGGTGTTAAACCTATGTCAGACGAAGAATCATGGGAATGGCATAAAAAACATGCTAGAATTAATGAAGATGGAACTATGACCATAAGTGCAGATGAAATAGGTGATGGTTCATATGAAAAGAAATATAAAAAACCATATAAAAGAAATTAATTATGAACTGGTTTAAACAATGGCGATGTAAACATGAATATGAATTCGTTCGTAATATATATGGAGACGAAATAAATTGGTGTGGTGGATATCGTTCTGAATGGAGATGCAAAAAATGTGGCAAATCTGAATATAGAAGATATCTTCAAATAAATACAATTGTTGATAAACTTGATAAACTTTATGATAAATATTATCAAGATATATATATGAAAAATGGTGTGATGATCATAAAGATATCTTGAATAGATTATTATCTGAAATGATGCATAATGCTGAAAATGGTGAATGCTACATAGATTTTCTTTTAGCTTGTAAAGAATCAACTAATGATAAAAATTATTACGAAAAATGGTTTGAACAAAACAAACTTAAAACTGAAATAACATTGCAACAAGAAGAAAAATGTTTAGAAGTTAATGTATATAAGTTTCATGTTCGTTGGAAATATAAATATTAATAAATATGAGTAAAACAGTTTATAATACAGTATATGGTACGCGAATATATCCAATTGAGTATTTGTGTAATAATGAATTAACAGAATCAGATCTTAATAACTTATTAGATAACAATAAAAAAGGACTATTACTTTCATTAGTTATTGGGATGTTTAAAACTATTAAAAGTACTAAACGAAACTTTCAAATAGTTAAGTTAATTAAATCTGATAAAAATTGGATGTATAAAACTAAATGGTCACAAGAACAAAGAGACAAATATGAAAACTTAGTTATAAATGCTTATAAAAACATATATCAATATAAAGATTTGCAAGCTATATCATTAGCCCAATGGTTTATGACAATGTATGGTTTATCAGTTGAAGGCAATAATATAAATTTAGAAAAATAATGTTAATTTTTGTTAATACAAACTATTGGTAAATATATCGTTCTAGAACTATCTAGAATGACATCTAAAGCTCATAATATTAGAAATAAATAAATTTATAATTTAAAAATTTTTCTAATATTATGAGCTTTAAATGATGATTATTTATTTATTGAATTATTTTTTAATTTTATTCTATTTTTATATATTATCCACAAATAATGAACATCTTATGGGTGTTATATACATAAATAAATTATATATAAAAACGTGGAAATATTTATAGGAATAGATCCATCATTGAATAGTACTGGATTATGTTTACAGTTCTATGAAGATGGAAAATTTGTAAAAGATATGTATTATATTGTGAAGCCTAATAAATTAACTAAACGTGAAAAGACTGCACAAGAAACATTACTTAATTTTGATTATGCTTTATATGATAAAATTGATTTAGATATATATAAAGATAATAATTTATTTTCAGAATATTGGAAAACAGTTAATATGATAAGATTAGTTAAAATGATTAAACATTGTATTAATGATAATATTCAAGGAAGACAAAATGTTAAATTATATATTGTACAAGAAGGAATTAGTTATGGATCATCAATAAGAACAAAATCAGTATTTGATTTAGCAGGTTTAAATTATATGATACGTAATGAATTTATTGAAAAGGAAAATATATTATTCTTTATTACACCACCAACACATATTAAGAAATTTGCAACAGGTATTGGAAACTGTAAAAAAGAAATGATTATTGAATTATTTAAAGCAACACATAAAGAATTAGCTGAAATATTACCAAAAGTTGATGATATTGCTGATGCATATTATATGAGTCAATATGCAAGACATTTATATTTAGAAGACAACAAAGAGGATAACGATTAAGTTATCCTCTTCTATTTTATATATTCAAATTATTTTTGATTTTCTAACATCTTCAAATCTTTTGCAACTTTATTCAAAAGCGCAAGTCTAACAGGGTCATTCTTATATTGTTCTGCAAGCATTGCAATTTTCTTCTTACGAATTGTATATTGAGCTTCTTTATTTGCTTCAAGTTGTTCTTTAATTTCTTGTGCTTGTGGATCTAATTTCTTCATATCTTCATTAATACGTTCTTCATACATTCCCTTAAGATCTACACCAGCAACCTTAATAACATTATTAAGAGCTTCAACCATGTAATCATAGTTATTAGTAGAAGAACCAGCATTAATTGAATTAAATACCGTCAAATTAACATTGTTCTTACCTTCAACAATAGCGCAAGTTGCATTCATAGATGTTAATAACTTACAGTTATCAACAAGCATAATTGAATCCATATTTTCAAATACATCTGCAATAGCATTAGATACTTTCATTAATTGAAGTTTTTCAGCCATTGGAAGAACCTTTGAAAGATTATCACAATATTCTCTAAATTTAATATGATCTTCGAACTTTTCGTTAATACTATTATTAGTAAATGTTAATACTGCTTTTGTTTCATTAGTTTCAGCATCTACACTTTCATTAATTTCAAATTTATAATCACCACGAGAACCTCTATAAGAATAATATAAATTTTCACCATTACGTCCAAAGCTTTCTAATAACTTGTTAATTCTACCAAATGTTTTATCTGGACATTCATTTACTAATTCTACCTTTTCTTCGTTAATTTTAAATATCTTACCATAAACTGCAAAATATTTATCCTTTGTTTCATCATTTTCAAATACGTAAGAAATTGGGTTAACTACATTATAAGTTACTGCTTGAGCTTCTGTAACTTGAGTCTTATAAACTTCCTTGCATATTGCTCTGAATTCTGGGATAAATTGAATACCCTTTAAAGAACCTGCTTTAATATAGCTTACAACATCAGCTTCATTCATCTCAAGAAGCTTCTCAACTTGTTGTACACCAATTGTCTTATTAAGATAATTATAAGGTGAATTGTTAGCAGATATGCTTTCACATGCTGATGCAAGTTTCCATGATATGTTATTTTCTTTTATAAAACTGTTTACAGATTCTAAAATATTGGTTAAACCTGAATCAAAGCCATACTTACTAGCTTCTGCTATAAAACTGTTTACTAATCCGCAAGATACAGGATTTGAATAACAATATCCTTTATATCTGCTAAGCATTTCCTTACCTGCCTCAGTAATAGCTTCATTCTTACTTATAAGTTCGGCAAAGTTAAGGTTTGTCAATAATTTTGTGCTCATACTTATATATATTTGTTATATTTTTATACAATTTCACAATGTATCAAAAGATACTTCGTTATATTTTATTAGATCAAATAAATATTATCTTTCTACAAATAATATTTTATATAAAAATAAAATTTTTTATATTATTTAATTACATTTTCCATCCCATTGTAACTCCTATTGAGCCTAAAACTAATTTAGATGTTAATAATGACCCAAATGTACCTTTAGGATCAACTCCTAACGCTTTACATAAAGCTCCGCCAAGTTTAGGACCAACTGTAGTACCTAAAATAACTCCACCTATTGCACCTAAAATACCTTCTTCAATTGGTGTATTATTTTCTTTTGCTTCATTAAGTTTTTGTATTATTTCGTCATAAGCTAATGTTTCATTAATTTGTTCACCATTAGCAAGTTCTTCCATTGATTTCATTTTAATCTTTCAATAAATTTAATAACTTTGTATCTACATCTTTAAATTTATCTTTATGATCATTATATACTCCAGTAATTGCCCAGCCAACTGTCTTAGGTAATACTTCTTCCAATGTTTTACCTGACATTAACATTAATAAAGCTACAGGAGGAGTCATTCTATCAAAATTTGGTTCTGGATAATGATCTTCTTTAATTAATTCATTTAAATGTTTCATATTAATATATCATCATATAAATTGTTTCAAGTTCTCCACTAATACCCTGAATAATTTCAATTAAATCTTCATCTTTGGAATTATTATCATATAAGTCATTTAATAAATTTTCAGAAGCATCCCACATTTTTCTAATTTCTTTTGTGTCTGATTTAAATTCATTAGAACTAATTTCACCTGACTTCCATTTGAAATATAAATCAAATTGTTTTAATTCTTCATACTTATTAGATTTCCAAGTATTAATCATTTTTTCTTTAAACTTATCTTGTGCTTTAAAATATTCATTAGCACTATTATACTGTTCTTCTTTTATAAAATCTATTATATGTTTCATAACTTAACAAATAAATTGTTGTATATTTAATAATAAAAAAGACCATATAACAAATATATGGTCATTTATAATTAATATTTTAAAATTAATATTTTCCTTTTCTTGTTCTAATTTTTTGAGCTTGTAATTTCATTTGCTCTTTAATCATTGATTTTGCATCATTATCATCAAAATCAGGATCACCGGCAGCAGTTTCAAAAATTTTTGCACAAATTGTAAATGTACGAATTGATACTTCCATTTCTGCATCTTTATCAGATAATTCTACCAAATAATCATATGCTTTAATTTTTGATTTTGATGTTAAATGTTCAGGATCAATATCAGGCATTAACTTTTTAATACGATCTAAAACATCTTCTTTAGTAAACTTGATATCTTGAATAAATGAACGTCCCCTAAGTGCTGAATCCAAACTACCAGCTTGATAATTGGTTATTACGATTATACCACCATTATAATAAAATTTCTTTGGTAGTGGAGTACCTTCATCATCTAATAGTTTTCCAGAAACTCCATAATTAACTAAACGTCCTTCATCATCTGATGTACTATCAAGAGCAGCTTTTAAAATGTTAATACAATCTTCAGGAGCACCTGGACCTACAAGTCCATCTGCATCATCAATCAAAACAATATCGTTTTTATTTTTATATTCATATAATGTCATATAAAGAACACGTGGTGTGCATTTACCTTTTATAGTACAAAGATTATGACCTTCGTTATATCCACCAGCTTTTAATTGTTTTTTTACATTATAAGTTTTACCAACACCAGGAGCACCACAAAGAATTACAGATGGATTAATTCCTTTCATAACCATCTTAACATACTTTTGCATTTTCTTGAATACCATATCTGGATCTTCATGTTCTTCTTCAAATTGTTTCTGTAATTCTATAGTTTTTGCATCAATTTCACTTGTTATAGAAATATTATGTTTTAATGCTAATTTTAATTCACCTAAAGTTTGAACACCACCTTTAATAGCAGAATCTATATCTTTAATATCTTGAATAACCTGTCTCCATGTAGCTTTTGCTTCTGGGGAATCATTCTTATGTATTTGTGCTTGTTTTAAATCATCATACTTTTTACGTTTTAACTTTTTTATTTCTTCATCAACTTCATTAATCGTTTGTTGATTATTAAATATAGATTCAGTAAGTGATAGTTTCCATGTATCCCAAATTACATTATCAGATAAGTTTTCAAAAACTTTATATTGTAAAGCACCAACATAATATTTAGATTCTTTAACATCATATTTGCCTCTACCAATTTTTATTGCTTCCTTTTGAGATAAACTATAATCTTGTTTTTGTACAACAGTCCAAATAATTGGTAAAAAATATACAATAGAACTACCCATCGTATAAATTGTTAAATCTGATTTAGCTTTACCATTCCATAAGATATCCATATCTTTAAAGAAATCTATTGAATATACTTCAATATTTTTTCCTGAAGTTGAAAAATTAATTTGGAACATTGATGATTTATCTGGATTCTTTTTTGAAACTACCATATATTGTTTTGAATAATATTCTGATGTTCCTTGTTTAGTATGTGCAAATCCAACTAAAGGTACTAATCCATCAATATGTTTTTTTAACGTATCATCAATTAATTCTAAAGCTTTATCAATTTTTTTAGAATTAAATGCTTCAGTTATAAACTGTTTACGAGTTTCTAAGAAATTTAAAAATGTATTCATAAATTATATAAAATATACTTGAATGTCTGGAATCATTATGTAACTTAATGAGTCATTTATATTATCGTTTTTATTAATATAATATTTAAATCCTCCATGAAGAACTGGTATTTCCATTTTTGAATTTAATGAAATGTTACCAAATCCATCAATGCCAGGATATACTGTTTTTTCATATATACAACGAGTTTCTGCATATGTGTATCTATTATTTATATTCTTTAATTCATATTTAATATAGAATCCATCTTTATATGCAGTTTCACCATATTCTGATATAATATCTAAATCAATAGCTTTAATACAATCAACGTTATTTACTATCAATGATATCAATTCAGATTTTGCAATAAACAATACATCATTACTTAAATTTAAAAAGTATTCTCCTAATATATTACGTATTGATTGTATTGCCGTATCTTTATTATATACGTTATCTACTTTAACATAACATATAAATGCGAATTTACGAATAATTGGATCTTGGAATCTTAATGTTAAGCCAGCAAATGTTTTATTTGAATTTTCAAGAGTATTTTCGATCATTTCTTTTTGTTCATTTGTTAATAACATATCTGAAACATTCATTGAATAATAATCTTCAATATCTTTAATTTTTGATTTAATGTTAGTTAAACATGTAGCATTTATAAACATACTATTTGATTCACCCCAACATGACGTATAACCAATAAATGAAAAACGTTTGAAAAATAATTTGAAATTATCTTCAGATACTAACACAGATGAACGTGAATTTGTTCCAACCATATTTCTAATAAATTGTATTGTATCTGAATCATTACCACCAGATGTGCAGTTAACTAATGATAATGTGACATAATCATTTAAATTAACTGCATTATTTAATGAGTCATTACCATATTCATTAAATGTAAAATCATAACTATCTGAAGATAAAATATTTCCTAAAGTTCCATTATGAATTAAGTAGTCTATTGTAATTGTATCACCTTCATTTAATCTTTTTCCATTTACGTTATTTCCAAAAATAATATCGAACGAATTTTCAAATCCATTATTTAATATATATTCATGACCATCCTCAGTCATATCATATAAATTGCCTACTTCATTCCAAATTTCTCCATTTACTTTAACTTCCATATATTCTTTATCAAATAATTCAGATGTTGCAACATGAATAGTTTCTAAATTATATCCTTTTGCTACAGCAGTTGATCGTTTGAACGATCCTTGAACAATTTTAAATTCATGTGACATCAAAGGTTTAGATAAATCAATTATGTAATAATTAGTAGGCAATATAATTGAATAAGTAATACCAGTTTCTCTATTAACTACTTGAGTTTTATTTTGGATATATATTTTTGATGATTTTGATGTTAATCCATTATTCATTTGCACTTTTCCGATTAATGTTCCGCATGCAGCAGCTCCATAATAAGCTTCATAACCAGATATTTTTGCTAATGAATAAACTGATTTTTTACGTGTTGCCGTAAAAATATTTTGTTCAGTTAAAGCATCTTCAATATAGAACATTATATTTTGCATAATGCCCTTAATACCATCAAATATTACACCAAATATTTGAGTATGTGTATATTCTAAACCTAAATTATTAAATGTTTTAGCAAGATATCTTCTTACTGTATCATCAAATTTTTCAAAACTTAATTCGGTTTTCTTAAATAAATTCATAATTATCTAAATTCATATTGTCTTTGTATATTATTTCCTGAATCATCTGAAACAGAAATATTAACATCATATATCATTCTGTAATCACCTTTAATTGTATTTACAAATATTGATACATGTAAATTTTTTAAAAAATATGTATCTTTTATTTTATCTTCAATATACTTTTTTACTGAATTAGGAGAAGGTGATAATTGCCATAAAAATTGTTCAAAATCAGTTCCAAATAATGGATCACCAATTAATTCAGTATTTGTTGTGTTTAATAAAATATCTAATTCTTGTACACCAGCATCTAAATCATTTTTTATGAATACTCTATGATCTAATGATAAATCTAATATCATAATATAAAATATTAATTTATTGACCAATTACCAGAAGATATATATGTACCTTCTCCATCTGTTATATTATATATTCCTTCAACGTTATCAAGATAATTTGAATTAATTTCAAATATAACAAAAATATCATTTCGTCCAATTTCAATATATTCATTGTTGTCAATAATTATCTTGAATACATCTACTTTTGACATATATTCTGATAAGTTAATACCTATTTTTTGATTTAATGCTGGACGTAATGTTATATTTTGTAAATCTTTAACTTTATAAAAAATTGGCTTAAATATAATTTTTTGATTATTGTTTTTATTTATTATTGGTATTTCATTGCTTTCTTTATGAACAATACATTTTATAGAATTAATAAAATTAATATTTGTATCATTATTTAAATCAATTACTTTCATAATATCTTTATTATTAGTTTCTTTATTTAATATTGAAAGAGTAGTTAATCTATAGACCTTAGGATCATTAATTAAATATTTAAACCATTCTTTTGTAATAATAACTAAGTTACTTTTTATTTCTATGCCTAACACATGATCATAAAATGTAGTTCTTATTAACAATTGTTCTGGCTTATGCTCCCATTTTTCAAATATATTATTTAATTTGAAAGCAAAGTCGTCAATATCATTAAAATTAACTCTAACATTAGTTTCATAAATAATATGCTTAAAATATTGGTCTGAAGCAATTTCAATCTTAAAGCCTAAGAATTGTGTTGTGGTACCAAATTCTTCTTCATATTCTTTAACTATTGTTTCTTTCATAATTTGTTTCCAAACATTTAACAATTCAGTTTTATCTTCATAGTTAACATTGGTAACTTCTTTAACAGTTTGTATAATATCGTCACTAATTGTGTCTACTGCATCAATTTCTTCTATTTCTTTTAAAACATCTTCATTAATAAATAAGTTATAATACTTATCATCAACATTATTATAATATTTATATGCTTCTTTAATAGGTGATGTTGTTTCATCGTCTTTATATAATGAATAAAAATATGATTTATTAGGATAATTAAAAAATGATACTAATGAAATAATGCCTTCAGAAAAACCTAATCTTGACATCAAACTAAATTTAAATTCATTATGTATTGAAGAATAACCTTGATTTAAATTAGAATCTAAAATGTATAAATTTGTTTGTTCATCAATTTCAGAATAAGGATATAAAACTATATTTAATGTATTTGTCAAGTAGTTGTCATTAATTGACATATTACTTTTTAAATATAACTTTACAAATATTTTTTCATCATTACTTAAATCATTATCATAATTAAATTTTGAATCAGCTGCATATTCTTCAATTATTCTATAAGGTTGTATAAATAAATTAAATGGTACAATTTGTGCATCACTATATTCATTATCTTCATAATGCTCAATATCAGAAGAATTACTCATAATAGAATTAATAAATTTTTCATTACGAGTAGATGCAACAATATTAAAATCTTCTTTATAGAAAATATTATAATTTCCTAATTCATCAACTTTAAATAAATCTTGCATATTTGGAAAATAAAATTCTATAAATTCCGAATAGCATTCATTATTAATTTTTATTTCTGTCTCAGAATTTGTTATTAAATTATTTATAGGCTTACACAAATAATGAATATGAATATTATTTACATAATTTGATATATCTAAAATTGCAGTTAAATTACGTTTTGTGATTGGGTGATATAAACGAATTTTATCACATTTTATTTGTGCAGAAACTAATGTATTATGTTTAATTTGAAATAATTCATAAACATCTTTACCATATTTGCCATCTATAAATAATGATTCATTATTTGGCAAATTAAAATTATCATTAAATTTAACATAATTATTACTAAATGAATTAATTTTTGCATCAGTTACTGGAAATGAAATAACATCACTAAAACTATTTGTTGATTTTAATTCATTTATATATTCATTAAAATATTTTTTCTCTATAAGATATATATCATTATCATGAACTAAATTATTCATTATATTATAATTTCTTAACATAACAAATTCAGCCATGTACTGATTGTCAATCAAATCAGTATTTACATCATAATATTCTATTAAATATTTATATTCGTTAATATTTAAGATACTTCTTTTCACAAATTAATCAAATAACTATTTATTAAAAATATATATTTAGTTTGATTTTTTATTGAATTTCTAGAAATTTAAACTATATTTTAAATACAAATAATAAATAAAAAACATAAATATGAAAACTTGGAAGATAGTTAAAAAGATTTATGATGGAAATACTAAAATCATTAAATACGATAAGAATTGTATTTGTGACTTTATAGAAAATGAACCACAACTTAATGAAGTGATATATTTAACATATCGCAGGAAATTTATATTCTTTTGGGAACGTATGGGGCAACTTTCAGAAGAAGGTTTAATCAATCTTTGTAAACGTGTTTCAGAATCTCCCATACATATGACAATTGAAGATATTTTTATTTTGAAAAACTTTTAATCAGTTAAATATGGATAAGAATAGTATTTACGTTAAGAACTCAGTTGAGAATCTTCGTGAGTATGCAAAGCTGCATGGACTGAAACTTGTGTTTCGTAACACTCCTACTAATGCTGGTGATTTCTGTTTTTTCATTTATAAACCAGTATATATGGGCTATCATACAAAATATTTGATTGGATTTGATGGATCTTGGAATGTCGATTCAAAAGATAGTATTAGTTTTGATAGATGTTGGGATGCCGCTCATAAGTTTATTTCAAATTATAAAGCCTAATGAGACCACGTATAAGTACATTTGGAAAAATAACTCGTAAAGAATTAGAGCAATATCTTAACGAGAATCAAGTATATGGATTTACTGCTAAAGTAAATGAAGATACAATTACATATAGTTATACTATGATGTTTAGAGATAATAAAAAAGATCCCGAAATACTATATGTTAAAGTATCTAAAGCTTCAAAACTTGTAATTAATGCTTATACAAATAGAGGAAAGAAATTTAATAATGTTGATGAATTAAAAAAGTATACGAAAAAATAATTAAATGAATGGGTTATCTTTAAGAGCTTCCAATATTTTTTCACATTGCATACATTCGTTCTTAAAGTTAATAACTTCTTCAACAGTAAGATCAAACCATTCATTTTTTATATTTGATGGTGCATGTTTAGCATGCATCATCTTTTCAATTTTTAATGGATTATCTGTTTCATAAAAACTATGCAACCAAATTTCAAAAGGATTACCAGTTTGGAGTTCTCTTATTCTTTTATGAATATCTTTATTCTTTGTCATTCCTATTTTAAATTTTTCACCGTCACATAATAAATAAACAAATCCATGATTTAACATTTTTAAACAAAAATAAATTTAAATAATATTGAAAATATATTAAAAAGTACTATATTTTATAAGTAATAATATTTAAATCAAACGAAATATATATGAACAATGTAATGAAAATTTCTGAGTTAATTGAAAAATTGGAAGAAATTAAAAAAAATAAAGGTGATCTACCAATTGGCACAGATGCAAATGTAGATATTGCATATTTGGAATCAGTAAATGTTAACACTCATTATTTTTATGATATTGGAGAACATTTTATTCCTAAAGATGAAAAAATTAAAGAACAAGAGTTTGTTATGTTAAAATTTGAATTCTAATTGTATTAAATATGAATAATATTACAAAACTTGCATTTAAATTCAGAGATTGGTTTAATAGTGATAAATTTCCTGAAGATTTGGAAACTGCAGATGTAGAAGATTGTGTACTAGCATGGGCAGATTATTCTGAGACAGATCTTGGAGATAATTTTGATGCAGTATGCGAACGTATTGTTGAATTGGGAATATGTTAATATGAAAAAATTTTGCTATTTTTTAATTGGATTTATGTTTGCTTTGTTTTTCACAACCTTTATGGATTTTGAATTTTCAGAAGCATTACGTAATTATAATTTTGTATATTTAGCAAAATATATTGGTCCTGCTTTATTTGGCGGATTACTTTACATGATTATTACTATATTTGGCGAACGTTTAGATAAAATTGAAAAAGATATTAATGAATTAAATAAAAAGTAATTATGAAGAATATTGCTAACGATTACGAAAAGTACGAAACATCAAACAATTATCAGAAGACTAAGAAGCATAATAAGAACAAGTGGAAGTAATTATGAATAAGTCTCTTTATTACATTGAATGTACTTGTATTAAGGATTGTTCATATCCTAATATTGATTTTCATATTGGGGATGTTTTCTATTACAATAAGAAAGCAGCTTCAAATGAAATGTATTTATTTTATTCTTATAAGAATAAAAGATATCCAACAGAACAAGAAAAAGACTATATTGGTGTAACATTTGGTAAATATACTTCTCATATTCCATTTACAAGACAAAAAAGATTTGCAAAGAAGTGGGAAATTAAGAGATATCCTGATTGGGAAGCTAGAATAATTAATGAGAAAGGTGAGTTTAATGCTGTTGTAAAGGAAATTAAAGTAACATACGAAGAGGAGGAAGTATAATGGAAGAATACCCAACGATAATTACTGAATGTTATAAATTACCACCATTTGGTAATTTTACAATAGGATCATCATATGTATTACATGAGGAACGTATGAATGATATTGCATGGTTTTGGTGTTATGATGATAAATATGAAAGACACCAATTTCACGAAAAAGGCTATATTAAATATTTTAAATAATGAAAGAATTAACAGATATTGTAAAAGATTTTGAATTAACCTCAGGAGCGTTTTTAAAACATTATTGTGTTTTAGGTATTAAATGTTTCTATGATATTATCGAAGGAACATGGGATAATAAACCTTATAAAGATTTTATCTTATATGTATCTACTCCTAATTCAAAAGATATGTATAATGCCAATGTTGCAAGAGAAACAATTATTGATGAATTAACAGATACTAATAATTGTTATATGGGCATATATGCAAACTATGATGCAAACTATGATATGATGAAGGATCGTACTGTTATTATTCTTCGTAAATATAATGATGATAAAGAATTGTATTAATTATGAAAGATTTTAGTAAAGAACCAATTCGTATTGCCCACGTCATTCTTTGGCGTAAAGGTTGGTATCAACATAGTGGTAATATATATGATTATGATTCTACTATGAAAGATATTCGTGAAATGCTGAAATATGATGGTTATGAACCACAGTTTATGACTAACAAAGATGTAATGCATATTATAATCAGAGCATACGATGAATATTTTCTGTGGGCATTAAACAATAATGTATCTGGTTTTTATGATCCTTTAATGAGTGTTATTACTGGAACATATCATAATTGTTATCCAAATAATCCATTTATGTTTAATATGGTACTTGAAATTCTTGCGAAGTTTGCTTGGGTTGAAACAAAATATTTGAAGTTACCTACGCCACATTATAATAAAAATACATATAAGATAGGTTGTTATAAACCAGGTATGACATATACTTGGATGAATAAATATGCTAAAGAAACATTTGAACAACATGAAGTGGTATAATGAATCAAATTTTGAATTAAGAACTGGTACTGTATATGTAGTACATTATTCTGAAAAATCTCGTAAGGATGTTATTACACAAGATAAATTAGATAAAGAAAAACGTGATACTACATTTAAGTATGACCCTACTAAATCATTTGTAAAGGAAGGACGATGGTGGAGTCCAAATATGTCTACACCATTTGTGTGGGCGTTTCATTTCAATAGAATTAATTGGAAAAATGCAAAGGCCTGGATTTATGAAGAAGATTTGTTACAAGAATATTATGCAAATAATGAGAAGCCCGTAGAACCAGCGGATATTGTAGAAAAATTAAATTTATCTGATGAAAACTTAAATTTATCTGAAATTCAAGTGAATAAATTAAGATAATGTAAATATTATTAAAAAACAATAAAATAACAAACGATTGGTAGTATTGGAAAGTTATCTACCCGTACATCAATCAATAATAAAATATAAAGTATAATTATTATGATTGGAACAATAAGTTTTAAAAAGTTTTCAGGTGAGAGACTTGAAAGTGTTACAGATTATATCAAGAATTATCTCAAGGAACATAATGAGCCTATTGACATAATTGTTGGTACAGACTCTCAAAACAAGGCAAGAACAACAACATATTCAACAGTTATTGTTCTTTATACACCAGGTCATGGTGGCCACTGTATATTTAAGCGTTGGAATACTCCAAAGGAAAAAGTTCGTCAAACACGTCTTCTTAAAGAAGTTGAGGAATCTCTTAACGTTGCTAAAGAACTAGTAGACAATGGATGCCCAAAGCCAAAGTATATTGATATTGATATTAATCCAAATCCAAAATATAAGTCTAACGAAGTTTTCGCTGCTGCTAAAGGATGGGTTGAGGGTGAAGGTTATGAAGTACGTTTCAAGACTATTGCACCACTTGCAACATCTGCAGCCGATTGGCTTGTTAAATGCTAAAGAGGGTTCTTTAAAGAACCCTCTTTCTATATTTTATATCTTTTAAATCTTTTCTTTCTTTTTGATTTTACAAATCCTGTATTAGGAATATCACCAGATCCAGGTTGTGTTTCTGTTGGAAAATTAATATTTCCCATACCTAATGTTGTTGCTGGTGTTGTAAAAATTTCTTCCTTTATAAATTGTTTTAAATCTTTCATAAATTATTCATCAATATCATCGCCAAAATATGACATAAATGCAGCAATATATTCTTTACCATCTAATTTAAATGATATCTCCCAATCGTTTGAAGTTTCTTGAGATGTTACTTTAATGTTTTTATCCCAATTATCATTTAAGAATTTTGCTATTTCTTTACATGCTTTATCTGGATCTGAATCATTAAAATTATCAAACCATCCATTATCTAATAATCCTTGACAATCTTTTGGTTCAACTTTTCCATCTTTTCCATCAGGCATTTCCCCAAGACATGCCCATTTGGCAAAATCACCTACAGTTGCTTGATCAACATGTTTTTTACCTTCTAATATAAATTCTTTAATATTTTTCATTATTTATCTTTAATTATTAATATTTTTATTCTTCTTCTTGTTTTTTCTTTTCAGCTTCTTCTTTGAATGAATAAGCCAAATCATCTTCAAGAATATGTTTTTTAGCAGGATTAATCTGATAAGCTAATTTAGACATAATATCTCTATTAATTAATACCTTTTGTTTTTTATCACGATTATCAACTAATGCAAATTCTGCATTAAGAAGCTTACGTGAACCTACTTGTATACAAGGAATTAATACTGTTGTACGAGGTTCTGTTACTTGTCCAACAATAGCTTTAGATTCACCTTCTTTTTCAAATACATATTTCTTACCTTCTATTGTTGCTTCAATTTTATCTCCGAGATCACTAATTGAATCACATCCTATAGTAGAAGCTTTTGCACCATTTCCTGTATCAAATTTAGCTTCAAATTCAATCGAATCCTTTTCATTATCTGTAAATGTAAATTTAACATTTTCAAGATATCCTATTGCTTTAGGAGCCAATACTAATTCATTAACATCATTTATTTCATCAAGTAATATTTTCATAAAGTTTGTTTTTATTACTGAAGAAATACCATCTGTACCTGGAGATGCATTATATTCAAGAACTACATTATCACCAATTTCTGGATTTGATCCTTTTACAAGTGGCATAATATCTACAGCACACCATGGCATACCTGAAATTTTTGCAACCTTAAGTGCTATTTCTTCCTGCTCTGGAGTTAATTCAACTGATTCTGCTGTTGCTCCTAATGATACATTTGAACGGAAATCACCTCCAAGTTTTTTACGTTTCATTTGAGCAAGAATCTTTTGTTTAGTTCTCATAGTCAATACATGAACACGAATATCACCACCATCAGCTTCTTCTTTCTTTTGTACTAATAATTCACGTTCTTCATCTACAGCAAATACCATCTGAAGCATTGAAAGAATAGTTTTACCTGTTTGCATTGTAACACCAGTTCCGCCATGCCCATCAAGAATCTTTACAACATATTCACGTTTTTTATCTTTTTCTTCATCTTCGCCAAGGTCAGGATAAATTTCTTTAAGTTTCTTTTGCAATGATTCTTCACCCTTTTCAATATCATTTTTAGATATTAATACAAAACGTGGTTGTGGAATTTCATAACGTTCCATTAAAACAGAAGATTGGTATTTGTTTGATGCTTTCTTGGCTGATTGAATAGGGTTTAATACAAAGAATCCCCAATCTTGGAGTTCTTTAATTAATTCCATGCATTCCTCAGAATCTTGAGCACCAAGACGAGTTATGACAATTGTATCAATATTTGATTGTTCATCAACAGTATATTTGTTTTTATTATCATGCCATTCAATTTTGTCATCAGTAGCTTTATAATCTACTTCTTCAGCAACGAATGGAAATATTTCTACATCTTTTCCTTCAATAGCTTGTTCAAGATTTTTTAATGTCTTATTTGTCTTTGAGTCTCTATCATTAGTAAAGAAAAGAATATTCTTAAAAAAGTATTCGTCTTTTTTAGGTTTTTTAGCTACTTCATTTTTTTCAACAATAACTTTTTGTGCTTCTTGTTCTTTAATGATTTTTTCTTTACGTTTCTTTTCAGCTGCTTCTAAAACTGAAGCAATTACTAAAGGATCATTATAATTAATTTCTTTCATAATAATTTCTATATTTAATATATATTAAAAATAACTAAAATAATGTAAATTTAATAATTGATATTAATGTTCTATTTTTAATTATAAGAGTAAAAATATGTGTAAATATGAATGAAATTAATAATTATAGAAGGACCAGATAATTGTGGTAAGAATACATTAATAAATAAAATTTCAGAAAATTTTCTAACTGTAACAAATATCCATTACACTAAGCCTGAAAACAAATACATCCAAAATACTGTATTTAGAGGATATGCTTATGCAATAGTAAATAAAGTTTATGATACTGATGCAGTTATTTTGAATAGAAGTCATTATGGAGAATTTGTTTATGGATGTCTTTATAGAGGAATTTCTGATAAAGATGCATTAGATATCATAAGCGAAATAGATGATATATACATAAAAAACAATATTGATGTTTATTATATTCAATTATTATCAACATCTGATAAATTACTTTTAAAGAATGATGATAATAAATCATTATCAAAAGGAAATATTGAATCAATTGCTGCTGAGCAAAGAAGATTTAGAACTGTATTTGATGAATCAAAATTAAATAGAACATTAATATTAGTTAATGATGGTGAAAAATTTAAATCACCAGACGATATATATAATGAAGCAATAAATTTTATAAATAAAAAATAATATGCAGAATACAAACGATATATTAAATCAATTTAAAGAAAAATACAAGAATAAAGATTTTCGTATAATTGGTAATGCAGTACAACAATCAAAAACAATTGAATTACAAAATGTTCAATTTGAAGTAGATAAGCCTTGGATTGTTCGTGAACCTAATTATGAATATTTTGAAAAGGAATTAAAATGGTATGAATCTCAAAGTTTGAATGTTAATGATATTCCTGGTGGTGCTCCAGCAATGTGGAAAGCTTGTGCAACTCCTGATGGTTATATTAATTCAAATTATGGATGGATGATTTGGTCTATTGATAATAGTGAACAATATAAGCATTGTTTGAATAAGTTAATTGAAGATCCACATACACGTGAAGCTTGTATGATTTATAATCGTCCAAGTATGCAAGAAGATTATAAGAAAAATGGAATGCATGATTTTTGCTGTACTTATGCAGTTCAATGTTTCTTAAATGAAGATGAAGGTGGAAGATATCATTTGAAATATATTGTATATCAAAGAAGTCAAGACGCAGTATTTGGATTCGATAATGATATACTTTGGCATATGTATGTACAAAATCAATTAGCTAATGATTTATTTGGAAAAATTATACCAACTATAGGTATTGCAACTCCAATAATTTGTGATCCTATTATAAATAACGTTGGTAGTCTTCACGTATATGAGCGCCATTTTAAATATTTAGAAAACAAATAAATATGAATAAAGTACATATTATAATGCCAATGGCCGGTGAAGGCAGTCGTTTTAAAGAAGAAGGATATGAAGTACCTAAACCATTAATTACATTAGGTGACAAACAATTATATCAGCATGCATTAAGTAGTCTTTCTGGGTTAAAGAATAAAAATGAAGAATTTGAATTTAAATTTACATTTATTGTAAGAGAAGAATTTAAAGATATCGTTATTCCTGATTTATTAAAGAATTATCCTAAAGCAACTATTTTAACTGTTGATCATACAACTAAAGGAGCATTAGAAACAGTAATGCTTGCTGAAGATTATATTTTGGATGATGATTATGTTATTACAATTGATTGTGATTTAGAATTTCAATCTGAAGGTTTTATCGAAGATTTAAAAAACGCTATATTGAATAATGATCCACTTTTATTATCATTTTATTCACGTGATCCAAAATATAGTTATGTGCAATGTGATCAGGATGGACATGGAGTAAATATAAGAGAAAAACAAGTAATATCAACTCATGCTTTGGGCGGATGTTATTGTTTAGGTTCTGGTGAACTATTTAAAAAATGTGCAAAAATGTACATATATGATTTCTATCACGGAAAAATAAGTTCTCCAGAAATTTATATGTCATTAATTTATAACTATATTATAAAAGAATTACGAGATACTATTGAAGTATATGATATGAATTTTCATAAAGATCATTATTGGTCTTATGGAACACCTAATGATTTAATTAATTACGAATACGATAGGAATATATGGGACAAATAAAAGCAATTATTACAGATTTTGATGGCACATTAGTTAATACATTAATGGCTAATTTATGCGCATATAAAGAAGCATTTAAATCTGTTGGTATTGAATTAAATAATGAACTTTATAAAGAGTGCTATGGTTTACGTTTTGATGACTTATGTAAACGTGTAGGCTTAAAAGATAAAGAACTATGTAATAAAGTTAAAGAATTAAAGAAAAAAGTTTATCCTTCATATTTTGAATATTGTGTTCTTAATGATAAACTTTTAAATTATATAAGATATTGCAAGAGTATTGGATTAAAGACTTGCATAGCATCAACTGCAGCAAAAACAAATCTTTATAATGTACTTAATTATTTTGGAATTACTGGAGATTTTGATATAATTATTTCAGGAGAAGATGTATCACACGGTAAACCTAATCCTGAAGTTTATAATAAAGCATTAACATTATTAGATTGTGAATCTGATGAAGCATTAGTATTTGAGGATTCTCAAGTTGGATGTGAAGCAGCTGAAGCAGCTAATATTAGTTATATAAAAATTAGAAATTTTGCATAATGTTTCCTAATTGTAAAGGTTGTAAATTTTCAATGTGTGGTGATTATGATCCATGTTCTGATTGGTGTGATGAATGTGTATATGAATGGGAATGCGAACATCCACAAACACCAAAAGAAAAAGAATATGAATTTAAAGTACCACAAGAAAAACAAAAAACAGAATATATGACAACTGAAAATACAGTTGATTGTCTATTTAAGTTAATAAATTATAAATATAAAAGTAAAATATGAATATATTAATAACTGGAGCAGCTGGATTTATTGGGTCACAGTTAGCATATAAGTTTTTAAAGGAAGGTCATCATATTATATTGATTGATAATATGTCTTATGGACATGAAGATAATTTGATATTTGATGATGAAGAAGATGGAGATTTGAATTTATATCTTCATAAAGTAGATATTCGTGACCGTAATTATTTAGAAGCAATATTCAAAACAGAGAAAATTGATTATGTTTATAATATTGCTGGAATAGCACCATTACCTGATTGTCAATCAGATCCTTGTGAAGCAATTGATGTTAATGTTAATGGTTTTGTTAATATTCTTGAGCTTTCTCGCATATATGGTGTAAAATGTGTCATACAAGCATCAACAAATGCGATGTATGAAAACGAAACTAAATTCCCAACATCAGAGAATTTTGAAAATCTTCCAACATTAATATATCCAAATACAAAATATTGTGCTGAACGATTTGCACAATCATATTGCGATACTTATGGAATGAACGTATGTTGTGTTCGATTCGCAAATGTATATGGACCTCATGTTGATTGTCTTCGTAAACAACCACCATTTGTTGGTTATTTAATTCGTGAGCTTTATTATGATAGAGTTCCAGTTTTTCATTCAAATGGTAAGCAAGCTCGAGATTATATCTATATTGATGATTTAACAGAATTACTCGAAAAGGTACAAAGTTGTAAAGGTTTTGATACTGTAAACTGTTCTTCAAATCAATCATATTCAGTTAGAACTATTTATAAAATTGCACGTGGCATAATGAATAAAGATATTGATGCAGAATATGTCGATTCATCAAATTATTGGAAGAAATATCCACAATTATATGAAGGCGCATATTCAATTAAACCTGAAGTACTTGACCATGAAGTAAATAAATATTCATTATGTAATAATATACATGCTAAAATTAAATATGAGTGGGAACCTAAAGTTAGTATAGGGGATGGTATGCGAAATATGATAGAATACACTGTTAAATTATTTGATAAATTAGAAGGGAAGTAAAATTCCCTTTTATTTTTCTTTTTGTTTTTGAATAATATTTATATTTTACTATATTTTTAATGTAAAAAATCAAACAAATATGAAAGTATCTGGAAAAAAATTAATTCTTACGAATTGCTGTGTTTGGGAGGATGAGTATTATGGTTCACGTAATCGTAATGCTCGTGGAAAACGTTTTCATCATGATGGTGCAGATATTCGTAATGCCAATCGTAAGGTTCGTCGCGATAAAAGTTGGAAAGAAGAAATATAAAAATTCTAATGAAATTATTTATATAATATTTGAATTTTTAAATAAAAGAACTATATTATATTTGTAATCAAACAAATTATAAAATATGACAGTTTATCAAATTACAATTCAAAGTTTTTTCAATTCGAACAATACCGATTATGCAATGCCAGTCGATAGATATACTGATGTAATTCTGTTTAGAAAAAGTGCAGATGCTGACGAAAAGTTTAACGAACTAATTGATGAATATGTAAATAGATACTGGGAGAAGAACGGACATCAGTCAAATGAATTCCTTCATTTTGGTGCCAATAGTTGTACGGTGATTTATCACGATAAATCAAAAACAAATAGAACATATATTTCATTAGATCCTAAAGAACTTAATTAAAATATGAATAATAAGAATAAGCCACCACCTGTTTAAATATCATATTTTGAATTTAACATTACATATAAATAAAAAAACCAATAGAAGACGTAGTAACATCTCAGCCGCGTGGTTTTATCCAATAATGGTTTTTGACAAGGCGCAAACAAGTCCACGACTATGGTAAGAGACCGACCGATTTAAGTTAAATAGAAGGGTTAATTAATATAAATGGGAGAGCGACGCGGAAACTGCTCAGAACGTCCGCACAAAAATATGGGGGATTCTGAATAATGAAGATTAGAGATTCTACCTTTTAATTTTAAATGAAACATATATAATTAATGGTTCTAAAAGATAATACCAGACAAATATGTTCTGCTTCATTCCGTTTCGATTAATACTCGAATAAAGAAGATAAATTATATTTGAAACTCATCTCAGATTTAAACGTATCTGACACGCTGACGGACAGTGGAAGAAACATGAGAAAATATAATTGTGAATATATAATCTGCATGGTGATATGGTAGTCAAGTTATTTGAAGAACCAATCAAATATTGAGGAACTCAGGTTCCTCTTTATTTGTTTCTAGAAATTTTATAAATAAAACAATAAAATTTCTATATTAATATAAATAAAATTCTTATTAATGAAAAAAATAAAATATTTTCTTGGAGAAATAATGTATTGGTTATTTATACCTTTATCTTTGTTTTTTCTTGTTATAATTGAAATATTTAATATTTTATACAATTTTTTTTATAATTTGATTAAGTTTAGAAAAATATCATAATATAGTATATGACTATTGATATAAAAGGACATTCTGGATGTAATATTGATATTATTGAAGAAGACGGTCATTTATATGTTAAAAAATCTACTAAAGATCCAAAATATAAAACAAGATTAACTTTACAAGGTAATAAGCAAAGTAATGATATGTGTTTGTGTGGGTCTATTACAAATCCACATATATATCGTACTGAAGTAAATGATGATGAATGTTTTATTTTGATGGATTATATTTATGCCAAGAATTTTATAGATTATTTTGAACATGCTTCTGCTTCTGACATAGATCATTTCATTAATACATTTGTTATATATATAAAAACAGAATTAGGTAAATGTACTAAAGAAAAAGTTAAAAAAGAAATTTTTGTTAATAAATTTAATTCTGTTGTTGAAAACTGTAAAAAGAATGAATTGACTAGAGATAACAATAGAGTTAAAATGATTTTAAATGATTGCAAAAAAGTATTTGATAATATGCCTGAAGAGATAATAATGCCTGTAGGTGTATGTCATGGTGATTTGACATTTTCAAATATTTTATTTACATCAAATAGTTTTTACTTTATAGATTATTTAGATTCATTTATTGAAACACCAATTCAAGATATTGTTAAATTAAGACAAGATACAAAATATTTTTGGTCTACTATGATGTATACTAAAAAATATGATATTGTACGTCTTAATATGATATTTAAATATATTGATAATAGATTAGTTGAAGAGTTTGGAGATATAGAAGATTATTTCAATAATTATGATAGACTTCAACTAATGAATATTCTTAGAATTCTTCCTTATGTTAAAGAAGAGAAAGTTCGTGATTTTGTTTTAAATATATTACAATCATTGCCTAAATATTAAATTTCATTAGGAATGTAATTACTAATTATAAATTATGAAAGAGAAATATTCGTTAATAGTTCCAATGATTAATACATCAAAAAAATATGAAAATTCTGTTCCTATTGAATTTCAATATGATAATATAACAGGATTAATGAATTGTATTAAAAGCATTGAAGGACTTAATGTTAATTTATTTAAAGATATTTATTTTGCAATATTAAAGAAGCATGAAGATAAATATCATATAATGGATAAAATATCTACTTTAATAGAACATAGCAAATTAAAAAATATTAAATGCTATTTTAGAATATTTGAATATCCAACCAGCTCACAAGCAGAAACGATATATCAAATGATTACTAATTTTAAAATTGAAGGTCCTATATTTATTAAAGATGCAGATAATATGTGTATTTGTAATAATGAAATATTAGGCAACACAGTATTAGTTTATCCATTAGAAAATACACCAATTGTTGATCCTCAACATAAATCATATGTTGCAGTAGATGATCAAAATTTTGTTACTAACATAATTGAAAAAAAGGTTATTAGTAATTTATTTAACTGCGGAGGATATAGTTTTAATTTAGCACAAGATTATATTGATGCATATGAAGCTGTACAAGAATTTGAAGATATAGCAAGTCATATGTATATATCACATATTATATATTGGCTTATATTAAATAAAAATTTAAAATTTAGACCTATTGAAGCAATAGGATATGAAGATTTTGAAATAAAGTAAAATAATAAAATGTTTAAGAAAACAGCAATTTATATACCGACATATAATAATAGATATAGTGAAATGTTAAATTATGCAAATACATTAATTAAGACATGTCCTGTATTTATTATATTTTCCAACAATGATGAGAAACTAGAATCTTATAACATGTATGAATGGGATCCAAAGATTCAAAAATTGTATTGTGATGCAAAAACTATCGGAGAGAAAAGACAGTTTGTTCTAGATTATCTTTATGAAAAAGGATTCAAATATGTAGTTCAAATAGAAGATGATATAAGAACATTTGCTTCCGAAATTAATGATAGTACAAAAAGAACAACTTCCGATTCTTACGCAAAAGCAAAGATTAGTATTGAGGAAATGTTAAAAAAGATGTTAAAAGCTGCGCAAGAACACAATGCTGCCTTTGTATCACCATCATTTCCGTTCAGTTTAGGATTCTCAAAACCTAGAGCTATAGCAATCAATAAGTCATTGAACTTCGGTCAGTTTAATATGGTCGATGTAGAAAAATTGAAGAAGTATAATATTAATTATGATGTAAGAGAAAATGTTCATGATGACATTGATTTGGTTTTGCAATTGCTTCAAACTGGTTTAAATTGTGTTACATTAAAAGACACTGCATTTGAAGTAATTGGTTCCTCATCATTATTAGAAAACTCAACAATTTGTAATGGAAATAAACAAGATTTAATGAGAATTAATCTATATTTAAAATATAGAGATGGTATTTCGTTACGAATTGGTAAACATGGAGAATTACGAATGACTTGTAAACTTGATAAATATTGGAATACGAAAGAAATTCCAATTAAAGATGATAAGTATCATAAAGAATTATTTGAACTTTGTAAGAAATACGATATTGAAGGAATAAAGAATTTAATAGTAAATAAAAAATAGTTATGAACGAAAGAAAAAACATTTTAATTGGTAAGATTGGTAAATCTGTAAAGATGAAGAATATACATATTGAGACTGGTGGCGGAGCTGACTTGGTATTATATTCAACAATGGCTAGAATGTGTCCAGAATATCATTTTTATTTTATTGGACCAAATGAATTACATAAGTGTACTGAAGAGGAATATTTAAAGTTATTCCCAAATAAAAATGTGCATTCAGCTTGGGATAAAGATAAGGTGAAAGGTTCTAATTATCAAGAAATTGTAAATTATTTCACAAATAATAATGTTAATCCAGATTTTGCATTAGTATTTGTTGGAATGTGTGGTAATATTAATATTAAAGGATTTTTGAAAAAGAAAGATGGAACTGACTATAGTCCATTAATGTGTTTTCAAAATTATACAGCTCCTATTATTTATACATTAAATAAATTGGGTTGTCCTGTTTATACATTAGCTGAAGATGCAAGATATATAACTGTTAATGCAAAAGATTTCTTTAATCGTGAAAGAATGATATTTTCACAAATTAATGGGGAATTTGAAGCTTTACCACATATTAAATCTGAAACAGATTTTGATTTAATTAAAACAACTCATACAGCAAAATATTCGCATCTTGAGAAAATTTTCTTAATGGGTCTTGATGAAAATTGGAAAGAAAATATTAATATTGAAGCTAAATTCAATACTGATGTAGCACCATTTATTGTATTATCAAATGGATGTGGAACAGGAAAGATTAATAGTCCTGGCACATATAGTTCACGTCTTCCTGTTTATAAGAAGTACATTATAGATAACTTTAAAGATACTCCTTATGCAAATACAAAGATTTATGGATTATGGGATAAGGAGATATATGCGGAATATCCACAAATTGAAGATAAATTAATGTTAGATTTAGGTAAAGAAGTTTCTGAAGCTAAATATACATTAGTTTATTCTCAGGCTCCTGGATTTGTAACTTGTAAGCCATGGGAAATGATTACAATTGGATTACTTCCATTTATACACCCAGATTATGATTGTTATCATTTATTAGGTTTACCTGAATATTTATATCTTAAGGATGAACAAGATCTTTTAAATAAAGTTAATGAATTAGAAGCGAATCCACAAAAATATAAAGATTTAATGGAAGAATGTTTTAATATGATTAAACCTGAATATTTAAATGGTTGGCTAATCGTGAATGGTATATTTGGAAATGTTGCTAAAGACTTAGGATATAAATATGAATTTAAAGATGGAGTTAAATCAATATTTAATAGGTTCAGTAAAGAATTCATTCAATAAATTATACATAAATAAAGGTAGTACATGTGTACTACCTTTTATGTTTTTCTTCAAATCTAATCTTATTAAGTAAAAATTGATCTTGAGTTTTATATATATAAATTCTATCTATTTCTTTATTATCAAATAACTTTTTAATTTTTTTATTGTAATTTTCTGGAAATATTATATAATGAAACATGTCAACAGAATATCTAACTCGTCCAACCCATCTTTTTGTTTTAAGTAAACTCATTTTTAATCTTGTTAAAAAATTTAAATCAGATCTTTTACTATAATATTCAATAAAATAATCAAAACAATCTTTCCAATATTTTATATATCCTTTCTTGCAAACTATTACCCAGCCATAAAATTTTTTATCTGCTAATGTACAAGCTTTAGTAAATTCTATTAATTTATATAAAAGAGTTCCTTCCGTATTTTGATCTTTCTTAAACTTTTCATAATTACCATAAATTTCAACTGTCAAATTATCTTCTAAATTTAAAAGTTTAAATATGTCTTCCGTACTAAAAGGCATTGAACTTGCTATTTTTTCAAATTGATCAAAACTAATCATAATTTCTTACAATACTTTTTTTAATTTATTTATGATGTTTTGCATTTTTATAATGGCATCATTAATAGATTCATTTTTAAATATTACCTCATCTCCTTCATTTTCAAGTTTTACATGTTTAGAAAGGTCTTTCATGGCAATTCTTAAATCACAACTCTTAGATTTAACTGATTTGTTATAAAATATAACATTAATAGTTCCAAGTCTACCTCCATCTATTTCCAAATTTGTGTCTTCTTCTGACTTAATTGATTTTATAATTTTTTTATAAAGGTTGACCCATTCTAATTTACCATTATCAAATATTGATATATTAAAATTAAAATCATTTTCATATGATTCTGAGATTAAATAATCTTTTAATTGTTTCATATATTAATATATTTGTTTTTTTCTTTTTTACCTATAACAGTTTCTATAATTTGTTTTAAAGAATAATAATAGTCTTTATTATTAACAGGATTAACTTCATTATCAATAAAATTTATAAATTGTTTTAAATGTTTTTCAATTTGTGTTCCTTTTATTATATTCTTTAAATTATCAATATTTACCTTTTCTCCTTCTTGTTTACATTTGATGACTATCTCAACGAATTCTTGATATTGTTGTTCATTTCTATCAAACCATTTATCAAGAAGCCACCAAATATTATCATCTAATTCTTCAAAAATATAATCTTTTAGAGATCTCATTAGTTTTCTTAAATATTGTTTTATTCAATAACATATTATATCTTATATGTTAAAATTTCTTTATTGTCTTTAAACGAATTAAATCCAAGTTTAATTAACGTAGCTTTCATTTTAGGATGAGTTGGCTTAGCGCTTATTCCCTGATAATTACCTTCTTTATTAATAAGTTTAATAAAATCATTTAATATGGCTTTATTTAAAGGTGCAGAATCAGATACAACCAATGATGATTCAATATCAATAAGATGTATAAAATTATCAATATATTTTACTTCTTTATCATACATACATATACCTACAAAATATACATTGTCACCTTCCTGATACCAATAAGGATAACATTCTGGTTTTAATTCTTTATCGTCATCTTTAAGATATTGATTAGGATTTTTTAACATTTGACTAGTAACAACAAATCCCACTTGCTTATCATTAATAATATTTTTAAAAGTTGCATCTGTTGTTATATCTTCATACAAAAATGATTTTTTTGGTTTATTTAATTGTTTTACATCTATTTGTATAGGCTGTACTTTGTTATCTTTAACTAATATTTGCTGTGTTCGATAAACTTGTTTAAGCCATTTTTGTACATCTGGTTTTAATGCTTCTGTTATAAATGTTAATATGTCTTTCATTATAATATATCATATATATAAAAATAAACTTTAATATTATAAAAACATTTATTTATTAAAATTTGAATTATATATAAAAAATACTATATTATATATGTAACAAACAAATAATAAATATGACAAGAACGTATTGTACAAACGATTACAACAAACTTTCTGAGAATTTTTTCAATAGCCTTTCTAAAGGTGGTAATTATACAATTGATGAAGCTATTAAGGAACTTGGTATTTTTGTTCAAGGTTATAAAAAAGATGAGAAACACCATAACTATTGGGTAAATTTCAAACCGTTTGATAATCCAAAAGATACTCCTCAGCGTTGGGCAAATTCAATTCATTTTGCTTCAATTGAAAAACCAGAGGAATCTCTTTATGTAAAGGGAATGAAAACTCAGCAAAATCAATTTATTGCGCTTGAGAACGCAATTTTACGTTTCATTTCAAATCTTCCTGAAAAAGAGCAGAATAAGATTATTAAGAAAATCAATACTCGTAAAGCTAAAATGGGTTTTTAATATGGAAAAAATTTATACATATAGTAAAGTTTATGATTGCTATAGTTCAGAAATGGCTGCAGTTCATATTCCATTTGTAATTAAAATATCAAAACATGAATGGGGAAAGAAAAACATGTCTGAACCAATGTATAAACATATAGAAAATATTATTGAACATACAATTATAAATAATGTATATCAATTTTCATTGGATGAAATTTATTATAATAAATTTAGATTACAATATAATATTTATGTAGATATTAATTATGAATTATCAGAACTTGATATGAACCATTATGTAGTAGATATCTACACTAATGGAGAAATTACTGATGATGCAAATTATTTTAAAAACATCGAATCATATTTTAAAAATAGAATTGATTAAATTTAATATATTTAAGTTATGAAATTTACTATTGGAATTAAGCCAACTATTCTTAAGGGTAATGGAACAACAAGAGATGCTAAGGAGAAATTTAGATCTTCTTATAGAGGAATGTGTCTATGTTGTTCAAGTAGATTTGGAACTGCTTATGTAGACGGCATACGACATGGTGAGGAGAAATATGTATTTGGTTATAATATTGAGGTATTTAAACGTGGTAAACATCGTCACAATAAGCATTTTGTGGTTTATCGTTATATGTTTCCAATTGAGATGTTTAATCTTTTAAATGTAGAGATTAAACAGGGTTCAAGAACATTTAAGATCGTACCTAAAAATAAGTAAATATGTATCATTTCGTTAAATTTAATAAGACTTGGTATCTTAAGCCAGAATCTACTCAGGATATTATTGACCATTTTAAGAAGATTTGTGGTCGTGAGTTCAAAGAAGGATTTGAAGACTACATTAACAATGTAATTGTAAGGAAAAATCCTATAACTGGCGAACCATATCTTTATAGTATGAATCATTCAAGTTCTACATGGCGTAATGCTGTTGAACTTTGTGAAATGAAACTTAAAGGTCAGAATTGGCTTAAAGGTGCAACTTCTCTTGAAGATAAAACTTTTAAGGATAGACTTGAAATGTTTGCTAAAGGTAAGGCAATCTATTTTACCGATGGTCTTCCTTATTATTGTTGTAACGTGCATCCAACTTATGAGGAAGAAAAATGGAGTGAAAAACTTGAATATCCTTATGAATTTCAATATGATGAGGTAAGATTTCTTCAGTGGGAAGGTGGCCGACATTGGTATGCTAAAATCGGTAGTATTGATATTGTAGATAAGTATGGGAGACAGAAATGGAGTGATAAATCTTATGCTCAGATGATTGCTAAAACTTGGTGTAAGTGTGGAGGTGATTGGTCAAAACATATTGAATAATTATGAAACAAGAAAATAAAGATTTGTGTAAAACTTGTGAGCGTTATTGGACCGACTTCCCATTACCATTAGACCACTATGAACCTCATTGTGAAATAATCGATAAAAAATATATCAATAGTGTGGAAAAATTTGCTGAATTAGTTCCTTATCCTTGCTTAAAATGTCCTTTTAATAGTTATTTACCAAAGAAAAATTAATTTTGAATAATTATGAAACATGGTACAATTTGTAAAATAGGACATACGTTATTTGACTATAGAGGTCGTACAAAACAGAAATACCCTCGTGGTGGACATTGTGTTACAACAAATGGCTATAGTGGTAAACTTTGTTGGACTTGCTCAAGCCCAGATGGAAATGTAATGTCATATACAACTACAGAATTTGAAATTGCTACTCCAGAAGAAATAAAGATTTTTAATGAAGCAATTACTAAAGCATATAATGAAATGGAAAACTATTAAATTATGAGTAATAAAGTATTTAAAATTGGAGATTTTGTAAAGTTAAATTGTTTTGATGGAAGTTCCATAATCATTAAAATTACTTCTATTGAAAATGAAATGGTTTATGGAATATCTAATGAAGGAACAAACCATTGGGGTAATATTAAGGATATTGAATCAATCTGAATAAATTATGATAGCTAAAATTATATGTTTAATAATATTTATGTTATTATCTGTTTGGATATTATCAGTTAATACAAAAACATCACCGACAAAAGCAAATATTCTTTGTGGTTTAGGATTATGGATTCTTGGATTATATATAGGTTTAATAATTGCAACATTTTATAAATGAATTACCGTATTGAAGTTATTCAAACATCTAAATATTGTTATATTAATGCAATATCTGATACAAATGAAAGAATTGGAAAAGTTTGCATTGATTTAGATAGTGAAGATTCAAATAGATATAAGAATCATAATAATAAAGCTGCAAAAATTATATTAATACAAACAAGTCAAAGTGTATGTGGTCAGGGTATTGCGACAAATTTATTAAATAAAACAATTGAAGTACTAAATGGTTATAATTTATATTTAAATGTTATTCCATTAAGAAATGATAAGACCAAAAATGATTTGATTAAATTCTATAGTAAATTTGGTTTTAAGAAATATAATAATGATATTATAACAACAATGATTAGAGTATGAATTTAATTATGAAATTTGGAGAATTTCTCCATAAACATTTTGAAGATTTTACAAAACCTTTTGTATTAACATTAGCATTTTTTGGAATTACATTTGCAATTATTGGTCATTACGGAACAATGGGATTTAATTGGAAATGGTTTTGTTTCTTTGAATTACCTTTATATTTATTTTGTATTTGGGCATTATACAGTGCATATAAATTATATAAAAAAGCTAAAAAATTTAACAAATGATTAAAATATTGCCAATTAAGAAAGATCATAATTGTTTTCCAAAAGATAAATATTTTCTTGAAGTAACACTTGGATATGGGGAACATGCTGATGATACATATTCATATTCAACATTAGAGATTAATGATAACCAAGCATTAAATAGGAAGTATGATGATGAGGGATTTCCTATTGATGATGATGGATTTGTTGATTGGAGTCACTATATTAGTATTAAAGAAGCAGAAGATCTTGTTAAATTTTTTAATAAGGTTTTTAAGAAAATGAATAAATATGATGAAGATCATATTACAATTAATGATTGGGATAAAAATTGGTTTACTAATATTTATCATATGACAGATAAAGAAGCAGATAAACTTATTAAAATACTTGAAGAATATTCTTGTTATTTATTTAATCCTACTATAGATCATAATTGGTATGCAATTGTTAATGTAAAGATTATTTATTATGATATTGATGGTAATAAACATGATTGTGAAGTATATTAATTTATGTTAAATATGAAACTTGGAGAATTAAAAACTGGAGATATTTTCTATATTATACATTGGGAAGGTGGTTATATTGGGCATATTAATACATGTATTGTAAAAGATTTCCTTCCTATTAAACTTGGTAGAATTATTCATTATACTATTACAGATGAAACAGATGATACAGTTCATGGTGTAACACTTGAATTTAATGAATATGAAAATGAAATAGCTCAAGCATATTATGTAACACAAATGTGTTCAAATAAAGAACTATTAATTAATTTACTTAAAAACGATAAAGAAAAATTTATTGAGCGTCAAAATATAATATTAAGAAAAATAAATGATTAAGCAGGAACGATTACAATTAGAAGATTCAAAACCACATGAATTTCTCAATAATGTTATTGAGAAATATGGATTTGTTGGAATTGGCCCTTATGGAGAAAAACGTTCTCGTTCAATATGTAGAGAAATATGCACTGATGATAAATATTTGCATCCAGTAGATGATTTTATTCATGAAGTTTTGATATTTGATGTTGTGGTTGCATTTTATTATGAACGTCGAACTTCTTGGAATTTTATTGAAGCTACTTATGGTGTTATTCCTGATGGTTTAAAGCTTGCAAAGAAAAGATTAAGATCAGCACTTAAAGATACAGATCATCCAGTTTATGGATCTAAAAAGAAAAAAATAAATTTATAAATAAGGGAGATTTAAATAATGAATAATGAATGTGTAATACATAAGAATCGTGCAAATTGGGGTACTGTTTGGCATCTTATTACTTCTGATGGAATGGGTCATTTAGAAGCATATATTGAAGATGAAGATCCAAATACAATGTTTTTCTGTGGTCTTTCAGTAATGCCAGAAGTTAGAAATAAAGGAATTGGAAAATCATTACTTCATATTGGAGAATTACTTGGTAAGCAATATAAAGTAGAACGATTAAGATTAAATGTAGAAAAACCTGATAATGGACTTAATTCATATTATGAGAATTTAGGATATGAATATTGGGATGAAGATGAAGAATATATATATTTAGTAAAATATAATAAAAATGAATAAAGAAAAAGAAATCTTAGAGAATCTTAGAAAATTAATTTCTAAGAAACGTAATGAATATATTGAAGTAATGCAACAGCATGAAACTGATTCACCTTATTATAATTATTGCAGAGGCAAGAAAGATATGTTGGAAGATATTTTAGGTTTAGTTAATCAATTCTAATTAATATGGAAGATAATAAGAAAAAGAAAGATAATGAAGGATTTGGATTATATTTGAATCATGAAGGACTTAATGTTGGTATTGGGTTAGGTAGCGGTATTTTCTTAGATAGTGATGGTTTACATTATGGTGGATTGAAACTTTAATTATGAAAAAAGATTTTTTAGTTATTTTAGGAATAATATTTATGCTTTCATTACCATTTATTGGGTGTAAAATGGATGAAAAAACTAAAATAAATGCGTGTCCATGGGAATTAACACCACAAGAATATTACGATAATGCAATACAACACAATGTGATTACAGATAGTGCTGGACATACATTAATATTTAATGAATTAGGTATTCGTGGTTCTAAAAATTATGCGTTTTCAATCGAACATTCACCTGAATGTAAAAAATGTTGTGAAATTTATGATTAAAGAATATATTAATCTTGATAATTGTTCGGAGTTTGAACAATTTATGCTTTATATTATGTGTTATTTAAAAGAAGATGATCTTCGTAAAGAGATGAACGAAGATAAAATCTCTTTTATGCCACTTGGTGAAATGGATCATTATTGTAGATTTGGAATTGACTGGAGTAAATCAAAATTCCAAGATCTTATTAATTTAGAAGATAATGATCCACGTTGGAAAATTGAAAACAAATTTCAAGAAGTAGCAATTAAAGCAAAGGAATTATATAACGCAATAGAAAAAAATAGATAATGGAAGAAGATTTGCATTCGAAAAGTTACGAAGATCGTATTAAAGATATTAAAGATAATCTTTATGTTGGCGGTGGTGCAGCTCAAGCATCATTTTTATTAGCAGCATTAATGAGTCCATATAATAAAGAATTTGGACAGTCTGATATAGATGTTGCAGATGTATTAAATACAATATCACAGCAAATACGGTCATTACGAAGAACTGTAAAAGATGGAGGTATTATACCTATTAAGACATTCGAAAGCCTTGGTGTTTTTCAACAGCATAATGCATATGCATGTCTTGATAAAGATTTGAAATTCTGTGTTAGACATTATGGAGAAGACGATTGGAAAGATATTCTTTACGTATTTCCATATATGAATTGTACAACAGCATATGATATAACTTTTAAATACGATAATATACATTCAAGCAATATATAATATGAAAGCTAAAGATTTTAGAAATGTATTATACTTTATGTGCAATAAATGGAGTAAAGGTGAAAGTAATTTGATATTCAATGGCACAGATTTTGATCCTGATAAATGGCAATATTCATTAGGCTGGCATATTTGGAATAAATGGATTGAATATTGTGAAAATCATCATGGCTCACTTGATTGTATTACTGCATTTATTCTTGAAGGATTGGATGATGAAAGTTTACAAAATTTAATTGATAGATCACAAGAATATTATAATAAATGATTTATATTAAAGAAACAGACAAGTTAAAATGCTCTAAATGTGGATCTGAACATATATATATTAAATCAGGTATGATGTCTGATTTATATATATGTTTAGATTGTGGACATGAATCAAGAGATATAAAAAATTTATATAATATTTGAAAATTTATAATAATGTTCTATATTATATTTGTAAAACAAATATTAATATGAGAAAGAAAGTTGAAAAATGGTATGAGGTTATTTACACCGAAGGTGGCCACACATATCAAGTTTTGAGTAGAGGTCGTCGTGAATCAATGAATCTTCATAAGTATCACCCAGGTTCAACTTTTAGAATTATTACAAAATGAAAAAATTAGTAGTTCAATATAATGCAGTTATGGATGTAGATTTATTCTACACTATTTACGATTGGATGAGATGGCATCAGACCGAATTGGAACATGATTTTAATGTTCGTACAATGTATGATTTCGATAATTTAACATTAGAAAATTGGGTTAATTTGGCTGATACTGCAATTATGTGGTTAGAACAGAAACAATTGCCTAATGTTATTAAAATGGATAATGATTCTCCAACTCCATCTAATGATGAATTTGGTACTCTTTATTATCAGACACTTGCATATATGAATAGCCATCATACATTTGAACTAACATATAGAAATCGTACTGAAGATGAGCAAAAGGCATTGTGTAGAGAATGCATTGAAAATTTAAAGAAGCTCCGTAATGAAATTCGCGAACCTAATGATAATGATATTTAAATATGGATAACGATACATTTAAAAAATTATATCATAATACAATACATCTAATACATATTTGGTTTAAAGATAAAAAAGATAAAGGTGGCAATGATTATATTGAACACCTTTATGCTGTTGAAAACTCAATATGGGATCTTCTCCATAATATTGAATGTTGTAAAATAGATGATATCGAAGTATATGATACGTTGAGAAAGGCTCTTATTGTTGCTCTTTTACATGATATATTGGAAGATACTGAATGTACAGAACTACAATTAAGAGAAGCTGGTTGTGATGATGAAATTATTGATGCAATTAAATCAGTAACGCGTCGTAAAGATGAACATAATTATTTTGATTTTATTAAACGTGCAAAACAAAATAAAATTGGTCGTATTGTTAAAAGATTTGATTTAGAAAACAATATGGATATTAGACGTTTAAATAAATTAGAAGATTATGACTTAAAACGTCTAAAAAAATATTGGTATTCATGGAGATTTATCAATGATGAAATTTCTGAAGCAGAACTTAACTCAATTAAACTATGAAGCAATTTGAACTCAAAGACTTAGAGACAGGCAAGGAATATGTAGTTGCATATCGTAATTGTGAAGGATATTTTGTGCCATGTAAAGTAAAAGTTGTAAAAGAATATACTGTTAGGTTTATTAGACCTAATAATGAATCACATTCGCCTATTGAATTTAATAAAGAGTATTCTATTTCAGATTTTTTTCATGAATATAGAGGTTATGATATATTTGGTCATAAATTTAGAATATTATGGACATTTGATAATGTAAAAGAAGCATTAAAATGGTGTGTTGATAATCAAAACATATAATTATGGAAAATAAATTTAAGAATTATATTCGAGTTAAAATTTTTAATAGTTATTGGCATAGTGAAGAAATCAAGGATTATGAAGTAACATTTGATCAATATAAAAGAATCAGTGTAATGGGGCATGCTTCATATAACCGTTGGTTTGAATATAAAGGGCGTTCAATTGTTCAACTTAAAAAGGTGCTCGATGATATTACTGTAAAACCAAAAGGAGAATATGTTACATCTCTTGATTGGAATTATAAAGATTGCTTTATTGAAGTAATTGAAATAAATATTCCTGATAATCCTAAAGAGAATGAAATTTTTGACCAGTTTCCAAATTTACATCTTGGTTGTTGTGATGAGGCAATTATATTCTTACTTCCCAAATTGAAAAAGTTTGTTATTGAAAACATAAAGAAAGAACCTAATGCTGTTATAAATTTTCCTGAAAGAATTAATTTAGAATTTCCTCGTTGGAGTTTCTTTAATATTAAAGGAGAATATGGGTACAACAAAACTGGAAAACCACGTTGTAAGTTAAATCATTTTAGTTACAATCCAGGTGGAAGATTTTGGTTTAACGAAAGACATAATTTTACAAAGATACAAAATCTGATTAAAACATATATTGAAAGTTAGTACATAATTTTCTATATTATAATTAATATAAATATTAAATAAAACATAATGGAATTTATAAAGAAACATTGGGTAAAGATTGTCATAGGATTACTTGTTATATTTAGTTTAAATAAATGCACAGTTGCTTGTAATCGTGATACAACAATTAATAAACAAGCAATTGAGTTAGTTCAAAAGGATTCAATTATTAAAGTTCAATCTGATTCATTAAATATTTTAAAAATTAGATGGAATGATGCACAAAATAGTCAAAACACATATCAAGGTATTGCATTAGGTAATCAAAATACTCTTATCAATGAAATTGAATCATTAAACAATATCATAAAAGAAAGTAAAAAACAAATTGATGCTTTAGTGAAAGAAAATAATAGATTAAAAAACGAAAATAAGCAATTAAAGAAAAATTAAATAATTAAGTATGTTTGCAGATTTTAAGTCACGATTTCTTTGGTGTATAATATGTACATTTTTAACAGGAGTTATAACAGGCATTAATTTAGCATTTATTGAAAACAGTGAAGCACATATTGTATTTATCATAATTAATTTATTAGCAATTATATATTATAATAGGATTTTGAAAAAATATATTTCGAGATTACGTTTACAGGATAAAATTAATTCAATTTATACAGACATAGATTAAACACATTTATTATGGCAAAACAAGGATCAATAGAACAATATGGTGTTATTATTGAAAATCTTTCCAATTCAATGTTTAGAGTTGAATTAGATAATGGCATTGAAATTATATGTCATATATCAGGGAAGATTCGTATTAATAATATTAGATTAATGACTGGTGATAAAGTAAAAGTAGAAATGAGTCCTTATGACTTAACTAAAGGTAGAATTGTCTTAAGATTAAAATAATATATTTTAAAGAATTAATCAACAAACATAAAAATATATGTATCCTAACATTAGGATAAACACATTAAATAAATTAGGGGATTCAATAGGGCATTATGAAGATTATTATAGATACAAAAGATGACAGTATTAAAGTTGGTGGAAAATTATTTGGAGAATTAGATAATTATAAAAAAGATTCTGTTGAAACGTATTTTCGTAATTTTTTAAATGAATATACAAAATTAACAGATTATGAAATTGATTGTATGTGGATGTCTTATCGTTATTGTATAGGACGTCATACAATTGCTTCAGGAATGCATGCAGGTCATATTTGGAATAATTGTAAAGGTAGATTATCTGATGAACGTGCATTAATTACCGCATTTGATATTAATAGAGAAATTGAAAATAGTTTACATTTTCATAAGCCTTATTTCCATTTTCCTTTGACATCACTTAATAGAATTTATACATCTGCAGTTGATATTGTGTGTGAATTTATGGAAGATTACAATATCAAGTCTATTGATGATTTTATTAAATATAGAGATATTCATGTTATTTTAACAGACAACGAACGTGGATATAAATTTGAAGTTGTAACTTGGGAAGAATATCTACGTCCACATGTATTAAAAATCATGCAAGATTTTTATCATAATGATACATTGTCTGAAGATTATGCATGGAATCATTTTCAACAATGGATGAATAATGAAGATGATTTTGGTGCATTAGGAAACAAGCTTGAAGAATTAACAAGAGATATGCCAAATAAAGCCCATTATTATATGAGTGATTTTGAAGATTTATTTGTTTGGAATGATCTTGTACATTGTTTTGATTTTGAACATCATCATGAATCAATTCTTATAGATGGAACACATTGTAAATGGTTTTGGACTTGGACTGAAAATACAGAACCTCATGATGACGGATTTTATTATAAAGCATTTGGTTATCATCGTATTCGTGTGCCTCTCGATAAATGGAATGGCTCTATAAGAACATATATACCTGATGATTCAATTCAAGAAGATATTTATTAATCATTTTAACAGTATTGATTCATTTTAATAGTCAGTTAAAATGAATTAATTTTTATATAACTATATGAATAACAATTATACTAAAGACGAAATATTGAATGCAAAAGCTTATATGATTGAATATAAGTTTATGGTTGAAACACATAGATGTAATGCAGGCATTATAGGTAGATTTTTTGAAAGAATATTTGGTACATCTGCATATGCAGATATTGAAGTTGAATTGCAAATAAAATACAATTTAACTTATTATAAAGCAATGGAAGTACTATATTATACTAATAATCAAAAATATATTTATAAATTATGAAAGATGATTTAATGAGTGGAAGAGGACCAGTTGTAAATCCTCTAAAATATCCTTCAGTAAAATGCGATAATTGTGGATGTGAATTATTTGAAGAAAAAATTATAATAAAAAATATACCTGGTATGATAGCAGGAACAGGTACGCAAGATTATCCATATCCAGTTCCAGTTTTGGTATGTTCAAAATGTGGTACAATTGAAAAATCATATAGAGAATTATTAGAAAAGGGAGCAAAATATCAAGAAGAACAAAAAGAAACAAAATCTGGAGGTTTAATACTATAATGAATAAAATTAAATTACATAATAGATATAACGCAAATATTTGGATAGAACATATTGATAAAGATCTTTGGCAATTAAAATCTGAAAAAACTGAAGATTTAGAATATCTTAGAGTTGGATATGAAGACGATAATAAAACAATAAATTTCATTGATCCATCAGGTGGTCCATTTATGAGTGTAGGATATCAATTTAATAAAGAATATAAATTAGCAGAAATATTTCCAAATGGATTTATATTTAGGTTGGAAAGTATATAATATGTTATTTTTATAAATAAATATATTAAATAACAAATGAAGTTTACAAAGAAAAGTATTTATATTGTACTTTTCGGTATTCTTTATTTAATCGTTGCATTTAGTTCATTTTTTCATGCATGTGCGTTCTTTGGTTTAGCAAATAATTCTTGGATGTCAATAATATTGGCATTTGCATTCGAGGTTGGTCAAGCTGCTGTATTATTCAGTTTGCTTACATCTACTAAAGATAGATCTAGAATAATGCCTTGGGTACTTATGACAATGTTTACTTTAGTCCAAGTTATTGGTAATGTTTATAGTTCATATAAATATATTATAACAAATTCTGTAGAGAATTTACGATTCTTTAAAGAACCAATATTTATTTGGACTGATTTACCAGATGCTCAAGCTAATGTTATAATTGTATATCTAGTAGGTGCATTGCTTCCTATTGCTGCATTGTTACTTACATCTATGATTACAAATTATTTGTCAGATCAATCAGAAGAACAAAAACAGTTAGAAACTAAAATAATAAATGAACCTACCGAAAAGGAAGAAAGAAATAATGAACAAGAAATTAAAGATTTAAATACATTAGTTAACGATAAAGATAAAGAAATCGAAAATCTTAAGCAAGAATTAGAAAAGAAAGAACAGGAAATTTCAACAAGAGATAATGTTATAGAATCAATTAATAAAGAAATTGAAGATAATAATTATTCATTAGAAGAGAAACTTGAAGAAATTGAAAAACTTAAACAGGAAAATGATATATTAAAAAATATTCCTAAAGACGAAAATGGAAAAATAATTGGTACAGATCCTGATGGTGGTGTTATTGGAGAACCTGGTGAAGAAGGAAAAGTATCTGATGATTATAAAATAGATTTGAATAATGAAAAGAAAAATAAATCCGATTATTATAACGAAGACAAACAACCAGAAGATCTCAATCACAATACCGAAGAGGAAAATGTCAAAGATGCAGATAAATATCCTGATGAATCAGATATACAATCAACTCAACCAATTATTAAAGGACAGGATGATATAGTTGAAAATATACATAAAGATAATCCTCATATAGAAAATACAAGACCATCACATTTTATTAATATATAAATATTTTAAAGACTATTAGAATTTTCTAATGGTCTTTTTCTATTTTTAAATATATTTTTATTTAAATTAACATTAACTTAATATGATAGATTTTACAAATTTAATGAACGCATTAGCAAAACATACTGATGCAAATAAAGATTCAGTTAAAACTTATGATTTAACAACAAAAGAAGGTTTAGAAGGTTTTAATAAACAATTAGATGAATTAGATGAAGCAGATTTAAGCTTACTTAATTTATTTGGAATTAATTCAAAAGAATGGATTAATGGAATGCGTGAATTAGGTAAGAAGATTTATGATAATGCAAATAAAGAAGCTGAAGAAGTCGAAGAAAAGAAACAACCTAAACAAATTGAACGCAAAGAAGTAGATCACACTGAGCATACAGAATTAAAACGTCCTTCTGAATTATTAACAGTTAATCAAAAATTACAAATGCATAAGTATGTTCAGGAATATGTTGATACAATGATTAAACCTTTTAATAATGGGGTATTAACAACTGACCAAATAAATGACGCATATGCAGGATTATTTGAATTTGGTTGTTGGCTTGTAAAAAGATAATAAATTATGAATGTTAGATCCTAACAAGTTAAAATCTGAAATAATAGATGGTATAAAAACAACTATTATTCCTGCAATTGAAAGATTAGAATTAATGCGTTTGCCATCAACTAGTGAACAAGGTAATCAAATGGCAAAAGATGCAGCGGAAGCTTTTGATGATATTGTTACAGAACCATTAGCAGAAATTATTGCTAATGCAATTGATTATTATGTTAAAAATGCAAACATAACTGGAACAATTATAACTAATGGGGGACCTACAACTCAAGTAGCAAAAATATCCGCTGCTCCTACACCTATAACTGGTGGTAAAATTCCAAATACATTTGGTATATCATAATGACATTTGAAGATAAAGATAAATTATTTGTTGTTGCATATGTATGTATTAAAGATTTAAGTCATACACGTGGAATAACATTAATGGAAAGTATTAAAAGATATTTTTCAGAAAACTTAGATAGTTCTGTTAAGTTTTTTGTTTATCCTGTTTTGATACCTGAAATGCAAAAGGTAGAAATATTAAATCCAAAATTTGTTAATAATGAGATGATTCAAAAAGTAATGGATACTTATGAAAGTTTTCAGAAAATTATGGAAGAAAATAAATAAATTTGGTTATTATTATATATAGGTTTGAATAACTAAATTTGAAAGATCTATTTTAACAATAATTAACGGAATTTGAAATATATGGTAAGATTTAATTACTTACCAATTTGAAATAAATTTTAAAAATATTTGTAAAGTAATTATGAACGAAAATGAAATTTTAGGTTTTGATCCAACACAACTTGACGTATTAAATCCAAATGAAGAACCAAAATCTGCAGGTAATCCATTAATTTATAAGACACGCCCTGCAGCTTCTAAATCAGAAGACGGTCGTTACCGTTGCACAATTAAAGTCGTATATAATCCATTCAATCTTCGTCAATCTGTTCTTGAACAACAATCTTATGGTCTTCAAGATAAGGAAGGCTGGTTTACAGTTATTAGTTCTTTAACAAATCAAGATACTTCTTGTCCTATTTTCAAGGCTTGGAAAAAGTGTCACTTCGCAGATCCTAAGAAAGATGAACAAAGTAAGAAGCTTTGGTTACAGGCAGCAAAGGAAGAAGATGGTGGTTATGAATTGTTTGATAAGAGATATGCAAGATATGTAATTGTACAGGTTCTTGAAGATAGCAATCAACCTGAGGCTGTAGGTAAGTTCTTATTCTGGAAAATGCCTAAGACTGTTTGGACAATGATTGAATCAAAGATTGCTCCTTCAGCTGAATCAAAGAAAGCAAAGATTCCTGTAATGGATTTCTTATTTGGCCGTTCAATTGATCTTGAAGTTGTTCCAGGCGCAGGTGAACCAGGAAGTGAAACTTATAATCGTGATACAAAGTATATTGCTGAACTTTCAGAAGATGTTGTAAGTTGTACAAATCCTGATGGCTCTCCATTACTTAATGATAATGAACAAGCTATTCTTGATAAGTATGTAGCAGGCATTAAGAATGTTTGGAAGGAAAAGGATCCTGATAAGCGTGCACAAATTGAAGCTGAAGTAAATGCAGATCCTAATACTGCTGAACTTCGTAAGTTATATGGAAAGGTACTTGAGCAAATCAAGGGATTCTGTCCTAACCTTATTGAAGAACTTGGTTATAAGCCTTGGTCTGAAGCAGTTACAAAACGTGTAGAAAATTGGATAACTGTTGTTCTTAGTTGTAATGATCCTGCAACTGTAGATGTTAATGATTTGGAAATTATGAAGAATGGTGGTACACCAACTCCAAAGACAACTGAAACATCAACTGAAACTACAACAACTGCAACAGCTGCAACAGCTGCACCATTTGCTGCTCCAGCTAATGATACAGATGATCTTCCATTCTAAAGAATAGAATAATAGGTTATAATATAAGTATATTTAAAATACAGAACTAAGAAATTGGTTCTGTATTTTTTTGTTTTATAAATATTGTTAATTCTATATTTATAATATATATGAATTTAAAAGAATGCAAGAAACGGCAAATTATATTATAACAAGTGAACATATAGCTGATGTATATCAAAATTTAGTTAAAGAAGCCGAATTAGAATCACAAGAAAAAGCAATAGAAAAATATTTAAAAACACATAAAGAATATATGAATAAAAATATTAATACTGGAATGATCATGGATGCTATTAATAATACAGCAGATATGGGAGAAAAAAATGAAGCTATGCAAGCTGCAATAGATAATGATCAAATGAAAAAATTACAAGTATTGGCACAACGTTATAAAGATGCCCATACACAAAAAGTAAGAGAATATCCTCGTGTTGGTCGTAATGATCTTTGTCCTTGTGGGAGTGGAAAGAAATATAAAAATTGTTGTTTAGCTTCAGGTAAATTTGAAAATAAAATTATGAAAAAATAACTATGAGATATACATTTGAAGTAACAACACATGAAACTGAAAATATAATTAAATTAGAAGTTAATACAACGGGTGGTTATAATAGTAATGCATCTCGTACTATTAAACAAGAAGCAGGTGGTGATGATTATAATTGTACATTAGATGAATTACTTTCTGAAATTATTGATAATATGCGTTTAACTGTTAAAGAACGTGAAGACGCATTATATAATGCAAATGTGTTTAAAGATTATTTAACAAATTATACAATTAAAAAGTCAGTACCACAAATGATTATTGAAAATGAAGATCCTGCTGTAGTAAATATATTATAGTAATTAATGAATAGTAATATTGATTTTTTAATTGTAGGAGCTGGATTTTATGGAGTTACTATAGCACGATTATTGACTGATGCAGGATATAAATGTTTAATTATTGACAAACGTTCACATATAGGTGGTAATTGTTATTCTATACCAGGTGATAAAGGATTATATGATATTCATGTTTATGGCCCTCATATATTTCATACATCTGATTATAAAGTTGCTCAATTTATAACAAATTATACAAAGTTTAATAATTATTGTCAAAATACAATTGCATTAAATAATAATAAAATGTATTCTCTTCCATTTAATATGAATACATTTAATACATTATTTAATATAAATAAACCAGAAGAAGCATATCAGCAAATTGAATTTGAACGTAAGGATGCTGAAAATATTTATAAAGATAGAAATGATTTAGAGGCAGTTGCTAATAAATTAGTTGGCATAACAATTTATAATGCATTAATTAAAGATTATACAGAAAAACAATGGCATAAAAAATGTTCTGAATTACCTGGTGATATTATTAAAAGATTACCATTAAGATTTAGTTTTGATAATAATTATTTTAATGATTATTTCTGGGGAATTCCAAACGAAGGATATGCAAAATTATTTGAAAATATCATAAATGGTAATTCATATGATCAATCTATTCATTTACCTATAATGTATATATTGAATGTTGATTATTTACAAAATATTGATTTTTGGAATAATGTAGCAAAAAAAGTTATATATTGCGGTGCTGTTGATGAATTATTAAATTATCAATTAGGAGAATTAGAATGGCGTTCATTAAGATTTGAAAATAAAGAATACGAATATAATGGATATAATGGACAAGGTACTTCCGTAATTAATTATACTGGTTCTGATAATAATGCCACACGCTCAATAGAACATATGTATTTTACTAAAGAACGTTGGAAGAATAAAACTAATTTTAAATCAATTATAACATACGAATATCCTGATGATTATGTAAAAGGTAAAGAAAGATATTATCCTATTAATAATGAAATTAATAACAATCTATATAATAAATATCTAGATTTATTATCGAAAGAAATGCCGAATGTTTTATTAGGAGGACGTTTAGGCAAATATAAATATTTTGATATGGATGATACAATAATAGAAGCAATTAATGATGCTGAAAAAATAAAACAAACAATGAAACAATGCGTACTATTGAAGAACAATTAAAAGAATTACCTGAAGAATTTATTGTTGAAATGGAACAACAAAAAAATGATAGATGGGTAGATGTTTATGATTTTATTAAAAAGTATTTTAATTGTGAAGATATAATTAGAGAAACTGAAGAAGAAGGTTTCCCATTAGAAGATTTTTTTAAACGTATTCATGATTTTGGTTTTTACGGAGGAGTTAATTTTGCATTAGATCCACAAGAACAATATATAATTAAATCGAAATAATATTATGAAAGAACAAAAAGAATATTTAATAATTTATCATAAAGAAGATAATGATGGTGTTTTTTCTGCAGCTATTTTTTATGATTATATTACGAGAGTATTAAGAAACAAACTTGAAGATTTATGTTTTATTGGTGCTGACTATAATGATTTAGCTAAATTTGCTAACGATAATCCAGTTGATAAACTTCATAAAGATTTTAAACATATTATTATGACTGATATATCATTTAATGATGTAAAATATATGAAGCAACTTTGGAAAGAATTTGGTCACGATTTTACATGGTGTGATCATCATGCTCCTATAATTAGGGCTTCATTTGAAAATCATTTTGATGATGTTCCTGGTGTTCGTGATACAGGACGTTCTGCAATACTTTGTGTTTATAAACATTTATATGATCAATTTGATGAAGCTTATAATGAAAAGAAAGTTCCTGAGTTATTAAGAATATTGTCTGCTTGGGATTCTTGGACATATGAAAAAGAAGGATATGATTTTGAATATGTAAGAAGAATTAATAAAGCAGTAACATATGAATATAATCTTGAATTAGGTAAAACAAAAAATTTAGTTTCTGATTTAATTCAGACATATCAAACAGGAAAACCATTTGGACAATTTAGTGGTTTAGTTAAAGATGATGTTTTAATTAAAAATTTTTTAAATATTGGAAATATTATTGCTAATGTTGAAGATCAAAATATGGAAAACATTGTAAAGAATGATGGTGATTGTTCTTGGAATATTGTTTTACATGATGAAGATAAAAGACGTCCTTTATTTAGAGAAACATGTGCTATATTTATGCAAGGTGCAACAAGTTCAACAATGTTTAAGTCTTTAAAGAAAACTATAGTAAAAAATGGATTAGTATTTAAACATAAAGCAGATGGAAATTGGACATTATCTTTATATAATGTTAATGATGATGATTGGTTTAACTGCGGAGATTTTCTTAAAGAAAGATATAAAGGTGGTGGTCATAAAGGTGCAGCTGGATGTACTTTAACACAAGAACAATTCATAAAAATATTGAAAACAAAACAACTATAAAATTAAAAAAATTGTGTTGTTTTATATATAATATTTGTATAATAATGAACTTGATATTGGTATCTAAGTTATTATTAAATATATCATTTAATATTTAATTTGGCTGCCTAAGGCAAATTATTAGAGGCGAATATAATGAGACTTGGGTATGATTTTCATATTATACTCAAGTATTTTTGTCTTATTTTAAATGTAAATTATTGTTAAATTTGTCTATATTTTATTAATTAGACAAAAGGTTGGTTTAAAAATATATTTGTATGAATTTAAATGACAATTATCAAAAGAGATGGAACTCCTCAAGATTATAACTTTATAAAAATTGCTGATGCGGTAAGTAAAGCATTTAATTCAGTAAATCAAAGTGTACCTGAGAAGTTTTTAGAACAAGTTAAAGAATCAGTAGAAAAATTGATTATTAAGAATAATGGTAATGGTACTCCAATTGAAGAGATTCAAGACTGCATACAAAATGAGTTAATTAAACGTAATAAGTATGAGGTTGTTGAGTCTTTTATTAACTATCGTAGAGAACGTGACAGAATAAGAGAAGAAAATTCAGATCTTATTAAACAGATACAAGATAAATTATTTGCAAAAAATGTACAGAATCAAAATGCAAATTTAGATGAAGAATCTTATGGTGGAAAAGTTGGTGAAGCGGCTAGTGTCGTATGTAAGGACCAAGCATTAAAAATGATGAATAAAACATCACGTCGTAATCATGAGAAAAACATGAACTATATTCATGACTTAGATGCATGGGCTGATGGCCGTCATAATTGTCTAACATATCCATTTGATAAATCAGCTAAAGAAGGAGTTAAAACGCGTCAAACAGATATTCGTCCTGCAGGTTCATCTAACACGGCAATGCAATTACTTGCTGTATTTTTCCAATTACAATCATTACAGCAATTTGGAGGTGTATCTGCATCACATCTCGATTGGTCAATGGTTCCTTATGTACGTAAATCGTATAGAAAACATTATATTAGTGATTGGATTAAAAAACAACAAGAGTTTAAAGATTTAGATATTCTTGGAATAGATTATGAATCATTTAAACATTGGGTTGAAAATATGGTTACTAATTTCTGTTTAAAAACTAAATTAGAAAAAGATGATTTTAAATTTGCTAATAAAAATTTAAACCCAGAACTTAGACAAGAAGCTTTATATGATACAAAAAATGAAGTATATCAAGCTGTAGAAGGTATGTATCATAATCTAAATACACTTCAATCAAGAAGTGGTAATCAATTACCATTTAGTTCAATTAATTATGGAACATGTACAGAATTAGAAGGTCGTATGGTTACTAAAGCTTTATTGGAAGTATCTATGGAAGGTCTTGGTAGTAAAGGTGTTACATCAATATTCCCATGTGGAATATTCCAATATAAGAAAGGCATTAATGATAAGCCAGGTACTCCTAATTATGATTTAAAACGTCTTGCTTTAAAATCTACATCAATGCGTATATATCCTAATTATGCAAACTGTGATTGGACAAATCAAGTTAATTGGTTTAAGGCAGATCGTAAAATGAAACAAGAATATATTGATTCACTCCACCCATATAATTATAATAAACTTATGGAACAGTTGGAACGTAATTATGACATATTAAATGATAAACTTGGATTAGAATTATATGATAATTATATTAAAGTAAGTGATATCGAAAGACCTATTGAATATTTTTCAACAATGGGATGTCGTACAGTTAATGGTCTTGATATTAATGCCATAGATAATTTTAAAGCTAATATACAATATGCTATCAATGGTGAATTTGAAAAAATTGATGATGTATTTTCCGGTGTAATCAAAGATGGTCGCGGTAATATTTGTCCTACAACAGTTATTATGCCAACATTAGCTTTACTTGCTAAACAAAAGGTTGAAAAGAAAGCAAATAAAGAAAATCGTAAATATGACACAATTGAAGTTTGGAATGAATTTATTAAATTATTAGATAAGAAAATTGATGAAGCTAAAGATACATTATTAGAAAGATTTAATCATATTTGTTCGCAATCTCCTAATGCCGGTAAATTTATGTATGAAAATCATACAATGGCAGGTTATCATGAAGAAGAAGGAATTATATCTGCATTAAAACATGGTACATTAGTAATAGGTCAATTAGGTCTTGCTGAAACATTACAAATTATATTCCATTTTGATCATACTTCTAAAGAAGGAATGAATTATGCAAAACAGATTGAACAATTATATTTAGATAAGACTACACAATTTAAGAAAGATTATCATTTAAATTTTGGTGTCTACTATACTCCTGCAGAGAATCTTTGCTATACTGCTATGAAGAATTTCAAGCGTCTTAACCCAGGATTTGAACAAGAGAATGTAACATATATAATTGATAAGAACGGTAATAAAAAGGAAAAACTTTATTTTACAAATTCAATGCACGTTCCTGTTTGGTATGATTGCGACGTATTTGAAAAAATTGATATTGAAAGTGAATTAACAGGATATTCAAATGCAGGATGTATTACATATGTTGAATTACCAAGTAAATGTGTAGATAATATTGATGCAATTGAAAAAATAGTTGACTATGCAATGGATCATGATATCCCTTATTTTGCTATTAATATTCCTTTGAATAGATGCGCGAAATGTGGTGAGGCAATTCATGATGAAACATTAACAGAGTGTCCAAAATGTGGTCATGATAAGATAATTAAATTAGGTCGTATTACTGGTTATCTTTCAACAACTATTGAACATTTTAATAAAGGAAAACAGGATGAATTTGGAGATAGAATAGATCATATTGGTCAATCATTATATAAATCAGATTGTTAAATAAATTGAAAATAAATATGTTAAGAATTTTAGATATAACTGCTCCAGATATTAATAATGGAAATGGCATAAGAGTTACTTTATGGGTTTCTGGATGTAAACATTATTGCAAAGGATGTCATAACCAATGGACATGGAATTTTAATCAAGGAAAAAAGTTTATAGAAGAACAAGATGAAATATTGAATACTTTATCAAATTGGCTACAAAGAGATTATGTGGAAGGATTAACATTATCTGGTGGCGATCCATTATGTCAAGATAAAGAAGGATTATTAGAATTAAAACAATTAATTAAATGGGTACGACTTAATTATCCAACAAAAAATATTTGGATGTATACTGGATATGTTTATGAAGAATTAAATGATTTACAAAAAGAAATTGCTGATTCTATAGATACATTAGTAGATGGTCCATTTAAAGAAGAATTAAAAGATTTTAGTTGTCCGTTTAGAGGTAGTTCAAATCAACGAATTATAAATATCAAAAAAGGTACTTCTTAATTGAAGTACCTTTTATTTTTTAATTTTAATATTCTCAAAATTAAACAACTATCCATTTTAATTGGTTAAGAGCATTTGTTGCATCTGTTTGGGCATTACCTGCAGCAGTAGCAGCAGCATTAGCATCAGTTATACCTTTTGCTGCTTTAGCATTAATATCATTTAATGCTGTTTGAACAGTTGAACCTTGTGTTGTAGTTGCACCATTAGTAATAGAAGTTAAACTAGCTGTTAATGTTGCAGCAGAAGTTGCAGCTACAGTTACATTACCAACACCATTATTAGAAGCAGTAATACCATTACCCGCAGTAATTTTTGTTACACCCGCATTTTCACCTGCAGTTTTTGCTGCGGTTATTTCTTTTTCTAAATTAGTAATAATTTGGCCTAAGTTAGCAGCATATTCATTAGCACCACCTGCTCCTGATTTTGTAGCATATTTACCTTTATTGTCTCCTGATGCTACAGCACCACCAGTTATTGTTTTAACTGTATCAAGGAATGTTACTAATGAACCGTTAGCTGGATCATTAAGTTCTGCTTTAATCTTATTAATAGCATCTGTTATGCTTGCAAAATCAGCATCTGATAAAGTTCCAACGGTAGTACTTAAAGTAGTTAAATCAGTTCTTAAAGTTGAAATTAAATTTCTTAATGTTGTAAGAGTTTTTAATTCACCATTTTGCCAATTTGTTTGAGCTTGGTTAGATGAATCTTTTAATATACGTTCATATGCAGTTTCAATTGCAGTTGCAATAGCTGCAGCTGTTGTTAAATCAGATCCTTTTGCTCCAGAAAGAGTTTTTGCTGTTGTATCGTCTGCAGATTTAGCAATCTTACCTTCAGCTTCAGATTGGGCATTGGCTGCAGCAGCATGAGCAGCTTCAATTGCATCACCAATTACTTTTGTATTAGTATAATCAGTTGCTTTCTTTCCTGTATGAGCTCCTACAGTTGTATTAGTACTAATAGCAACTTTATTACCTAATTCAACATCAATTTTTGTAGAATTTGATGAAGATACTGCGATATCTGCTCCAGTTAAATTTACATTACCAGTTTTTCCATTTACTTGAGAAACACCAGCTACCATTGCCGTTAAACGAGTAAATAACTCATTAACTGCTTCAGTAACATTAGTTACAGCAACTTGTTTACCTTCAACAGTTTTAGTAACAGATATTGATGTACCTGCAGTTCCTTCGCCTGTATAAGATCCGCCGTCTAATTTAGATTTTAAGTCGTTTGCAATCGCTAATAAAGTTTGACTTAATTTAGCTTCTGTACCAACCTTTTCTTCAAGATTAGTAACTTTAGCTTTTAAACCTGTATCGGCAGTTTCAATATCAGACCAAAGAGTTGATAAGTCCTCTGCTTGTTTTGGTGTTACGCCAAAATATGCACCACCAGCAAAAATTTGATTAGTGGCTTCAATAAATATAATATCACCAGACGCTAATTCCTCTGCTGTTAAAGCTGCTGGAGTTTCACCCGAAGCTCTACCATTCCAACTAGCAGTGGTAATAAATTTAAAGCCTAATTGTGTTGTTCCATCGACTAATGCCATAATTTATAAATACATGTATTTTTAATTTTTAATTAACTTTCCAAGAAAGTTTATCATCCGTATATTTTTTTGATTGATATACTGTTTTATTAATAATATCATTTTTTAAATTACTTAGTAAATCTTGGTTAATACCTAATAAAACAGTTTTTGAATTTTCTGGTTTTTCGACATTTATAAAATGATCTAAAGTATTTTCACCATTAATATTAAATGTTTGATCTTTATGTGTAATATATTCAATTAAGTTTTCTTGAGCACCATCCTGTACATCTTTTGCAATAGAAACAGTATTTAAAAGATTATTAATTTTTTCATTAACCTCTTCCAAAGATATTGCATATCTTTCACCAGATTTATCATACGTCTTATAATCTTCAATATAAATAATATTACCATTGCCATCATCAATAGGTTTTTCTTCTTTAAGTTCTCCTTTTAAATTTGTAACTTCAGTATTTAGTTGTGCAATACTATTAAATATATTTGTGGGTGTTTCTGGTAAATTATTAATCCAATCTTCAAATTCTTTTAACGTATCAAATGCTTCAGATGCACCACCTATTATTGTATTGATTCTTTCATCAATTTGATCAACAAATTCAGTTGTAGCTAATGTATCTACTTTAGTTTTTAAATTATCTAATTCAGTTTTTGACGCAATATCTTTAAGTGTAATTTGATATTGATATGGTTGATTAAATACAGTTTCTAATTCACCATTATCATTTTGTATAATAGATGGTGTTTGAATTAATTTTACTTCTAAATGATCATTATTTTCTTCTTTAACTGTTGTTACATTATTATGAATTAAATTTTGTAACTGTGTATTTAATTTAGATAATTCTTCATTAGTATATTCTTTAGTATTATTACCAGAAATAATGTCTAAAATCCATTCGTTTTGATTTTGATAAGGAAATTCTAAATTATTATTTTGATAATATTCTTTTGCAATATCATATGCAGATTTACCATCTTGTCCATTTGCACCAGGGAAACCTCTTAATCCTTGGTCACCTTTTAATGATGCTACCCATGAATCAACTGTTTGGTAAGGAAATGGTGTATTATTTAACTTTTCATATGTTTCTTTTGCTAATTCGTACGCAGATTTACCAGTTAATTCAGGTTTTAATGCTTCAACATCCTGTTGTGTCAACAAATTATTTGATCCCGAGAGATCATAAATGTTTGAAGGAATTGAATTTTTAATTGACTTAATTAAATTTATTAAATCTTCTGTTTTTGATATTGGTTCAATACCTTCAGCTTTTGCATTATTCCAATCAATATCAATAGCGTTAATTAACGGAACATTTTGAACAATGTTTCCGTTTTCATCAACATTATATTTATCAATACCTATTTTTCCACCTACTAATAAAATAGGCTGTTTTATACCTGTAAAATCAATATTTTTATTACTATAATTAGCCATATTAATATTTATGAAATTATATAATTACTTCCTGGTTTAATACCATTTCCTAAATCTATGCAATAATAAGGAATTGCATCTATATAAATTTGCTTATATGTATCGAAAGTAAATGGAGCTGAAGAAGTTGCATTTTTAAATGTACCTGTAGTTCCATTATCATCATTAAATGTAGATGTAGACATTGTAACATATTTTGTTGGTATAATCATAACTGATTCATCACCCCAGATAACATTATCTGATATTCTGAATGCAGTTCCGATAGTAAATGGACATGTCGTACTTGAAGTCATCCAAGATTTATCTTTAATATTAACTGAAGATATACCATCTATTACTGTTGCATCATTTGGTTCTGTTGAAAAAACAACTTCAATTTTATCACTATTATTTCCATTAGGTGATATAATACCAAAATAATATGTATACATCAATACACCAGAAGCATTTATTACAATATTTCCATCACCATTACATTTAATGACTAATGTTCCATTAGTCTTATCATAACTTATGATATTAGCACCAGTAACTGGTATTGATTCAGGTAATACATAATTATTTGCTGCAGTTAATCGTATTGTTATATTTTCATCTTCTACATTATAAGATGGTTTTTCGCCTGAAATTATTTGTGCTGTAATATTTGATAAATTAAATGATAAAGAATATTGTGCTATATCAGCAGCAATACTAACTAATACATTACCAGTTGCATTCGATAACATAACTGAATTTGATGCTTGTGAATATGTATAATTAGCACCTATTACATTTGTTATATTTGCAGGCATCTTATAACCAGTATTAGGAGTAAATCTAAGCGTAGCAGATCCTCCATGATTAATTGTTGTTGGATTTGATAATTGACTTACTATATGAGATAATGAATAACTAATTGGATAACTTCTAATTACACCATTAATTGTAATAGTAATATCTCCAGTTCCATCACATTTAATACGTAATTTACCTGTTGATGGATTATATTCTAATAACTGTGCTCCAGAAATAGAATTAATATTATTAGGTAAATTATAATCAGAATTAGGTGTTAATATAATATTTATAATATCATTAATATGATAATTTGATTGATAACCACCTTCAATAATACTTGATACATGATCTGTATTAATAAGTAATGAATAATCTTTCAATTCACCAACAATTTTTATTGAAATATTATTGCTGTCACTTGTTACATTATTTAATTGAATTTCTTTAGTAACTGAATTATAACTATATGAACTAATATTAACTTCAACTGTATTTGGCATTTTATAACCTGCATTAGGAATAAATTTTAATGTGGCTGAACTACCATATATAATACTTGAAGGGTTATTTGTGTCATAACTTATATGAGATAAATCATATGCAATATTATAAATTTTATGATAATTATCAATTAAACGTTGCAAATTATTTATTTGTTCTCGTATTTCATTTAAATCAATATCAGATCCATCACCATTAGCACCTTGTGGACCTTGCGGACCAGTTTCACCTTTTTCACCTCTAGGTAATTCTATTTCCCCACTATTAATCAATTCTAATAATTTTGTTTTTAACGTATTTTCATTAATAGATGATTGACTAATAGTGTTAAAAAATGTACGTAAACTTATTTTATAGTTTTCTCTTGCACCATCTTTAACATAAGCTAGAACAACATAAGCGTCATCTGCATTTTCTTGAATAGTATAACGATCGTCAAAATTATCTAACTCTGATATTTTTTTGGCTTTTATCTTTAGTTCAGTTTGTTCCATATAATTATTAATCATCTTGTATTATATATAAAAATAAATAAAATATGATTATTTTGAAATAACATAATTTGTGATAACTATTTTAATTTTATGAATAATATGCACACTTTAGTAATACCAGACATACACGGTAGAACATTTTGGAAGGAAGCAATTGAGATGTTTCCTATTGATAAATATCCTAATTTAGTAATTATATTTTTAGGAGATTATGTTGATCCTTATGATTTTGAAGGAATAACGCGTGAACAGGCTATCGATAATTTTAAAGAAATTATTGAAGTTGCAAAAAATGATAATAGAATTCATTTATTAATTGGTAATCATGATATGCATTATTGGTATGATGCAAGATATAAATCTCGCGTAGATCATAAAAATTATCAATTAATTAAAGATATGTTTCTTCAAAATTTTACTTTATTTAATGTAGCTTATGAAGAGATAATTAATAATGAAAAGTATCTTTATACACATGCTGGTGTATCTGCATTTTGGTTAAGACATTTACAATTTATTGGCAAATTAAGTGTAAAAAATAATAGTGAATATAGAATAGACCAATTTGGTAAGAAAGTCAAGAAATTATCTGATAAACAATTACCATTCGCCCAAATGTTAGCTGAGATGACACCAGATGCAGATAAGTTAAATAAAATGAAGTCAAACTTTCAAGGACAAGCTAATCTTTGGATGGCTTCATGGGCACGTGGTGGAGATTATCAAAATGGAAGTTGTATCTGGGAAGATTGGTCTGAATGGCAATATAAAGGAATGGAAATACCAGGTATGTGGCAAATATTTGGACATTCGCGTTGGAGTAAGAAAGATCCAGATGATGCAGCTATTGATTATGAACGTAAGTTAGCATGTGTAGATACTGCTTCAGCATGGATAATAACAAATGATGGAAAACTAGAAAAGTTAAATACTGTTAAAGAATAATAATCATTCATAGAACTATCTAGAATGACTTAGAATGACTTAGTAACTAAATTATTAAATAACTATAATAATGTTACTAAGTCATTTAATTGTGTTTTAGGGACGATTATTTTTAACAATTTTTTAATATTAAAATTTGAATAATATTTAGATTTTACTATATTATATTCGTAATCAAACAAAAATAATATGAACAAGATTTGGATTTCATTTAACTTTTACCTTTTGGTTGTAATGAATATTATAGCAATTCAGAATCCTATTTCAAAATGGATGCTGATTACAGTGGTTCTTGATTTTGTTTTCTTCCCAATTATTAAAAATCTTCCAAAAGAACAGTTGTACGAAATTACAGGTGTTACTTGGCTTCAGAAAAAGTTCAAGAACAATAAAGTTATTATGGATATGACTAATGAATAATTATTTACAACTATGAAATATAATCCTAATAAAGTTTACATTGTGTTTGATGGTACTTCTCATTATGGAGTATGGGGTTGTGATGTTGAAATGGAAATTATGTCCAATGATGTAGAAGTCGTAAAAGGTCCTTATAATGATTGGGATGATAATGTAGAAGATGAGATTACAAAACTCAATGATGAAGCTTACGGAACTCACATGTATCGTTAAAACAAATTAATTATGTGGTTGGAGAAATATTTTGTTCGTAAAGGAGAAACTGCACATGATTTTGTATCATGCACAATGTATAATCGTTCACCAGAATCTCGTTGGAATAAAGATCATACTAAAGAACAAATGGATTGGCTTTGGAAACATAAAATGATTAAATGGTCTGCTCCATATTATCAACTGGGTGAGGGTGATTGGGAAAAATATATTGCTTATACTAAACTTGGTAGATTTATTAGAGCTTGGTATGAGACTTCATATTGGCAATTTACTAAATATTATGTATTGCAATATACATTTTGGTTGTATAAAGTTTATTATCCAATTATGATTCATGTGTTTTGTAAGCATTATGATTGGCAGGACTATAAAGAATATGAATATGAATAAAACAATATTTTTAAAAGTAAAAAATCCTACATTAAGGGAGTATGATGAAATTTGTGTAGAAGATGTTAAAAATATTATTCCTGTATGTGATAAATCAGGAAATCCACATTTGCTTATAAATTTTTATGATCATGAATATTGCATGAATACTTCTACATTTTGTGATGAGATAGAACAAATAATTATTGATAAAAACTGATTCATTTTAATAGACTATTAAAACGATACAAAATTATTAAAACGATATAAGACTATGATAATTTCAGCATCAGAACTACAAATTTCATATCAGAATTTAGAAGATATGTTTAATAGAGCTCTCCAAAAAGAAATCCTTGAATGGCGAAAAGAAAAGGATGAATTTTTTGAAGATCCTTTTAATGATGATGGACGAGTAACTGGTAAGTATATACCATCAACTACATTTCAAATTTGGCTTAAACTTCCTAAGAATTTGGTAAGCTATGAGAATCTTAATAAATTACTTCATGATTGCTATGAATCTGGATGGGAAGTTGAAAGTAAATGGCAGGAAAATGAACGTACTGGAGAAGATCAAATTTATTTTCTAATTAAAAAGATCTAATAATTTATATTGGAAAGATTATGATGGATAAATATATGACAAAGCAAGAATTGATTGATCGATTCTATGAAGATGGTTTAAATTCATATGATTGGGAGCGATATGATCGTACTGATGATTATTGCTGGGAATGTGGATGTGAATATGAAACAGAAGATGGATATACATATTCTGCGGATGCTACTGAATGCTGTGGTGATTATGAAATTTTCAACCTTACTGTAAAAACTCCATCAGGAGAAGAAATTACATTGATTTAATTATGAATAACGTAGTTAAAATTTTAATGGAACGTGATGGTATATCATATCAAGATGCATATGATATGGTTAAAGAAACTAAGGATATGCTACTTGAATTAGATATGGATGATCTATTTGAATATGACGATATTATCGCAGATAATCTTGAACTTGAACCTGACTATTTAGAAGATATTTTAAGCCTTAAATAATATGAATAAAATTAAGAAATTTATTTTTCATCATCTGTTAAACAAACAGGAACGCGAACGTCTTTGTGATACATATGCCTATATTCAACAATATGAAAATGAATGTAAAAATCCAAGTCATTCATGTAATCAGTTTTGTATGGATATGACTAACTGCCGTAAACTATTAGTAGATATATGTGGCTTTAGTAAAGGATATGATGGTTTTGATAAAGAAACATATTTAAAAATTGAACATGACATTAAGGAACATGCTTATCATCACAGATATTCAAGTACTTATGCTCCATTTATTCATGAAAATTGTAATGGATGGGATATAGATATATGTGGAATTATGCAAGTTAGATTTGAATAAATTAAATTAATTAAATATGAAAGAAAATAATAATATTGGTTCAGCACATTTTATCGAAATGTGGCGTTGGTTTACAGAAAAATTAACTAATTTCTCTAAAAATCACGATAAAGTTTGGATTGATTCGCTTAAAGAATCTTATGTATATGTACAAGAATTTGATGAATTTGATAAACCTACGGGAAATTGGTATGGGATTACTGGATTAAGTGATCATGGACCAAATGTTACTTTGAAGGTACGTAAAATACATGGTAAAATTAATGTTTAATATATGAATAATAAAAATTATATACATCCATATCCGCATCTTAAGTATAATAGAGATGAAGTTGAAAAAACTTATTTAGATGGATTAAATCAATTTAATTCGTGGGGTAAGGATGAACGTATAAGACGTGGATTTGGTGAAAATGGACATGCTCATCCAAGGCGTTTCTATATTTTTCTACAAAAATATTTTGTAGAGATTAAATATTTTATGGATGAAAAGGAACGTACACAATATGTTTTTCCTTGGGTTGTTGCTACACGTTCAGAACGTATTAATGCATTAAAGAAACATAAAGTATATTTTGATATTAAACAAACAACTTTAAGATTGGCAAAAAATAGATATACGATATATAAGCAAGAACAGGAATTGAAAAAACTTAAATAAATTATTTTGAATATTATTCAAATTTAAACTATTTATAAATAACTAATACATAAATTTATTAAATAAAAAAGATATATGATTTTTACAGGTCCTAATAAAAAGAATTTAGAGAAGTACGGAAAGAATTTTCCATATAAGGCATGGCTGCCACAAAATGTAACTGATGTTAATAATTCAACTGAAGTATATACATGTACAGGTAAACCAAAGACAGTTTTTAGTGGTCGTTTTGTTGCTGTTTCGGGATTTATTTATGCAATTGTAAATGGTAGGTATTCTGTACTTGCTAATTTGAGAGGACCAGGTACACCCGATTATCAAAATCATTGGAATGCAGTTTGTGGATTCCTAGAAAGATATGAGAATTCTAAAGAAGGTATTGCTCGTGAGATTCTTGAAGAATGCGGATTCCAAATTGATTTAGATGATTTAAAGATAGTTCATGTTGAGACTGAACCTGAAGAGTGTAATAATGGAAATGTAACAATTCGTCATCGTGCTTTCCTTGGTAAGATTATTCCACATCACATAGGATTAGAAGGTGGTGAAGAGAATGAGGTAAATGGTATTACTTGGATTCCTATTGATGATATTGATAATTATAAGTGGGCATTTAATCATCGTAAGACCATAGAACTTTATGCTCCTAAGAAATGGAAACGCCGTATTATTGAATGGTTTTATAATACATTTAAAGAGTATAATATGACTTATACAAAAGAAGAAGATTTAACACTTTAATATGAGTAGAACATATAATACTAAAAAAGATTTTTTTGATAAATTTTCCAATTATGAATTTCCCCAAGGTTATGTAACAAGTATTGGAAAAGAAATTAAGCCTGGAGAAGTTATTGATTATGACCCAAGTTTTACCACTTGCGAGGATAATAATGCGCACAATAATACTGTAAGACACCCAAATAAACGAAAGAAAAGAGGATCATTGGGAAGAGAATTTACAAAAGTTGGAATGACAGGTACACGTTATTGGAGAAATCGTTTTGGTGAAGAAGATTGTAAATCATCTCGTTGTAGATTAGTTAAACATCAAATGACTCATACTAGACGTCATAGAATAAAAAATGAAACACAAAAAATTATTAAAGAAGAACTATGAAATCTAAAATAGGAAATTCATTAGCTAGATTAGGTGGATATATTATAGGTTTTAATATAATTAGTTTAGCGATACCTAACGTGGGATTAAAAGAATGGTGTTATGTAACACTTGGTGGTTGCATAATCATTATATCAACTTTATTATTTGAAAATTAATGAGTAAAGCAATATTTCTTGGTTCATTTGATCCTCCACATATTGGACACACTTCGGTTATTAAAAGTGTAATTGATTCTGGAATTATGGAGGAGTTAGGAATAGATAAGATTCATATTATTCCAACTTCTCAAAATCCTAATAAAAAACAATCAACTTCTTTTAATGATCGTTATAAAATGTGCATAAAAGAATTTGGTGACTTTATATATGATGGAAAAGTATTAATTGATGATATAGAGAATACATTTGATCATCAATATACTTATGAACTAATTGAACGTCTTCATAGTGGTACTGATGAATATATAAAAGGAGAATTTTGGTGGATCATTACATTTGAAACATATAATGAATTATTAAACAATGAATGGAAAGAATCTAAATATTTATTAGATAATAATCCTTTTATTATTGTTTTAGATAAAGATAAAGCAAATAAGCAAAAGGAACATATTTTAGAACATCGTTGTATAGGATTAAAATTTATCATTAATAATGATTATATAAAAATTCACTCTAAAGATATTCGTAATTCTATTAAAACAGGAGATGATAGTAAACTTTTGGAAAATTTTATGAATCATCAAAGTACAATTGATTTTATTAGAGAACGTAAACTTTATATTTATGATTAATATTTTATTATGGTTTGTTAGTATTGCTGTTGGTTTGACAATTATTTCAATTGTTCAACGATATACAATTATGCCAATTATCTATTGGACTGGTGCAATATTGGATGAATTTAATTGTTCAGTAATGGATGGTGATTCATGGTGGTTTTCTAGTCGTAATAAAACAATTAAAGATTTTATTTATAAAAGAAAAAATCATACAGATGGATATGAATACTATGAAACTATTAGATGGATTCCTGTTATAGGCATATTGGGTCAATTCGCATGGTTTATTATGATTTTATTAGGTACAATTGGAACTTGGATAATATTATTTATTAAATATTGTATTATATATCCTATTATATATTTACAAGATGTAACAAAACCTACATTGCGAAATGTAAAAAATCATTTAGTAAAATATTGTAATATTTTTAAATTAAATAAATTATCTAATATCTTAAGTAATTGGAATAAAGAAGTTACGCAAAGATTTTTAAATATAAAATTACATAAAAGATGACAGAAGAAGAACACTTAAATTTAACAAATTTTAGAAGAGAAATAGAAATTAGGAAATTATTATATGAAGCAGATCATGCTAAATATACTGAAGAATTTCCACGTAATGAATTAACTGCATTATCAATTGAAGGATTAGAACAAGAAATTGATAAAATTCTTTTGAAAAACTAATTTTAAAAAACTAATTTATTATTAAATAAAGAAATAAAATTATGAAGCAAATAATTTCACATATTAACAGACGAAGAATTCAGATAATTATATCTGGGTATACTGAGATATGATGTTATGATTTGATATAATATCTTGACAGGTTCCCAGAAAGAATCTGTCATTGTTGTTTTTTAATGCGGTCTTTGAAAAATTTTAATAAAAATTGAATTTTTAAAAAATAGTTCTATATTATATTTGTAAAACAAATAATATATATGAAACTACCAAAGAATTATTATTCTAAAATGCTTAAACAGGAGTTTTTGAAATATGAAGAAGCTCGTAAATCTGGTAAGTATAATATGATAATGGATATGAATGCTGTTATTGGAGAATATGGTATTGGATTTAAAAACTATATTTATATAGTTAACAATTATTCAGAATTGGCTAAGAAATATTTGTAATATGAAAAAGGTTTTTGAAACAAATCCAGAGTTGGCAAAATTTTCAACTGAAGATTTACTTAAGGAATTATTATACAGAGATAATGCTGGTGATAATAAATTTCATTTAGTCAGTGAATCTGTTACATCATATACATTTAAATTTTGGAAATTCGTATGATTAGAAAAGATACACCACGAGCAATTAGATTTTATAAAAATCGTCCTATTGTAGAAATTTACAAAGGATATGAGATTCGCAAATATGAGGATATGTTTGAAGTGATTGCGAGTGTTGGCATTTATGGATTTGATTCAAATCATATTGAAGGTTGTAAGGAATTTATTGATAAATTAGTTAAACTTGGAATTAAACAAGATGATGACGAAGAAATATCAAAATTTATTTTCCATATAAAACCTTATGATAAAGTTAATTGGAAAGAATTATGAGTAAGAAAAAATTCTATTTAGCAAATTCTGTAACATTGGAAATTTCTGAAGAATATATAGATGATAATTCAAAATATTTTGAATATAGTACACCTTGGAGATTTTCCAACGAAAATGAAGCAAAAGAATATCTTAAAGAAAATTTAAAACGAAAGATTAAAGCAATAGATAATCAAATTGAAGATCTCCAAATGAAACGAGATGATTTAGTTAATAAATTATTTAATATATGAGACGTGTTAATAGAAAAATAAAAAGAGGTACTTTGAATCATAGAAATGATCCAACGGTACAACAATATGAAAACATATATCATATTGGACATGGACTTATATTTAGAGCTTTAACTTTATTTGGTGATTCTAAATATACTCGTAATTTATGCGAATATATTAAAAATCGTAAGAATAATGAACCAAATTTATCAAAATATACTTTTGATGAATTAATGCAAGATTTTGAAAATGGTAATCATGATTTATTAATTGAAATAGTTAACGATTATGAGTGAATTTTGTGTAATATTATACTTATGTATAGGAGTTTTTGTTATAGTTTATGATTGGAAGAAAAATTACGAAGTAAATTATAATATAGCAAAACAATATGGGGAAACTGAGGATGCAATGGTTTGTTTATATTTCTTATTTGGAATAATACTTTGGCCATTAATTTTAATGAAACAAAAATAATGTTTTACTATATTTAATATAATTTACCATGAATTGGTAAATGATGCCCCGGTAGTTCAACGGATTAGAATACATCACTACGGATGATATGATGAGGGTTCGATTCCTTCTCGGGGTACAATTGAGGATGCTGAAAAAGACTACGATAGTTTAAGGGTAAAATACCTCCTGTTAGAGGGGATGCTGGTTCGAATCCACTGAATGCTTGATTAGGTTACTTGCAAGGTTCTCAATTAAAGCTTTATTTGTATATTGTAGTGTACAATGCAATTGCAGATGCCAAAGGATAAAGGTTGAGGAGATAGGTTACGGCTCCTTATAAAAACAAATTGCGTAGCCACATTTGGCCCTGTAGTTCAACGGAATTTAGAACAGTTGGCTTCTACCCTTCAGGTTGGGGGTTCGAATCCCTCCAGGGTCACAAATTATTAGCTTAATGGATTATAACTATTAATTAGTTAAATATTATTTTTAATTAAATATATATATATATATATACACGGGTAAAGCGTAATTGGATGACCGCCCTGGTCTACGAAACCAGTTTATAGAAATATAATTGTGGGTTCGACTCCCACCTCGTGTACTAATTATATAATATGGATAACATATGTAAATGTAAATATTGTGGAAAAGAATTTGATAATAAACAAAAACTTGGTGGACATATAATACATTGTGAAAAAAATCCTAATTTTGAAAATAGTAAAAAACAATTAGAATTAGCACGAAAAAATATTAAATTTATAAATAAACATCTACATTGTCAATATTGTGGAAAAGAAATTGCTAATAATGGATGTTTAGTAATTCATGAAAAATCATGTATAAATAATCCTAATAGAGAAAAATGTCCAAATAGAAAAGGTAATGGTGGTAAAACAAAAGGTCATAAATGTAAATGGAAAGGAAAAAATAAATTTAATGATCCAATATTAGCAAAAATATATAAAACATGGAAACAAAAATTTGATAATGGTGAATATGAATATATACGTAATGGTCATAAACATAATGAAGAAACAAAACAACGTTTAAGAGAAATATTTGAAGAAAAAATAAAAAATCAAATTGGAAGTTTTAAATGTTTTTATGCAAAAAGAGCATGTGAATATATTGATAAATTAAATAAAGAAAAAAATTGGAAATTACAACATGCAGAAAATGGTGGAGAAATTAATTGTTTAGGATATTGGTTAGATGGATATGATAAAGAATTAAATATTGTATTTGAATATGATGAGCCTAAACATTATAAAGATGTATTAAACAATATATTAACAGATAAAGATATACAAAGACAAAATAATATAATTAATAAACTTAAATGCGAGTTTTGGAGATATAATGAATATATAAATTTATTATATAAAGTGAATTAAATACTTGGGATGTAGGCTTGGAAGCGGCCATCATCTAAGGAACTAAAAGATATGATTAAAGTAAATGGTTTAATAAACTCCGATGGCATGAATTTGGAAACGCGTCCCCTTAATTGGAAGCTGTCGGAAACGATTTTATCAAAGAAATAACATTTGCGTAACAGCGCACCAAGTATTTTATTTATGCCCCGGTAATTCAAAGCACAGAATCTCGGTCTTCTAAACCGATTATGAGGGTTGGATTCCCTCCTGGGGTACACTTAAGTCATTCGGTGTTATATGTAGGTTCAAGCCCTGCCGCAATGGAGATGACGACGAACGGGAATGTATCTCATTAGTGTTAAATCCCGTCCAAGCCTTAATAGGGAGTTGCTAATGAGTAAGGTCGGACACTGTTAAATCTGTAAGTAGTACGTAATGCTTATATGAATGATTTATTTAAATAGGGATGTAGCTCAGAACTTGGACAGAGCGCGATAAAACGAAGATCGTGGTGGAAAATGTCTTGAAGGAGAAATCCAGGAGTTAAGTTTGCGGAAGCACTGAAAAGAGGTGAAACTCAAGTAAGGAAGCGCGTTTTATGTACCACCTTAAACATAGCGTGGGTTCGAATCCCATCATCCCTACAATGTGCTCGGATGGCCGTAGTTCCAACCAGACGTGGTAGGTGGTATTAAATACCTTTGGAGCACTATAAAAGTAATATGGGCCTCAGAAGCGTGGTAGAACTCTCATAGCTTCATTTTAATTAAACAAATAAATATGAGTAGAGGTTATAAAGTAAACAATTTAGTTTTGGATCATAACAAGAAATATTCCAAGATTACATCAGTGGATCTTGAAGAGAGATATGATAGAGTGTTTGGCTTTATGGTACGAACCTCACATCAATATGCTGCTGCACGAAAAGTTCGGTGGTATGAAGAATTTATTAAACATGATTCTCCTTATGTAAAAGAAAATAAAAAAAGATTTATGGAAGATATTGAAAGATATAAGGATAATTTAGATGAAGCCATTGAAAGGAGAATTTATTTGACTCATAAAGTTTTAAAGGAAATGAGTGAAGGTGTTATCAATACAATAACACAAGGTATTTGGCTTTCATATCCACATACAACAGAGGTTGTTAAAATTGATGAGCATAAAGATAAATATATTATATTGACTCTTTGTACTGGAGAGAAATTTTATGCATATAAGAAATGGATTGAATATGATACTCCACGTGGAAGATATGATTACGTTAAGCAAAGATGGATAACAAAAAAGCCAATACATAAGCAATTTTATAGCAAACTTAAAATTTTGAAAAAGTTATGATCCTATAATTCAACTGAATAGAATAATTTCCTCCTAAGAAATAAATATGAGTTTGAGTCTCATTGGGATCACTTAATATGCTCCTATAGTTTAGTGGCTAGAACTATTATCTCGTAAGTAATCAGCATGAGTTCGATTCTCATTGGGAGCTCATTTTTTATATAATATTTGAATTTTTTATATTTTATTCTATATTATATTTGTAAATTTTAAAATATAAAAATGGATAAGCTTAATAAGTATTTACATTCTATTATCGCTAAGCATAATGGTGCTGTGATTTATTCTAAAAGATCAACTTATTATCATTTATGTGGCAGAATAATTCGTGTATCTGATCATATAGGAAAAACAAGTGATGGCTCAATATCAATTATTTATGATGGTGCATGTTCAGATAATTTTATAGTTCATGCACATGCAAGTGGAATGGTAAGTATTGTTAATTATGAAAATTTAAAAAATATAATTAAATCATTTGCAATTTTACCTGCACTTATTGGAATTACTTCTCAGGCATCAAATATTAATAAACAAGTAATAAATCAAAACAAAACTAAAGAAGAAACTAAAGAAGAAACTAAAACTGTTGAGATAAATAAAAATACAATTTTTGGAATTGAAAAATCAAAATTTACAGGCAAACAAATTACTAGTTTAAATAATATGATGCAACAATTCTTAAAGGTAAATAGAGAAAATAAAGAAAATGAAAAATAATAATAAAGTATTTTGTAGAAAAATTTTAAATAATATTTGAATTTATTAAACTAAGTACTATATTATTATTGTAATTATTGAAATTAAATTTTCAAATTTATAATAAAATAAAAAAATATGAAAAGGAAAAAGAAGTCATTAAATTATAAAGTTCATCCCGATTCATATATGTATTTTGGAGAGGCAATTAAAGATCGAGTTATTGGTGACGAATATTTTTCTGTAGATATTTAATATAAAAGTTATGGGACCAGATAAGTATCGTAAGTAAAAAAGTTTCCTGAAACTATAAATCAGGTGGCGGCCTCTTGGAAAAATTCCAAGTTGTAATTCAAACAAAAATATAAAATAAAGAATTATGACAAAGAAATTTTGGGCCGATTGGCAAAAACGTATTGGAGAAACAAAGAACATTTGGTTGTTTTCTGCATTTCATGGAAATGCATTTTATGGACATTATGTATTGGATTCTAATGACCGTTTGCTTAAAGCATCATTTCATGGAGATGCTGTTGATTTAATTATTGAACGACACAATGAAGTTATTGATTGGAATACACGTTCATTAAAACAACATGTTGAAAATGAATACAAAACATTGCATCGTAACGAAATTGCATCAATTAAATTTATTAAGTATTAAGATTATAATGGAGATGAATACTAGTATTCATCTCTTTTTAATTTTAATTATATTTGAATTTTTTAAAATAGATACTATATTATATTTGTAATAAAATCAAACAAATATGGAAATAAAAATACTAACAACCCGCGAAGTTAACTGTTCTGAACTGACTGCTGAAATGTTTGCATCAATGATGATTGATGACATGAAGAAAGCTAAAGAAGTTTATGATAGTATTTGGTATCCTATTGAATTAGATGCTTATAATAAACGAATTGAATCCATTAAGGTTGCTAATGAGAATCATGCTCGTGTTTACGCTGAAAAAAATGGAAAACCGAAAAGAAGCGTAACGAATATGTTGAGAAGGTAGTTTCTAGTTATGTACCTTATGAATTTAAGTATTGGACAATTACATTTTTTGATTTTGATGTAGAACCATGGAGTAATGGAATTTCTAGTAATTGTATTCTTTCATATGATAAAATGACTGAGGATACAATGATTAAATGTTTTAATACTATTAAAGATAATAAATATTTTAAGGTTGCCAAAGGTTGGATTCTTGAAGATCATCATCATAGTCGTCCACAGATTAAACTTATTCTTGATGAATCTATGGAAGCAGAATTCAAAAATGATGAAGAAAATCTTGGAAATGCAATTGCGGAATTTTATAAGGGAACAAATTATTGGGGAGATTAATTATGAAAGCAAAATGGCTATATAGACTTGAATCAACAGATCCAAATAATGGACTGTGGTATGATTCTAAAGGTAAATATTGTTTTGGTATAGGAGATATTGAACAATGTAAAACAAAGGATCTTCCAATGGGATATGATGAAAGATATCATGTTAACGGACTTAATTGGTTTTCTTCATGTTCAAATAAAGAAGATCTAATGCATTGGTATAGTTTAGAAGATGCATTGGAACTAATTTCAAAAGGATTTGTTTTTACAAGATATCTTGCTAAAGATTATATTGAATATGAATTGGAAACTGTATTTTTGAAAGAAACTGCATTAAAGAGAGAAATAATTGATATTAAAACTTTATTTAAATAATATGAAAAATTTTTTATTTATACTTTTAATTTGTATTTGTTTTGTTTCATGTACAGAACAGGAACGTGCTAGAGCATTTGGTGGAACTACAAAGATTGAACTTGAAGCTGGTGAGAAACTTGTTGAGTGTACATGGAAGGATTCACAAATTTGGTATCTTGTTGAACCAATGGATTCCGATTATGTTCCAAAGACAAAAATATTTAAAGAAAGTGATCCATGGGGATTAGCTGAAGGTAAAGTAATTTTTATTGAAAAGAAATAATTATGGAAAAAGAGTTTTATCGTTCAAATCCATTCATTAAGGGTTATATTTCTGATGAGGATCGTAAGAAGCAGTTAAAGTATACTTCTGGAAATTATGAATTTTATTCAGAAACTATTGATTTGTATAATGGTCTTGTTGTAACATTTAAAAAGGATGATTTTCACACTGACCCATGTATTTCTGATTATTCTCATGCATTAGCAGATTTTATGATGTGGTGGGAACGCGATATTCGTCAGTATCTTAATGGATTCTGTGGATTTGACTGCATTAATTTTAAATTTTTGGGGTTTGGATGTATTAAACTTGATTAAGTCATAAAGTCATATTTATTGAAAGAGATAATATGAAACGTATAACAGAATATGATAATTTATACATCATTAAGAATAAAACAACAAATAAAATTGTTTTGATGTATTGGGCATCCTCTCAAAAACATAAAGCATTATTTTCAAGTTTTGATAAAGCTTCAGATGCTTTAAAGAATATTAAAGATGATTCAAATGACGAATATGAAATTATAATGATTTAATTTTTAAAGATATTTAAATTAAAAGACGATATATATGAATATTAGAAAGGCATTTGATACGGCATTTGATAGAATGACTGCTAAAAATTGGGATCATATTTATATCTTGGTAGATGCGCATGGTACAATATTTAAGCCATCATATCATAATAAGGAAAATTTTGAATTTTATCATTGTGCCAAGGAAGCTCTTGAAATGATGAGTAATTTTCCTGATATTAAACTTATTCTTTGGACTAGTTCAACTCCAGAAATGATAGAAAAGTTTCAGGATATTTTTAGAAAAAATAATATTATATTTGATTTTGTAAATTGTAATGATGATGTAAAAGCATTACCTACAGATCCAAAATCTTCAGATTTTTCAAATAAATATTATTTCAATATTGGATTGGATGATAAGTTTGGTTTTGAACCCGAAACAGACTGGGAAGATATAATTGAATATTTTTATTTTAAGTTTAGACCATGATAGATAGAAAATTTCCAATGCAACAATGTCAAGATGAGAAGCTTACTAAATCTTTTCGTAAGCTTCATCATGATGTTGTTAATATGATTATAAAATGGTGTAAGGATAATAATGTAGTTATTGATGAATTCCATCTTAACGCAGATGGAGTTGAGTGTTCAATTCCTTACGGAGAATGGGAATCTTGCACAGATTCATCACTTATCTTCGATAAGTTTACAGATGAATATAAAGATGCAGTTTCTTTAAGAAAACGCGTAGATGACAAAGAATGGAAACGAATTAAATCAGAACAAGAACATTATTTATTTAGTATATGAATTTTGATAAAGAAACAATTAGTAAATTATTGGATAATTTAGATGAAGATACATTAAAATTATTTAAAGAAGAAATAGATAATCGTTTATCTGATGACAATAAAGAAAAGCGATTTATTGAACTATATTATATTACACGAGATAAACTTGATAAATTAATAGCAGAACAATATAATTGTCCCTATGATATATGGGAGTTTTTCTGGAATAGATTATTTGAAAAAAATGGAATTATTGATAAAGCATATAAGTTAGTTCCATTTGATACAGATATTATAGATAGCTCATATGAAGATGAAGTATTTTGGATTATGAGCAATTGGGGTGATAAAGTTAAAAGTATTGAAGAAATAAGAAAACAAGAACAATATTTTAATGAATTATGATTTTATTTATAATTTGGTTAATAGGATTTTTTGTGTCATTATATGTTTCTTTTAAATATGCTGATGTAAAAGAAACATATAAGCATATAATATCATCTAATGATAAACATATACATATAATATCTGATTTATTGTTTTTATCAGTTATTGTTTTAGTATATGCTATGTTATCATGGATAGGAGCTGTTGCTACTTATATAATTTTTAACTATAAATATGATATATAATAAATTTTTAGTTATAGGATGGGATGAAGAATTACAAGAATATCGTTATCCAGATATAATATATTCTTCAATTGACCAAAAAGACGAATATTATAAAGTAAATGGTGGTGATAGCGGATTAAATGATAGTAAAAAAATAGCTATAAGAGCTTATAATCATCATTATAGAGATAACCATGTAACAGGAATAGTCATAGGAAAATTTAAACATGATTATAAAACAGGATTTACAACAGATATTGAAGAAACATATAATGGATTTTCATTAGAACAAGTAAAGGAATGGTATGGTAAATGCTGGGATGCGGGTATTGGTGGACAAATTGGTAATCTTGATACAAACTGGGAATTATCTGATTTATCTGTTGATGATAGTTTTATTTCAGTAGAAGATTATATGCCTGAAGATTTGTGTTTATGTCTTTTTGGTGGTCCTGGTAAGTCATTTACAAAAGATTGTATTTGTAAGTTTGATGACGGTACATTAAAATTTTCTCATCGAACAATTATTGATCCTAATGATGAAGATGAGAAAATTAAATGGATTGAAGAATGGTCTAAACGTCAATTAAAAAATGCAACATCAATATATAAAGGATATGGGTGTGTTGGTCCAGCATATCATTGGGTGATGCCTAAAGAATGGGCAGATAGAGTAGTTGCGTGGCGTTGGTTTAAAGAAGGAGAAAAAAAATATCAATATATGTAATATGAATATTTTTAATAGTTCATTTTCAAGGGAAGAATATAGAGAATATCAATATTTACAGTCAAAATATATATTTGACAAAAATCTTGATAAAAAAGAACAGAAACGATATAATGAACTTCAAGAAAAATATATAAAATACAGGGAACATAAATATCGTTTAAGACTTTGGCAAGAAGAAAAAGAACATCAACAAAAAATAATTGATCAAATAAAGCCTTATTGTGAATTTAAAGCAACTTTTGTTAAAGGTGGTATTTCAAGACAAACTGGTGAATATGATGCTTTTTATGACATTGAAATTAAATCATATCCATTAATGAAAATTTTGGATTCAAAAACAAGAGATGAAATAAATAAATATAATAAATTGCGATGTAGAAGTAAAAATCTTTCAAATTATGCATGTTATAAACAAGAACTAGCAGAATATCATTATTTTATTAATTTTTTTGAACCAGCTTTAAAGCAAGCTTATGAAGATTATCTTAGAGAAAATTTTTATGGGAAACCTGGTGAACATAATTATATGCCATGTAAGAAATTTCAAATAGATTGGTTTGATGAAGTATTTATTACTGATGAAGAAAAAATACCAACAACATTTCAAAAGTGGATAGAAGACATTAGAGAAAAAGAATCAAAAAGATGGGGTATTTATGAATATAAATTACCTGAACCACAAAGTTGGGAAAAGGCTTGGATAGATTCAATTGAATATGGTTCAAAACATGAATTCTATAATTTTTGTTGTGATTTAAGAAAAAATCCTGAAGATTATCCAGATATTTCAAATCCTATTGAATATTTAAAGGAAGCAAGTAAAATAATTGGAAAGAAATTTATATAACTATGTGTAATACAATAGCATTAATCATATTAGCAATAGGATTTGTATTAGCTATTGTTATGAGTATATGTATAGGTACATCCCCTACATATAGAAATAATCCTGAAGCAAGAAAAGATTTAATAGAGCATATGTAATATGACTTAAAGTGAGTTTAATTCCAATACATTAAATATCTATATTAATATATGAAGGAATTTTTTGAAATTATAGCTGAACATCCAATTGTTGCTTTCTTTTTAGCAATATTTATTTTAGGAATATTGGATGGCATTAAAGATATAATATTGGCGTTTAGAAAAAAATAAATTTAAATTATGGGATTAGATAATAGTACAAGAGTAATTTATGGTTGGAAAATTGAAGGTCGCAATAAAGTTTCAAAGTTTGAGAATGAATTAGAAAAAATAAATAAAAATTATTATGAAGACTATATTGATTTTCTAGTTAATGATAATATGTCTGGTCAATATATTTATTTTGGAGCTGATTTAGTTAATTATGATGCAGATGAAGGCGGAGAAGAAATTATCAACAAAAAATTAATTAAAGATGCAACAGATGATTATCATAATTTCTTAAAGGAACATCCAGAATTAGATGAGTTTCTTAAAACACAAATTGGGAAAACAACTACAAGTAAAAATCCCCAATTATTCGTTTTTCAACAAATTTGGTAAATATGGAAGAACTTTATACTGGTGATGCATTTGGTAATCAATTACAAGTAGGAGATACAGTTATTGCAGCAACAACAATTATTCAATCTCCAGCTATCAAAAAAGGAACAATTATTGGGATGTCAAAAGGTAAACCTTATGAAGCGTGGGATTGTAATGGTGATGAAGCAGTATTGCATAAAGTTGCTAAATGGCGCATTAAATGGATAGAATATCCAAACTGGACATATGCGAAATGTGTCCCTGAAGAAAGTACAATACATGGACTTAATTTATATAAAATATAATATGAAAAATTTATCTGAATTAAATAATTTAGAATTAACTGATTTACTTGTAAAAGGACATATTGGTAATGATACTAAAAATATAGCAGAATTGCGTTTTTTCTATAACTCTGTAAAAGAAGAAATTAAACGTCGTGATTTAAATGAAAGATATCGTAGAAACAATTAATCAGCATAAAGCATTACTTATAACATTACCAAGTTCTATTAAATGGGAAGACTATGAAAAAGAACTTAAAGCTGTTGAAGACGAATCACAAGTAATGAATTTTAAAGTTCCTGTATTACCTAAAGATGTTTCAAATATTGAACGTGTTTATTTAATATATAAAGGAAATATTGTTGGGTGGCAAAAATTTGTTGGCACATCAGATAAACCATTTAAATGTTCTACTACTGATAAAAATTGGGATGGGAAGTTTTTACAAAGAACTGGACCATTTCATAAAATTAACCCTATTGAACATAAAGGATTTCAAGGATTTAGATATTACTTTTATAATGATTAATATATGAACAGATATAATTATACATCAAAATCAGCAAGGTGTTTAACTTGTGCTAATTATATGTATGGATGTGGTGGATGCACTAGTAATGAAAAAGCTCATAACTGTGAAGAATATGAAGAAGATTTAAATGCATACGTGCGACAAGATCAAGATGAAACATATATTAAGCCTTCATTAGATTTAGATAAAGAAATTAATGAACGTATTAAACATTTAAATCAATATAAAGATAAGATTTATGTTTTTAAATTAGAAGGAAATATTTCTGATTTAATAACTGTATGTTATTCAAATCATATTCCAAATATTGGAGAATCATTAATTATTCATGATGAAGGAATATTTACAAATTATACAGTTATTAAACGTGCATTGGGAATTAATAAAGAAACGGAAGGATCTGTTTGGAATTTATATGTTAATAAAGAATAAATTATGACTATTGATGATTTTAAAACAATAAGAAGTAATTTTGTAAAATGTGCTCAAAAATATTTACAAAATAATATAGATAAGCAAACATTCACAAAAGTAGTTATAAATTATTATATAACAGGTCACGATAAATTAAGTATAAGATATAATTATGAAAAGAAACCTACTGAGTTATCTCCTTATATACTTGGTACAATTAATGGTGATTGTGTTATAGAAATATATTTTACAAATAATGAAAAAGGACTAACATATGAATTAATACCTATTAATATTATTGATTTTATAACATATTCATTTTCAGAATTTAATACACCAAATAAATCAACAGAAGATATTAAAGAACCTGAAAATGACGATTATATTGTTTATGATAACTTAAAATAATTTGAATATTTTTCAAAGAATAACCATATTATTAATATATAAACAAATAATATTTGTTCTTTGAAATATTGGGCTCATTTTTGGTATTTGATTATTAATTTGAGTATTAAAATCATGCCGTCTTGGTTATGACGTTAAAGAATCAAAACAATAAATGCTAACGATGAATTAGTAGACGATGCTTGGCTTAACAGCTGGGAATATCGTATGGCTGCTTAATCCCTCAGGGATACCATTTTACATAGTTAGGTTATAAATAAGCAAAGCCGGCGCAGTGGGAACCTACGGGTCGGGCAACAGAAGTCCCACATAAGATAGCGGTGGATATCTGGCTATTCAATTCAGATGTGTCTCCTGGTTTTCTAATTTTATGGAAACGTAAGAAATTAGATATTGAAGATAGAAACTTACAAAAGCATGTAACAAATTTTAGTATGACGGTTGGTAAGACGACGGTTCGAATCCGTCTGGGTCCACTATAGGCTTTGCCCTTGTGCCTTAACAGGATGGGTAAGTTTTTTGGTTTTGTACTTTGAACAATAACTTGGTTTATGCGTTTGTACCTTAAACAACAAGCCGGTTTGATGTAATCATGTGACCGCAAACAAGGAGATCCCTTAGTTGATTGATGGGTTATCAATCAGGGTTTTCCAATATAATCCTTAACATATTGGCGTATTTATTAACTTATGACGTTACAAGTTAATGGGCTGTAAGAGACGTCCATATAAATATTCTGACAGGTATACAGAACATTTTATAACGCGTTATTTTGTATATTAATAGGACCCCTAAAGGGTCCTTTTTTATTTTAATTTTGTTTGAATTTTTTAAATAATATTCTATATTATATTTGTTATTTAATCAAACAAATAAATATGAAGAAAAATTTTACAGATTCAGAGATTGCAATTTTAAAATCAACGCTTGGTTCTAAGTTGAATGTTTCAATTAATCGAGCAGGTAATATTAAAGTAATTAATCCAAATGAGCCTGAAAATCATTCATATTGGGGTAGTCCTGCACGCGGATTTTGGGTACTTTATCATAATAATGTAGGTTATCTTTGGCGTCGTCATGATGGTCATGGTTATTGTTATCCTCTAAATATGAGAGGACGTAAGAATGATTTGTCATGTAAACCTTTTGTTTGGACAGATGATAATGGACATACACATAAAGAATATTATCGTCCCTATAATATTAATAAAAGTTATTTTAATTCTGTTAATGAAGCTCTCGAATATTTTGTTAATTATTTAAAGAAGCATCGTAATATTAATCTTTAATTATGGAATATATAATTTGGTATATTTTAATTGGAATATTGGTTACAACACTATTTTGGATTTGGCATGCTAAATCAACTAATTATCAAGATGGTAGTCCAATGATTGCATTTTTGCCTTTTGGTGTAGTGTTATGGCCTATTCTTGTTTTGGCTTTTGTTACTAAGCTATGAGAGAAACGTGGAAACACAAAGTCATAAGAGAATCATTAGAAAAAGGATATTCATTACCTAGAATAACAAAGGAATATAAATTATCTCCTGCTGCTATTATAAATGAAATAGAATCTGATTTTGAGTTAAAAATGATGATGTTAGAAAATTAATAAATTAAATAACTATATTAAATTTGATTAATTAAATATTTATACATATGCAAACAAACGTAAGACAAAAGAATTTTGTAAATCGTAAGCCTAAGAATAATGGCACTGTAAAAAATGTTGAGAAAAATAAGGTTAAGAAGACACCTATTGAATCTGAAACAGTAATTATTGTGGATGATCAAGATGATTTTAGAAAACCAACGGGTGCTCTTTACGTACCTGGGGGAGAGAATATTGATGAACATATTCTTAATTATGTAACAAAGAATCAAAAAAGAATTAATCAAATTGTTTGGACACGAGATTGGCATCCAGAGAATCATATGTCATTCAAGGAAAATGGTGGTGTCTGGCCTAATCACTGTGAGCAAAATATGCCTGGCGCAAATATAAGTAAGGAACTTTACGATACATTTGCAAAACTTGGTATTCCTCAAGTAATTGTTAATAAGGGTACGGATTCTGCATATGAAGAGTATGGAGCATTTGAGATTTGCACTACATTCCATCATCTCCATCCTAACGATAAGCCTCAAGTAAAAAACTGTTATTTCAGAAATCATGATGGTACGTCGGGATGTCGCATTATTAATGATAATATTGTCGTATGCGGTATTGCTGGAGATTATTGTGTTAAGGAAACAATGAAAAATCTAATTAAGCATTGGAGATCATTTAAGATTAAGGTACTTACTGATGGCATTGCTTCTATTGATGGTGGTACTGCATTAAATGAATTCATTGCTGAAAATAATCTTAAAACAGTATAAAACACTATTTATAACTAAATAAGTTTATATCAACCAAATATAAATTTATTTAGTTTTAATTAGTTTAATATATATTATAGTTTATATTAAGAATTAAAAACACTTTTAAAATATCAAATATTAATCATTATGACATACAGTATATTAGATACAGATCTTTATAAGTTTACAACTTCTTATGCGTATATGAAGAAATTTCCTGACGCTGAGTGTACTTTTACTTTTAAAGATCGTAATAAGATTAAACGTACGAAGGAATTTTTGAATAAGTTTAAGAAGCAATTGAAGAAACTATGTATGATGCATTTGACTGTAGAGGAACTACAATGGCTTCTTGAGTCTCATCGTGTTGATTTTATTGCTGCTTATTATTGGGAATGGCTAATGTCATTCAGATTTGAATATGATAAGATTAATGTGTATCTTGATAAAGATGGAATACTTTGTATGGATGTAACAGATAAGTGTTACAAATGTACACTTTATGAGATTCCATGTATGTATTCAATTCCTGAAGTCAATAATGCTGATAAGCCAATTAACTGGGAACTTACAATGGCTAAGTTGAAGGAGAAGGTAGACTTGGCTAATGAAAATGGTATGTTATTTTCTGAGTTCGGTACTCGTCGTCGTTTTAATTATGATGTACAAGATAAGGTTTGTGAGTATCTTAAGAATAATGCAAAGACCTGTGTTGGCACGTCAAACGTACACTTCGCAATGAAGTATGATATGAAACCAATTGGTACTCACCCTCATGAGTGGTTTATGTTCCATGGAGCTCAATATGGATATAAAGCTGCTAATTATATGGCTCTTGAAAACTGGGTAGATATTTATGATGGTGATCTTGGTATTGCTCTTTCAGATACATACACAACAGATGTATTCTTCCGTAGTTTTTCATTGAAACAGGCTAAGTTGTTTGATGGTGTTCGTCAGGATTCGGGAGATGAATATGAGTTTACTGATAAGACAATTAATTTCTATAAGGGACGTGGAATTGATCCTAAATCAAAGACAATTGTATTCTCTAATGCTCTTGATTTTCCTAAAGCACTTAAGGTTCTAAATTATTGCAAAGAAAAAGGAATTAAATGTTCATTTGGTATTGGAACAAATCTTACATGTGATGTGTATGCTCCTGATGGAACTAAATATGATGCAGAGAATATTGTAATGAAGATGTCTCGTTGTCGTATGAATTCAAATCAGAAATGGTATCTATGTATTAAGATTAGTGATGATCTAGGTAAGCATATGGGAGATAATGCAGAATTTAATCATGCATGTTATGAGTTAAATATTATAATTCCTATTGAATAATATGTGGGAACAATTTTATGAATTTTTAAATTTTCTTGATAGAATGATAAATAAATATCCATTTGATTTACACCATACAATTGAAATGGATTTAGATTTATATAAATTCTGTAGAGAAATTGGATTTATGCCAGAAAATGGTATATTTAAATTTAAAAAAGTTACATTTGTTTTAGGATGAATAAAAAACTAAAAGTAATAACTTATAATATTGATGGATTACCCGAGAAATTGGATTTGAGTACTTTACCATGGGTACTCAAACCAATATCTTGGATATATAAGTTAATCAAAAAAACCACAATAATTAAAATTAATGATAATACAAATACTTCTAATAAAATACAGCATATCAGTAATTATTTAAAATTAATGGATGCTGATTTAATCGCTGTTCAAGAAGATTTTAATTATCATGCTGAATTAACAATGGATTTACATGATAAATATAGTTGGGGAACATATTCTGGTGGCTTTGATATTTCAAAAATATTTTCCTCTGTAGAATGTTTATCTAATTTTCCATTTCCAAGATTTAAAGCAGATGGACTTAATTTATTTACTAAACATAATACAACTCTTTTAAATATATTTTCAGAAGATATTGTAAATTGGAAAAAATCTTATGGTTATCTAGATCATGCAAATGATTTATTGACACATAAAGGATTTAGATTTTATACAATAACAATAGAAGATAATATTGATATTGATGTATATGTTCTGCACATGGATGCTGATTTTTATCATCCACAGAATTGTCCAGATATAAAAAAGGATATAGAAGCACGTAAATCTCAATTTAATCAATTATCAGAATACATTTTTAATAGATTTGAAAATAATATTAATAATCCAATTATTATAATGGGTGATACGAATTCATATAATAAATATGAATGGGATTTAAAAAATATATCAGATTTTCAAAAATCTATTAATCGCAATATGAAATTATTTTGTGAAGAAGTAATACCAAATAATTATGAAGATTGCGACAGAATATTTATAATAAATAATGAAAAATCAAAATATAGAATAGAAACTATTGATTGTTATTTTGATAAAGAAATGAATTTATCAGACCATAAACCACTTATAGCAGAATTTAAAATTACCAACAAATTAAATAATTAAAATTATGAAAAAAATTATTTTAACATTAGTTTTTGTATTTATTGCGACATTAAGTTTTGCTCAACCCCCTCTAATGAATCATTTTAATAAAGTAGATTTTTCAAAATATGAGGTTGTTGATTCTTTACCTCTTGAACGTATTACTGTACATTTTAATAATGAAGTTGATAATGAAGATTTTATCTATTTAGGTGATAAAGACTATATGGCTCCACTTCCTCATAAAGATAAAATGATTATTAAGACTACTTCAGATAAATCAAAAGCAATCGTTATTTATAACAGTTATTGTTTTGGTCGTCATTTGGAATTTAATGTGGAAGAAAATGAACGAAGAATAGTTCTTTGGTTTAAAGATAAAAATCTATATTGCGGATATATATATGATAAAACATTTAAAGTAGCAACATATTTTGAATCAAAGAAAGAATTTAAGAGATTTATTAGACGTCCAATTTTTAATAAACCAATTTAATTATGAAAATTAATTGTCCAAAATGTCACGAAGAAACAGAATTTCTATTAAATAATGCATGTGATGAACTAGGAGAAGTCTTTAGGTGCCAACATTGTGGGTGGTTATTTAGATATGTTACAGATCATGTAAAGAAAATAGAAAATTTAAATAATATTTGAATTTTTAAAATAATGTTCTATATTATATTTGTAAAATCAAAATATAAATATGTCAGATAAAGAATTTTGGGCTCAAGCATTTTTGGAAGCATATAAAACTATGCTTTCTGTAAAAGGTAAACATTTATTTACTAAAAATGCATCAGAAGTAAATGATAAAATTAACTATGAAATTGCTGATGATTGTGCTTTTTGTGCAGATATAGCTGATAGTGCTTTAGACATCTTTAAAACTAATATGCAAGTTTTATCAATTGAAGCTAAAAAAGATATTAATAAGAAAGAATCATCTAAATTGTCATATAAATAATGAAAAAAGTACAACAATTTTATACTGGTTGTGAAAAGGAACTTCCAAATGAATTAGTTGAAGTTCGTCAGTTCAAGTTTGAGCCTGAAGATATTGAAAAATATCTTGTAATGAAGTTTCGTTATCAACAGAATATGTTTTGGGGTTCAGTATTTGGAACAAAACTACAAGTAAATGGAAAAGATCCTGAAACATTATTTGGAGTTTATAAAATTGAATGGCATTCAGATTGGTGCAAACATGAAAATAATGTAAAGTATAAAATTAAGTTAACTCCTGTAGGAAATTGGGGTGCCTGGTGTCCAAATCGTTCTTGGTATACATCAGATATTGAGTCAATGATTAATCATACATATAATTTATTTGAAGAAATTCCATTGTTTGATAATAAGGAAGACGCAAATGAATTTGCATTAACTAAGAATTTTGAAATGTATCCTAAGGAGAAAAAACTTTATAGATTTTTTAAAACTATTTTTAAGTAATAAATATGAATTACGCTAAAGTATTTGAAACGATGGTTCAAGATACACAAAAGTATCTTGAAGATCATAATTTATGTTCGATGATTTTGGGAATTAGTGGTGGTATTGATTCAACAGTAACTGCTGCAGTTTGTCATGAGGTTGAGAGGAGAAACCCAGAGCTTAAGTTCTATGGTGTAAGTCTTCCTTGTACATCAAATACAATAGATGAAAATAATTCTGCAACTGCTTGTATGAAAGCATTTTGTAAGGAAGGACGGTATTGGACTGAGAATCTACAAAAAGAGTATTTATTTATGAAAGCTAGTTTTTCTCAGCGACACTCATCAACGACAATTGGTCTTGGTAATATTAAAGCTCGTCTTCGTATGATGTATCTTTATGACCTTGCTAATTATACTACGGGCCTCGTAATGGACACAGATAATCTTACCGAGCATTATCTTGGTTTCTTTACTATTCATGGAGATGTATGTGATTTTAATCCTATTGGTGGTCTTTGGAAACATGAGGTTTATGGTTTGGCAAAATATATTCGTGATAAGTATGAACACGATTTGAAGCATTACCCAATGAGTCCAGATTCTTTTGATTACATGGATGATACAATTGCAATGGAGAATATTGGCAATAAAATTAAAGCTTTGGACCATGCACTCGGTATTCGTCCTACAGATGGTAATGGAGTAAATGATTTGGGTGATATGGGACAGATTGCTCCAGCATTTGCTCATGATAAAAATGTTGATGCTTATACAAAGGTTGATGATATCATTCAGACATATCTTCATGCAATTACACAGTTCCCAGATGAACGTGATAAAATGATTCAGGACTTGCGTGATAAATACGATGTTGATAATAATGAAGTAACATATCATACAGTTGATGATGTAATTAATAGAATTAAGAGAACAGAATATAAACGTAAAGGATTGCCTATTGTAATTCCTCGAAAAAAATATGAATAAATGAAATTATTTATATAATATTTGAATTTTTTAATTAAGTTACTATATTATAATTGTAATTAATTTAAACAATTTAAATATGAGAAATGTAATTTGTTACACCGAGCTTAATGAAGTAATGAACTGTAAAAAGTCCATTAAGAATGAAATTACTCCTGGTATGGGTGCTACAATGTATGTTGGATCTGACAGATACGCAATGGTTGTAACAAAGGTAATCACACCAAAGAAAATTATGGTTGCTCATGTAGCTGATGCTCATATAGATAAATTCATTACAGAAAATGGCGTAATGATTCTTCCTGAGGAATACATGGAGTTTTATAGTCGTCAGAATAAAACAGATGAATGGGACCACCCGCTTAGTTACCACCATTCAATTGAATATACACTTCGTAAAAACGGTCGTTGGATGCCAAAAGGAGAAGGTCTGTGGGGTACTAGTTCAATTCATGTAGGTCATGCAGATGAATACAGAGATCCGAGTTTTTAATTCGGATCTTAAATTATTTATTCACATTTAAACATATCAAATAATGAAACTTATTACAAAGGCAATTGAAAAGAAACTGTTGGCAAATCCCCTTTATTCAACAGATGGAAACATGGTCAAGGATGTATTGGTAAAGTTCTTTAATCCTTGTGGTGCAGGCACATGGTATGTTTTTGAAGCAGAGAAACATGGTGATGACTGGGAATTCTTTGGACTTGTTGATTTGTATGACAAGGAACTCGGATATTTTACTTTGAATGAGCTTCAGTCACTTCGTCTTCCATTTGGACTTAGTATTGAGCGTGATTTGTATTTCGACAATAAGAAATATAATTGTGAAACTGGAAATTTTGAATAATGTAAATTAAAATAGGAAATTAATATGGAAGAGAATTATAATGTAGCAGAACGTATTAAAGATGTAAATATTCTAAACTTTAAAAATGCACTTCATGCAGGAGCTGTTGAGTTTAAATACAGGAAAAAGAACGGAGAAATTCGTGAAGCTCGTGGTACTTTAAATATTGATGTTATGGGTGAAGACAATGCACCTAAAGGTACTGGATATGATATCACAGATACAAATATTCGTTATTATGATTTGAACTCTAAAGGTTGGCGTTCATTTATTGTAGAAAATTTAATTGAATGGAGTAAGTAATATGGAGTATAAAGAAATTAAGAAAAATATTATTGAACGATTTCTTAATCGTAATTATCGTTATGTTGTTCTAACAAATAAGTCCATATTGTCTGCAGATATAGAACAACGACTTCCATTTAGTTGTGTTTTTGAAAACAACTTTAATAATCTGATTATCAATCTTGGCGATAATGTTAAAGTTGAATTAAATGTTCATTGGGAATCTCGAAATAATAGAACATTTAGGTTAATTAAATTTGATTAAATTAATTTTAAAATAAAGTATATTATGGCAATAGTTGATTTAAATAATAAAGAAGTTAAAATAGGAGATAAAGTTGTAATTAGTAAAGACTGGGCAAAAGGTTGCGATTATCTTGTTGTTGGTATTGTTAAAAATATTAATACAACACCATCCGGTGATACTGCTATAATTGAATGTACAAATAATGGCAGATGGAATTATAAAAAAGATACAGCAAAAGTACCTAAATGGGAAAAACAAATAGTTTATAAAAATATAGGTAGATTACACAATAATCTTTTAATTATATCATAATATGGGTGATTATGTTGAAGATGCTTATAAAGAAGAAATAGATATTGATAAATTATATGGACATTAATTCTATATTATTTATATGAAGGACGATAAATATTTACAATCAACTGAAGGAAAGATATATAAAATAATGGATAATCATTTACTCCAGCTTTCTCCGTGGAAAGCTGGAGATGATCGTCGTATTTATGAATATGATGATTCTGAAATGCATGTCATTACTTATCAAAATGCATGCATGATTGTAAATAAACAATATAATGAAATAGATGAAGAATGGGAACATAATGGAAAAAAATATAAAGCACATGCATTGATAAATAAAGATATTAATGAACATACTGCAATGCTTTCTATGTTACCATCACATTATATTAAAGAATCATCTAGAATTTTAAAGACAATGCCAAATGAAAATTCAATAACATTTTCAGATGAAAATGGAAATGAATTTAAAATGGTTAAACATAAAGGTAAGATATATTATTGTTTAATCATAAATGAAATTTTACCTAAAGTTCAACTTTACAATACATTTGGACAATTTTGTCAAATGGTTAACATCAAAAATGTAAAACCAATATTTAACGAAACAGATAAAAAATATATGTAATTATGGTAATACTTTATATACTTAACATTATTGTAATTATTGCTGCTATAATTGCAATGTCATTACAATTTTTTGTTCTTAAGAAACAAAAAGAAATAACAGAAATGAACAATATTGTTCTTGGCATGAATAAATTGTTTACACAACGTAAACTTATTGTAAGAGAACCCGATTGTTCATTACGTGGTGTAAGTATTCATACAGCAACTTGTAATCACGAGCCATTGTTAGTTATTGATTTATTTGATGATAAAAAGTAAAAAATGATGAAGATTTATGAAATTAGATATTAGTCGACAACTTGATAATAATGTATATATAAGTGTATATAATGATGATTTTCATATTTCAGAATTTTATATATGTAATTATGAAAAGTTTGCAAATATATATTACAATAATGGAATAACTGATTTTGATAGACTTAATGACGACATAGCAGATACAATATTGAATATGTGTGCTCTACCATGTAATAAAGAAGAGTTTAAAAAAGATTTGAAAGTTGTTATTCATAGTTATATAATAAAACATTTAGATTTATGAAAATATTTTTTGATACTGAATTTACGGGATTACATAAAAATACTACATTAATATCAATAGGTCTTGTTGATGAAAATGGTCGTACTTTTTATGCAGAATTTGGTGATTATGATGAATCACAATGTGATAGTTGGATTAAAGAAAATGTAATTAAACATTTAAAATTTAATAAATATGTTATAAAGTTACCAGGATTAAAATTTGGACATAATGATAATGTTGAATTAAAGTCTAATAAATTAACAATACAAACATATTTAAAACAATGGTTAATGGCTTATGATGAAGTTGAATTAGTATCAGATGTTTGTCATTATGATATGGTTCTTTTCATTGATATATGGGGCGGAGCTTTCGATATTCCTTCTCATGTAAATCCTGCATGCCACGATATAAATCAAGATATTGGAAGATATTATGAAATTTCCGAAATTGAAGCATTTGATTATTCGCGAGAACAAATTTTAGAAAATAATAAAATTACAATAGAAGGTGATAAACATAATGCTTTATATGATGCTAAAGTAATAAAGGAGATTTATAATGTAATTAAACAAAACGGTTTAATATGAAGTTAGCTATTTGTTTTTTAACCACAAATGAAAAACATTTTAATTTAAATATTTTAAAACAGCAAATAAAAGATTCAAAATTACATAACATTGATTTATATGTTTATGTTGATAATAATGATAATTATGTAATTAAAGATAACATAACATATTTTAATTATCAATATTTAAAAAATAAATTTAACTATCAGCATACTTATTATAGTGGTAATGTAAATGGATCAACAGTTTTTTATAAAGCTGGTATGCAATTTTTACCATGGCTAGATATGTATACAAATCATAAAGACGAATATGATATGTATTTATTTTTTGAAGATGATGTTTCTTATTTTAGTGATAAAAATTTATTTGATTCTATAGATTTTAATTGTGATGCATTATTTCAAAATAAAAGAATTACTGTTGAAGAAGATGAATGGTGGTGGTGGTATCATAGCGAATATAAAATAGATAGAAATAAAATACAAAAAACGTTTCACGGTTTATTAAATATTTATGGGTGTAAACAACATATTATAAATGATTTTATTAATTTTTTAAATGAAGATAACTATATTCATCATGAATTACTTTTAAGTGCATTTATATTAAATAATTGTAATATTAAAGTAAATTATGTTGATGATTATTTTAAATGTTATTTTACATATATTAATAAATATTCATTAGAAGAAAAATATGATTTTGTTCATCCTGTAAAAACTTTGGAGAAATATAATTTTTTAAATAACTTAAAATAAATTAAATTATGAAAGGTATAATTGGTGCAGTAGTTGGATCTAGTATAGGTCTATCTTATGAGATTAAAAAAACTCGTGATTACAATTTTAATATGATTTATGATAAAGCTAATCCTTCAGATGATTCAATTGCTATCATTGCAACAGCTGATTGGCTTATGAATACAAATCGGACAAAAGACGAGTACATTGATAAACTTCATTATTGGTGTAATAAGTTTAATTATGGAATGTGGAATTATGGATTAGCTACAAGATTTAAAGAATGGATTCGTAATAAGGAACGTAAACCATATAACTCTTATGGCAATGGTTCTGCTATGCGTGTTATTCCTGTAGCTTGGGCAGCAAAATCATATGATGAATGTTTGGAATTGGCAAAAACAACTGCTGAAGTAACACATAATCATTCAGAAGGAATTAAAGGAGCACAAGCTATTGCAGCTGCAATGTTTTTAATTATTCAAGGAAAACCAAAGAAAGCAGTTATATCACATATTGAAAATACTTTCGGTTATGATTTAAGTAAGTCATATAATTCATTAAAAAATTCTCATAAATTTGAATGTATTTGTCAACGTACGGTGCCAGCTGCATTGATTTGCTGGGCTGACGCAAAATCATATGAAGATGGTATTCGTAAAGCAGTATCACTTGGTGGAGATGCAGATACTGAAGCAGCTATTACCGGAGCATTACTTAATTGTAACCCAAAAACTGAAATAAGTAATGAATTTGTACAGGATGTAACAAGATTCTTTAGTATGGAATTCTTGGAAACACTTAAAAAGTTTCACGATAAATATGAAAAATAATTATACAAAATTATTAAGAATAAGTGCAAATGATACGAATGAATTAAATGAATATTTGGAGCAAAATTAAATTATTAAAGATTTTAAACATCTTGCTTCATGTATAGTGCATATGTTTTATTAGAAAAAATTTTCAAAAAAAATTAAATAAATTATACATTAGTTCTATTTTATTTTTATTATAAAATACAAGATAGATGTTTCTATCTTGAGCAACTATAAATAAATAACATAAATTAATTATGAGCAACAAAGTATTTGGTATTGACCTGGGAACAGGTTTCAGCGCTTGCGCTGTAATTGAAGGTGGTAAACCTCAAGTTATTGCAAATTCAGAAGGTCATCGCACCACTCCTTCTGTAGTTTTTATTAAAGGTGACGAACGTAAAGTAGGTAATTCTGCTAAACGTGGAATGGTAATGAATCCTAAGAATACTATATCATTCGTAAAACGTTTCATGGGTTCTGATTGGAATGATACAGATGTTCAAAAGATGCTTTCTATGGTTACTTATGATGTTGTAAATAAGAATGGAAAGCCTTATATTAAGATTGACGATAAAGAATATTCTCCAGAAGAGATTTCATCTTATATCCTTGCAGAAATGGCAAAGATTGCTTCAGATTATTATGGAGAAGATGTGAAGAAAGTTGTTATTACTGTACCTGCATGGTTTAATGATGTACAACGTAAAGCAACTAAACTTGCTGGTGAATTGGCTGGTCTTGAAGTACTTCGTATTATTAATGAACCTACAGCAGCTATTCTTTCTTCAGATATTGATACATCTAAGGGAGATCGTATTGTAATGGTTGCTGACTATGGATGTGGTACATTGGACTTCTCAATTTGTGAATGTTCTGATGGTATGATTGAAGTACTTGCATCTGATGGTGATGTATTCCTTGGTGGTCAGAATTATGACAATAAGATTGTAGATTGGCTTGCAGATGAGTTTATGAAGGATCATCCAACTGTTGATCTTCGTAAGGATCAAATGGCATATGCCCGTTTGGTTGAAGCTGCAGAAAAAGCTAAATGCGAATTATCTACATCTATGCAAACTGAAATTAATCTTCCATATATAACTGTATTAGATGGAGCTCCTCAAATGCTTATTACTACACTTACTCGTGCAAAATTTGAATCAATGGTTGCAGATTTAAATCGTCAAGTTATTGAGATTGCAAATAGAGCATTAAGTAAAGCTGGTAAGACTGCTTCAGATATTAATGATATTCTTTTGGTAGGTGGTTCTTGTCGTATTCCATCTGTACAGGATGCTCTTAAGAATTCATTTGGTGATAAGTTAAATAAAACAGCTAATTTTGATGAAGCCGTAGCATTGGGTGCAGCAAAGCAAGCAAAATCAATTGAGAATCCTGATGATACTGATATATTACTTCTTGATGTTACTCCTATTACTCTCGGTATTGAGGTAAATGGCAATATGATGGGTAAGCTTATTGAAGCTAATACAACAATTCCTGCAAAGAAATCTCAAGTATTTACGACTGCGGCAGATAATCAACCAGCAGTATCAATTGTAGTTCTTCAGGGTGAACGTCCTATGAGTCGTGATAATAAGATTATTGGACAATTTAATCTTGACGGTATTGCTCCTGCTCCTCGTGGTGTTCCTCAAATTGAAGTAACATTTGATATTGATGCTAATGGTACATTAACAGTTTCTGCTAAGGATCTCGGTACACAAAAAGAACAACATATTACAATTGATAATTCTAATTCTTTAACTCAGGAAGAGATTGATAGAATTAAAAAGGAAGCTGAGGAACATAAAGCTGAAGATGAAAAGAAGAAGGCTGAAATGGACAAGAAAAATGCAGCTGAAGGATATATCTATTCAGTTGAGAAATCTTTAAATGACGATAACCTTAAAGATAAGTTTACTTCAGATGAACGTAAGCAATTAGAGGATCTTGTTAAGGAAGCTAAGGAAGCTATTGATTCTAAGGATGATACTAAGATGTTTGAAAAGAAAGATGAACTTGAAAAAGTTTATTCTCCAATTATAACTAGAATCTATAAGGAAAATGCTCCTAAGGATGCAAATGGTAATCCACAAGTAGATCCAAATATGTTTAACCAAATGTTTGGTGGTGGCAATAATGGATCTAATCCATTTGGTGGAAATCCTTTCCAAGCTGGACAACCATTTCAAAAATAATAAATAAGGGATGGGATTAATCCCATCCCTTTTGAATATAAAAAAGGAATATTTTTAAATAAAATGAACTTAACACAATTAAAAGAAAATCCAAATATTAAGTCAGATCGTTTTGCATATGCAGCAATATCATTTATATTTAAAGCATATGCGGATAATATACGTTCAAAAGAATATTGGCCATGGAACGAAATATTAAATTGGAATGAATTTTTAGGTATTCCTGATAATCAAATTTTAGATGCTAATGATTATTTATCTATAGCACGTGACTTATTAATGACAGCATCATCAAGATATTCGAATGAAAATGATACTAATAATGTAGATGAATTAAAAGATAAATGGGAACATGCTTCAAAAAATGAATATAGACGTAAACTTAATCAGATTAAATTAAGTATGAATTCATCAAAAAATACATCTACAAATGTTAATACAACTACAATAAAATTCAATAATGATGCTGACGAAATTACAAATGAAGATAATATAGCATAATAATGAAAAAGGATTTATACGAAATATTAGGATTACAAAAAGGTGCATCTGATAGTGAAATAAAAAAGGCATTTAGAAATCTTAGTTTAAAGTATCATCCTGATAGACAAGGTGGAAAAACAGAGGCTGAGAAGAAAGAAGCAGAAGAAAAGTTTAAAGAAATTTCAGCAGCCTGGACAATATTATCAGACCCTGATAAAAAACGTCAATATGATACTTTTGGAACTGTAGATGAAAATGCTTTTACAGGTGCTGAATTTGATTTCTCAGATATATTTGGAAATATGGGAGATATATTTGGGAATATATTTGGTAATCGTCAACGTCGTCCATATAGAGACCCAGGTCGTCAAAAGGGTGCTTCTGTAAGAATGCAAGTTGGAGTAACTATTGATGAAATTCTAAACGGTAAGATTAATAGAGATATTGAATTTGATATAGATGTACGATGTGACAGTTGTCATGGTGAAGGTGGAACTGGAAAGAAAAGCTGTCCATACTGTCATGGAACTGGTATGATAACTGAAACACAATCATCACCATTTGGATTTATTCAGAACGGTCACCCATGTCCACATTGTAAAGGAACTGGTGAAACTTTCGATAATGTATGTAAAAAATGTAATGGAACTGGTTTTATTAAAAAGAAACAAACAGTTCATATTTATGCAACAAATTTCCAAAATGGACAACAATTAATGTTTAATGGAAAAGGATATCAATCAAAATATTCTAATGCACCTGATGGAGATTTAATTGTTGAATTGATATTCCAATATGATCAAAGTAAATTTGCAATTCAAGGAAATACAATTTATGAAAAAATAGAAGTTCCATATTATGATTGTATTTTGGGAACGACTATTAATCATACATACGCAAATAATACTAAAGGGGATATTCAAATTCCAGAATATTCAAATGATGGCAAACATGTAAGATCTAATAAAAGATTTAATAATATGAATTATGAATTTATTATTTCTGTTAAGATGCCTACATACATTAGAGAATCTGAAAAGAAATTATTGCAACAAATAAAAAAGGAGAATGATTAAATTCTCCTTTTATTGTTTTCTATATTATAATATGAAGTATTGGGAAAAAACTTGCCTATGTATTAATGACTTGATATTTGAAGATTATCAATATCATAAAGGTAGAGAATATCAAGTAGATGTATATCCATTGTTTTATAAAATTTATAATAATGGTGGATGGGATGATTATATTTTCTTTGAAGGCGAAGACAATTTTAATAAATATTTTAAATTAATTGAATAATGATACAAGAACAGGAAATATTAAATGATATTCAATCTTTACGAAAGAAAACAGAATTATTAGCAAATCCTTTATATAGTGATTTTTGTGGATCTCATTTTTGGGGAGATATTGATAAACTATTAAGAGAAGTTGAACTTAAATTAATTAAAGATAAAGAAATGTATAAATGGTAACTAATTATAATGTAATAGGAAAGAATAGTTCTATAAAAGAAGGTTGGGCTTTATCATTAAGTGCATTTCTTGCAGGATTATGTATATCTATAGGATGTATTGTTAATTTAATGGTAGGTGGTGGAATTCCTGGCGCAATATTATTTACATTTGGATTAATTGCTGTAGTTCATTATAAATATGCCTTATATACTGGTACAGCTGGATTCATATCAGAATGGAAAGATATATTAATTTTATTTTGGTGGATATTTTGTGGTAATTTTGTTGGGTGTTGGATAACTGCTGATGTTGCTTCATATGCTATACCAGAATTAGTAGAGAAGTCGAATCATATAATGGAATTAAGAGCACAAGTAGATATTTGGCAGGCAATGATTCGTGGTATATTTTGTGGATTCTTAATGACAACCGCTGTTAAGTTTGCACGAGAAAATAAATGGCTTCCACTTTTATTTGCAGTACCTGTTTTTATATTAGCAGGATTTTATCATAGTATAGCTGATGCGTTTTATTTACAATGCTCTGACTATATTCATATATTTAAATCTGATATAGGATCACAAATACATGCTAATTATTGGATGACTGTATTAGGTAATTTTATTGGGTGCAATTTATATAGATTAAAATTTATAGATAAATAAAGGGAGAATCTTATTCTCCCTTTGTTATTATTGTATCTTTATTATCTTTAAATTTATTTTTAACTTTTTGTACACCTAAATACATATCATCAATAACTTTTTCATGCATATCTTTTTTACGACGTTCTTTACATAATTCTTTATTTGTATCTAAAATAACTATTTTTACGTTAGCTCCAGCTTTACGTAACTTATCGTAAAGATTTTGAACATAACCTAATTTAATATTTGTATTATCAATAACAAAATCTTTTCTATCATGTATTAATTTATCAATTCTATCAAAATTAATCTGACGAACTTCTTTTTCTTGTTCTTTATTGCCTATTCGTTTTTGATTAATATTTTTCATAATACCTAATTCAACACGAATAGAATCTTGATTAACTATATTAATATCTTTTTTTAAATTATTTTTTATCCAAGTTGATTTACCAGATCCAGGCACACCAACCATTATCCAAACATTAAATGGATTAAGTTTTTCTAATATAAATGATAATATATGTTTCATTTTAAATCTTGTAAAAAATCTTTAAGTTCTTTAAGATGTTCTTGCTCATCTGATAAAATTTCTTTAAGTTTTGAATTAGATATTGGATCTATATCTTCTGTCATTTTAACTAGTTCTTCATAAGTCTCTATTGCACCTTCTTCATTCTTAATATTGTCTTCTAATGTTTTCTTAATATCAATATTACCTTTATTCCATGTTGGCGCAATATATTTATGTTTTGCTGTTTCCCATGAATTAGGAGACATTGTTATATCTTCAATTGTACCATCAAGCTGAGCAATACGTTTCATAAGCCAATATCCATGGTCTTCTAATTCATCTTTGGCAGTATCTTCATAGAATTTTTCAATATCTTTACGATCTGTTCCAGCTAACCATTCTTTAACAATTACATATCCATACCATGCATTAAGTTCTTCTTTTAATGCATTTTTCATGGCATCAATAATTTGTTGGTTATTATTTGAAGCTTCAATAATTAATTCATTAATAGATTTCATATTTAAATAATATTTGAATTTTTTTGAAATAATAACTATATATTATTTGTTAAAAATAAAATATATATGAATTGGCTAAAAAGAAATTATTGGTGGTTAACACTTGTTTTTATTGGATCTTTAATTCCTATTTGGATAATTGCACAAATTATTCATTATAATTCAGAACCAAGACATAAGATTTATGTTGAATGGGTTGTGTATGATTCCGGTACAACCAGAACATGTCATGGAACTTATGAAATTGCTGGTGAACAATATGGAATAAGAGATGAATGGCATAGTACAGGTAAACATGGTGGAGCTTATAGAGCCGTATCAATTATTGATAAAGATAATTGGGGTTCATATATTGAAAAACAATCTGTATGTATTTATACTGGTTTACATGATGTACAAGTTACTAAAATTGAAATAGTAGAATGAAAACTAAAATTAAGATCACAGAAATTAATGAAAATATCATAGGTTGGCATGGAGATATGCTTAATAGATATTTTAATGAAACACTTATGTTACGACATGCTAGAAATGTTGGAGATGAAGAAACTGTAAATAATTATGTTTTAGGACAGTTAAATAAGTGTAAGGAATTTGGTGGAATTAATTTTAAGAAGATATGAGAAAAGTTTTTATTAAAGATTTAGCAGAAGCACGAGCAAAATCATTGTTTACAAAAGATTTTTTTCTTACCGTAACTGATTCGTGGTATCTTGATGAACTTTTTAGATTTGAAAATAACACCAAAAAAACATTAGGTAAGAATCCTCGTAGAACTGAAAAGGATTATTACATGGAATTAATGAGTAATCTTTTTAATTCATACGAAGATAAATTCTATAGTGGTCCTCTTGCTCAAAATGCTTATGGAGAATGTATTAATTGTTTTGATAAATTATTACGAATAATTGAACAAAGCAATAAGAAATTCAGTCAATTTGATATTGATGAAGATACTATAAAAAAAATTAAAGATCTAGGCAATATATTTGTTTATAAACATAATGAATTTTGTGAAGATGCTAATAAGTAGAAAACCATTTTGTAATAATTGTAAGAACAGAGGCACAGCTTGGGGTCCATCAGATTATAATTTATATCCATGCTCATGCGGCGCGGAAATACATAAGCTTCATCCTAATAAAATTATCGTAAAAGAAAGTGAGCCTGGAATGTATTTTGTTGGGGAACGACAAAGATGCCCTGACAAAAGATTTTTTGTTCCAATTTATACTAAAGAACAACAGTTACAGTATAATCATCACAAATAATTTGAATATTATTTAAAAAATACTATATTATAATTGTAATTATTAAAACTTATGGAAAAAGTACTTTATATTTATGGCTTCGGTTCAAATCCAAAAGATTCTTCTACAATGAAAGTTTGCAAAGAAATAATGGAGGAATTGGGTTATGAACTTGTTTCTTATGAATATGACCAATATGAACCAAATGAAGGTCTTAATGATTTGGAAGATTTCATTAGTGAAAATAATATTAAGCATGTAATTGGACATTCTCTTGGTGGTTTTCTTACATTGTGTTTGAATTCAAATGTTAAGAAGTTGGTTATTAATCCATGTATGAAACCGCAATTTGAACTTCCTAAACTTGGTAAAGTTTCTCCAGGAATGCTTTATGATTATGAAGCTTTGGAAGAGTGGTTGAAGAGTGGAGATGATACTCCTTGGGTAAGTCAAACTGATGAAGTAATGGGATTGTTTGGTAATGATGATGAGTTATTTAGTTATTATGAATCATTTAAGAAACGATACCCGCGAAGCTATAAATTTAATTCAACTCATCGCCCAACAGTTGAAAGTTTTACAGAAGATATCAAAACAAAAATAAAGGAGTTCTTTTGTTAGAACTCCTTAGTTTTTAACTCATATCCCAAATTAGACGTTTAATATCTTTTATGCTTTATATAATAAATTTTCTTTAAATATTTCTTTTCTATTTACATCCAATATTCTTGTAATTTGAATCGGTGCATCTTCTTCTAATGTTAATTCATATTCATCTGGATCAATTATATTTGCTGCTATAGTTTCTTCCCAATTAACATCTTTTGGATCAACTAATGCACATATTGTAATATTGTTTCTTGAACTACTTACTGCTCCATGAGAATCTCCCATACCTTCCATGAATGTCCAATAGATACCTATATTTCCTTTATATTTAGAAAATGAATCATTTAAAGAAATAACACGTTCAATTTTAATTAAGCCTCTTTCTAATTCTAATGTTAATTGTTCATCAACAATATCTTTTATATATTTTATAAAATTTTCTTCATCATCTTCTACCGAATCAATATCGTGTTCTTCACAATAATCTTCAGCATATACAGTATTATTGATATTTAAATAAAATTTAGGATTATTAAAGGGATTACATTCATTAAAATAATCATAATAAGATTTTGAATTATTCTTAAGTTCACCAGGCTTTGAATTTTCTTTAAGAAACTCTATAAATTTTTCAATATGTTCATTTAAAGATTCTATGATATATCGACTTAGCATTTTCATCTTATTGTTGTTCTAATAACTTTGAATCTGTTTTATCATCAGCATCATATTTACGAGCTAGTTCTTTAAGTTTTTGACGTACTTCTTCCGGTACATCTACTTTACCTTTTGGATTACCCATCATAAGTTTAGTATGTGGGTGACCACCAATTTTTCTTGTATAGTAATATCCATCAGGCTTTATTTCAATGAATTTTTTATCTTTCATTATTTCTTGTGCAATCTCAGCTTTAACTGGCATAGCACCTTGATTAAACATTGTTGAAACAGCTTTACCAGAAAATTCTCCCCATGCTTGTCTTTCTGGAAGTAAATTATCTTCAATCATAATTTTCTTAAGAGATTGAACTCCTAATTCAGTTCCATCTGTACCCGCATAACATGCTTTACGACCCCCTCTTTTATTGTTATATACGATACAAGCAACTATCTTTCCTTCTTTACGAACTAATTTCCATAATGTTGTTTCATCTATTAATTGGTCAACAGAATCCATACCTGCCATACCACCACAATATTCGTATGATTTATTTAAAATCTTCCAAACATCATTAGCGTATTTTTTCATATCTTCTGGTCTATGACAATTAACAAAATGCTCAGTTATTATATATTCTTTTAAATTTTTCATATATAATTTGAATTTTTTAAATAATATTCTATTTTGTATATATAATAATAAAAATTATGACAAAATATCCATATTATATTGCAGCATATTTTAATGCTGGAATTCTTAGAAAAATATTTGATAATCATAAGTTTGCGTGTTATAATTGTTGTATGGATGCTATACGCAAACTTTTGGAAAATAAATGGGTGAAGAAAATGTTTGGATCTCAGATAGTTATTTTGGAATATGCTGGCAAACATCAAATAAAAATTATTAATGTTATTGAAAACGGTCAAGGCCACATTATTGCAGAACCAATAAAATACGATTATGAGAAGCAATGTTAAACTTGAATGCATTATTGTTCCAAATAAAGGATCATTTGTAGTTGGTAATACTTATATAGGATTTGATCATTGGTATAATGCAGACGCTGGTGAAACAGAAATGGTGATTACTGATGATAATAATAATTTACAGAAATTTAGAGATTATGAGTGGTATAAATATTTCAGAGAAACCAATTAAGAATATACTTTGTTATTCTCATTATGATTTTGATAAGATCATGGAGAAAAATGGATGGATAGAATCACCACCTAAAGGTGTATCATGCATCTCTATTTGTTCTCCAAATGAGGGAGATTTATCTGAACATTGGTTTAAAGATTCAATTTTTGTGGGAGAAGAAGGTGCAGCAATCTTAAAACGTAATTTTAGAGTATTTAATCTCGATATTGATGATGCTAGTCCATTTTGGTTTGATAATCATGAGAGTGAATGTTACGATAAATCATTAGATTTATATAAAGATGGAAAAAAGAAACAATCAAATGCTTACTTTAATAACCTCTACATATCTGGTAAGAATAGAGAATTCGTGGATATCATTCACGTTCTCGATTATGAAGAGGCATATGACCTTGTTGATTGGATTGATTGGCGAATCAAACATGACGACACTATTTACGTTCACTGTGCCGTTGGAGCAAGCAGAAGTCAAGGAGTTGTTAGATATATTGTCGATACCTATGGAGGAGAATATGATATTAGATTAAATCCAAATAATCCTAATAATACATATAATCCCCATGTCGTACTAATGCTTAAGAGAGCTTATATAACATTTATGCAAGATATGGGTGATTCATATTTACAAACTGAACCAATGAAATTTAACGAAAATATTAAATTAAATTTACTATGAGTGAACAAGAAAAAGAAAGATTGCACCAAATTCAACATGTAGAATTGGACGCGGATTATTTAAGAGAAATATATAGACAAGCAGACAAATAATATGAAAAGGTTATTTATATTTTTATTTTGCTTAATAATAATGAGTTGTGGGTGTGGTCATAAAGAAGGTGAACATATTCCAAATGATACGATGCTTTGCGTAGTAGATTATAAGGCAAGAACTTGGAGTTATAATGTTGTGTTTCATATGCCAGAATGGAAATATAAAGTAACATTTAGAAATATACAAACTGGTAATACAAGTATAATTCATAAAAAATTATTTTATGATATGTTTAATGAAGGTGATACAATTTATGAAATCGTACAACATTGCCCTTATTATAGAGTAGAACTAAAAAATAGATAATATGAGTACAATACAAGAAATTGCAGAAAAATTGGTTAATCTTTCTGTTAAAGAAGTTAATGAACTTTCAATGATTCTGAAGAATGATTCTATTGAACCAGCCAGATATAATATGTATGATGTTAAACCACAAAAAATAATGACTCCTAAGCAATATGGACAACAACAAATTCAAAGAAAAATTAGAAGACATCCGTGAAAAATATGGAATGCAATATGCATTATTTTGGATGGGATATTATTTATGGAAAGCTGACCAAGAAAAACTTGAAGAGGAAGCAAAAAAATCATTAGAAGAAATCCAAAAATCATTTGAGGAACATAAGAAAAAAGAAGAAGAACTAAGATTTTATTTTGAGCATCCTGAATTAATGCCAAAAGTTACTTCACCAAAAGAATATGGAATGTCTTTAAAGAAAAATAAACGATATAAATATTGAATTAATATTATTTAGTTTCTATATATTATACAATAATCAAGCAAACAAATATGAATAAAACAGATTTGAAAACAGATGAACTTAAGATTGCCTATAAGGTAATTACTAAGATTATGAAAACAAATAATCTAATGAGAGATAATTCTTTTAATAGAGTTCGTAATTGGATATCTAATTCACTTTGTGATTCATTGACAGATGACGAATAAACTTAAAACATATTTACAATGGAGATGCTTAAAGAATTGGCCAGGAAAATATATTAAGACTAATTTATATATTGATCTTTGGATCTCTAATGTAACACATACTCAATGTGAGTATTTTGAAAAGGAAATGAATAATTTAATTAATAGAGGAATTTATAATGGGTAGGCAACGAAAATTCATTATTGTAAAGGATTGGTCTGGTAAGAATATTGAAATTCGTATTGGATATCCTATATATCATCGTGATTTGTTAAATAAGTCTGATGAAAAAAATAATATTGACTGCTACGGTGGTGGTTATTGGTCTGTAGATTTTGAAAATAAAACAATTAAACTTTATGGTTCATCTGATGATTTTGGAAAACCAAATAAAGATGATATTCAAAAGGCAATCAAAAAATTGGATCCACATGATTGGTGGCAAATAGGACATGCAATTGAATCTTCATATGACCTCGATAATGATGAGGAATATGATAGTTTTAAGTTTATTGTAGATTATTAGTAAATTAAATTATTTATAAATCTAAGTCATTCTAGATAGCTCTAATGACGATTAATTAAATACAATTGAATTATGATTAAAAACTTTAATTTAACGGGAGAAATTCAAAATATTTTGTGCGATATGGTAATTGATATTCATAAACTACTTGATGAGGCACAGAATACAAAAGTTAACATAACAATTGGAAATGCAGCCAATATTTCTAAATTTAATGATCGTATTGTAAGCATTTTTAATTATGTTAATTCAATGTATAAGGAGTTTATTGAGACTGGTAACTATGAGGCAACAATTTCTCGCATGATGTATTTGTATTCTTGTATTGATAAGAATTATAATTATAAAGAAGGTACATATCCTTATAAATCAATTAATTCAATTAAAGATGTTATTGATAGTGCTTGGGATGATTTAAGTAATTTAATTAAGAACTATTACAATTTTTAATGTATGAAGAAAAATAAGATTATTCGTAAGCTTTATAATGCATTGATTGATAAGGGTTTTGATGATAATAAGTATAACGAAGTTATGGGTTATACTCGCGATAAGTTTGAAAATCCTATTTATGTAAAAAAACTTATTGTTGAAGGTGTTGAAGGAATTGATTCTATTGCAGTAACTGCAACAGAAAAAGATTTTGAAGATGCATGTGATGCAAATATTCGTGTTGCTTATAATGATCATAATATTGGTAAACGTGTATTTGTTTATGCTAATGAACTAAATGGCCAGGTTTTGGATAATATTTTAAATGCTATTATTAAGAAGTATTATCCAGTTTCTAAGGTATGTCATTGGAAACGTCTATGGGATGTTGTTGAAAATTCATATTATAATAATGGAAAAACATTTATTGGTAATGTTGAAGTACCAGTTAATTCATTGGCATTTATTTTAAATGATTATAAGGAATATCAGAATTTAGAAATTTAATTATGAGTTGGAGCATAAGTGAATTAGATAAGGATAAGACAGAGCAATCAATTGCGAATGAATCAGCTCGTCTTGATAGTTGTAGAGAAGCATTGGATAAGCTCAAGAAGGAATATGAACAAAAGCGATATCATTTTATTCATGTAGTTCTTGCACAAATGGAAGATAAAATAACAACATTGGAAACTTCTATTGCATCAGGAGAAAAATTTCTTGAAGAATGCAAGAATCATTTGAAAACTTTTGAAAATTAAATTTTTAAGTACTATTATTAATTATCAAACAAATAATAAATGAAATACTTAGGTTTTGATGGCGGTTGGTTAATTGAAAATTTTGCTATTTTACCTAGCATTAGTTATAGTTGGATGAGAACTAATAAAGCTGGTCTTTGTTGGTCTGTACAATTTGCATGGCTATGGTGGTATTTTGATTTTGGAACTATTCGTAAGAAACTTAAAGAACAAGGATATTAATATGATTGAAATTAAAATAGCAGAAGTATATTATTCTGAAGATCCTAAGCAAGCAGCGATTTTACGTACTGACTGTGAAAAGTTTATTGAAGGATTTAAGAAATTGTGTAATTTAACAAATATGCATAATGTTGATGTATATAATTTACATTCCGTAAATATTCCTACAAAATTGAAATTTAATGATGGGTCATCAATAGGTATTGGTAAATTATTTGAAGAGATAGGATTTGAATAATGAATTATGATAATAAAAATGCTTTCCCATGTGAATTTGATTGGGTATTCATACTTAAAAAAATGAAACAATTTGACGTAGATTTTGCTAGTTTATATGGCGTAAAGATTTTTGAAAAGGATTTTTCTGGAGCTATTAAACGTTCATTAAAACATGGGCCTATTCATTTAAACAAAGAATATATTAATGCAATATTACGAAAATATAACAAAAAATGAAATTCTATACGCATATAATTATTTGCTGTATATGAATAAATATCCTGGAACGGCGTGCTTGCATTGGTATTCCATGACAACCAGTACATTTAAATCACGTCAGAAATTTCCTGAGATATATGATTTTGGATTTTTATATCCTGATATGTCAATATGGTTTACACCAGAAAAAGGAAAAGAAGTTCTTCATATTAGAGAAGATTTTGATAATACATTAATGAAAGATATAATTAAAGATATGGATTCATTTATTGAATCTATGAACGAATTAATAAACATAAACAAATAAATAAGGAGATAAACTATGAGTAAATTAAATTCCACAAAAAAGTCTTCAACACTTAAGGCTAATCAAGTAACTGTTGGTGAAATTGCAGGTTGTGTTACAAATACAGCTGCAGCTCAAACAAATATACAGTATCTTCGTCGTCTTGTACTTGCCAATCTTCTTTGGGAGGACATTGCGTATGCAGACGGTATAAGTATCGCTGGAGAGATTAAGCGTCTTATTCCACTTTGTGATCCAAAGGATGTAGCTTTACTTACAATTGAAGCGCGTACAATGCAAAAGCTTCGTCATACACCTCTTTTCCTTGCGGTTGAGATGTGTAAGCATGATGCTACTCGTGCATATGTTCGTGAAGTACTTCCAAAGATTATAACTCGTGCAGATATGCTTACTGATTTCATGGCTCTTTATTGGGCTGATGGAAAGTGTCCTATCTGTAATGCAGCAAAGAAGGGTCTTGCAGATGCGTTCCATAACTTTAAGGAATATCATTTTGCTAAATACGACCGTGATGCTGAGATTAAGCTTCGTGACGTAATGTTCATGGTTCGCCCAAAGCCACAGAATCAATTGGAGGAAGCTCTTTACAAAAAGATTGCTGACCGTACTCTTGAAACACCAGAGACATGGGAGGTACTTCTTTCACTTGCTCACACACCAAGTGAGAAGTCAGCTGTTTGGACAAAACTTATTACAGAAGGTAAGCTTGGTGGTATGGCTATGCTTATGAATATTCGTAATATGCAGCAAGCTGGTGTTCCTCGTCCAATTATTGAGCAAGGTCTTAATAATATTAATGGAACTATGCTTCTTCCACTTCAGTTCCTTAAGGCAAGACAAGAATCATCCGGTTTTGACCGTGAGATTGAAGATGCTATGCTTAAGTCATATGCTAACCTTCCTAAGCTTCCAGGTAAGACTCTATTTATCGTAGACGTATCAGGTTCTATGGGATGTGAAGTTTCATCTAAATCAAAATTCTCACGTATTGATGTTGCAGCTGCTATGGCCATGCTTGCAGCTAATCAATGTGAAGATTTTGAATTAGTATGTACTGCTGGCGATGACTGGAAATTAGTTGAAGCACAAGAACGTATTAAGTATCCTTCTAAAGGATTTAAGATGATTGATGATATTCATTCAGCTGCACATAGATGTGGTGGGGGTGGTATATTCACATATCAATGTCTTGAAAAACTTCGTAAGGAGCTTGGTGATAAGATTCATACTTATGATCGCGTAATTGTGTTCTCAGATTCTGCTGATATTGATGTAGCACATGGTAAGAATGTTAAGCCACGTCCATTTGGTAAATATAATTACATTTGTGACGTATCTTCTCATAAGCATGGTATCGCATATAAGGGTGTATGGACTGCAGAGATCACTGGTTGGTCAGAGCACTTCTTAACTTATATTGCAGCCTTTGAAGGTATTGAAAATGCCTTTGGTGATTTGAATTAGTATAGACTAATAATCTATATTAATTTAATCTTATTGAAAGCCGACATACTAGAAATAGTCACTGTAACAGTTAGGCATACTTATTCTTCACGAATAGGTATGCCTTTTTTCTTTTTAAATATATTAAGTTTTAATTATGACAGAAGATGAAATTAAAAGACATGAAGAATGGTACAATTATTATTTTGGTTATTCACATCTAACACCAGAAAGAAGATGTAGACGTGGTGCATTAACCTTAGAATCAAAGTATTAATAAAAATATTTAATTTATAATTATGGGAGATTGGGAATATGATTGGGAAGATTAATACATATATTTAAAATTGTATTATGACATTAGATGAAGCAATTAAACATTGTAGAGAGAAATCTCAAGGTTGTTCAGAATGTGCTAATGAACATTATCAATTGATGGAATGGTTGATTGAATTGAAAAAATATAGGGAAGCTAACGAATAGCTTCCCTATTTTTATTGTTGATTTTTTAATGATTCATTAATTTCAAGATTAGCTTCAGATTCAGCTTTCTGTTTTCTTTTCATTAGTTCTTCTAATTCTTTTTCTTTCTTTTCGATTTCTTTTAAAAGACCTTCAAGTTTTTGTTTTCCCTTAGAATTAATAAACTCTTGTATAACTTCTTTTGAAGTTCCAATATAAATTGATCCTATTTCCTCACCAAATCCATAAAATTCTACTTGATGTTTTTCATCAGTATAATCAATAGATCCAAAATGATATTCTGTATAATGATCAACTTTATATTCATTTTCAGAAAGATAAATATAAATATAGTACGAATCAAATTTTGAACCCTTTTCCATTTTTACCTTCTTAATATCAGTTACTGTTGCTTTTACAATTTTTGATTCCCCATCTTTTAAAAGATATACTGTTGTACCTTTACGAGGACAATGAATATTTTTGGCATTAGCTTCTAATATTAAATTTTCATTAATTTTTTCGTTTAAGTTTTTCATATTATTATTTAACATGTGTTTTTATTTCTTGCCAAATTCGTTTATCAGATTTTGAAAACTCATCATCAGGACAACTTAATACATAATCAGCTGTTTTATTGATAATATCATGATATTCTTTAATAAATGACCATTGAACTCTTGAATTATCATCTTCCAATTGTTCTAAAACAGCATTTAATTGTAAAAATTCTTCTTGTTCTTCTTTAGTTAATTTTCCAAAGAATTCATCGTATAATTTATATTCTTTCCACATTTGATATGCAATCATAATTGTAAGCATATCTAATTTTCTTAGAGTACCTGATTTACCTTCGCTTATTATATCTTTAATATTTTTCATTTCATTTGATTAATATAATTAGTTATTTTGGATTTTTTCTTAATATCTTCATATGGAATCAACTTTTTATCAATAATCTTTTTAGCAATATTCATGATTGCATATTTTTCATAAGCTTCCTGTGAAGAATAATTTTCTTTTAATTCCCAAAAATAATCATTGATTGCTCTTCTTGTTTTATTTGATTGAATTTTATATACCCATGCATTATCATATTTACTAATACAAAGTATTAAATCTTTTATCTCATCATATTCAAAACATATACCTGAAATATGTTGGGCCGTTTCCCATGGAAGTTTAAAACCATCAACACCTAAAACTAGCCAATATTCTTTATTTTGTGATTCATTTATATATTCTTTTAATTGTTTCATAATTTATCTCCATTTATGTTTTAATATTAATAATTGTTGTACTTTAACAGTTTTAGGTACATTATAATTTTCTTGATCAAAATCTAATGTTTTAATAGTTCCAACAAGTTTTTGGCTATCCCATTCTTCCAATATTCCTCTATAAAGACGTGGAGTTTTCGTATTATTATCCATCATCTTGTCTTTAATGCCATCTTCATAATAAAACATAACATCTTCAGGAATTTTCATATTTTCTCCAAGAACATCAAAATGATTTTCTGAAGAATCATTAGTTTCATTTATGATATCTTTAATATCTTTCATATTTAATATTTCCTATATTTTTAATATCCGATACAACAACTCATATCATATGTATCAAATGGATCATCAACAGTTCCTGCTGCATGACAATTAAGTGTTCCAACCATAAATGGATCTTCTGCTCCTTTTACGTAGATTTCAACTTTGTATTGTTTCCATTGTGACATACCATCTTTTGATTTACGATATCCACCATCATCAGGAGCAATAGTAACTTCATATTCGTGAGGTGCATTTTTTATATTCTTAAATGCATCTTCAATATCTTTCTTAACCAAGCCAACACCTTCCCAAGCATCATCTCGATAAAACTTGCCGGTTGTACCTGTCTTTTCAAGTTGTTTATAAATTGCATTTTGAACCTTTTTCTTTTCAGGTGCTTTAATTGATTTATCTAATACACCATCTGAATATGATTCATTAAGTATATCTTTTAAGTTTTTCATATTAATTATTATAATTTTCCAAGTGCAAATCCTTTAATAAACCATTCAGATGTTTTATCTTCACCTTCCCATTTTACATCATATCCTTTATATGAATTAACAGGTGCATTTAATTTAAGATTACCTGATTTAACATTATCTTCAACATCTTTATGAGATATAACCTTAAATGATTTAGCAGTTTTATTGATTAAAAGATAATAACCATCTTTATTGAAATTAACTAATGATCCTAATGATATAGCTCCAAAATATTTATCAGATATCTTTACATCAATAAAGTAAACAGGTTTATCATTTTTCATAATAATTAAGTCACCATTTTGGGCATCAAATTCACTCTTTTCCTTTTGACTTAATTTATTAAAATCACCATCTTTTACTTTTGAATAATATTCAGCAGTTCCAATAATTGTAAAATCACCTTCATTAAAATCTTTTGTAATTAAAAGTTCGTTTTCTTTTTGTTTATCAAATTTATCTGGATCTTGTTCTGACCATGATTGTAATTTACTATAATCAACAGAACCCATCATTCTTTTAATCATTGGCATTAATTCACTTAATGATTCAAATAAATATGTTTTTAATGTTTTCATAATTTATATGTATGTATTTTAAATCTTTTATAATTACTTATTTTATTTTTCTCTAAGTTTTAATTCAATTTTATCTCCAGGTTTTGACATATCAGCAATTGTTTCATAAAATGATTTAATAATATGAAAACGATTTTCTTCTTTATTTAAATCATATTTCATTGATTTCATACCTTTTTCTAAGCAATCTTGAAGTTCATCTAATTCATCAACATTTAATAATATTGTTGAATCTGATGAATATACTTTTGGTGTTCTTGATTCTTTTATTTTATTAATTAAGTTTTTCATAATATGTAATTGTGTATTTAATCTCCTTGATATTTGCCTTGTCCATATCCCCTTGACCAAGCAAGTTTTTCGTGATCTGTTAAGCTGTTCCACCATTTATCCCAAGCTTTTGCAGCTTTTTGTTTTTCTTCTTCATCTTTTCTTCGTTTTTCAATTTCAGCTTTTTCTTTATTATCAGCTTCTTTAGACCATTCTTCAAGATGTTTAATATCTTTTAATTCTTTAATTTTTTCATCACGTTCTTTATTAAATTGTTCGTTATTCAATTTAAACTCTAATACATTATTGCCTGCATCAATAACTGTTACTGAAATTTTTCCTTTCATAAATGGCTTAATCATTTTAAACCAATCATTCCAATCTTTATTATATTTATCATAATTATATTCTACAAATTTATGAGAATACCATGCACCAGCCCAAGTGTATTCTTGAATTTCTGGTATTTCAGTCCAATCTTTCGTATTCTCTTTGTTTGGAAATTTCTTATATGTTATTTTATCTGCAGGTAATGGAAGTCTAATCATTTGATTATAATTATTAACAAACTTAACTATTTTTCCTTCATCCTTTTCAGTTTGTTCTTCTTTACCAATACTGAAAAATATTTTGTAAATATTTGATTTTGTTATTTTATAATCTTTATTTTTTGGGCCTTCATTATAAATATCAAATGTATAGGGTAATTTAATTATGTCTTTACCTTCACCTATGATTTTAAAACATTCATCTTTTAATGAAGTCTCATTAATATAAGTATTTAAAGTTTTCATATATAATTAATTTAATTTCTTTCCCATGAATCTTTGTTCAATTTGACCATTTTTTAATATTTTAATACGTTCTTGAATTGATATATGATTTATTCTTTCTCCTCTAAATAATGTTTTAATTATAATATCTACTTTTGGGCCATTTTCTTCAAGTAACCATATTGCCCATAATGTTTTTTCAGTAGGTCTTGCACCATCTGGAATTAAGCGTTGATTCTCTTCTTTTAAATAACATTGACATTCAATAGTCCATGCATTAACTTTTCTTTTATCATATCTATTAAAAAATGGTTTTAACTTACCATCATAATTTAATTCCATTATGTCATTCCATGCATATTTAAACATATCAATAATTTCTTGACGATCAATTTTTTCGCCATCACCACCCTTTTCAACTGGACGTTCTAATCTATCTTCAGCGTGTGTTCCCATTTTAAGTTCATCACCATCATTTGAAGTATAAACTGTGCGATTTCCTTCAAGAATCATTTGACGAAACTCATTAGATAAAAATTCTAATGAACTTTCATCTAATTCAAATATAATGTTTCCTAATTTATTTTCCAAAGAATTACGATTTAAATATTCTAAAATTGAATGCATAATGTTTATTAACCTATTCTATAAATAAAAATAAATTTATATGATTATATTAATTATCTATTTAATTATAATTTTTTCATATAATATTTGAATAATATAAAAAAACGACTATATTATATATTGTAATCAAACAAATTTAAATATGACAAAGAAAGAAAAGCTTGCAAATGAGTACATCGCACTTCGTAAGGAATTTGATGGTGATGATTTTAAGCCAGGTTTGACTGAGAACCAGATTTGGTGGCTAGTTCGCGAGTTTAAAGTTTATCAGTTGGAAGATAAGATTGACGCTGTAAATAGAGCTATTAAAGAGAAAAAACTTCGTTTGAAGAAGGAAGCATACTTTGAAACCCCCAGAAGGTAAAGCATATAAAGCAGACATAGAAAGTCAGATTGAGAAATATCGTAATGACTACAGAACAATGCACGATGAATTTCAGAATTGGATTATTTCTGAAGTAAATCGTATGTGCCCAGGTGGTTGGACTGCTCATGTATCTTTCGGATATAAAAGTGGTAATGTAGAGATTGGTCTTATAAATCGTGATCCTGAAAGAAATTCTTCAATGCAGTTTGGTCATGAGTTTACAATTTATTTCGACGGATATACTTTTGATAAAAAGACTCCTAGATTTGAACTTAATTATGGATGTCTTGGCTGTTTTGATTTGTTTAATGATAAGACTCGTCCTTTATATTTAAATGGACTAGCTACTATTTCAAACAATAAGGAATGGCTACAGCTTCTGATGGCAAAGTTTATTGAGTATACTAATAAAGAACATGAGTTATCAAAGTTTGGTGATGAATTAAATAATAAATTGAAGAATCCATTTAATGATTAAAATATGGTTGTAAAGTATAAAGTTTCTGGAGTAATTGAAATTGACTTAGATAAAGAAGAAATTAAGGAATTTCAAACTCAACAAAGTGAAACTATGAAGAAAGAATATCTTAATGAACTTCTTCATAATCGTTTACGCGGATGTGAGACAACTCTTGAAGGTGAGTTAAGTCAAAATATTAATTTTGATGAACTTTATGTGGAAAGTGACTGGGATAGATATGCTGGTAATATGAAATCAAAAAATGAACTATATGGCAGTCCATTAGGTATATCTATTGAAGGAATTTCTACAACTCCTTATGAGGAATATGAAAACGCTATGTATGAAATTGGTAAACGTAAAAGGAATAAAAAACATTAACATATGAATATGGAAAAGACATTTGCAGATATCAAAGTTGGAGATATTATTTTTTGGGGTGCAATTGGTATGGATCATATTGCAACAACAATTGTTACTGATACACATCTTAATCTTGATGGTGAACATCTCCCTAAGGTTTGTGAAGTAACATTCAAAACAAATGAAGGATTTGAGTTCGATATTAATAATTGTCTTTTGAATAAGCATAATTGTGTTATCTTTACTCATCAAGTAAATGGTAATGCTATTTATGTTGGAACATCAAAATATGCTGTAGCTAAAAACATTATTAAATATCTTGATAATAAGATTAATTTTTGGACAGCACGAAAAGAAAGATTTGTTAATCATTTGGTTGAAGATGATATGGAGATTAGACTATGATAACTAATAGTAATATAACAAATAAAGATAATAAACGACTAGAAGATTGGAATAAAATCAATTCAGATGATCGTTGTTTAATTAATTCATATTCCTTGAATATTATTACTTATCTTATGGACCATGGTTGGGATATTAATGATAATGCAATTGATAAGATTCAAGATACATTCGTAGATTTTTATAAAACAATAAAAAATTATGAAGACCTATAATTTGAATTGTGGTGACATGTTTGGGCGAAATGATGTTGCTACAGAATTATATAATTCAAAGTTTGTTCCTTATTTGGAAAAAATAGGAATTAAAAAAGATAAAGAACTAGATAATATATTCTCAATTGTTAAAAATATTGTGGAGGAAGCTACTTCTAATGCAAGAATTGAAACAGAGTGGGAATTAAATGCTGGAGAAGGAGTATAAATAGCAGAATCTGTAAACACCATATCATTATCCCGTAAAATTTTCATATATAATTTGAATTTTTTACGGGATTTACTATATTATATTTGTAATCAAACAAATATTAAATATATGAAGAATTTTATTCCTGTTAAGAAATACAAAAAAGTTAATTCAATAACATTTGGTAATATGTCTGATAATTCACGAAATGGACATAATTACTATATGGGTTTTGGCGATCCTAAGGATATTATTCTTGAAAGTATTAATTGTGAAGGTATTTATGTTTATGATAGAATTAACAGTTTATGCAAGATGGGTGAAACTGTTCTTACTATCTCTAATATGATTGGTTTTCATAAGTCAAGTATCTTTGATACAAACTGTTCTGATACAGATGAGTTTGGATTTGTAATGGTTGAATATTAAAACATAATTATGACAAACGAATATATTAATTATCCTGTAGGAACTTGTTTCAAGGAAGTTTGTGAAGGTAAGCCTTGTTATTATATTATTGGTGAATACTTTGTATACTGTAATGATTATGATTGTCCACAAATTCGTCCTTGGAAGTTTAATCCTTCTGAATGTACAATAATTATTTCTAATGAGGAGAAAAAGGAATTAATTGAAGCATTTAAGAAAAATCATTTGATTTGGAATGATGAAACTGGAAAGCTTGAACGAGAATATGAAGAGATTACGTTAAGTGTAAAAGTTAAGGTTAAACCAGGTACAGATATTAATAAATTACTTGAAAGACTTAATGACCCTCATAATGAGCTCCCTTGGTATATTTATAATAGAACATATGAAGAATTTTGATTATGAATAAAAAAGAATTACTACAATTATTGAAAAATAATCTTAAAATAAAGCTTACTGCAAGTAATGAATATTGTGATAATGGATTTGAAATAACTGCAAAAATCATATTTGATGGTGAATGTATATCAGAATCTTCAGAGTATATAGATTTTAGGTAATTATGAAGAAAAATATTAACTGGAAACTTATTAAAGATATATGTCTTTTTATAATATATTTAACTGGAGTAATAATTGTATGTTTACCATTATGTTATAATTTTTATTTATTACATTTTAAATAATATGAATAAAAAAACACTTCATTTTACTGTTGGTCCATTGATTGGCGAGCATCTTCTTGAAATCGCACAGACAAATATTTCAAATGGAAATGTTGAATATGGTGCTAATGTATATAAGACGGCGTTTGCTGGTTTTACTGATGAATTGACTCTTAAGGTATTGAAGAATCAGTTAGTTGTTATAACTGATGAAGATGGTGAAGGAATTCATTTGACTGACAAGGAAAATGAAATTAAAGCCAATGCTCATAATATTTTAGATTGGGAATATATTATGAAGAAAAGACATAATAATCTCAGAGATCTTTTGCAGAGTCTTCTTTATACAGAAGAAAAATTTCAGAAATACTATAATGGGAATATTCGTAATTATAGTATGATTGGTATGATGAAGCGTTACTATACTGATGAAGAAATGAAGGTTATGAGTGGTACAGCAAATATTGCTGCTCGTATTTGTGGGCATCCTAATTGCAAAGTTTGTTCTAAAGGTAATTCAAATCCACAATCAATTTGGGATAGAGTTGAAGGACGAGTTGAAAGATACCTTGAAAATCCTGAAGGATATGAATATGATATGCCAGCAAAATGGGAGATTGTTCTCGTATTGACTGTTAAGTATAACAAACTTATTCGTATGCTTCAGAAGGAATATATGAATTATGAAAATACATATTTGTTCCTTGTTGAAAATGATTTTATTAAGAAGCCATTATATAACGAAACATTTATTGAGAATGTAGTTTCTTCTCTTGTAAAATTCTGTGATACTGGAGAAGGTTATTATCATCCTCTTTGTAATACTGGGCTTTATGATTATAAGGAGAATCTTTATAAAGATCTTTTAAAAACAAAATATGGCAAGGAATATATTCAGAATGGTATTATTAAAAATGATATCATGGATGGATATGATGCAGGTTGGCTTTCTCCTGATGGTGAGTTCTATGGAGCAAATGGTGAGACATCTGCAATGATTCATATGAATTTGGCTGACCAGATTTTTGATGGAAACAGTATTTATGCTAATCAGATGGCTAAAGATGGTATTTCAAAAATTGGTGGAATCGACTCTCCAGATTATTGGCTTGAAAAGCATGGTTGGATTAAGATTCACCATGATGATTGCTATGGTTCATTTATTGGACGTCGTAATGAGGAGCCAACACCTGATTATCCTTATGCATATGTTCCTACTGCAATTCAGGTCAAGATGATTTGTGATTATGCAGATAAGTTCTATGGAGGTAAGTTCTATACTGAAGCAAATGTAATGGGTAGAGATTTTCATCCTGATGCAAATAAGACATATGCAGTAAGGCAGATGGATGATATTATGTTGCATGAAATTTTTGGAAGGTAATATGAAAACTAAATACGGAATAGATTTTGTTACTAAAAAAGAATTTGTAAAGTGGATTGAAGAACATCTTAATGAAATTGATTTTGATGAAGATGTAATTACATTAGAATATTACCTAAAAGACGAAGATTAATATGAATACATTTTTAATTTGTGTTATTATTGTTCTTTTAATTGTAATAATATTTCTATTATTTAAAAGACCAAAAAATATTTTGATTCATAATGATTCAGATATAAGAAAGGGAATGGAATTACAAAGAAGAAAACAAGAGTATCATGATTATTTAGAATCATATTATTATGATACAATGCCACCTTCATCGGTAAAAGATAGATATAGAGAAATTGAAAAGGAAGTTTTAGGACATTATTTAAATGATTAGATAATATGGAAGAAGTTAAAGATTATGTAGGCAATGTGCTTCATATTGGAGATGATGTAGTAGTTTTATCTTCGGGTAATTCCAGCTGGAGAAAAGGAAAAGTTACAGGATTTACAGATTTAAAATATGGAATTAAAGTTCAAGTTGAATATAATGATCATTGGTATTGCAATTTGAAACATTATGAATTAACTGGTACATATTATAAAACAGAACCAATTAAATTTCGTATGAAACCTGTAAGAGTATCTATAGATACATTTAATGTTGTTAAATTGTTACCAGAATATTTAGATTAATATGTGGCTATTTTTATTATTTTTGTTTATTACAATTTTGGGTGCATGGGGTGCATCTAGTGATCCTGATTTAGCTGATTATGTATGTAAGCATAAATATGAATATGATGGCGATTCATTTACACCAGATGATAAACATTATGGTAGATATTATATTTGTTCTAAATGTAATAAAGAACATTTCATATCATATAAAGATTGGAGAGATATGAGAGATATATATCCAGATAAATTTAAGTATTGGAAAAATCTACCTTATACAAAAAGATTAACAGAACAAATTGAAAGAGATAATAAAAACAATAAATTATGAATTATTTTACTTATAAAGCAATTACATCAGGCCCTCGTTATTCAAATATGAAAGAAGGTCGAAATAATCGTATTCGTATTAAAGAACCTGTTATAGAACATACATATCCTAATGAACTGATTATTGATATTAATGAATTAAAAACACTTAGTCATCATACTTTAGGGGGAGGTTTTTGGAAGCATCGTAATGTATCATTTATTGATGAGAATGAATATAACAATGTGTTGAAAGATAAATTGTTTTATCCTACACAATCTCCTAACTATGAATTTACTTCATATATAGGTGCAGTAATGATTCATAGTGCTAGTGGTTATGATATTTTAACATATGTTGGTACTCGAAAAGAATATGCTAATAAGATTATGCTATTACCAATTCACATGCTTAAATATGGGGAATATGAAGAGTATATGTGTATGGCAGGATATCTACCAAAACGTAATGTAAAATGTTTTTTCAAAAAAGAAGATATTGATGAACATTTTGATAAAGCAAATGCTAAAGCTAAAGCAAATAGCGAAGCTTTAAAGAAAGCATCAGATCATGCTAGATCTTTAGCTCCAGTATTTTCGCTTAAGACTCCAAAGTTTAAAATTACTGAAGTTGTTAAGAAAACAGAATATCTTAGAGGAGCTGGTGTCGGTGATATTATTTATGCAGAAATTCCTGTAATTAAAGAATCTGATGATCGTAAATTTGGTGCTCTTAAAGGAATTGGAACTCTTACTAACTGGGTTACTTTATATGTAAATGATAAACCAGTTAATACAATTAGTCCTAAAGTATTCCCACAATTGTTCTTTTATAATATCGTTGTTGAAGAAGTTTAATTTTTACTTTAAAATTTCTATATTAAATTTGAATTAAATTAAATAGTATGAGTAAACATATAGTTGATATATTTCTTGAAAAGAAAGATTATGATATAGTGAACGTAATGTTAATTCATAGTTTCATGGATTATGGGTATGGAGTACTATTTTCACAATTTCCAATAAAAAATGAATTTGTGAAATATGATGAAAATAATAATCCAATATTTAAACGTACATATCTTATAAGTAATATTATACTAGATTATCAAGGCGGATATGTTATTGAACCTATTGGTGAATGGGAAGATTATTTAGGACATGTTACATTATATGATTCAAAAGATATAGATTTTTTTAATAGAAACGTTAAACAACTATTAATGTAATTAGTTTTTATTAATTATGAACATTTTTGAAAGATTCGATAGTTTACACAGGGAATGGTGTCATGTATCTGCACAAATATCTGAAATAGTAAGCAAATGGGTTGAAGAACATGTAGGATTTGTTACTGATGAAACTCCTTATGATTGTTACAAAGGATTAACCCGTCCTGAAGAGTTTGGATGGTCACTCATTGGTAATAATAAAGTACAAATTTCATATGCAGTATATGAAGATAAATATGGAGATTATTGGAGTGATGAAAAATATGTAACAGTAGAATATGATGAATTACTAAAATATATTGAAAAATAAATATGGGAGATTATTTATTTAATTTTACTTTAGGAAAGTATGAATTTGGAATAATGAAACATTTTAACACCATATATTTTAACAATGGATATATGAAGTCGTTTTTATGGTTTTATATTTATAGCGATTAATTATGGGTGCATATACAGATACATATATTAAAATTGACAAAATAGATAAAAAAACTATAGATAGATTAGTTAAACATGCTCTTAAGTCAATTAAATGGTCTACTTATGGAGAAGTATTAGAAAATGGATGGGAAAGAGGTCTTGCTGATTGGCTTGAAATACATGAAAAGAATTATGATTATTTTGTTAAAGAATGTGGAGTTGATCCAGCAAAAATGACAAAAGAATATTTGACTGAAGAACTTCGTAAAAAAGTTAATGAAACTAAATCAAAAATTAATGATCTTAATTTGGTTTTAGAAGGTAAAATGGATTTGTTTGAATGTCTCAAGAAAAATCATATGCTTAAAGATTACGATAATTTTTCAGTTAGAAAGTATAATGGAGAATATTACATTAATACTTTACATGAGATATTTCGTAATTATGAATATGATCAATTACGAATTAATTTACATACTGTTGAAGATTTAATTAATCATCTTAAGCAGCCTTATTTAAAATCAATTAAAGATTTAACTGTTGATGATTCAGAATACGGACCATTAACCCCAGAACTTGAAAAAAAGATTAGAGATTATTATGGGGCTATTGGTGATAACAATTTTTTAGTTAATTTTGGATAATATGGATAAAGAAAAATTATATGATATATTAGTTGATCATATTAAAAAGGAATGGACTAAAAGGGTTGAAAAAGATATTGATTATGAAAATAGAATTATAAATCAACCTGACACTGAAATAGATTATAAGAAAATTTTAGAACATGATCAATTGCGTCATAAAGGTCGCATAGATGAACTTAATGAGTTAATAGAGTTTATTGAACATACAGAATATAATTTAATGTGATATGTCATATAAAGAACCTTATTTTGCAAGATACGTTAAGTCATGGCGAAAACCTCCCAAATATGAACCAAGAAAAATAAAAGTAAAGCCATTACAACATTGTGCAGCATGTACAAGAACATGTGATTATTATGATGAACCTGGTTTATGTCCATTTTATAATATGCAATAAATATGAAAAAATATGATTATAATTTTAAAATACAATTAAGAGCAGTACCTTATGCATCATCTAGTCATGTTTTAGAATATAGATTAGATCCTAATCAAGATCTTACATATGAAGAGGAAAAAACATATTTCTTTGGTTTATTTAAAAGAAAGGTAATTAAGTCATTTGATACAGATTGGCATCAAATTCGTTTGTTTTGTAATGGAGTGACTTCACATATGTATGATGCAAATGATGATTTTAATTATGCTCCAATATGGTGTGAATCTAAAAATGATTTAGAATATTATAAATCACAATTTAATACTTATGGAGATCTAGCAACATATATAAGAAAACATAATGAAAAGGCTCGTGAACAACACGCAAAAGACCGAGCAGCTTATTTGAAAAGCCGTAAAATAATATATTGATATGTCAAAAAAAGAAAAAAGTACAATATTATTTAGTCGTAATGGAATTAAAATTGAAAAAATTGAATTTCTTGATATGACTAAATATGAAAATAAAAAAGATAATAATTCTTGTTTTAAAGAAACATATACATCTATTTTAGACACGAAAGAAATTATAAAAGGTAAACCAGCATGGGATGAAAAAATAAGAAAAGAATCAGTGCTTGGTTTTTACTATTATTGGACTATACATCATTCTGCAACACAAGACAGATATATTGAAGATACGGCTACATATGTAAAATATATTGCGAAGTTTGGAAATACACGATATGAATTTATATATCCTACATCATATAATAATGTATCAATAAATAAAGAAACTCGTCCATGGGATATATTACCAGGTTATAAGGGAATTCCAGATCATTTTATTACAGATCTTTATAAAGAAATTAATAAAATGTTTGATGTTTTTGAATCTGAACGAATTCCATTTAGAATTATGAAAGGCACATATAGTACACAATGGAAAGATCAATATTCATCAGATATGAGTTGGATTAAAACTGAAAAGAATCGTATATTCTTAGATATATTTGGTGATACAAAAGGACCAGAAGGATTAGTTAATTATAATGATATTAAAATAATGTCGCATGGATTTGATTTAAAAGAATCATTTAGAAAAAGAAAAGAAAGTTAATATGAATGAATATACATCTATTAGTGAAGCAATTCAAGATTTAGAAATATTAAAAGAAAAGTTTAGATATTATCAAAGTCGTCAAGAAAGTGCAAAACGAGATTTATTAATGTATGACCCTTATGATTACGAAGATGAAGACGTATCAAAGGAAGAACATGAAAAACGATATTATGCAGAAATAGAAGCTAATAAATATACGTTAAGACATCTCGAATATGACATTAAAGAACTTCGTAAAATTGTTAAAAATTTAAATAGAAAACAAAATGAAGAACGATTGGGCAGGTCATCCAACGTTTGATTATGCAACATTTACTACATATAAAGTAAATGTATTTGGTCATATCTGTGTTGTTGAAGAATATCAAGATGGAGATATTTGGTCAGATAATGAATATTGGGGTTCAAGATTATGGGATTTTGATGGCAATAGATATTTGACTGTTTCTGGATATGAATATGGGGGAGATGATTATGAAAATATAATTAATAGATGGCAAAAACATGGTGATCCATGGGATAATACAATTGATGAACATATTGAAATGTGTCCTGATGATATCGATGCACTGAATTTTTATAAAGCGTGGATTAAATCTGATGTTTATGATGCATCAGAATTTTATAAGAAATATTATAATAAAGAAAATGATAACAGCCCAAGAGTGTAGAGACATACAAAGAGATATGCAAGCATATCATAATAGATATACTACATTATATAGATTAGAAAGATTAGATAAACTTATTAGAGAAAGAGTAAATAGTAAATATAATTTTAGAAGTTTACCTCTTAATAATACTGAGTTTTCCAAATTAACAATTTTAGAAAAAAAATTTTTACAAATAAAAGGGTTTAAAATTTGGGAAGGTCATGGTGGTAAATGTGGAACATTTGATATAATTGGTTGGTAATATGATTAAAATATTTATTACAATTTGTTATTTAATATCTATATTAATTGCATATATTATTTTTAGATTTATTAATATTAAACATAACGGAGATGAACCACAAGGTGTATCATTAATAATGTCTCTATTTTGGCCAATAATAATTATCATGTGTATGATAATGTATATTGGTAAATGTATTGATTATGTTATTAAATTTTTATTAAAAATCAATTATCTTATAAAAAATGGGAGAAATTAAAGAAAGACATTTAACATATTGGCAAAATTCAAATGGAACATCAACATATCCATCTGAACGTTATGTTGTTTTATTTAGTACATGGGATGATATGCCTAGATCACGTACATGTACTAAATATGAAACATTAGATGAGGCATTAGAAGAAATTAAACTTATCAATAAACTATATACAGATACACCTAAGCCACAAAAGAATTATCATGATAATGGAAAACTTGCTAATAAAGGATGGTATGGTAAATATCAAAAATATGATTGGGATTTTTCTAATGGAGCATATTTTTGGGGTTATGCTTTATTAGATATGCAGGAATGTAAATTCGTTAAAGTTGTTAATGGATTTCATTATGGTGGTTTTTCAATATTTCCAAAAAATAATGATTTATCTATTTATGATTTTTATTTCAGAAAAGATAATGAAATACCATTTGATTTTACTTGGGATAAAAATGAATATGATGGATGGCTTCAATTTAGATGGGGTGATGGTAAAAATGCAATAGGTTATGTAGACTCAAATAAAAAAGAACGTCCTGGTGTAGATGAATGGTGGGATATATACGATGAAGCTACCGATACTTATAAAAGACAAAAAGTTCGTGTTGTATATGTAGATTGGAATGATCCATTACCAAAGAAAGAAAAAGGAATTAAATATTTAAGACCAAATAAAGAACCTGTTATATTTCCTGGAGAATTTGGTTATGACGTAGATACATCAATAAATGAATGGGCTTTACAGGAAGAGTTAGCTGGTGATGAATATTTAAATAAAGGGGGAACTTTCGATAAACAAGAAACAACTTCTTCAATTGCAGATATACTTGGTGATAATAATCCACTTTTAAAATTATTGAATAAGTAATATCTATTTTATATAAAATTATGTTTAGATATATATGAAATTTGATAATAAAATAGTAGATACATATCAAAATACAATAGATAATTTTCCATTTGAAAATATAGGTAAACTTATTGGAGAAAATCGCATAGATGCAAATATAAGACAAGAATCTCCCATAATGTCATATAATGATTATGGGAGTATTAGATATTGTTCAGGTTGTATCGAAGAACCAATAACAACAATTGAATTATGTGGTACAACATCTCAATTACAAGCACTTGACAATGATTTATCATGTTGTGTAACGGGATATGATGAAAAAACTGCTCGTATAGAAAAGTTAGAACGAGAATTTAATGGATATAAAGATGAAATAACAGATTTAAAATGTAAGATTAGTGATTATAAACAAAAAATAAGAGAGTTAAAACAAGCTATTAAATATGAAGCAGATACAGATTTCTTTTATTCTACTGCATATAAACATTGTTTAGAAATAATTAAAGATACATTTAAAAAGTTAGACCAATATCACGATAATTATGATTCTTAGTATTGATTTTAGAACAGACATACCTGCATTTTATTCAGAATGGATTGTCAATAGATTTAAAGAAGGATATTTATATTTTCGTAATCCAGCATATCCATCTACTTTGCATAAAGTAATTTTAGATAAAGAACATATTGAAGGAATTATTTGGTGTTCAAAAAATTATCTTCCAATTCTTCATGAATTACATACAATAACTGATAAATTTCCAAGCATATTTCATTATACAATAACTGGATATGGGAAAGACATTGAACCAAATGTACCAAGTTTGGAGCAATCTATTTACACTTTCAAAGAACTTTCAATGAGATATGGCAAAGAAAAAGTAATTTGGAGATTTGATCCTATCTTCTATTGTAAAGATTTTGTTCAAAAAGAAACACTTGAAAGATTTGAAAAGATTTGTGATGAACTTCACTATTATACAGATAGAGTTGTAGTCAATTTTGTATCTCCTTATGAAAAGGTAAAAAGACATTTACCTGAAATGATTTCGTTATTAGACATTGAAAAGGAATCACTTATAAAGAACATACTTAAAATTTGTCAAAAATACAACTTAAAATTACAAACATGTGGTAATGGGTTGCAATTCAAAGACTTGGGAGGAGTTGAAGTTACTGGGTGTCTTGATGAACATGCATTAAACTTGATGGGAATTTATCCTAAAGCTCCTAAAGGAAATGCTGTTCCATGGGGATGCTTATGTTATCCAAATACATCAATAGGTGAATATAATACATGTCTTCATAAATGTAAATATTGTTATGCTTCTGCTGATTTTAATAAGTGCGATGAAAATTATAAATTACACGATTCTAAATCACCTTTATTAATTGGTTGGCCAAAAGGTAATGAAGATATTATTGAAATGAAGCCTAAGTTATTAAATACAAAACAACTTAAATTAGAATTTTAAAGGGGAGATTCAAATCTCCCCCTTTTATATTAATATTTGTTCTAAATTTTCTTCATCAGAATAATTTAATTCATCTTTAAAAATTAAATTAGGATATTTATATTTTAATTCTTTTAAATTTAATTTAAGTTTATCATAATTAGTAATATAATAATACTTATCTTTATTTTTTTGACACAAATCAATTATTGAATCAAAATTATTTAAATTAGATACATTTATAACATTTGCTAAATATCTATTATATATTAATTTATCATTATACTTTATTGCTAAAAAATTTCCAACAAGATATTCAATTAATATTGCAGGAGATCTTTGCTGAATACAATGAACATTATTTGAATAATCATAATATGTTATACCAATATCATATACTGTTTTATATCGCATAATTGTATTAGAATATATATCGTACATATTATCAATATACATATTCATATTTTTTTCATTAGTATAATCACCAAACACGTATTTTAAAAATCCATCAATATATTCCATTATTTCACAAAATATTTCCCATTTACATATGTACATTGTTTTTAATACGGGATTCACTTTATATAAATTATTTCTAGCATCATCAATATTAATATTAAAATATTTTTGTTGATATTTAATTATATCAATCAAATAATAATTAAATCCCATAAAATCAAGAGTATGTAATATTGGAGTTGTCATTAAAGAATCTTTAAATTTATAATATACATATCCTTGATCTAACTTATTATAATCAATATCATTTACATTAAATTGTCTTCTATAATGAGAAAATCCTACATATTTTGATTTTATATTATTTTTCCAAACATAGTACATTGCCGTATATTCACCAAATATATAATGTAAATGATTAATATTTACACAATCATTTCTTATTTGTGATGTCTGATATAATTGTATTATATTTGTATTTTTTAATTTATATGAATCTATAAATGAAGGATCATGATAAGCACACCAAATAGTTAATGTATGTTTACTTAATTTATTTGGAACATCACATGAGGAAGGATTTTTAAAATTAATTTTTCTAATAATTAAAATATTATCATTGTTTTTAAGAACATCAAAAATATTTTCTTCTTTTACAACCATAGGGTGTGAATCATTTTCATAAAATTTATGATATCTTAAATTACAATTGATTATATTATATTTATTAATTAATTCTTCATCTTCATTACATAAATCATAAATAATTAATTGTGTTAATAACATTTCATCAAATGCTCCATGCTCTATAACTATTTCAGAATTACAAAAATCATTAATATAATTATTTACATTTGATTCATATTTTAATATTTCATTAACAACAGTTTTATATAATGAACTCCATTGTGATCCCAAATATATTTTTTTATCAGAATTAACATATCTTGCACATTCATCATTATTCCAATACATTAAATATGTTTTATCATTATTTACAAAAAACTGTTTAAAATATTGTAAAGGTTTTGCTAAATAACAATGATCACTAAAAAAGTGATAATAATCATAATTATAATTATTATTTGCTATTTTTAACATATCGAACATTATTTTTGCTAAATTTGTTGAAAATCTAGGACAATCATACAAATGTCCAATATATTTTATATTATAATTGTTTTGATTAAAATTATCTATTGTGTTATATGTTTCACTATCTATGTGAATATATAAATCTATATCATTATCATTTTCAAATTGCTTAATACAATTTTCTAAATATTCATATCCATACGATGATAATATGATAATAGCATGCTTCATTTTTTATATTATATTTGAATATTTTTAATTACTGTACTATTTATTAAATATTAAATAAATAATATTATAAAATAGTTAGTTATATGTTTCCATTTAAAAAGAAAACAATTTCTGTTTGGATTGGCGTTAATAAAAATGGTAATATTTCCATGCATACAGTAGAGCCAACAAAGGATGAAGAACTCGGTATTTGGGTATCTAATTCACCATTTGTCAATAGTGTTTTGTATGATAATTTTCAGAAGATGATTGAAAAGACTCCAATGAATTGGGAATCATCTCCACAGCCATTTCAAATAGAGATTAAATAATCATTTATTAGATAGCTCTAGAAAGCCTTCTAATGACATAAAAATATAAAAATATAGATTTATTATGATTCTTGAATCGTATGATAAATATGAATACAAGTGCCCTGATATAAGTGGATATTCATTACCTACAATAATTTCAAAATTTAATGCATGGGGTCAGGAAGGATGGGAAGTTATATCATTCAGTCTTGATAAGTATCAGGTTTTATTAAAAAGAAAAATAATGTGTACTAAAGTCGATAATTTATAATAACATGACAAATTATTGTAAACAAGAACGATTAAAAGTATATAATTTATATCTTAAACATCTTAAACTAGATACGGTAGAAACTTATAGAAATTATATTAGAGCCGTACAAGATTTTAAAGATAGATTTCATAAAAGATTTGACCCACTTTATTTATGTGACGAATATGATATTTTTGGTATAACATGGCATGGTTCTAAGGAAAATCCAATGATACCAATGGAATTTATAGATAAATATAAAATTGTAAATTTTGAATTGATTAAAATATGAAGATATTAAAATTTTTGTTTTTACTTATTTTAAGATTGATTTGTATACCATTGTTACCCATAAGTATGGTAACTGGTGCGTTTATTGATTTTATTCTTGGTATAGTAATGATTTTGCTATTAATATTAACAGGAAAATTTTATGATGATATAATTGAATATTTTCTAGTAACAATGGCTTGGCCTTTATATTTATATGATATAATAGAAAAAAAGATAAACAAAAATTAAAGAAATATGAAAGGTCCATCATTAGAAAACCAATATAATCAAATTCAAGAAAAGATTAAAGAACGAATTGATATATATAAATCTAAACATTTTAAATCTAAGTATATAAGCGAAGATGAATTTATTAAATCATTTCAAAAGTTTTATGTTCAAGAGTCAGATTATTTATATGACCCTAAATATCCTGTAGGAATGGGTTGTGGTCCAATTCGTATTAGTAGATGGAAATTGTATAAATTTGATAAAGAGAAATTTGAAATTTGTAAAACTAAAAATCCTATAGAACTTAATTGTAAGGAATGCCAATGTTGTGGGTTATGGGATATTGATGGACATTATAAAATTCCATGCTATAATATAATGAAAATAAAATTAGATTTATAATAGTTACAAATTGAATTATATAAATGGAAAAGATAACAATTAAATCAAAAGACATTACAATTGAGTTTGATTATAATAAACTGTGTAGTATTATATTAGGTTGGTCACTTGAAGAAAGAATTAATTTGATTCATTATATTCTAAATCATTCAAGAGGCAATGAGAAACCACTTAAAGAATTAGCACAATTAGAATATGATTGTTCAATTCGAAATGCTAAACAATTTGATGAAATGTCTCGCGATAAAATTTTAGACTGTCCCACATATAAAGATGTATCAGATCGTTATCAAAAAGATGCAGATTGTTGGAAAACATTTTTAGATATATGAAAGTAATATTTTTAGATTTTGATGGAGTTATAACAATTCCTCCTAAATGGCATATTAAAGCTGATAAAATAAAATATATTAAACAAATTGTGGATGTAACAGGAGCAAAAATTGTTATATCTTCATCGTGGCGCATGAGGTCTGTTGATGAAACTATTGAAAAAATGATAGGTAGACCAAAAAGATGTCCAAAAAATAAAATGCTTAATTGGCTTATTGATAATTTTTATGATGTAACTCCATGGTGTGGAGCAACTAAATATAATGGACAAGGTCGTGGTGGAGAAATACAAACATGGTTAGATGAGCACCCTGAAGTTGATAATTATGTTATATTGGATGATGATGGAGATATGATGGATCAACAGTTATTTCATTTTGTCGAAACTAATTATGAAGATGGAATAACTGAGCTTGAAACAAATTGGTGCATTAAGATACTTAATAGAAAGTTCTTTCAAAATTCAATGGCTATTAATTTTACATTACGGAATGAATGGATTAATAAATGTAAAGGATTACCTAATAGACAAGAAGAACTTTGGAAATATAATGATCATTGTAAAGAAAAATAGATATGAAAATAACATGTGATAAAAATTGTCCAAAATGTAAATTTTATTTGAAAATATATGATGGATATTTTGAGAGTTATCGTTGTGCACAAAATATTAAAGATGACTTAAATTTAATTAAAAAATAGACATGAAAATTTCTGATTATAAAGTTGGGACCTCATTTGAAATAACATGTGCTAAAGTAAAAAGAAAAAAAGAAGGTAAAGAAATTGATGAATATATTTATGATAGTTTTGAAATAAACAAAGATCATGCATATTTATGGGGTCGTAAACCTGAACAGATTATAAAAGTTAAAGCTACTATTATAGAAGAAGATGTTTTAATATCACAACTTTATAAATATAATTCAGGATATAATTGTAACCAAATAGATTATTTTGGATGGATTTCTTTTGAAGATTCTGGAGAATTAAAGATTGGTTTGATTTATCAAAATATTAAATTATATTTTATTTGTTTTCCTTATGGACCAGATGCTGGAAGATTTTGGGATCAAGATTTAAAAGATTTTAAAACTAATGAGATTATACGCCATGCTGGTGATAGAAAATGAATGACTGTTAGATTAAAAATTGAAGAAATATAAAATTAAAAAATGAACTGTATCTAAATACAGTTCATTTATTTTTTATATTATTCATATGATCCAATATTACAGTTTGCATTATTTAACAATGTAGGCAACCCATATACTGGTAATATTCCTTTTAATTCACTTTTTACATTATGAACATAATTTAATGCATTATGCGATATCATAAAAAATGATAAATTATCATCTGCAAATACATGTTCTTTAAATCTATACTTAAATTTAAATAAATCAAATTTTTTTACAAAATCATTGTTAATAAACTTATCAATATCAAAAACATATAACTTATTTGTAAAGAAATCAATATTTTCATCTTTAAAATTTAATTCCATATCATTTATTTGCTTATAAATATCATTATCAAATTGTGTTTCTGTAAATATATAAGCTTTTGTAAAATTAGGAAAATTTCCAAAAATAAATTCATATAATACATTATAAATAATCAACATATAATGCATATCAAAATAATCATCTAATTTCCAGTTATTAATTTTATTAGATAAATTATGCATTACTTGTGTTAAATTGACTAATAGTAATTTATCACTTGAAAACATTTTTCTGATATAATATAAGTAATCATTATTTATATTTTGATCACAAACAACCATTACATCATATATATTTTTATCAATAGTTTTATATAAATTTCTTAATTTATCTAATTCATAAAAATAATAATGTAAGTATATAATTATTAATGGTTTTCCATTATATACATTATTTCCAATATTTTCTTCTTTATAATCATGAATATAGTTATATATATTTTCATAATTATATAAAGGTTTTAAATAATGTGGTTTTATAAAGTTTGAAAATTTATCTTTCTTTGCATTTTCTGATTGCTTATAAATATTTTCATGTAAAATTATAAATTGCGTATCTTCTTTAGGTTTATTATTTCGCAAATTATATATATGATTAGTATTAGTAATATCATATACAATTTGTGATATTAAAACATTAGATATATTTGCATTATTATGTAAATAATTATACTTATTTAAATAAGTTTCATCATGATATCTTGGTATAATATTATTACATAAATCAATATTAATCATTTCATTAACTTCCTTACACATATTATATACTAATTCTGCATTACCACCAAAAAATGCAGCTTGTACATATGTATAATCTTTTGTACCAAAATATGATACTGAATTAGGATTATCCATGTATGGTTCTAAAAATACTGTAGGATCTTCATTATGATCAAACCAATCTTTATGATATGTTAAATTTAATTTATCTTTATCAAACCATGAATAATCAGAATCTAATATTTCAGAATTAGCATTAAAATAAAAAACATAATCACAATTGCATTGATATGTTTCAATATATTTCATTTTAAATAATGTAACAATTGGCCATGGATAATCATTAATAATATGATGTTCAATTGTTATATTATTTGTTTCATATTTTTTAGGTTCACTAATACCATCAGATATTAATATTACATGTTTTTTATTATTTGGGAAAAACTTATTTAAACTTCTAATAAATCTAGGAAAATCGTTTTTATAAATTCCTGTACAAATATAATAAATACCTATAGTTTTTGTAAATAAATTTGTTGTATATTCATAATATAATTTATTAATTAAATTTTTATTATCTCTTTTTACAGATGATACATTATATAATAAAACTTTAACATCATCTGTTGTTATATTCTTATTATACTTACCAATTAATCTAACCCACAATTCATAATCTTCCATTCCATCATAATTACTATCATAAAAAACATCATTTTTTATAATTTCTAAATATAATGATTTTCTAAAACAAACAGCAGGATGACATATAAAATTATAATTTAATTTAGCATTAAATAAATCTTCTACATCTAATTTATTCTTAATTAATTCCAATGATGGTGCATGATCATATAATTTACCATTTAAAAATCTATCAATATTTGAACATAATACATCTACATTTTTGTTCTTTAACATATAATTAATTTGATATTCTAACCTATTATTATACATTAAATCATCACCATCCATTCTTATAATATATGCGCCACTACTTAACTTAATTCCTAAATTTAATGTATCAGATATTCCAGAATGTTTTTTATTAATAACTTTTATTGTTTTATATTTTGAATATTTATTTAAAATTTTTAATGTTGTATCATCAGTACTTCCATCATTAACAATTATAATTTCATAATTGTATTTTGTTTTTTGAAATAAACATGTTTCTAATGTATCTTCTAATACAGATCCACAATTATAAATTGGTATAACTATTGATGCTAATACTTTATTACCTTTATTATTTTTCATTAAATTTAAAAATATATGTTAATTTATATAAAAATAGTTTTTTTAATTATATAATATTAATATTTATTTGCTTAAAATTTCTATATTAATTAAAATAGTTTTAATATGGATGAAACGGCAAACAAAAGACTTAAAATTGTTTAGAGAGTATATTAAAGCAAAATATGACACTCCATATTTTATTGAAAATTTTATTATACTAAATAATGCAAGAATTAAATTAAAAGCTTGGCAAAAAGAATTTATTAAAAAATTAGAATATGAAAGATCTATTAAACAGTCATTTTGAAAGAATTTTGAATCATCAGCAGCATTTACATTTTAATGTTCCTTATGATGATGATTATGAGCATTATTATCACAGTGCTAAAGCTGAATCAGATGAATGGAAAAACAAATATGAAAATCTTCAAGATAAGTTCAAAAACTTTTTTGATATTCCACGTCAAAATGAACTAGGTTCAAAATTTCCATGGTGTGGTTATATTGATATGAATGGAAAGAAATATGTTTGTGAACAATGTGAACATGAATCTATTATTCGTCAAATTGTTTTAAAAGAATATCTTGAGGAATATCTTAGTGTACCTGCATCATTTTATGATCATAAACCACAAGGTACCTTCCAAGAAGAATACTTTGCAATGAAATATTTAGGTTTTGCTAAAGTATCTTCATTTAGAGATGCGCCTACAAAACGTATTCTTTTCTTTTATAATAATCTTACGTGGAAACAATCAAAAGAAATATATCCTACTTAATAATATGTTAGACAATAAATGGCATTATACAGAAAACAATGATTACCCAGAAGTATTTGGACAATATGAAAATACACATTATCCACAAATTCCATGTTTAGTCGAAGATCTTGGATTTTTTGGAATAAGATATTGGAATGTTACAGAACAATGTTGGGATGATGAAGATTGTGATGATTATTTTTGTTCAAAAGAAGGTATTGTACGCTGGAGATATTTAGATCCATTACTTGAAGAAAAATAAATAATATTTGAATTTTTGAAATAATGTTCTATATTATATTCGTAATCAAGCAAATATTAATATGACGAAGCAGTTTATTGGATTTACAAATAAGTATTATACATTATGGACAATGACTGAAGATTTTAAACCTCTTGGTAATGGACATAATTATGTAGTACAACACTTCACATATATTCAGAATATTTCAATGGATCGTGAAACTGCATTTAAGAAATATCCTGGTGTTGAATATATGGAGGGTCTTCGCGGTAAAAGTCATTCGTTTGATTATAAAAAGGAAGTTTGGGATAATGTAGATACATTTCGTTTCGGTAAATACAAATATGAGAAGATTGAATCAGTAAATGATCTTAATTATATTGCATGGTATTGGGATCAGGTTTATGCTGAGCATAAGGATTTTGTTTCAGAATTTCTTAAGAAAAATGGATATGAAGTTCGAACTCATACTTGGATTCCATATAATGGAACGGAACAAACTGATGAATATCTTATGAGTCCTAAAGATCTTGAAGAAGAAAGAAAGAATATCGCAGCAGTTAATGTAACTATTGAAAAATGTAAGAATAATGAATCTTTTGAATTCATACCAGAATATAATTTGGATGAGATGGGAGATTACCGTGGTGGAGATGTAATTTTTCATTTTGATGAGATTAAAGAAAACTATTATCAGGGTTATACATATTATCTTCCAATGATTAATGGTAAAGCTAAAAGATTTAAGAACAAACATGTCAAAGTTACTAAATATTCATATTCTGTAAATAATATGGTTGTAATTATCAATGTTGAAAAATTTGAAATTATAAAATAATTAATCTATTAATATTTATAAATGTTCTAACCACTGAGCTAAATAGGATCGAAAACAAACAGTAGTTAAAAACATTTAAATTTAATTAAAATTATGGGAAAACAAAAACGTAGTGAAAACACTTATCAGAAGATTAACACAATCTTCATGCGTGATGCAAAGAATGTAATTATGCCTTATGATCCATTTACGGAGCCTGAATTTGAGTACCTTCGTAGTCTTAAGTGGCGCGGTGAGGAAAAAATTGACGGTACAAATATGCGTATTGAGGTAAAGAAGGCACAAGTATGGGATGATCCTGCTGAAGGTAGTAAGGTAGAAGGCGTATCGTTCTCTGTTCGTTTTGCAGGTAAAACTGATAATGCCCAGATTCCACCAAAGCTTCTGGCTCACATGGAAGCAAAATATCCTAAGGAGAAAGTTCTTGCTGCTCTTGGTCTTAAGGCATTTATTCCTGTAGATGAGTGGGAGACTGAACACAATTGGATGTCTTATGATCAAATTCCAGATCTTTACACTATCTATGGAGAAGGTTATGGTATTGGAATTCAGAAAGGTGGTAATTATATCAAGAACGGAAATGAGTTTATTGTTTTTGATGTTAAGGTAAATGATATTTATCTTAAGACTGATGCGCGCGATGAAATTGCAACAAAGCTTGGTGCACCTATTGTTCCATTCATTGGTTACTTTACTCTTGATGAGGCAATTGATTATGTTCGTAAGGGCTTTAAGTCAACAATTGCAGAGAATCCAGATTACATGGCAGAAGGTCTCGTACTTCGTACAGATTTAGGTCTTCGTAACCGTATGGGTAAGCGACTTATCGTAAAGGTTAAGTATGAAGATTTTCAAAAGTACCGTGATGTTTATGGCACTGATGAAAAAGTTGATCAACCTAAGAATGAAAACTACACAAAACATTAATAAAATATTGATATTTTAAATTAAATCCACCCGCTTGTGAAAGTAGGTGGATTTTTTATTTATACATAATCATATCTTTCAAATGGTGTTTCATTACTATTTCGTAAATCTAATTTAGCATTATATCGAGAACGTCTATTCATTCTTTTTCTATCTAATTTATTCCAATAAGATTGCCAAATTGTTCCTGTGTTTTTATAAAGATGCATAGTTTGAGATTTTTTCTGAAGCTCTTTATAATTTTCTGCTCTTCTCCAAAAATGTCTATTAATTCTAACTTTATGGTCATGGGCTGATAATTCATTTATATCGCACGGAATAGTATCAATACCCAATTGCATAAATAATTTGGCTCTACGATTATAGATAACTTTAGATCTACGACGTCGTTCTCCTCTATTCATATTAATCTTCAATTTTGTTTATATCTAATGTTGAGAATGGAAATTTTTTAATATTATTTGAATTCATATAATTAACCATTCTTATATAATTAGTTACGTCATTATTTGTATAATCTTTATATTCAGATGTTAAAGATTTTATACTTATTAATAATTCTGGCTTAGGACAACAATGTTGTTTATGTATATTAATTAAATCATTAAATAATTCTATACATTGATTACGACTTTTTCCATAAATATAATATTCGAATGATTTGCCTTTATCGTCACATAATAAATGATTTATTCCATTTGCCTTTCTAAATTTTATAAACCATATATCACCAACTATTGCTAACATTTTAGATATTTCATGTTTAAAGTGTTCTTTAGTTTCAGTATTTTGTTTTAGCATTCCTACAAATTCAGATATGGTCATTAAATTACTATATTCACCAGCATCCTTTTTCTGAATAACTCGTAAATGATTTAAATCTTTAAATTGTTTATCTAAAATAATATGATCATTTGATTCACATAAATTATTAAATTCATCAGATGATAATATTCTTGGATAATGACCATCATCATAATCAATATTTAATGCATCACAATATTTTTCATAATCAACATTATACATTATATATTCTAAAATGTTATAAATCTTATCAGCCCAAGCATTAAATTCAAATAATGCGTCTTTTGCTTCTAAATATGATTCTGCATATATAATTATCTGTTTATTCGAATCATATTGTCTAAAAATAAAAATCATAAATACTTCTTAATTTATTTATATTATATTAATATGGAACTTCTTATTCTATTGATTCAAATAAGGTCTGTTCTTTATGTATTGCTTTATTTTGTTTGTCTTCTAATGTATCGACATCCTGTCCAAATATATTATCACGTAATGAATTTGTACTTTCCTGCTTACGTAAGAATCTATTATTTGAATCATCCATTTCTGCATATTCATAATATCCATAAGGCTTATGAATAACATTTGGTAATTCTGATGAAACATCTGACAATTTCTTTTTCTCTGTAATTTCAAATGGTTTATTAATTAATTCGTCATCTTCTTCTATTTCATCTCTCATATCATTTACTAATTCTTCAGCAAAGAATTCTTTTGTTAATGATGATCCTCCATAAAAATCCTCTAAATCAGTTTTCTTTTCCCATAGTAATTCAAATGGTACAACTCCTATTTGACCTTTACTTGGTCTTGATTGTAATACGATTACTTTCCAAAGATCTTTTGTTAATTCAAATATTGTTTCAAGATATTCTTTATCATCAACAACCAAATTCTTAACTGAATTTGCATATGCAACTGAGTAATCAGCAAGATACTTATTAATCTCCATTTCAGTAGTAGAACTATGAGCTAATACCCAGTCTCTTGTTTGTTTAACAAATTTCAATACAGGAAAATCCAATCTTTTCTTTTTACGATTAGCTTCAATAGAAACAAATCTTCTAATACGTGTAAGTTTTGTATAATTAATTTTGTTTTGTTTCTTATCAATACAATATTCAAAAATATCTCTTATTGTCTTACAATCATAAAATTTATATAAGCTCATTACAATAGGTATGTTTCTTTCAAGAATTTCAATATCTGATGCATATATATTATTTTCTTCTCTTTCAACTTTATATTGATCATCTTTAAATACTTCATATGATCCTTTAAGTAATTCTTTATATGTATCAATATTTCCATCTGACAAATGATCTAAGAATTTAAATGTTTCAGTTGTTATATAACTATATCTATTATGACGACATTCTTTTAAGAAATCTTCAGCCTCAACTTCTTTGTCTTCAGAAACTCTATTGTTAATTTCATTTGTAATTACAGTATAACCATAATATTTCATACCATTAGTTAATACTTCTAATTGTTTTGAATATTCTGTATATCTTTCTTCAAATACTTTTAACTTATATGTTGTTTCATCAATATAATATCTACAATCATTTTCATCATATTTAAGATATCTGTTTGATGATAATAAAGATTGAATCAATGGGTTATATTTTGATTCCTCATTATTACGTTCAAGCATATCATTACAAGTATGTATTAAATCTCGTGCAAAAAGTAAATCCTTTTCACTGAAATTCAAATCTAATGGTTGTGTATAATAGTAATTTATTGGAACACCAGTAGAATCTTCCTTTTCTAAAAACATTTTAATATAAAGATCATTATTACGAAGACGATTTGCGAATTGTTCAATATCTTGTGCAATCCAAGGTTCATTAAAATATACGCTAAATCTATATTTATCACAAATATCTACACCCACAGAAAGATATGTTGTACATAATATAATATCATTATTACCAATAGATTTATCAATATTAATTGATTCCATTGTTTCTTCTCCATAATTTGATTTCTTATAATAAAATGTATGTAAGTCTTTCGGATATTTAAATTTTGTTAAATACTTTTGAACCAATCCTGTAATTTGGTCATAGTAAAGATTTCCTTTATTTGTTGGGAATAATATTTTTCTTCCATCAATAATATCTTTTGCCATTGAAGAACACATTTCAATTAATTTTTCCATTTTTCTTGGAACCATATTAATTTCAAATTCCTTAATACGATGATCTTCTTTAATGACTTTAATATGTTTAATATTTGGGAAGAATAACATTTCACCAGTTGGTGTTCCTGTCATCATAATAACCTTTGCTTTACAGTTTGCAAGACGTTGTATTGCTGGTGACATAACATCTCTATATGAACTTGTAAATAATAGGTGAGACTCATCAATAACAATATATTCAAATTTTGCTTGGTCTAATTCAAATACATTTAAACGACTAAATTTATCAATTGTCATCGACATATTATGATCACCTAATATTTCATCAAGTGTTGGTCTTTTGTTTCCATAGTAATATAACCAATCTGATGTTTTTGTATCGGCTTCAACCTTTGCTTTAATTGTTGATGTGAATGGAAGAATTAATAATGTTTTAGCCTTAAGACTTTTAATCATTTCAGTTTTTCCATATCCTGCACCTGCTTCAAGCAAAGTTATATGCGATAAGTTACCAATAATATCATCTTTTAAATCTGAAAGATATTGATTACTTTTCATATGTAGTATAACTGACGATGTATGATCATTTAATATTTTCGTGGGATCACAATCAATATTACTTTCTGCTAATTCCTTTTCAAGGTTTTTCATTTCATCAGTATACATATTATCTGCTTTAACCTGTAATTTGAACCCATGATATTTATTTAATTCTCTTACAGCCCAAACAGATATTGGCTTATTATGTATTGATGCAGTTTTAACGTCTCCTCTTAACTCTTGTTTTGGTGTTCCTTCACAAATTTCAATCATAATTTGTAAAGCCTTATCTTCACCATATATAGATGTTAATGTGTTTGCGAGCTGCCAACGTTGTGCGTGCTTATAGTGTTTACGACCTGAACTTTTTGATACATCTCTTTCATTAATACCTGAGATATTTGTTATTTCAATATTTTCTTGTTCTGTTTTATCATCAGTAAACCATTCAAGTTTATGAAATATATCTTTTAAGTCAGGATGTGTTATCCAATCAATACTAGAAACACCGCTATGAAATGCAGATTCAAAATTTACATCAAGACGTAAATCACGAAAATTAGTATTAAGTAATGCATTATTATCTGCTGCAATGAATATACCTTGTTGTGGCTTACACATAGCCATATCCATATATTTGAATATGTCTTCTTTTGTATATCCATATTGCTTTGCATATTTCATTAACACAATATATATGTATGAATACTTATGACGGAAATTACAAATATATTCAATTTTTCTTGCATGAGTATCAATTGATATTGGTGTAATTTTCGTCCACACGTGACAAGATTTTCCTGATGCAGAAATACAACATCCTAAAAACCAATTATATTGTTGTAATTCTTTAAAAAGAACTTGCTTTAAATTTAATGCTAATGCTTCATCTTTAATATCAATATCTATGATCTGAAGTCCATTCCAAACATTATAAGACATATCACCTATAGGACGTTGATTTGAAGATGAAGAATATACAACCTTTCTTTTTATTTTTTCAACTCCTTTATAAGTTGGGTCTTTCATTAAATTATAAATATCACCCCAGTTCCAAATAATGCCAGTCTTTTCATAAATACTATTAATTACCAATGTTTCAATAAATTGTAATTGATCTGAAAAGAAATCTTCCTGTTCATCCTCTGAACATTCACTATAATTTGGTGAACTATAATTTTTTTCTATTATATTTTCATTAACTTCAGTTAATTCACTATAATCGTTAGAAATCTGACTAAATGAAGTTAAAATATCTGTTATTGACTTTTCTTTATTTTTATAAGCATCATTAATTTGCTTTAAATAATTTCCTAATTTATTATCAAATGTTAATTCTGACATTTAATACCACACGACATATTTTTACTTTTATTAACATAGTTTGTAATTAATGAATGTTTCAAACTAAAATACAAATAAAAATTTAATTATTTTTATATAAAATTTATATTAATTTAATATAGAAATTATGCAAAATTGTGTTCAACAAACTCAAAATAATATAAACATGGAACAATTTCTAAAAATGAAAGCACAGACAGAAGATCAAATGGATTATGCTTTCATTAAAAGAATTATTCAGGAAATTACACAATCTTGTGCATTGCCATTACCATTACCTGCTTCAGCTATCCCACCACTTATCTATCAAGCAGCAAGTTATTTTTGGGAGAATTACGATTTAGCAGTAGAGGAGAGATATTATTGTGTTCGTAATGAAGATTTTTGTAAATACGGACCTAATAATGTAATTACATTGCCACAACGTATCATATCAGTATTTGGTGTATATAAAACAACAGATAGTTTTAATTATGGAGTAATGGGCGACTTCTCATTAGAACGTATGATATTAAATAATTCTGCATTAGCATCTGGTGCTGGTGGTACATTATCTGATGTATTTGGTTCAGGAACAGGTTATAATTTAACTGATGTTATGGGAGCATTATATGAAGTTCAAACATATAAAGCAATGTTCGATACACCATTAACATTTAACTTTAATCCTTATTCTCATAAGTTAGTTATATTAGGTGCATTAGGACATTCCGATTTAATACTACAATGTTTCTTAAGATGCAAAATACAAGATCTTTATCAATTATATTATTTCTTTAGATATTGTGTTTGTTTAGGAATGAGAGGTTTAGCGACAATTATTGGTTCTTATGAATTTAAGATGCCTGGTAATGTAGCAATTAATTATCAAAGATTTCACGATATGGCAGTTGATGAAATGGACAAGATACATGAGTGGATAATTTCTCAGCACAGTGCAGACTATTTCTTTAATTCAAATTCAATTTAATTAATTTATAAAATAGAGGCTTATGAATTTATTTGAATATTTAAAAAATTACAAAGATCCTGGTGTTCAGCAAACATACGGAGATATAATAAATGGTACAAATGATATTACTGAAAATATGAATTATATTGAACGTATGACATATCAACAAATTAAAACATCAGATAGAAAGCGATTAATTGAGTCAGGAAGAATATCAAATAGTAATTAAATGTTATGGATATAAAACAAAGTTTATCATATAGATCTGATGAATATGCAACATACAATCGTATAGGAAATAATAAATATGATTATGTAAGAAATGGTATACTAAATAAAACATTGCCAAAAATTTTATTTAAAGGCAATTCAATATTAGTTACATTCTTACAATTAATTGATTTGCGTATTATTATGATGCTAAAATATGTAGATAAATTAAAACGATTTAAATATATAACATGGTATGAATAAGGAGAACACAACATAATGTTCTCCTTGTTTTTTTCTTTAATTATTATAACAATTGTATATTTTTATATATAAACAAATAATATTAGTAAATTTATTAATGGAATTCGTAGATAATACAGGTCACATATTTTCATTGCCTTCTTTTGATGAAAAACCAATAGGATATGAATATGAAGAATACTCTTATGTATTTTGGATAGATACAAATACATCACATTTATCTGTTAATAATTATTATTCAAAACCTATATATGCACTTTATCAATTACAATCTAATTTTGATGAGAATAATTTAGATATTGAAATTTATTGTGAAAAATCAAATGTATTTAAATTATTGTCATCTTCAAAATTACGTGATTATATATTTTCAGATAAGTATAATAACTTAAATGATTATATTGATTTAAATAATTTAATAGATAATGAATCATTAGTTAAATCAAGATTAACTAATGATGATTTGGTTGTTTACAAAACAACAGAAACTATTGAACGTGGTGATAAAAATCATAAACGAACATCTGATTTAGATTATTTGTTAATTCCTATATATCCAATTGCAATGTGTAATGAAGAAGGCACTTGGATAACTAATATTATGATTCATATTTATGATAAGAAAATAAATCATAATGAATGGTGTTATATTTCAGTAGGAGGAGAATTTATTAATGAATATGAAGAATTAATTATCAATGGAAAGAATATGGGAGTTGAACTTCCTAAAGATATATTAAAAGCAGTATATTCTGAAAGTATATATAATAATGTATTCAATGAATCATTATATAATGAAAAGCTTAAAGAATATATGATTAATTATATGACTTTAAGAGGTGAACGTGGTAATTTCAATTCTGCTATTAAATCTCTTAAATGGTTTGGATATGGTGATAAAATTTCAATATCTAAATTATTAAAGACTGATAATAATTTTATGTCACAATACATTAATGATTATTTTAGTATCTCAAATGATGTTATATATGCATTTAAAAAATTCGTTTCAGATGCTTTAATATCATTACGTATAATGATTAATAAAGAAACTAATGAACAATATAAATTTGATTTAACAAATACTTTTTGGGGTGAAAACAAACCTAAGATGCTTTCTTTATTAGATCATTATGAAAAAATCAAAATAGGTAATCATGATATGCCTATTGAGGATGATGATGAAAAATATTTTTATTACAAGCCTTATTTTGATTTTTCTTTTATTGAACTAGGAATTAAATTAATGTGTCTTAAAAACTATTATAAAAAGTATTTCTTACCATTACATTTAAATATTCATTCGGCATCTTTAGGATATAAAGTATTTATGAATGATATTAAAATGACCACAACAATAGGTTATAATATGACACAACCTATAGTTATGACTAATGGCCATTCTGATGAAGTGGAATTCACGGGTAATGGTACACATTATTTTACAAAACAAATACACTATGTAGATGATTATTTTAATGAATATCAATTATTAGACATTAATACTGATTTAAGAAATTGGTATTCAATAAATGATACATGTGTAAATGTTCCTATTCATTTCATAAATAATGGATTTTATAACTGTGTTCTTTTATTAGAAAACAAATTAACTAAACAATTAATGTATGAATCTCATTTTTCATTCATACAAAATGATTCATATCAATATAAAAACTTTATCATATATCCTAAAAAATTAAATGTATTTATAAATAAAGATAATAAGGACATAAAAGATATTCATTCAAACTATTTTGAATATTGGATTAATAAAGATTTTACTATAAAATTGTTAGTAAATAACAAATGGTATGAATATGATTTTGAGTTAAAAATCAATAACCCAACATTAGATTTTGGTACATTAAGATATCGTTATTATTTAAATGAACATAATTATTTGATTAATAGAATTAGTAAAGAAGTAAATAATAAAGATATTCATTCATTAATGTTTATTGATGAGTCTGATGTTGATAAAATCAAAAATATTTCAAATTCTAATGATTTAATATCAAATGCAAATGCAAGTAAAAACATAAATTTGATTAATGAATTATTATATGAAACATTAAACTTAAATACAAATAAAAGTTTTATAAAAACATTTGATATATCTAATGAAAATATATATCAATATTTAGAATCAAATTATGACATATTATCACCATTTAAACAAATAAACAAAATGGTAAATAATAAAATATCATTTAATGCATATATGCATAATGCAGAATTAGTTAATGTAAATAATATTGATTTTGATATTGACTTTTATAAAATATTAAAATATCATTTAGATAGAAATTTAATGTATATTGATGGTACATTAATTAATAATGATTTTTATCAATATATTATTTATGAGAAGAATAATAACAAATATGAAATAGTAATACAGAAAGATTTAATAGGATTTGATCTTAATATACCTGAAGAATATTTATACAAGTATTCTCAAATACTAGTATGTGCTTATAATGATGTATTATATATTTTAACAGAAACTGGAGATAGTAATGAATCATATTATATAAACAATATTAGAGATGTTCGTAATTCAATCATATTAAGTGAAATGATTGATGAAAATGATAATCCAGTAGCATTAATATTTGATTCATTAAATTTACAATATGATAAATTATCAAATTCTTATTATGAAATAAAAAATGGTAAAAAAATTGATTATCCAATTTATGATAAGTTATATTCTAATGTAGAATATATTCATGAAAAATATACTGCAAATATAAAATTGCCAAACATATCAAAATATAAAAATTCATTACATTTATTTAATTTATATACTGAAGAAACTGAATACGTTAACATATTATTATTTCATAATGATATTAACATATATTTAAAAGGATTACATATTGAACATAAAAAATATAATCAATATGATGACGATTCATTAAAGTTTACAATCAAAGGTAATTTAATTAATACAAATGATGAATATTCAAAATATGTTGATGTTTATGGATTACATTGGATAAGTGATCAAAATATTACAATTAATACAGATGGAACAATAGAACACATTCAAAATGTACCAGTTGAAATAATAGATACATTAAATCAATATGGTATATATGTTAAACGTGATTATAGAAAATATTATGATACTAAAGAAATAAATAATATTTACGAATTAAATAATATTGAAGAATATGATGTAAATGAATTTACATATTATACATCAGAAAAGAATTCATGTTTAGGATATAATGTGTATCGTACTTTAAATGATTTTTATCAAAACAATATTTTAGAATCAGAAACTAATGGTGCAAATGTATTTATTAATGTTGAAGATAATAAAAAATATTTTTATTTTAAAGATTTCGATACTCGTGATTTAACTGATTTATCAAAAATGTATATTAACAAATTATCATATAAATTAATATTCTATAATGATAATGATGAAGTTATTGAAGACATATCTCTAAATAATTTAAATAATGTAGACTATGCTTACATTAAAGTTGAGTTCTATTATCATAAAAAATATATCGTAAGAAACCGTTTTTACTTATTAAGTGAATTTATTAGTTTAAATAATGATAAAAATATTTATGTAGATACTAATAACAAAACAATTCAAATAAATGGGGTAGACTATAGTATCATTAAAATTAATAATAAGTTTACATATTATGATAAAGATTATAATCATATTATAGTAAATCAAAACCCATCGATGTATTGGTATAATTTAGATAATAATGAAATTAATTCATTACCTGAATATCTTAATGAATTGGAAAGATACACTTATGATAATAAAACAGAATCATTTAAAGATATTATATCTAAATTAGAAGAATATAAAACAATGTTTGAAAATAAAACATTAGATGATGCTGATGTTGTAAGATATAATTATGTTAATTATTTATCTAAAGATTTAACTGGATTAGTTGGTGAATATGTTTTAAAAATTGAACAAATTAATTATAGTAAAAAAATTAGATTATGTATGGATGTTATAAAAAATGATACTATAACAACATATATATCTAATGATAATAATAAAGTTATATTAGATGGTACAGAAGATAAAGTAACATTATATATCCAATTTATACAAAACTTTGAATTAGATAATAATGCATCTATGTGGTTCATACCAAAATTATTAAAAGTCATAAAAACTGATAAACCATTAGAATATAATGCAGAAGAATGTGGAAATGAAATAAGTGTAAACTTTTTAAATAAAGAATATAAATACGGAGACAATTCTAGTAAATTTGTTTATGACTTATATCAAAAATTCTTTAAGTTAAAATTTAATATTTATGATAATTACATTAAAGATAACAAAATGTATACATATTTATTAAATAGTGTTTATGATTGCAGAGATGAATTAAAATTAAATACATATCTTAACTATGATTTCTATTTGATGCATGATGATAAATATTGGTATTGCTTATACATATCACAACAAACTATTGACAATATTAGTAAACAAACAGATTTAAAATTACCAAATGAATATAAAGAATTATCATTCATTGATAATGACATTAAATATAAATTAAAATATTCGCGTTCATCAGAAGAATATTTAATGAATAGATTAGAATTTATATCATCTAATGGATATAATCATTTTAAAGAAGATGATATTATTTGTTGTTATATGTTTAACAATGATAGGCTACCATTTAATCCTTATATAAGTTCAAAGTGGTCTGTTAAACCAATGTCTATTGGTTCAAAGAATGATTCATCATTTGATTCATCAGCTGAATTGACGATACTTTCAATTCCTTCATCAATGAATAAATATGAAAAAGGATATTACAAAATAAATGTAAAATATTCATTGGATAGAGATGTACAACATCAATTTAAGAATACATCCACAATATTAATTTCATAATTTAAGGCAGTTCATACTGCCTTAATTTTATTATTAAATATAGAAAAAACATAAATAAAAAAATGATACCATTATCACAGTATATTAAAGAAACAAAAGACGATTACTTAAATGGTTTTGTAATTTTAAAACCAGAATTTTTGGATCATTCAGATGAATGGCTAAAAATACTCCAAGATAATGAATGGGATATTCTTGATAAACAAACATTAACATTATCTGAGGAACAAGCAAAAGAACTTTATAAAATGCATAAAGATAAAGATTTTTATAATGATTTATGCAAATATATGAGTTCAGGAGAATGCTTATGTTGTAAATGTTATAAAGAATGTAATGATCCTATTGAAGAAATGAATAAAATCAAAGATGATATTCGCAAAAAATGGGGTAAGGATGATATGAAAAATGCTATGCATAGTTCTGATTCACTTCAAAACGCAAAAAGAGAATCAAATATAGTATTTAAGTAAAATGATTAATACGTGTGGAAATTGTAAATTTTTTAATGAATATAAAGAAATGGTAAACAAAAAAAATATATGTAATTATCATGGGTTTACCGTCAATCCATCAAATTTAGGATGCTATTTAATTCAATATAATAAAAGAATAGAAAAAAATTTAATATGAAAAAACTATATGTTTTATTAGATAATGGACATGGTATTAATACGCTTGGAAAACGTAGTCCTAAATTATCAAATGGTCAACAATTTTTTGAATGGCAATTTTGTCGAGAAGTAGTAGATGCATTATATGAAAGATTAAAAACATACGAACAATTTGTTCCTATTAAGATAACTCCAGAAGATACAGATATATCATTAACAACAAGAGTTAATCGTATTAACCAATATTGTAATAAATATGGAGCTTCTAATTGTATTATGATATCTGTACATGTTAATGCTGCTGGAAATGGTACATGGATGACAGCTAGAGGTTGGTCAGCATGGACTACAAAGGGAACATCAATTTCTGATAAATTAGCAGAATGCTTATATGAAGGCGCTGATTATGTAATTGGTAAAGATAAATATTATTCAAAAACATTTAAAGGATCTGCTAAACCAATAAGAGAAGATAAATCAGATGGTGATAGAGATTGGGAATCGAACTTTCAAATTATTAAAGGTTCTAATTGTGCAGCAGTATTAACAGAAAATTTCTTTATGGATAATAAGGATGATGTTAATTATCTAATGTCAGCACAAGGACTTAATGATACAATATGCATTCATTTTAAAGGAATTGAAAATTATTATAATAAATACAAAAAATAAATAAAATGAAAACTTTATTAGAAACTCTTAATACAGAATTATATACTGTTCTTTTAGAGGAGTTACAATCAGTTTGGAAAAAGACTCGTGAAACTGTAACTATTCAAGATAAGATCAAAAACTTCTGTACATCCATGAAAGGTCAAAAAGTATCTTTAGATAATAAACAAGAATTACGTAAAGTATTTAAAGAATTTATATCTAAATTTACTTTTGGTAATGACGCTCAAAATAGAACTGTTCTTAAAAAATATGGATTAGCAACAGAAGAAGGATTTAGAAAATTTATTCTTGGATCACACAATGAATTGGAAGAAAACAAATGTTATATTGACTGGATTAAGCAGTGGGATGAAACAGAAGCTGAAAAGGAATATAAAAAAGCTAAAGAAAATGGCGAAATTCCAAATACAGTTGAAGATGATGACGCAGATGACAGAGATTTAGTTATCTACGATAGATGGGATCCGCATACACATGCAGTATATGCATTTAGTGGCAAACGTGGAAAAGGAACAGATCACCAAGTTAATTTAATGCGTATGGACTTTAAATATGAATTTGGTGTTAAATATTATGATTGCTATCCAATATTGGCTAAGAACTATTATGGACATGAAGATGAACTTAAGAAACGTGCAGAATTACAATTAGGATATGATGATCCAAATGAATTCAAATAATTCATAATTTAAATATTATATAAAAAAATCCAGAAATTTTCAATATTATTTGAATTTTTCTGGATTTTTTCTATATTATATTTGTAAATATTAAATATGAAAATTATGAATAAGATTACAGAAATTCTTTCCACAGTGTTTAATGAGAAGCAGATTCAGGCTATGAAGGATGCTTGGAAGTACGGACAGTGGGGTGATACAGAACTTACGTTTGCTGATGGATCTAATGCTTGGGCATACGGAGCATGTACTAATGATATTAAGACCGGTGGCCGTTTTACTGGGCGACAGATTTCCGGTATTATGTCTGGTATTTCAAAGAAGATTTCTGATACAAAGACTAATCTGGTTGAGAATATTCCTGATTGGTGGGAAGATGGTTCTGGTGATATGATCTTCTTCAATATCGGTGCTCTTGGATTGGATGATTCAAAAGATGCATGGGATGAGATGAATAAGTGGTCTAATTCAAATGATTAATATGAAATCTTATAAATTTGAACTAATTGAGATTGGTGTTAAAATCTTAATTTGTGCAGGGTTAATTATTTATCTTTTTACTGCATATTAAATAATTATTTATGGGAGATACAGTTAATTATTGGAAAATTCCTAAGGAGCATATTATCAATAGACGTAATATGGGTTATATTTGGACTTATATAGGTCATTTTCCAATGTTTGAAGTTCGTAATAAAGCAAAAGAACTATATGAACAATATAAAAATGAATGGGAAGGTATTTTACTTCGTATAACTCGTACTAATGCATGGGATGAAACAATAAACTGTTATTACCTGTATTATAATGGAAAGAAATTTATAAAAGAACCTGATTACATCTTATTTGATAATAAGGATATTATGGAGTATCTTGAAGAAAATAAATAAAGAATATGGATAATAATTTTACTCATCAAGAGATTGTTGATTTTATCAAGACCTATCTAAAGGGTTGTGGAATTACTGAATATGACGAATATACTCGCGAATATGAAGATCCAATAATTCAAGATATCACGGCAAAGGGAGTATGTACAACATTATGTGAACTTCCTGCCCCATATAATTTCGGTCATATTAAGATTGATATTGTTGATGATTATGTTAGTCTTCGTCTTACGATGAATCAGGAAAAAGAACTTGATGAGCGTGGTCGTGAATTATATAAAACAAATATATTGAAGACATCTCAGGATATCTGGGTAATTGATGTTCCGGATAATAATAATTTGTCTGAGCGTTGGATTCATCATCGTACTGGATATAATTATGGTTTGCGATTCAATAAAAAGAATTTCTCACAGTTTATGAAATTGTTTGATATTGTATTTACAACAGAATATAAGACAAACTATATCGTACAGTTGGCAGCAAGACATTATGAACAAGAAAGAATGTGGAATGAATTTGTCGAACTTGTTGCTAATGCATGGCATATGAACAAGAATCTTTGGTCTTGTGTAAATAAGTTCTCAACACAATGGAATGAACTTTCAAATATTTGGTTAATGAATGAATTTAACTTAGATTAACATGTTATCTAAATCTTATATTCAATCACGGAAAATTATATTGAGAAATTGGGTAATGAATAACACTTCATTACGAGGTAATGATATAGAAATATTAGTTAATCACATATTTAATAAATACTATAAAATTATTTAATTATTTATGTATCTTAAATTTACATAAAAAATTTAATATTATTTGAATTTTTGATAATTTGTTCTATATTATATATGTAATCAAACAAATAATTAATATGAGCAAATTGAATTCTAATTTTATTATCGAATACGAAGTTACTAAGTTGGAGAATTTCTTTGATCTACCTGTTGGTTCTATTGTTTATGGTGCAGGTTTTAGGTCTATAGAATTTACTTATGATACTGGACATTGTAATACTTACGACAGTATAGATGATATTAAAGATGAAGTTAAATATCTTAAAGGTCCTCACGAGTATTGCGGTGTAATAAAATATCCTTATTTAGAAGAAAACGGATTAAAAATTAGAATCAGAGAAATTAAAAGAAGTCTCGGAAAAGAAATTGCTTATTAAATATTTATTAAATATGAACGCAAATAAATTTCTTACTATAACTTTCTGTTTATCAATATGTTATCAGTTATTCTGTAATAATATCGATGCAACTGAAAACAATACAAGTTATGTGAAAACTGATTCTATGTGTTCAATAAATCCGATGTGTTCAGATATTATTGAACAAACTAAAAATATTGAACATCTGAATCATCCTAAGTCTTATCGTTTATCTAAGACAGGTAAGGATTATATTAAGTCACATGAAACTTGTGTATTAGATGCTTATAATGATCCAGACCCAAATCGTCGTTCTGTTGGTTGGGGACATCAAATTCAACCAGGTGAATCTCTTGAACATATTACACAAAAGAAAGCAGACGAATTATTTGAGAAAGATATTGAATGGGTTAATGATGCAATTAATAGATTACTTTCACAAACAGATAAGAGATTCATTTATACTCAAGGGTTTATTGATGGTCTTGGTGATATGATTTATAATTGTGGTGAACGAGGTGTAACTCTTACTACATTCTGGGAACGACTTCAAAAATGTAGATATGATAAAAATGAACCAGGATTTATTAATAAAAATGATTTAAATTATGCAATTGCTGGTGTTAAGACATCAAGAATTTCTGCTAAAGGACACATTGAACGTAGATATAATGCGCATAAAATGATGTTGAATTGATATGAATAAACCAGATTATATTATTTAAATTAAAGGAAATATAATATGAAAGATTTTTTTAATGGGTGTTTAACTGCATTTTTAACATTTGTAATTATTGTTAGTATAATTTATGGTGTTACATATTGTGCATTTGCAGTACTTGGACCAAATTATAAAGAGGGTATTTATACAATGACTTATAAAGTATATTATCCTGGTAACCCAAAGACTTATACAATTACAAATAATTTGCCAATTGGCATGTCATCATATAAGGGTACTAATAGAATTGATAAAACTGTTGATACACCCAATCTTGGTTTTAAAAATTGTTTTGGAACTGAAACAGTGTTTGAATCTTCTGCACCTATTGAAGTAGTAAGTTATACATATAAAGAAAATTAATATGAGTATTTGTTTTGACTTAAATATTAAGATTTCAGGTAGTTATTTAGACTATCGTCGTGTAAATCAAAAACCTAAAAGAAAAAAGAAGTAATGGATATTAAGACCACAAAATCTATAACAATATATCGGGTAATGTGTTCAGATAATTATCAAAGAACAGAACCCGAAACTTCATGGCATACATCTAAAGAATGGTGTGAAAATTATATTACAAAATCATACTATAAGCATTGCTTGAGGATTGAAAGTACAGAACTTATAATTGATGATTAATATGAATATTAAAGAGAAATCAGAAAGCTTTTATAAGATTTTTGAAAGTGATACTGATGAATTTAAGAGTATTCAAAAATCACTACAAATTGCATATCAACATGGTGGTGAATATGTAATTGACGAAATTGAAAAACGAGTTAAAGAATTATATGATAATCATCCAGGCATGGGAGATATGAGAACAGTTCTTTCTTGCGTATTGGTTAAACTTGAAATGCTTAAACATTATTAATATGCAATATAAAGTATTATTTGATGTTCAATATTTAAATGGTTCCTCAAGATTTGAGGAATCTAAATTTGAAACAAAGGGAAAGGGGAAGAAAGTTCTCCGTTCTCATCTAAAAGAGTGGATTCAAAATACTTTAGTTTATGAAAGAGAAGATAAACCAGTAAATATTAGAATAGTTAGAATTGAAAAAAATGAAGAATTAAATCCAAATAAAATTTGGGATAAGAAAGATAAAGAAAAATTTATTAACAAATACAATTATTAATATGGAAAAACATTTATTTATTTGCGATAGATGTGGTAAAGAGACATCATTTGAAAATATTTATGTAATTAGTAGAAAATATACACAATCACATTATGACATAGTTGATGGTGAATATGAAGGAACAACTAGTGAAGAAGACAAATATCATATTTGTAAAAAATGTTTTGATAAAGTAAAGTCTGTAATTTTTAACAAATAAATTATGTGGTATATTAAGTATTTTTGGGTTAAATTGAATATTTGGGTTCTTACTCCTCTAGTTTGGATTGAGAATAAGTATAAAGAATATCAACATGCTCGTCTTGAAGCATATGTAAAATATCAGATTACAATGGATAATCAAATGAAAAAGTAATTATGGAAAAAAATATTAAAAATGCCAATTACATTGAAATGAATTCTGGTGATATTTATCGTCTTGAATTAATTGAATTAATTATCAAAAATACAAATAATGATAATTATACAATGATTTATAAAAATGATACACAAATTATTTTGACACCAGATGAATATGAATTTATTAAGAATCTTTTAAAGAAATATTCAAATTCTTACAATATCTATTGAATTAGTAATTATGAAAAAGAGTACATTTGAAGGTTTACTTCCATTATTTGATATTGTTAATTCTGTAGAAATATTAATGAATGAAAATAATGAATTAAAGGAAGAGAATAAAAAATTAAAAGAACGTATTAAATGGTTTGAAGATTCACTTGAAAAGAACGCAAAAGCAAGTGGTGAAGCTGTTCATACTTTTATTTCTGCATGTTTGGATGGTAGAATTACTATTAATGAAGATACTAACGAAACAATTATAAAACATGAATAATATTTGGTTGTATATAATTATTGCATTAGTTATTTGCATAATTAGTTGTATTATTACAGCAAGTATAACAAAATCTAATTGCAAATATAACAAAGAATTTCTTCAAAATAAAATAAATAATCTTGAACGTGATATTGAAGATATGAATTCTGGGAGAGAAAAAATTCCAGTTGTATTTGGTTGGCATACATATTTTGTTTATAAAGATGCGACAATGGAAGAGGTCGTTAAGACGATAGGTTCACCAACATTTATTAATTATAATGTTCGTGGTACAGGAGAACATAAATTGTCTTGGTATTATACTTGCGGCTTTGGCAATGTTCCTGACAATGATAAACTTGTAATTTTGTTCAAAAACAATAGAATAAATTCAATTTCAAACAATTAATATATAATTTAAATTAATTATAAGACAGCTTCTTGAGAAGCTGTCTTTTGTTTTATATTAAAAATTATTTTTATATAATAGAAATATATGTAGTTAATTTAATTAATGAAATCATTTCCAAGTACTGCTAATGAAGGTAAATTAATGTATAACAGTACTCAATCACAATCATATAAAGCAACATTCGATATTGAAAGAATTCGTGCATTAAATTTAAATTCAAGTGTTCCTGTTATTCAAGAAATGCTTAATGAAAATAATATTAATGCTGGTAACTATCAAGCACAAACTCCTATGCATACAGTTAATCTAAACTATATGTTGGGAACTAAAAAAGATGATCAAATTTATTATGAAGATCCGTTACATTTACCAGCTGAATTAATTGCATTAGCAAAAGATTATGAATGGGTTTATAAATATCAAGCAAAAGCATTATTGGGATTAGGTGAAAAAAATGATAAATCAATTAAGTCAATATTAAGTCATACATCTATTGTTCCATCAATGTTTAATCCTATGTATGGCGTTAATGCATTAGGAATGATTCGTAATACACCTTTATTAAATGATATTGAAGATTCAGTATTAGATCCTAATATAGATGATTGTTCTATTCGTACTTTATGTACATTATCAAAAAATGCAAATTCATGTTTAGGAAATGCAAGATATAAATATGCAGATTTTATGTATTGTAAAGATTTAGGTAAAGTATCAAATAACCATTTAATTACATTACGTAAATTTGCTCACCCAGTTCCAGATCATATTTTTGAAGGTGCAACTCCACAATTTGCAGAAAGTGCAGGACCATTTTCTTGGAAAGGTGAAGGTGATGTTGGACGTTTAATATCTTGGTTTGGTACTGATGACAATAAATTAGAAGATATATGTAATTTTAGTTATCATGCATCTTGGAAAGAATTAACTGCACAAATAGAAATCAAAGATAATAATGCTGATAACCCAAATTCAGGAATTATTGGAATGATATCTAATACAATGAATCCAGCATACAATAAAGGAGTTAATGTTAGTTCTGTTGGTACACATAGTATTTGGGGATGGCTTGGTGCAAAAATAACTCCATCTGTATTTCAAGGTATAGGGCAGAATAATGAATTATTAAGAAATTATGATAATAATAAAGTTTATGAACCAAAAAATACAGTACAATCAAATCATATATATGAAGGTAAATTGGAGTTTTCACATGAATTTACTTTAAACTTTTCATATCAATTAAGAGGATATGATAATATTAATCCACGTTCTGCTTTTATTGATTTAATAGGTAATATATTGGAAGTAACTTATAGACGTGGTAAATTCTGGGGTGGATCTAGACGAACTATTGGTCCTGCACAAGATACATCAATGTATGATAAAACTAATGCATTTGTAGAAAAGGCGTTTGACTGGGTTGGTGGTCAGTTTTCACAATTAATGAATGGTGGTATTAATTTTAAACAAATATTAGGACAAATTGGTTCTGTTGTTGGTGGTACTATCAATAAAATAATGAATGATGCTCAAAATGTCATTAAAGGTAATGAACAAGGTAAAGAAATTGTTGATAAAGAAAAAGAAAACATGATTAATTTATTTAAAGAATCAGGTTTTACTTTAGCTGCAAAAGGATATCTTAAAAACGCTTTAGGTAGACCACAATTATTTGCTTGGCAATCATTATTAAGTGGTGATGACGTAGGACTTTGGCATGTTACTGTAGGTAACCCTAAAAACCCAATATTAGCAATTGGTAATTTAATTTTAACAAATGCAACAGTAACACAATCAGGACCTTTAGGAGTAGATGATTTCCCATCAGAATTAAAAGTATCAGTAACATTGAAACATGCTAGACCTCGTGATGTAACAGAAATTGGTCGTATGTATACAAAAGGTACATCAGCTATTTATAATATTATGGCAGGACATGATATTAGTGATTTCTGGAGTTCAGAAGGTGGAAAAGGAAATAAACAAAATGAATCAACAGCTGATTCTGAAAAAACTACATCAGGAAATACAACAGATGCAATAACACAAACAAGAGGCAATATGGGTGGCACAAGTTCGACTAATAATCCTAATGTTAATAATTCACAAAACGCAGCAGTCGCAAAAGAATCTGCTAAAGACGCATCTACATATAATAAACGTAATAATGCACAATCATGGGATAATTTAGTAATTCCTAATCCATTATTCTTAACTGATGATGAAACTAACTTAATGCGTAAAAACACATATAGTGATAGCATTTTTAGATTAATGCTTGATGAAACAGCATAATAATTTAACAATATTTAAACAAATACATGTATTTGACTATTTTTATATATTAAATCAAATACATGTGTTTTTTATATTAAATGAATAAACTTTTATATATAGGACTTAATGGTTTAGCAGGATCTGGTAAAGATACTGTGGCTAAAATGCTTAAGACTATTTTATCAAAAAATTGGGCTACATTAGAAGAATGTAAAACATATTATTTTTCTAAATACACAAATCCAACACAATCCGCAACATTTCCACCAACAATAGAAGATAAAAATTCACCAGTAATGTGCATAGCTTATGCAGATCAACTAAAAGAAATATGTGGAACAATGTTTGGTATTCCTGTACAAAGATTTTATCAAAATAAATCTAATGCATGGATTTGTATTAATGATAAATTCCAATATACAGAAATTAAACCAGATGATGAAAGCATTGTAACAGCTGAAGAATATTACTATAACATCGGAAATACTGAATGTAATGAACATGTAAAATATTGGATGTCATTAAGAGAAATACTTGTTTATGTAGGTACATATGTATTACAACAATCAATTAATCGTCAAATATTTGTAAATATTGTTCGTAATAAGATTCGTGAAGCTCAATATCGTAATCATAATTTGAATTATGTTATTATAACAGATCATAGATTTGCACATGAATTAGAGTATATACGCGAAAATAATGGTATTACTATAACAATTAATCGTAATTCAATTCAACAATTAGACAATATTGCTGAACATGATTTGGATGATGAAGAAGATTATGATTATATAATTGATAATTCAGGTTCTTATGATGAATTATTTAAAACGATATGGGATATCATACATGAAGATATAGTTTTTGCAAATAAGACAATAGATTTATATACTCGTGATAATATTGATAATTATTTACGATTAGTAGAAACAAATGATCATGTAGATATATATCAATTGTGTTTACCACATAAAATACAAAAACTTTATCGTAATGATGGCAAGATAACAATGATAGACCCAATAGGCGGTCCACTAATTTGTGTAGGTCAACAGATTGAAGGAACAGATATAATACCAAATTATATTTCAATAGATGAACATGAAAATCATAATGAATTTTTAATTTGGGTAACTAAAGGAACTGAGTAATCGGTTCCTTTTATTATTTTTATTTAAAGCTATTATTTTATACAAATGGATGCATCTGAAATATATGTTCAAGAATTATTAAGATCTGTTGTTAATTTATATAAATTATGTTTTGAAGAAATGGGATATGATTTAGGACCAACAATTAATAAAATTGAATATAAAAATTATTTATATGATAATCCTTTACATTTAATGAATAATGATCCTGCATTTAATGGTGATCAACAATTTACTCCTTTATCTGAAGAAGATTTAGAATTCATTAAGAATTTAAATATACAGGATGGTGGAGAAGGTTTAGAACATACGGGTAAATTTTCTAATAAAGAAATATTTGTTAAGTCTATATTTAATGCATTTCTATCAAAGGGAGTTAATAAAATAGTTTCATTATGTATGACTGCACAAGCTGCATTAGAGTCAAGCTGGGGAACATCACATTATGCGCATTTTTCAAACTATGGCGGTATAAATTATCATCAAGGAGCAGATTATAAAATACCTGGAAAAAGTGCGCACGGACATACAAAAGCAGGATATAATAATTTAGGAAGATATGTTGAAGAAAAAATAGGCATAATGAATAGACTATATCCTGGTGCATTAGATTCAGATACTCCAGAAAAATATTTTAATATTATACAAGGTAATAATCCTAATCATTACAGCTATGGTGGTGAAACACCACAACAACGTGCAGATTATGGACGATTAGTTATGAGTGTTATTGGAATGGTTAAAAAATATTTAAATAGTAATGGATAACGTTAAAATAAATATTGACGGTGAAGGTAACCAATATTCTAATGAAAGTATTTTAAAAGGAATATTACATCACACATGTTTTGATGGTGGATATGATCCTATTACAGGCGGTGGTATATATCATGTAGGTTCAGGATCTAGAAAAGAAATAATTAAAAAATTAGGATTTAGTGATAATCCGACAGCATCTGAATGTTGGAGTAAAATGACAACATTTACTTTAAATGCATATCCTAACTTTAAATTTACATTACATAAAGATTTAGTATCGGAAGTTCAAGAAATATATAATGAGTTAAAAGAATTAGGAGTTGAACTTAATAAATATCAAGGTCACTATTGTTTTAGACCAATTAATAATCCAAATAGACCAGGTTCAAAAACATTATCTATGCATTCATTTGGTTGTGCAATTGATATAAATTATAATTTAAACCCATTTGTAAGAAATGGTGGTCCTTTATTAAGTGGGGACAATACAAAGGCAGGAATAGTACGAACATTAAATTCACCTATTGTAAAAGTATTTGCAAAACATGGATGGGGATGGGGTGGACATTATGGAGACTATATGCACTTTTCAAAAGCCAATGGTGGTTAAATACATATAAATTAATATGACAAATTTTTTAGGAGCAAATTGTTTAGGAGATTGTACTCCAGCACAAATTATAACATTTACATATGCGTTTTCAAATAATTCAAATATTGAAATATATGGAATATGCGACAAATATTCAACAGATGTATTAGAGTATAGCTATAGTGTTGATGGTTTATGCTGGACATCATATATGAATTATGATACATATCTATGTAATACTACAGAATTATCATCAGATTATTATCTTCGAATTCGTCTTAAAGGTGATATATGTAAAATAACAATCGATGGAACAGATACATATGATTATAAAGCGCAAATAGAACAAGATTTTAATTTTAAATCTACAGTAACTGACAATACATATAATCCTTATGCTAATTTAGATGCTGCATTAACTCTTCAACAAGAATTAGCAGAAAATGTATCAAATATTGTTGGTATTCCAATATATTATTTTAAGTTAAGCCCTAATGTTGGATCAAAAGATATTACATTTAAAGAATATGCTTTAATGGATGTTGAATCAGTTAAGCAATTAAAATTAGTTATAGCAGATGGGCAAATGCCTTCATCACGCCCTGAATTTGCTGACTGGGGTATGGACTTTCAAACTGACTGGGAAACTGAAATAACAAAAGAATCATTTGCTACTGCTTTTGGTGTAACTGCTCAACCTATGGAGGGTGACCTTATTTATATTCCATTAATGAAACGTATGTGGATGGTTAATTCTGCATATGAAGAAAAAAATGGAGCATTAATGTGGCAAGCAACAACATTTAAATTAATGCTTGTTAAATATCAAGAAAAAGGTTCAGTTGATTTAGGTGATACAGAATCATTGGTTAATTCATTTGTAAAAAATAAATATGAAGATTTATTTGGTTCTGATGATGAAGGAAATATTGATTCTGGAGAACAATCATTAGAAGCACCTAAATATGCAGCAAATAATTTGTATCCTATTTTTGAATCTGATGCTACTCGTAAGTTTATGACTTGTGATAGTATTGAAATTGAATCTAATGATTTATATTATAGAGGCACATTAATATCTGATTCAAAATATGAATTCTTACGTAATGATGTTGAATCACAAATTGTTTATCAAAAGAAAATATGTGGTTCTGAAATTACTACGTCATTTATAATATATCCTAAGAATGGTTTTTATGATGGAATATTAATAGAGTTAGGCAATATAAAAATTAATATTCATCAAGAAGCAGATATATGTAATCTATTTATCAATATAAATAAAGAAGCTTCAATGCAACTTAATGCAAATAATTCATACTTATGCATATTTAGATACAGTAAATGTATGAACACTGTTAACTTTGAAGCACACGAATATACATATAATAAAGACATACCAATGTATAAGTTAAGTAATATACATTATTGGTTTGAAATGAATGAATCATATTCAAAATATGTTGGTCAATATAATATTGAATATAATATAGATAAAAATTCTGATGTAAAGATACATAACTTTGATGGATGTATAACAAATTTTAAATTATTTGATATTTATGAAGATCAACCTATGGAATTACTACAAATGTATCCTACGCATCAACATTTAATAATTAATGATACAGCTCGTAAAGTTATTGGAAAATATGGAGTATCATTAAAATAATTTAAATAATATATAAAAATATCCTAGTATTTTGAAAAGAATGCTAGGATTTTCTATATTATATTGTAAATAAATAAAAGAAATGACAATAATTTATTCAAATTTTTTAGACGATGATTGTCGAATTCTTCAAAATATATGGAAAGGATTCGATAATGTTTGTGTTATTGAGATTACACCATCATCTGTTGACTATGAAGATATTATTGATAATGCAATATCTGAAGAGACAGATACTTTGATTATGTGTGGTCATGGAACTTCTTATGGTTTATTATTTCCAAATATATATCGTGGCGAATATATTATACATGAGAATAATGTTCATTTGATTAATGCTAAGAAAGTTATTTGCTCTTGGTGTTATGCATCAAATTTTTGTATCAATCATCCTGAATTAAAAAATTGCTTTGCTACATCAATGTTTATAAGTAATGTTAATGAAGCTTATGATAATGGAATTTATGATTATACGCAAGATCAAATAAATAAAAATGCTGAACGTTTTGATACAGAGATAAATTGGTTATTAAAAAACAATATTCCACTTGATGAGTGGGTAATGAGATTAGGAGCCCACATGGATATTGAGAATGCAATAGATGTATTTAATAGACAATGTTTAAATTATCAATAATTTAATTATGAGTATGTTTACAAAACGTCGTAAAGTAATACGACAAAAACAAGAAGAAGATAGAAAGCGTTGGCAAGATAATATTGAAAAACAACAAAAAGCAATGAACAATATTATTAAAACAGCGAAGATTATTGAGCAAAAACACCCAGAATTTGAATCTTTAGGAGGCGATGAACGAGTGGAATTGTTTGGTAAAATTTTTAATAAAGTAACTAAAGATTAGATATGAGAGATAAAAATTATAGACGTAAACAAGAGGCAAAACATTATAAGAAAAGATTGAATAATGCAATGTCTAAAGGTTATTATAAAGAACTAATTATTGATGATGAAGGCACGACAAAATTGTTGCCATTAAATCATTATAAAAATCATGAACCTTGGATTAATCAAACTGGAGAAAAGACAGCAATTGAAAAAAATCAATATAAGAGATGGAAATTTGCTTTAAAGAATGATTCAATGCCAAGTGATATAAGTTCATGGTCAAAAAGATATTGTAGGAGAACTAGACGTCATTATCAAAAAATGGTTGATTATAAATTACCAGATAAAAAATGGCTTGTGAGGGCTCAAGTAATTTATCCTCGAGATATAGTATAAGTATATATATTTATTTTTATATATAAATTTATACTCTTATGCTTATGGAATATAGAGGTATTAAGGCATCTGAGCTTATAAAAGAACTTAAAAAATACATGAAAGAGTTTGGTGATTTATATGTATGTAAAGAAAGAAATGGTGATACGCGACCAATTTATTTTATAACACATTATCCAAATTCAGATTACTTTGAAATATAATATGAAAGATTTAGTAAAAACTATTTTAGAGAAACAGGCAGAAAAAACGATGCAATTACCTGATTATTGTGATGTTGTAAAAATATCACCTAATGATTTTGATGGTAGTATTTCATTTTTAACTGTTGCTGATATTAAAGAAGATAAAAAATTGGAAAAGGTATTGGAGCTTGAACCTTGGGAATCAACTGTAATAGATGAAGATATCTATGTAATGATTATTGACCCAGAAGCATTAAATGAAAAATAATGAAAGATATTAAAGAATATATATTAGAATCTTCAAAGAAATATAAGCAATACCAAGTATATTATAATGGAAGTCTTGATAAAACATTTACTGAAAATAGTAAAAAATGGAAATCAGATCCAAAAATAGGACAAGGTTGGTATTGTGGTGGAACAGTATTTAAAATTGTTAAGATAGAAGACAATAAAGTATATGTTGAAGAAGATAAAAATTGTCATCCATGAAATCATTAAATAAATTTTATGAAACAAATAACATCATATATTTTTGAAAAAATAAAAGAACTACCAAATTCTGTTAAAGGATTAATAGTTTTTGATATTGACGATACATTATTAAAAGTTGATCCTGCTTTAATGGGTGTTTATAAAAAGGAACCAGGTAAACAAGAAATTAGATTAACTACTGATGAGTTTGCTAAAGATCCTGATGCAGAAGACCCATCAAAGAAAAAATGGTTTGATTTTAGAGACTTTCAGGATCCAATAAAAGTATATAATTCTATAATTTCAGGAACTCCATTAATTAAAAACTTGAAAATTATGGATGATTATATTAAAGCTGGATATGATTTTTGTTTCCTTACAGCTCGTGGTTGTGAAGAAACAATTAAAAAAGCTATTGGAGATTTCTTGAAATTTAGAGATGAAGATGGCGCATTAAAAGAACTTGGTGATTCGTTTAAGAAAACATTTTCACATGCAGTTAATGATGAAATTAAGCAATATCCAGGTTCTAATGATGCTGAAAAGAAAGCGAAGATATTAATAAAACTTTGTAAAAAATATGATAGAGTGGTATTTGTAGATGATGACAATAAAAACATAAGTGCTGCTCGTGATTTGAATATTAAAAATCTTAAAGTAATTAAAGCTTGGGAAGATTAAAATTAAATAGAAAAAATTTAAATAATATTTACAAAAGATCTATATATCAATATAGGTCTTTTTTATTTTTATATATATATTATATGAATCATGAAGCATTTACAAGAATATATAATTGAAACTTCATTAGAAATTAAACAACAAAAATTTAATGGTGGAGGAAGGTTTTATTGTAATAAAGGAGATTTAGATTATACTGATGAAATTGAAATATATCCAGTTAATCATAATAATTGTTTTGAACTTACTAATTTAACAGCATTTGAAAAAAACAAAGGTGTTGGAACTTTGTTATTAAACAAAATGATAGAATATGCTAAATCTCAAAATAAAGACATAGTTTTATATGCATCTCCACTTGATGATAAAAATGAAGATGATTTAATCAAATTTTATAAAAAGTTTGGATTTATTGAAGATATTAAAGCTCACGATAAACATTGTTTAATTCTCCAAATTAATAAAGCATGAAAAAAGTCAATATCTGTCTTGGAAGATTCCAGCCATTTACATTAGGTCATTATAAAATGATTGAATATGGTTTTAAAGAAAATGGATTAACAACAGTTATATTAATGATTCATAACAAGAAGATGGATTCTAAACATCCATTTGATGATGAATTAATTCAAAAGGAAATGGAACTTATAAAAAATTCATGTCCTAATATTGAAGATACTATATATGTTGATAATGCAGATTTAGTTAAATTTGGACAGAAACTTAAAGAAAAAGAATACGAAGCTCAACTTTGGATAACGGGCAGTGATAGATTGACTAGTTATAAAAGAATGGCCGAAAATTCAAAATATCAAGAGCAAGGCGGATATCCTTCATCATTTACGACATTAGAAGTTCCTCGTACAGATGAAGACATATCTGCAACCAAAGTTAGAGAAGCAATCAATAATGATGATATTGATACATTTAAAAAGATGATGCCTAAAGGTTCAGAAAAACTATTTAATGAATTTAAAGAACAATTATCAAACATTAAAGAAGGTATGATGGCATTAAAAGATTATATAATTGAATCTATAAGAATTGATGATTCTGATTTTAGTATTGCTAAACGATATGCAATGACTCATAAAAAGAAATATAAAAACAAAAAATCAGAATCTCAAGACAAGTATTTTTCAGAACAAGAAAAAGGTGAAATAATGAAAGATATGTGGGATAAAGATGGTTTATTTTATAAGTTTATGAAAGATAAAGTAAATCATTTAACCAATAATGAAATTGGTGATTATCTTTATAATCAATGTCTTAATGATGATAGATGTACTGCAGAATTTGCTTCATATATTGCTGAAGTAATCGGTAGAAATAATTTCAATATTAAACAAGTGCAAAAATTTATAAATACAGAAGATCTTAAAGGATAATAATGAAATTACTTAAATATATACATTAGAATTAATAAGAAATGAAACAATTAGTTACAAAAATAAATGAAGTAAAGTCTAACGAATTTTCAATTTATTTTAATTATGATAAAAATTCAATAGCTATCCATAAATATGGAGATGGGAATGATATTGATAAAACTGGTTTTAAAACAATTGATGAAGCTGTAAAAGTTATATACAAAAAATATAATAAAGCTTATATTAATATTATACCAAGTGAAAAACTTATTGAATATATAATTAAATAATATGAAACATATATTAGATTATATTAAGGAATCACTTAATATATTTGAAGGAGGTAATGCAGTTAAATCAGAGCCAATTCCTGCAGTTATAGCTCCTAAAGTATATGATGAAATTGAAAAGAAAGTTCATGCTGTATCAAAATTTAAAGATATAGATATGGCAGCTTTAGGCAGCATTGGAAAAAAAGCAGATGATCAAACTAATGGTGATATTGATGTTGCTGTAAGAGTTGATACGAAAGATGAATTAAATGAAATTGTCGATACTTGTTTTAAAGATTGTGAAATCAATTATAATACAATGAAGACAATTACTTCATTTGGTTATCCATATAATATAGATGGATATAAAGGAATTGCTCAAGTTGATTTTATGATAGTTCAAAAGATGGATTGGGCTAAAGCATATTATCATTCACCAAACCTTAAGACTGGTGAATCAAAATATAAAGGAGCTATTCGTACTGCCATGCTTGCTGATATAATTGCATGCATACCAGTTCCTGATGTTAAAGATGAATATTTTGAAGATGGTATTACAGTAAAACGTAAATGGAAACATACGTTTAATACTGAAGGTGTATTTGTTCAATTAATAGATTACTGTGGAAAGAAAGGTGAGCCAGTTAAAAATGGCAAGAAATTAAAAGAATTTGAAAAACTTGTTACTAATGATCCACTTAATATGGTGAGATTTATATTTGGTGAAAATGGAACATTAGCAGACATTAATTCAGCAGAATCATTATGGAAAGCAATTCATGATAATTCAAAATTTAAGTGGGGAGATGAAGTCTTATATAATACAGAAAAGAAAATTATAACAGATAAAATGCTTATTGAAAAAATCAATAAAGAAGATTTTAAATGTACACAATATAAAGAATAGTTATTTACTTAAAATTTAATTGAATATGGATCATTTGGTTGATAAATATCTTAAGAAACCTGAAGTAGTTAAAGAACTGTTTCAAAAAGAAGTTTCAATAAGTCTTAAAGTTGATGGTGCTGCTTTTCAGATATCTTGCGATAATAATAATATAACTTATCATAAGCGTGGTGGCAGTTCAAAATCATTAGGTCCTATTATTGACGAATATACACAATTAATGAGAAAGAATGTAAATGATGCTATTGAATATTTTGAAGCTAAGAAAGATATATTAAAGAAATATAAATTCTATGCTATTGAAATGTTTAATGATTCTTACATTCTTTTAACTGTTATTGATAATAGCAATAATATAATAGATGATCCAAATGTTTTAAAAAATATTGCTAAATCATTGGGTATTGATTGCGTTCCAATTTTATTTAATGGAGTTCTTAAATCTGAACAAATTGAATCATTAGTTTCAATGATGACATTAGCTCCCAGTACAACAGATAATGTTTATAAAAAATATTTAACAGATATTTTTGGAAAGGGAGAATATGAAAAGTTTTTAAATGGAGATGAAATTGAAGGTATTGTTTTAACATGGAATATAGATGATAAAATACAGCAATATAAAATTATCAACCCTGCATTCAAAACTCGTCACGATAAAGAAATTAAAGATGGAAATGAAGCATTCAAAAAAGAAATAGAAGAGCTTACTGAATTGTTTGAATTCTTTTATGAATCATTAAATAAATATGGTTCATATCAATCAGATAATTGGATTACTAACCTGAATAAGAATTTTATTAATATTATTAATAAAGAAGAATCTAAAATTAAAGAATTTGACAATAAAATTCAACCTAAATTTAAAGATTTCTTCACATTACAAATTAATAAAGTTTCAACTGATATTAAAGAATTAATTGATAAATATGGAGATAATATGAAATTTTATTATGAAAAGTATTTGTTATTATTCAATAAACCTAAGAAACGTAATTTTACAATATCTAAAGAATTTCAAATCAAAGTAAATTCTTTAATAGAAAAACTACAAGATAAAAACGAATCATTAAAAACATATACAATACGTAAGATGAAAACTATTAATGAATATATTAATGAAGAAAAAAAGACAACTGGTGCAGGTTGTGCTCAAATGATCCAAACAATTATAGATGAATTAAAAACTCATGATGATTGTAACTATGATAAAGAAAAAAATGAATGGACAGGAAAAGATGGCGAAATGTGGAAATCTGCTGGTCAATTCTTGTACGATTATTTGTCAGAATTAAATCAAAATGACTTTAGAAAAATTGTAGATTCAATGGGTTGGAAAAAATGGATTGCAGATATTGACGATATTAATCAAGCTGAAATTGGATTATGTCTTGCATTAGAACTAAAAAATTAATTATGAATATATTATGAAAAATTTAATAGAAAAAATAAATGAAGGTGCTTCTTCAGAAGTTTATTTTAATATTACACTTCAATTTTTAAAAGAATTAAAGAAATTAGCTTCTACTAATCAAATTTATGATGAGGACCCAGATCACATAATTGTTGCTAATGTTAATTTAAAATTAAAAAATGATAAAGTAGAATCTATTGAAATTAAAGATGCTGATGAAGATAAATGGAAAGAAATAAAAGTATATTAATTTATTATGAAAGATATTATTGAAAAAATGAGATTTTCTCAAAATTCACTTAACCAATATATATTAGAATCAGAAAGTCAAAAGATTGATGAAGAAGCTTACGTAATTATTGAAATTTCATTAAATGATATACAGAGCGATAATTATTTAAGTAAGTGCTTACATGAAACTTATAAAGATAGACTCATTATAATTAGAGGTGACATGGGTATTAGATATTATATGTATATCTTAAAAGTTCGTGAAGTTAAAAACTGTTATGCAGAATATCCTTTTAGAAAAAATTGGCCAAATAGAAATTGTTGGTTAGTACCTGATGAACTTAAAGATGCAGATGAGAAAACCATAAAAGAATATATTAAAAAGAATAGTGATAAGGTTGATTGGGATGATATTCTTAAGAAAGATAATAAAGTACAAATAAATGTTATGCGATAATATGAAAGACATTATATCAAAAATTAATGAATCAAAAGATTCTCCATTATATCTTAAAACATTAGCACTTATTGATGCCCTTAAAGATTGGGTTGATTATGGTATTTCACAAGATGCAAATAATTCAGATTCTCCATATATTAAAAAATTTAAAAAGGATATTGAAGATTTTATAAAGAATGCAATTATAAACATGGATTATACTGATGGTATTGTGGATAAATTAATTAAAGCATGTAATATAAAAGTTGACTCAGAAGATGATTGGAGTAAAATACAAGATGCTTTTGTAAATTATATTACTAAGAAATAATATGAAAGACATTACATCATACATAACAGAATCACAAGAAAAAATGAGAATTGGTTCTGATAATTTATATAAATCTGGATTGTATTATGAAGATACAAAGAATTATACTTATAGTCCAGATAATTTTGTAGAAGAATTTTCTAAAGCTTGGTATCCTGGTGAAGGAGAAAAAATGGGCGCATATTACATTGTCAATTTCTGTAAAAAGAATTATAATGTACGTATATATAGAGCAAGTATGATTGGTAATAGAGAAGGTAAAAATGACCATTTTCAAATAGCTTGGCTTCCTATGGATTCAAAATTACGTACAGTAATACCTGAAGAACCAACTGAAGAAATAACAGAATATCGTACAAATGGAGGATTCCATGGTTCAGAAAAAAATATTATGTGGGTTGGTAATAAGATAAAATCTCGTAAGGATTTTGCAGAAATTGTATATAAGTATATAAAATCTATATTCGAAAAATAAATTTAAAAATATTAAATATGAAAGATATTAAAAAATTTATATTGGAATCATCAGAGTCTACTCAATCTGAAGATCTTCAGGAAGAAATTGGATTAGCTCTTAAAGAATTTGGCAATATCAGAAATGGATTTAAAATGACTCCAATTGATGATATTAAAGATGCAATGTATAAATTAGGTTTTGACTTTGATGAAGAAAATTCAGAGGATGATAAATTAGAATTTGTTGGTGAATATATTGATACTAAATATGAAGTAACTTTATATGCATCAGATCATGTAAAAGGTAAATTTAAAATTATAAATATTACAGTTTGTGAAGCATGAAAGATTATTTTGATGATAAAAATAAATCAACACATAAATAATGAAAGATTTAAAAACATATATTAATGAAGCTAACAAACAAACTGAATTAACTGGTGAATCATGGGTTGCTATTGAAGTTATAATGCCTAATGAAAATTCAGAAGATGGTGAAAAGGAAAAACGTTCAAAAAGAGTTGTTAGTTATAATACATATATGGATATGAAAAATAGTGGTAAAACATCAAGTGATAAAAGAATAATATCTGTTACTACTATTGGCCCATCAGTTGCTTCTAAAGAAAAAGCACAAGAATATATTTCAAATAAGAAATAAAAATTAATATAGCTTAATATTTATACCTAATACTTTCTATTTTTATATAAAAGACTATTTTATATATGAAGAAAGTATTAGGTATTTTTTATAATACAAATTTTAATGAAAATTCTTTTAATACTGGATGTGGTGGATCTGAAACATGGGTAATTCAAATATCAAAAGAATTTGTTAAAAGAGGATATCATGTTATAGTGTTTTCACAATGGGAAGAATGGTTCTTTTTTAATAGTGGAGTAGAATATGTTCCAATATCATTATATGAGTCAAGAATAAAATATCAGCATTTTGATGAATTTGTATTTGTACGTTCATTAGATAATGCTTATGATTTATTTGTAAAATATAATGATTGTGAAAACATTTATTTACAGTCTCACGATATGTTTATATGGAAAGATGGTCTATATAATGAAAAATTCAATTATTTAACTTATAATCGTTTTGATAAAGTTAAAAAATTTATAGCATTAACTGAATTTCATAAATGGGAATTAATAACTTATAATTTTATTCCAGAAGATAAAATAGAAGTTATTGGCAATGGATTAGATTCTGATATATTTACAAAAGTAGATGAAACTGAAAGACCAAAACCAGATCATTCTATTTTATGGACATCTGCATTTGGACGTGGTGGAGATATTTTAGTAAATTATATTATGCCATTAGTTCAAAAATCAATACCTGATTTTACAGTTCATATTTGTGGATATGGAGATGGAGTACCTGATGAAATAAAAAGTAATGCAAGTGTAAGATTTTTAGGAACATTAACTAAAGAAGAATATTATAATGAATTTAGAAAACATGCATGCTGGTTCTTACCATGTGTAGTTGTTGAAGACTTTGGTATTTGTGCTGGAGAAGCTGCTATGTGTGATTGTGATATTATTTCACCATTTAAACATGGAATGAAAGATGTATGTTGGCCATTTGAATCTTTAAAAATGAAAAATGAATTTAAAGTGGTTAAATCTAATGATTATCATTATGGGACATATAAATTAGATATGACTGAAGAAGAATTTCAACATGCATGTTATGAAGCAGCATATAAGATAATTACTTCAATTACTAAATATAATGATGAAAACAGAATTAAGATTCGTAATATTTGCAAAGAATTTATTATGAAAGAACATACATGGAAAAATGTTGTAAATAAATGGATTAATATGTTTGAAATAAATAATAAAAAATCTATATAATATATACTAAAATTTATATTATATGGAGATTAAAGATTATTTAATTGTTTATGGACATGATTCCATACGAGGTGGTGCTTATTATAAAGAAAGTATAATTGATTGTAATGATCTTATTAAGTTTAATGATATCATAAAAACAATCATAGATAATCAAGATAAACAATGTAATTGGGCATGGGGAATTGATTTAATAAAAAATAATGATCCAAATATTCCATACGCATATTTTGGTAGAGATAGACTTTTAGAAATGTATCCTAATTTATCTCCAAGTCTATTAAGAGAATTTAGTCATTATTTACCTAGTGGAATTACAAAAATAGAATCAATTAAAGTTTTTTGTGGAGAAAAAATAAAAATAATCTAAAATTTTTCTAATATTATTTGAATTTTATTTTAAAGGTACTATATTATAATTGTAATTAATTAAACAAATAATAAATAAAAATTCAAATTATGAAGACAAACACTTTTAATTTCGAGATGTTCAAAAACGGTGCAAAGGCTCAGACTAAGCTTGGTAATCCTGTAAAATTCATCTGTCTTGTTGGTGATAAGATGTTGGTTACTGTTAACCATCGTTCACGAGTATTCGGAAATTTTGAGAAGGTTGTTGCTCCGGCGTTTGGCGGTTCTAATGAGAAGTACAATCTCAACGGAAAAAAATACTCCGGAACTGATACAATGTATGATCTGGAGATGGTAGAAAGTTACAATGTAGGTCCTGCTCGTGATGCAAGGGGTCGTTTCATCAAGACTAAGTAATAAACATTATAAGGGTAAGAGGAATCTGTATAAGAATCTTCTTACCCATTTGAATATTTTTTATTTTTTTCTATATTATATTTTGTAAAATCAAATAAACAAACATATATGAATACTTTTGTAATTAGTGAAGTAGTAGACCTTAATGAAGATAATTCATTTTCATTGGTTAATCCTGAGATGGAAAATAAAGGTACAGTAGTCATTAAAGATGGTAAGATTACTTTGTACTGGGAGAATGGAGATAAGGAGATTCAGTTCAATAATGATTATGAATCATTGGTTGATTATGTTAATGATTGTGATCTGAAGTTTATTAAGCTACGTAATGGTAATCGTCGTTGGCATGAGTTTAATCCTAATCCAAAGTCAAGGAATATTGGAGACTGTACTCTTCGTGCATACTGTGCGGCATTCGATATTGATTGGAATAAAGCATTCGATATTGCTTCTCAGATTTCTAAGGAGAATTCGTCTATGATTCAATATATGTTTAAGAAGATTATGACTGAACATTTTGGGTGTGAGGAAGATCCTGATTACAATAAGAAGAAGGTGAAGAATAAGGACCGTATTACTGTTAATACATTTGCTATGACTCATCCTTATGGAACATATGTATTGGGTGTTCGTCAACATGCGGTAACAGTTAAGAATGGCGAGTATTGGGATTCATGGGATTCTGGGGATAAGAAAGTAGATACTGTTTATATTGTTAAAAAGTAAATAACATGGAGTGATACAAAAATTAGAAAAACTCAAATAATATATTTGTGATGAAGTAATTATTAATAATGATATTATAATCAGAATTTCCTGAAGAAGATTAACAATGGCAGATAATTTTAGAAATAAGCAATGGTTTAAGAATATGTCTCAAGAACGTAAAGATGAGATATGCAAGAACTTTGATATTGATGAAAAGACTTTACGTAAATGTGGTCGTGAGACTGATGACGGACGTATTGTAATTGATTTACTACGAATTGACCATTTAATTCATTATCCTGAAGAATGGGATATTGTAAATAATGCCATTAAAGATCATATCTTAGATTATAAAGATTTGTTAAAGGAATGTTCCCCAGCTGATGATCTTATTGGTATTTTTGAAAATCTTTATAATCTTTTTGGGGAACATTCCTATTTAAAGTATAAGGATACTTTACATAATAAAGTCCTGATGGATCAAACATATAAATGTTTGGTTAATGATATTGATGGATATATAGAATGTGATGAAGATAATTATAAAGCATATTTTGCTCATAAGATTTATACACATTTGAAAGTTCTTTTGAAAACAGATTTGAATATAATTAAGTAGATTTCTATTTATTTATTTAATAAAATTTATAATGAATTTTGATAAAATAAAATATAGTGTAGTAGTTTATCCAAAATATGGAACATCTCCAGATGTAGGATCATATAATTCACCAGAAGATATAATTTTAAATATATATTATATTCATTTTTATAATGATATTGATGAATTGTTAAAAAAGATAGAAAATTTAAAAAAAGGTGAAAGTATATTTGACAAACGCAAAGAACATTTTATAATTATTACAAAAATTAATTAACTTATATGGCTTGGTATACAATAATTTTTTTGGCAACATTTGCTTTATTCACAGTTAAACTTTTGTTATCATGGTTTGCTGGTGATATTGATATGGATGTAGATTTTGATGGTGATAGTGATTTTGATGCATCAAGTGCATTTTCATTTAAAGGCATTTTACATTTTCTTTTAGGATTTAGTTCTTATTTGTTCTTACGTGCTAATATGTCAGCTGTTGATAAAATTGGTGATGTAGCACAGTTTGGAATAATTGATTATATGTTTGCTACTATTATTGGTGTAATTTTAATGTTTCTATTATTTTATGGATATAAACTTGCACTTAAAGCAAATAATGAAACAAAAAATCCTCAAGATTTAATTGATAATTCAAAAGGAACAATCTATATTAATTTAGGTAATGGACAGTATTCTGTTCAGGCTCATACATTGGCCGGTACTGTTAATGTAACTGCATTTTATTCAGGAGATGATTTGGAAGTAGGCACAGAAGTTTCATTAATTAAAGAAGGCAATCAAATTTTAATAAATAAAGAAGATTAATGAAAATTAAGGATATTTTTTGGAATAATACTGTTAAGTATACTGCTTTAGGCATTGGCGCGGTTGGAGCCATTTTGATAGGTGGAAAATTATTATATGATTATTCAATGTATAGTAATTTGAAATATGTAAAGAAACAGATAAAGAAAATTAACGATGAAGATAACTGAATTAATTAAATTTTTATGGGATGGTGTAGATATACCAATTACCAAAGAAGAAATTCAACATTCGGTTAATGTACTTACTTTTGGTCTTAAAGAAGAGATTCAAAATGATAATGACTTACAAAATGTGAATATTAGATATAAACATAATTGTGATAACGAATATTTTATAGAAGAATAATTTTATTAACTTTTAATTTAAACATTAATTTATGACAGGAACAATTTTAACATTGTGTTTAATTGGTGGTGGTGTACTTTTGTTTGTACTCACAATTTGGGGAATTCTTTCACGTTATCGCCGTTCAGCACCTGATGAACTTTTGGTTGTGTTCGGTAAATCTGGAAAGATTACAATTCAGGAAAAGGTATTTGATAATCCTGAAGATCCTACAAAGTTTAAGATGGTTGACAAGACCGTAACAGTACCTTCTAAGATTATTCAGGGTGGTGGTACATTTGTTTGGCCTATTATTCAGGATTGGAAGAAAATGTCAATGAAGCCATTACAGATTAGTATTACTGTTGATGGTATTGATTCTCAAGCTATTCCTATGCACTTGCCTGTAGTATTGACTACTGCTATCGCAAGAGATAAGGAGATTCAACAAAATGCCGCAACACGTTTCTTAAGCGTAACAGCTGCTGAAGCACAATCGCAAATTTCTGAAATCCTTAAGGGTGAGACTCGTGCAATTATGGCCACAATGACCATTGAACAGATTAACGCTGACCGTACGATTTTCCTTGGTAAGGTTCGTGAATCTCTTGAACAGGAATTAGCAAAGGTTGGTTATGAATTAACTAACATTAATATTTCGGAAATTACTGATGACGCTAACTATATTAAGAACTTAGGTCAGAAGGCTGCTACTAAGGCTCAGGCATCTGCTGAAGCAGATATTGCTGAACAGAAGAAACAAGGAAATATTAAAATTGCAAATACTAAGAAGGAAGAGGAGATTGCTGTAGCAGATGCTGAACGTGAGAAGCAGGTTACTGTAAGTCAAACTCGTCAGGAACAGGAAGTAAAGGTTGCTGCAATTGAGAGGGATAAGCAAATTCAATTGGCTGAAGCAGAAAAGGAACGTGAATCTGGAATTGCTTCTCAAGAAGCTGAAAAGGCTGCTAATATTGCTGAGGCTCAAGCAATGGCAGAATCTAAGAAAGCTGAAGCTAAGGCAAAACAGGTAGCAAATGTATCTGCTGCTGATGCTGATGCTGCATCTAAACAAGCTGAGGCTGATGCTCGTAAGGTAGCTGCTGTGGCTGCTCGTAAGGCAGAAGCCGAATCTAATAAGGCAAAATCTGAAGCTGACCAGGCTAAGGCTGTTGCTACTGCACAAGCTGATGCTGAGGCAACTGAGAATGAGCAGGAAGCTTTGAAGCAGACTCGTATTGCTCAGGCTAACCAACAGAAGGAAGCTGAAATTATCAAGGCTACCCAAGAGAAGGAAGCTAAGCAGGCTGAGTATGAATCTAATAAGAGACAGAAAAAAGCTGAACAAGACAAGAAGGCTGGTGTCGCAGAGCAGATGTCAAAGATTGAAGTAGCACAAGCTCGTGCTAAGGCTGCACAGGCTGAAGCTGATGCTGTAAAGGTCGGTGAGACTGCTAAGGTTGAAGCTGAGATGTCAGTTAAGAAAACACAGCAGGAACGTCAGTTGGAAGTTAATGAAGCTGAGGCTAAGGCTAATGAAGCTAAGTTGAATGCTACTGAAATTATTCCTGCACAGAAGGCTAAGGAACGTGTAGTTATTGAGGCTCAGGCCACAAAGCAGCAAGCTGAACTTGAAGCTGAAGCTATTAAGGCAAAGATTCTTCGTGAGGCTGAGGCTGAAGCAGAAAAGATTCGTTTGGCAAAGAATGCTGAAGCTGAAGGTGAAAAGAATATTTTGATGGCTCAGGCTGAAGGTAAGAGAGCTTCCCTATTGGCTGAGGCTGAGGCAGAACAGCAGAAAGCATTGGCTCCTGCTATGGCTCTTGAACGAATGGTTGCAGCTGTAGGTGGTAATCCTGATTTGGTTGTACAATATAAGATGGTTGACCAGTATAAGGGTATTGCTGAGGCTCAGGCTAAGGTACTTGAACATGTACAACTCGGTAATGTTACTGTTTACGGTGATAAGAATACGGGTGCTGACTTTGCTAAGAGCTTCGTATCTAATTTCGCTCCTGCATTGAGTATGATTAATGATGGTGTTAAGGATCAATTCAAGGGTCTATTCGGAATTGGTCAAAACAAACAGGAAACACTTCCTACACCTGAGGAACCAAAATCAACAAAGGATAAGAAAAAGACAACAAAGAAGGATACTGACTTCGAAGATGTAGAGTAATATCTATATATATTTATGAGAAGGTTACTGATTAGTTTCAGTAACCTTTTTGTTGTTTATAACATTGATTCATAATTTTTTATTTTATTTTTACTAAATAATATATGATAATTTAAATTATGAATTATGAAGGAAAATTTGGTACAGTAGATCCACAAGAAGAAGGTAATGCTTTAGATAATTTATTTATAAAAAGTGATGCTCCAGATTTGGCTGATACTGATGAAGCTTTAGAAACTCCAATATTAGTTATAGATATGGATGATTTAGATAAACGTACATTAGCACGTGCAACTGATATAACTAATAAATTGGCAGCTTATTATTTTGATCAAAGATATATTGACAACCATCCTTATGTTACCTCAAAAATTACACAAGAAATTGATAATATAAGAAGATTATTAAAGATGCTTTCAGTTAATGAAAAAGCACAAGATTCGTTAATATTATCAATTACTTCTAATGCCGCTAAAGGTACTCTTTATACATCATTGACATCTTTACAAAATTCAATGCTTTCAATGCAAGCACAGTTGAATTCTTTAACAGAAAAATTAGAAAATATCTTTAAGGAAATGCAAGAAAATTGCGATAAAACATTCCAAGAAAAAGAAAAAGAACAATCAGAAGATGGTTCAATGGTTGTTCGTGGTTCACGTGACTTTATTAAGCAAATTGAACAATCTTTAATTGCAGCATCTAAAGAAACTAAAAAAGATGAAAATAAACCAATGACTGATGAACAATTAGATGCAATTGAATATGCAAAAATCGTTGGTTAATAATATTATTTTTAATAAATAAGAAATAAGTTTATATTAAATATGGCAAATTATGTCGATAATGATGTTAATTTTACTGGTATAAAAAATCCAAAAATTCAAATTGGTGGAATAATAGGAGTTGATAAATATAGTACTGATGCAATTGGAAATATCGTACAAAATGTTCCAGTAATTAATGCTATTGACATTGATTGGAATAATGCTTCAGCTAATGGTATTGGACCTATTAAAACAACTGGTGATTTAATTAAAGCCATAGCAAATGGTGGTGGAGGAGATCCAAATTCCATACCAATTTATGATACTGATACAGTAGAAAATTTACGAACAAATAACCAATTACCTAATAAATTTATTAGTGTTGATAATTCTTTAGATTCAAACAACAGTTTAAATATGATTCATTATTTATTATCTGTTGTTAATGGATTACAACAAGAAATATCAAAAATCAAGAATACATTTAATAAAGGTATATATTCGTATAATGGAGAAGCTACATATATGTCAACAACAGTTGCACAATATGGGGATGACGAAGAACCATTATGGGCAATTGATGAATCAGAATTAGATGAAATTGAAGGATTTGAATTTGATTATGAAAATAATAATAATTTTGAAGATAATGGATTATTAGCTAATCAAAAAGAAAATAGAATGTATGCTTATATTACATCTTCTTCAAATATTAATATTGTATTAAGATCAAAAACTAATAATATATTTGAATTTAATTTAACGGATTATATTACATGTGATAAATGTAATATAATGATATTAATTAGTCGTAAGCCAGAAAATAAAGAATATCCTATTAATTTTATTTACATAGATGTTACTGATTATGTAACAAATAAAAAACTATTATCGGGATATATTAATAATGATAAACAAATAATCATAAATGAAACTGAAGTAGGATCAAATTATTATTTTAGTAATATTAATTTACTTAGTGGAAATTATGAAAAGTTTAACATATATGTTCAAAATAGATCTTTTGGTAATGAAATAGTTCCAGTTACACCAGATGAAGATGAAACTTCATATAGAGTTGCTCACATAGCAATAAGAACTGTTAAAAACGCCAATATATTAAAGAAAATAAGAGAACAACTTGTTAATGGCGAATTTATTGTTAATGAAGAAACAGAAAAATTATATTTAAAGATAAATAATAAAATTATAAATATAGGTGCTGCAAGTGGTGGTGATGACATGAACACAGATCCTGTTAACCCAGATCCTGACACACCAGACGATACAGATAATATGGAAAATTACGAAATTATTAAAGCTCTTGAAACACAAGGAGTATTATCACTTATATTCAAGAATGCTTCAATTGTTGACATATCACAAAAATATGATCCTTCCAATATTGAATCATATAAACTTAATAGTATTGGTTCTGTAAGATTTACTCACGAAGATACTGGTAAAACATATGAATATAAAACTAATGCTTATGGTGAACTGGAAAGTAAGTTAATTGAAGATTCAACAACACTTGCTGAAAAATTACAAGGAACTACATTATTCAGTGATTTTAAATCATCAAGAGGATTCGTTGGTCAATTAGGTCATGAATTAGCACAACGTGATGGTAAATCATTATCATATAATGCAGATTATGGTTTATATGCTGACCGTATAAAGATTGCATCAATTTATGGACCACTTGATACTGATGTAACTTATGGATGTTCACATGCATTTATTGAATTAGAAAATACAAGTAATATTGATTTTAATTTACAAGGATGTCAATTGCATTATATTAAAAAATCAGATGAATCTAATTATTATGTTAAATATTCATTAGATTTAACTGGTATTATTCCTGCAGGAAGTACTTATTTGATAAGAGGTAAAAAGTATATTAAAAACGATGAAGATTCAAATTGTTTTATTCATGTTAATAACTATGACCAAGAATGGTATATTAATGGAGAATTATTAGATTTAACAATGAATAAGAATAATGGGTCATATGTTTTAATTATGTCATATCATGGAAAAATTAAAACAGCAAATTCATATATTGATTTCTTGTCTCCTACAGATATGTTATATAAATTAGGTTTAGATATTAATGAATCTACAATTGCAGCAAATACAGATTTAGGATTATATTTAGGTACAACAGAAAAGAAAGGAAGTTTAACAATATGTGCACCTAATGATGGTGAAACAAAAATAGGTGAAATTATTTGTCAGGATGCAAACGATAAAGCTATTAAAAATGCACCATTAGTTTATGCTAAAGGTTTTATTGATGCATTAGCATTTAATAAAACTGCATTCGGTATTACATCAGCATTTGATAGCTTATCATCTAACACAATATGTCGTGGCACATATGTATTAGATCCAGCAAAGCAAGCTTATAACTCTTTTACAATGAGAGATAGTTCTAGAAACAGATGGGCTAAAAAGGGTAATGACTATCAATATTTAAAATTAGAAAAAAGATATATAGAATTTCCTAAGACTATAACAACTCGTGATGTTGATTATTATGCACCTAAAGCTTCTTTTGAACATAAAAATGTAATAACAGATAAAACACATTTTGATAAGAAAAAACCTAATGCAGTAACAGTATCTTATGGTGCAAATGTTTATACAACTAGATGTTTTAACTGGTTATCAGCCGCTAATTTAGATGAATATGTTTGGATATATGATTCTAATGGAAATCAATTAGGAGTATTTGAATCATATAAGAAAGTAGATACTGCTATAACACAATCTAATTCATTCCCACGTAGAAAAGAATTTTCAGTAGATGTTAATAATATTGTCTATTGTGATTATAGAATTAATGATGTTATAGATAGAAGTAATAAAAACAAAGATGTAACATACAAAAAGTATGCAACAGCTCCACGTGCATGTGGTATATTCGCAGGATCAAATGATTTCTTTGTATCTCATAAATGTATTATAGATATTGTTGAAAATCCTGTTAATGAAGAAACAACATACTCATATATTGTCGGTCAAGCTGATAAGAATAAAAAACCTTTAGAAGGATATTGTTCTGAAAGAAGATACTTTACATTATATCCTGATACATATACACCAGTTATATATCAAATAACAGACCAGCAAGGATTCCATTGGATTGAATATCAAGTTTGGGCTGCTGCTGCTGAAAGTTTAAATCAAAAGATTATTTATGAAATGGATGCGGCACGTGATGGAAATGGACATGGTATTATGCCTATCATTATTAATACTGGTGATGCTACACAATCAGGTTCTCGTATTAATGAATGGTTAGATTATTTTATTGCTGGTGATTGCTTATTTAATCATTTTGAACAAAATAATATTGTTGGTAATAATGACTTAAATGGTACTGATATTCAGGCATTAGGTACGGGTGATGACCCAGGTAAATCAAATGCTTATTATTATTACTTATTTAATTGTAATGAAGTCAATAATTTCTTTGGTGGTGATGTAAATCCACATTATCCAATTGTAAATAATACTTATGTACCATCATTATATTATTTAGACACTAATAATTTTAGATTAGTAATGTGTAATTCTGAATTAACTCCTATTAACTGTCGTGATTGGTTTAATTTAAGATGTACTCCATATGAAGGTGATAATACAGAATATACAATTAATATTTATACAGGATTTAATTTAGTTGGTAGTAAAACAGATAGTCCTGAAAAATATGTGGCTGATGCATTTGGATTTACACCTATTTATACATTATTATGGCATGCATTTAATAAATTAGAAAATGGTAATCGTAAATGCATAGCAGCTTGTCATGAAATGCCATTTACAGTTGTAACAAATGCATGTTGTTCAGAACCAAATCAATTAGAAAGATTTAGAAGTATGTCTGATGCTGCATCTCCAGGTAAATTAATTGGTAGTCATATGAATCAAATGGAGCCAACAGAAAATGGAGCAGGTGTTTATTGGTTTAGTAGATTACTTGAAAGTATGGGAGTTAAATTATGTATTGGTGGTCATAAACATACATACGCAATATCATACCCAGTTAGAGAATATTATAAATATTATAAAAATGGTACTTTAGTTAGTAGTTTAACAGATGGTCCAATGCAAATGGATGAAACATTGGCATTCGAAGAACGTGATTCAATAAACGATTATAAAGTTCTTTGGAAATGGAAAGCTTCAGCTCCAACAAATAATCGTAATGTAGAATACCCTTGGTGTGAAACTGCATTAAAGGATAGTAAGGAAAAACTTTATTTAGATGGTGATAAGAATACATCTGAAACAACAGGTATGATTAACTGGTCTAAATTACCAATAACATATATGGAAAATACAATAAATTCAGATCTTTTACCAATTAATAAATTTTATCCTTCTAAACCATTATACGTAGATGACGGATATCGTGATAGTGCAGTTACTTATATAATGTGTCAAGCAACTGGATATAAATTAACATCAAATAAAGAATTACCTACTCCTAACCAAAAATTCTCAAGAATTATACCAGTAACAAGTAATGGTTCTGATGGAACAGATACGCCAGATAATAACCAAAAATTCCCAATGTATATTAAATATGTTGTAGATAATTTAGGACAATGCAATGTATATTTAGCAAGAGCAAAAAATATATTTAATGGTAAGTATAAATTTACACAAATTGCTTATGGAACTAAAGATATTGAATGGACATATTTAATTGATAAAGCTCAATATGTTAAGAGTTCTGATGAATCAAAATTGGATGTAGTTTCAAAATATAATGATTCAACAACACAAGCAGAAATAGATGAAGTTAAACTAAGTGCTGAAACTTACGATAACTATGGATTATGGTTAAAATCTGAAAAGAAAATGATTCCAACAATTAATATTTAAATCAATTTTTATTGATAAAAAAAGAACCTATTAAAATATAATAATAGGTTCTTTTTTATTTTTAATTATATAAGAAATTAACATATATTTTATAATGAAATTACATAATAACGAAAATGATTCATTTATAATAACATCAAATGACATATTAGTAAATGGTGATAAATCTGATGTTTTAACTAACGTTATTAATAAGCAAGAAGATAAGTTAACAAGTTTAGAACGAAATATCAAATGGCTTTATAAATATGGAGGTACAGGATCAAAAGGTTCTGGATCATCTAATGGTGTTTCGTTTAGTGTAGATGCAAATGTATTATTTGGTAATATAATTATTCAAAAATCTATTAATCAAAAATTAATATTATCAAATAGTAATAAAAAATATGAAACATTATCAATAAGTTTAAATAAAACAAACATATTGAATATTTATCAAGCTAGAATTACTGGTACTGGATTTTCACAAAGTAAATGGTATGATTTAACACAAGATAATGATTATGGATTATCATTCAATGTACCTGTTGATGATACTGGAACAATAAAAATAGAAATTAAAGGTACAAGTACATTAACTGGTGATAACGATAATGCAACATATTTATTTACATATATCAAAAATCCTTATGTATTTAATTTATCATTAATAGATAATAATGATAAAAACATATTAGATGGAGATAATTTATATGTTAATGAAGCAATAGAAAAGGGAGTAAACTTATTTATTGATTATAACATAGTTTCATCAAAACAAATATCATATGAAATAACATGTGACGAAACTATGTTAACTAATTATGAAGGAATAATTAATGATAGTGAACATGGTGTAGGTTTAGGTAATTTGTCTATTCCTTTTAATTCATCATTTATATCAAATGACAATAATTATGGATCTCATACAATTAACATTAAATTTAAAATAGATCCTGATGAGTCATTAGGAATATCAAATGGACAGATTATTACTAAGAATATATCATTTACATATATTCCTAATAATCAAATATTCTTTAAAATAGAATCAACAAATAATAAAGCAAAAATATATAAATACTCAGAAACAAATTATAATAATGCAATTATTCAATTTAATTTATATAAAAGTTATTATGAGTATTTTAAAATTCTTGAAAATGAACAAGAATTAGACCCAGTTATTCGTGAAGGTTTGATTAATACATTAGTAGATGAATCATTAAGACCTTCAATAACAGATAATCAATTAAAAGATGTAATTGAAAATAAATTAAACGAAATTGAATCAGAACTTTATATATTTAATGTAGGATCTTTACAATTATATTTACAAGCATATTTAGGATCAAATACATTAAATACGGTAGATGTTTCATATATTTTAGATGATGGTGAAAATATAATTGATAATGAATTATTAAGTTCATTACAATATAGAAAACGTCAAATGATTAATATACCAGTTCAAGAAGAAGGTGTATATAAATTATGTATTTATTCGAAGAATCAAACTGAGCAACAACGTATTTATTACTATTTTGCTGCATTTGATAAAAATAGTGGAATTAACTGGTATAATGCTGATGTTGAATTTAATGAAATTGATTTATTCTTTAAAGAAGGAAAAATAGGAACACATCATGAAACTAATTTAAGTCTTAATTGTTTAAATACAATTAAAAATTATGAAAGTGTTCAAAAGATTCAAAAATATGCTAATGGAGAACCTTCACAATTATTTGATATTAGTAATGAATTAAATTTATTAGCTCAACCAGATTGTGACATAATGTTATCATTTGGTATTCAATATTCATATATTAATAGTGATAATGTAAAGTTAATGTCAATTTTAACAAATAACAATAATAGCTCATTAAATCTTGACATATATCAAAATAGAATTAATGAATATAATTCATCAAATACATTAGCAAAAATATTCATACCAAAGGAACATAATTATGCTCCTTCAAATAATGAAAACTATCATTTATTAACATTATATAAAAGATATGTTTATGAAACAAATTCACCTTATTATGAAATAATAATTTATATTGATGGATGTCCTGAAGCAGCATTTAAAAACTTTGTTAAAGATTCATCATGTTGGTCTTCAGTATATTTAAATAACTCAAATTTTTCATTGAACTTTTTTGAGTTAGCATATTTTCAACATAATAAAAATAGTTTAAAAAGATTTGACAAAAATGAAACATCAGGAACAGTTACACAAAATAAAGTAACATATCTTGATGATATAGCAATATCTGAATATTATTATAAGTATATAAGTACACATAAATCTTTAGGTAATATTATTTCATTACTTGCTAATCTTCGTAATTTCAAAGAAACAGATTATGGAATGATAGAAGTTGCTTCAAGAAATGATATTGATTCAATTGCAAATGGTATTGATATTCCAGTTTTACTTTTAGAATATACAGATCAATCTGATAATGAATTTGTTAATTGGTTTACTAAATCATATAAAGAAACCGAATTAACAAAAGATAAAAAGAAATTAGATTACATATATTATTCAAGTGGTTTAAATAAACTTTCACAAATTGATTTACCCGATGAATTAGCTGGTTCATATTGGTATGCTGCATTGCAAGGTTCTTCTACAGGTGAATTATTTGATAAAAACTTAACATTAGGTATTAATAACCAAACACCTGGTCGTATGGGTATATTTACACCTAATTTCTATGACGTTAATGAAACTTTATTTAACAGTAATAATTTAACAGAAGAAGAACAAACAATTGTATCAAAGGCAAAAAATTCATTCTTACCAGAAACTGCATATACATTAAAGGCAGACGTTGTTGACTCTTCACATAGTAACAATACTGCTGTTGGTGCATTCGTTAATGCAAATACAACACAATTTAATATATTATTTGATGGTGGTAATACAAATAAAGGTAATAATAAATATGTTAATTATATTAAAAACTGTTTGTTAGGTTTCCCTGTATTAGTATTTGCTAATGTTAACAGAAATGGTAAATCAACATATTATTTTCTTGGTATATACAATTTCAACTTAGGTCGTGATTCATATTTTAATATGGGTTATTATAGTCCACGTATTTTACAAGAACAGAATCAAATTTCATCTGCATTAAATAATGCATCAGGTAAAGATTTCATTGTAACATATGTAGAATTTACTAACTTAGATATGAAAACATTACCTGTTGATGATGGTGTTATTGTTGCAGAAATTCAAGGTGGTAAAGAATATTTCGATTTTTCACAATATCATTCAACAATGTTATTACCACAGGATGTACAACAAGGCACCGATAATGGATGTATGTTTGGTGATTTTGTTCCAAAATATGATCCATCTAAACAATCAAATGCAGATTTACGTATAAGATATCATATACCTAGATTAGTTGAAGCAATTTCTAAAGCAGGTGGTTATTTATTTGATAATGTATTACATAAACATTTAGGTGAATACAAATATGGATATAATAAGTATATTGATAGAGGATATGGTTCATCTATATTTGATTCAGCAAACCAAGTTCCAAATTATAAATTACAATATGTAAGAGCACCTCAAGAAAGTGATACTGATTTACAATATTTAATTCATAATTTCCAAAAAGATGAACGTGGTCAAATTATTTTAAATTCAAATGGACAACCATCAATTGACCCATCATATTATGCTGATGATTATGCAGTTGGACGTTTATTAGATACACATATTGATGAAGGTTTTGATCCTTATCAACGTGGTAATGATCCTATATTAGATTATACAAGTGCAACTGAATATTATACTGCATGTATGGGATTTGGTCTTGTTGACTCAGTAATGAAAAACCTTAATGTTAAATCATGGAATGCAACGTATGTTGAAGGTGCGGATAATTATAAAAATGGTAAATGGTATGTAGCATTTTATGATATGGATACATCATTTGGTAGAGATAATGGTGGTGCAAAAACTTCTTATTTTGCATTCTCAGATTATTGGAAAACAGGAAAAACTACTGAATTAGAAGAACCAACAATATATAGAGATTTCTATCCAATGTCAGATCCAGAAAATCCTAATGTCGTTGGACAATCAATGGCAGAATCTGGATTTGATATACCTTCATCATATTTATTTGCTGTTGCTAAATATGCCCATTTATTAAATGATGAAAAATCTGATTCATTATTAGTACCAAAAGGTTCAATACCTCACAATATATGGGCTAGATGGAGATGTATCTCAAACAATATAGGAGATATATCAGGTCCTGGAACAGGTGAATTAAGATCTGCAGATTATTTCATACAAAAATATTTCATTAGAAATTTAGATAATATCCCTGAACAAATTTGGGCATTAAACTATAGACTTAAATATTTAAAACGTATTTCACCAGATTCAACAAATAAATATAACTATACATATAATACTGATGAAAATGGCTCATTTGAAAACCTTAATTACATTCCATTCCATGGAAAAGGCATTAATGAGTTACATGAATGGTTAGGTGGTCGTTTACATATATTAGATTCATATTTTAATTTAGAAGGTAATGATAAATTAAATATTAAGTATCTTGAATATACTGAAAATGAATCTAATGAAAATAATCCTAAATTTACACCTATAATAAGATTAGATAGTGTACAAGGTTATAAATATAATGATATTGATACTCCTAATGCAGATAGTAATGGTAATTATAAATGGTTATCATCATCTTATAATGATAAAATTCCAGATATAACTCCTGATGTATTAGGTTCAAATAAAGATATTGAAATATTAAAGGATATATTTTCAATAAATGGAAATGGTGCACGTTATTCGCAACCTATTGATATTTATATAAAATCACAAGAATTTTCACCATTTAACATTACAACAGCTATGGGTGAAAAATATAAATATTTATTGGAAGATCCTGACACCGAATATCACATATCATATAAACCTAGAGGATTAGTTATCACAAAATTTGGTGGTTCGACTCTTTGGACATATATTAGAAATCTTAATACAGTAATTAATGAAAATACATTAACATTAAATACTGAAAACTTAGATCAAATTGTATTAACAAAAGGTAAATGTAGTACTTATAATATATCAGCGATGAAATCATTAAAAATTGTAAGTATTATTAAGGATTTATATGATAATGATTCACAGTTTACTGGAACTTTAACATTTGCATTAGATGCGAATAATACTGACCCATATCCTGATTTAACAATAATTGAATTAATAAGAACAGAAATAACATTAACATGTAATGGTGTTGGTGTATCAGTAATTAATTTATCTAATACACAATCAACCGACACAAAAATTATAAACTGTAAAAACTTAGAATCAGTTAACTTATCAGGATTTACTGCTCCTTCTTTGGATATTATGCCAGGATGGTCAAATGATATGGAAATTAATTTATCAAAAGTTAATAAGATAAAAATTAGTCCTAAAGATAAAACAGCTAACGAACGTAAAATTTCTATTAAAAATGACTTAAAATTAACAACAGTCATATTGGAAGATTTTACTCATATTTCTTTAGCATATTGTCCTAACTTATATAATATTTGCATATTAAATCCTGAACATGTAGAATCTTTAGAGATAATAAAATGTAATACTGATTCAAAAGCTAATCATAATTTACATATTTATTTTAATGAATTAGATGAATCATCAGAAAATGATTCAACAACAATTGACTTAAAACAATTAACAAATATTCGTTCATTTAAATTTAATGGTACAGGTGGATTCAATACATTAGATGCATCAGAATCAGATGGTGAACAAATTACTATTAATGGAAATACATATAACTGTTTAAAATTATATGGAGATGCCTTCTCAGGAACATCTTTAGAAAGAATAATAACTAAACCTAATGTATATTTATATATTAATAGTGATAATATCAATGGAACTACTGGAACATTTAATGATTCAAATTATGGATCATATCCTAATAAAATGATTATTGGTAAAAATGTTAAAAAATTAGATTCATTATTTAAACATGATTTGGGTGGTACTTTAACTTCATCACCTCATATAGATAGTGGTTTTGTTGCTGATTTTATTAATTGTAATGAAGATTTGGTAATATTTGAAAATATTGATAATATTGTTTCATTAAATGGATTATTCTATGGACAAACACGTGTCGCTAATAGTAAAACTAATCATCCATTTACATTAAATAAATTTAAGAATGTAAATGATATTAGCTATTTATTCTTCGGTACAAGTATATTTACATATAATAAAGATATATTTGGTACTGATGATAACTATTGTGGTATGAATGTTATACAGAACAATGGAGAATTTAAGTTAGATAACTTTATACCTTCTGGTTCAAATATTGACGTAAATTTATTTGATTATTACATCAATAATATTAAATGTTTAATTTCTGATAATGATTATATCCAAGTTAGATTAAATATTTATAATGATGGTGATGTTGTACAAATTAAAAATTTATTTAGTAATTTAAATTATGATACAAATATTTTAGAATCATTTGAAGGATTTGTTATTAATGATATGGATGGTGTTGATTATGCCGACTTGTTATATGACCATACAACTAATAAATTTAAATTCCCTAAGTTAAAATCAATTAAAAACTCATTTAATAACTTAAATAAGTATAGTATTAATTTTAATAGAATTGGATTGTATGAATATGATATGTCAAAATTAACATTATATAATTCATTTAATTTCTCTAACGAAAATATCGAAAAAATGAACATTACGCAAATAATTAATTTTGATACATTTGCAAATAATTCACTATTACCTTGGCATGATAGTATTTATTCATTAAATGGTGCAAAGGAAATATATGAATCTGATTTATTAATATTATTAAAGAAGTTAAACACTAAAAAATGCATTACATTAAATAACTTATTTAAAAATACAAATATTATTATTGATGATGATAAAGTAAATAAAAATGAATTAATATTACATTCATCAGATATAGTTGAACCTTATATATTTAGAGCATGTAACGGATTATTTAAAAATGCAAAATTAGTAGATAGAAATAATGTAGAATATGGCATAGAAATTACATCTAATACTTTAAGTAAGTTTACTAATGTTGAAACATGGACAGAAGCATTTATGGGATGTACATTACATAAGAATTTGCCATTAAATATGTTTAATTTAAAAACGGGATTAGGTGATTATAAAATTGACTATTATACAGAAAAACATAAAAACTTATCATTAATGTTTGCTGATGTCAAATTAGATTCAAATGAATCTTGGTTTAATTATAATTGGACTCCTGAAGATTATACAAAATATAATAATGGCATAGAATTAAATGGATCATATAGAAAAAATATTACTACATTAGAAGGTACAGTAATTTCAAATTATGAATGTAAAGATAATTATGTACAAAATGGCATTACTGTTTATGGAGAACATATTGTTAAAAACTTAATATTACCTTGGGATATATTTTATGGTTGTACATCAAATTGTAATATTGATGGCTTCATTGCAAATTCTGAATTTGAAGGAATATTACCTACAAATCTATTCCCTAAAAATACTAAGTTATATAATTTAAGTTTTTCAAATACATTTAAAGATGTATTAGTAATTCCTAATTTTGTAAATGATATAATTATTGAATATGTAAATAAATCACTTGCAAATACTGTATGTTATGTTAAGTGTCCAGGATATGTATTTATACCTGAATATTTCACAAATTCTACTGATTTAACATGTTCATTTAACTTTAAAATGTTATTACCTAACAGTGAATCTTTAGATAGAGTTAATTCTGATAAAATACATAATATTCCTAATAATGGTATTAATAAGACAATAGATAACGTTGATTCAATTGAATTGTATTTTGTATTACAAGATAATTCAGTTAGCTTTGGTAATTTAACATCTATTAAAGACTTTTTACCTTATGATAATGTTATTACATTATATGATGAACTTAATCAAACAACAATTGAAAAATCATTGCATACTTTAGATACTAGTATTAGAGCAAATCAAGATAATATATTTAATGCAAGAACTGATTATGGAATTCATTATTATATGTATTTAAATAAAGAATTATTATCAACATCAGATTCTTCATATCCTTGGGTTGAAGTAATTATTAAAGATTCTACTGATAATGATGTTACAATATATGAAGCATTTAATAAAGATGAAACTGATACAGGATTACCAATTGTTAATAATACAAAATTATTATATGATTCAATATTTAATGATGATATAATATCATTTACTTATGGAAATATCATTACACGTGGTTTTAATCTATATAATGTTCAACCAATTAGTGGATCTAGTCCATTTATTAATATAAGTGCTATATGGTCTGATTTTGGAAAGAATATTATATTACCTTTAAATGAAAGAGGTGCAGGAGTATATTATGATAATGTATTTAATTTAGGTAGCAATTTAGTTAAGCATATTAGCATAGATAATATCGACCGTAAACAACAAACATCATTAGATAACTATGCTGAACATAGATTAATTGATATTGATTATTAATTATTATAAAGTATAAAATGGTATTTCTTATGCCATTTTATACTTTTTATTATATAAATTTTTATTTTTATTTAAATATGTTAACATAATAACAGTAAGTTATTTATTTTTATTTGATATTTATTTATAACAAAAATATTGGAATACAATAATATGACAAATAAACGTTGCTTGATCTATGAAACATTGGGTGAAGTTAAACAATTACAAGTTTCTGAAGCAGCAGCGCCTAAAGGTATGATGAGACTTGAAGGTGTATTTGGCGTATGTGGTATTAAGAATCAAAATAATCGTGTTTATGATAAAGAAAACTACCGTCAAATGGTAGAATCTTTACAAGCAGTTATTAAAGAATCTGGTTGTCCTGGTGAATTGGAACATCCAAATTCAATGAATATCAATCTTGAAAATGTTTCACACAAGATTGAAGATATTCAAATGAATGAAGATGGAACTATCACAGGTACAATTCTTTTATTAAATACCCCTAAAGGTCAAATAGCTCAAGCCATTGTAGAAGGTGGTCTTCCACTTTATATTTCATCTCGTGGTGCTGGTACTATTACTAATGAAGGTAAAGTTACTTTATCTACAATCAAAACTTATGACTTAGTTGGTACACCTGGTTTCAGTCAAGCCAAATTAACTCTTAAGCAAAATCAAACTTTAGAATGTTTAAATGAATCTGCTGAAGAAGGTAATGTTATTTATGCTATTGTTGAAGGTGAAGAATCTAAAACAGATGATAACGAAGATCCTAAAAAAGAAGATTCTAAAAAAGAAGACGATAACAAAAATAAAGATAATGGTAAAGTAGATATGAAAGAACTTAAAGAAGCTATCGATAAGCTTACTGAGAAGGTTACTTCTCTTGAGGCTGAACTTCATGTAGCTCAAGAATCTTTAAATGAAGCAAAATCTATCAAACCAACTAATTATGATGCTATTCAACAATGGGTAACTGAAGAATTCTGGCCTGCATATAAGAATCAGATCCAAATTCCTGAAGGTGTATCTATGGAAGATATTGAAACAATGGTTGATGCTAAATTAAGTGAATCAATTAATACAATAGCTGAAGGTGTTGAAAGTTGGGTTGTTGAAGAATTTGCCCCAGAAGTACAGAACTGGGTAGTTGAAGAATTTGCTCCAGAAGTACAGAATTGGGTAGTTGAAGAATTCGCTCCAGAAGTTCAGAACTGGGTAGTTGAAGAATTTGCTCCAGAAGTTCAAAATTGGATTGTTGAAGAATATTCACCAGAAGTACAAGGTTGGATTACTGAAGAATTTGCACCAGTTGTTGAAGGTTGGATTAATGAAGAATTCGCTCCTGAACACAAACAACAAATTGAAGAAGCTGTAAATGCTAATGTATCTGCATTTATGGAATCACAAAAGGCTGGTCGTCTTGATGAAATTGATAGTTTATTAGAATCAATTGCTCAAGATGGTAATAATGATGTTAATAAGATTGTTGCTGAACAACAAAAAGAAAACAAGTACAAAGGAATTTATGTAGTAGAAAGCATGCCTGCTGAATATACTGCATCTTGGGAATTACTTGATGAAGCTCGTCAACAAGAAATTATTCGCACTTCTAAGATGTATGACTTCACAAAAGAAGGAGTACTTGAATCATTCTGGGCTAATGTAGATTTTAATAAGACTACAAAAACTGAAAGAATCAACGAAAATAATAACCCAGTTGATAACTATCAAATGAATATTGTTAACAGAATGAGATCACTTCGTGGTTTATATGCTTAAATAATATTCTATCTGAAAAGAAAATTTTTATTTTTATATAAATTTAATATATAATTCTCAAAAGAGAAATAACAAATAAATTTTGATTATAAATAATATGTATAATGAACAAAATGGCGCAGTTACATGGGAAAAAATGTTGAAAGAAAACTTCAACGTTAATGACCAGGAAAAACTTAACTGGGTTTCTCAATATGCTGCTATTCACGAAATTCATGAATCTCAATTAGGTATTAACGGTGGTAATGTAGTTCCATCTGCAGCTCATCCTGGAGTTAACCCATTATATGCTACACCAATGAATACTCTTGGTATTGGCAATCCTACAGCTCCAAGTCAATTAGATCCAATGAGCACAGCACCTTATAATGCTGCAAATCCTACAGGTTCATTCTGGGGACAAACTCCTGGTTCTGGTGATATTCCAGTATCAACACTTCCAATGGCTCTTAATATTGCTTTATTAACTATTGGTCTTGAACTTGTTCCTGTTATCCCTTCAAAGGGTCCTTGGGCTATGTTAACATATATGGACTTCCCTTACGCTGGTGGTAAACTTGGTCGTATCAATGAAACTTCATTTGATGGTAAAGGCGAAGGTAACGAAAACAAGCCTATTTATATTAAGATTAAGGGTCTTACTCTTACTCAAATCGCTGGTATCCGTGAAAAGATGGAAGACGGCACAGTTAAAGCTGATACTGCTGTTGAAGTAGGTGATTTCAAAGGTAAGTTCATTTCTCTTGGTCGTATGGATGCTTGCCCACTTGTTAAAGTTGTAGAAAGTGGTTCTAAATCAATCCGTGAAGCTTTTGCTACTGCAACTGCTGTTAAGTTAGGTACATATACAATCACATTAGCTGAAGCTGCTGAAGGTAAAGCTGCTCAAGCTGTTGAAGCTGACTTCGTACAAACTTCTGTAGATCTTGTTGATGGTTTTGCTAACTTCTTCGATGGTGGTAAGAATCCTATGACACGTGCTCAGAACGAAACTGGTACAGGTAATGTAATTGGTCTTCGTTTATTCAGCAAGTGGATCCAAATGGGTTCATACGAAGTAACTGGTACTGTTACACGTCAACAATTACAAGATCTTCCATTATATGGTGTTGATGCCGTATCTAAAGTTATGGAAGCTCTTCAAAACGAAATTACACAACACATCAACCAACGTATCCTTGAAAGAGTATTTGCTCTTGGTGTTACTAACGCTGTTCAACAAAAGGCTCGTCAAGGTGTAGACCTTAACTTATGGATGGGTGCTCATGGTGATACTGCATTCGCTACAGCTTTCGCTGGTGTACCTCACTTCACAGATATCTATGGTCATGATCATAAGGCAACTTGGGGTAATGTTAAGAATGCTGAAGTTAATACTTCTGCTGAAAATCTTGCAACACGTCAACGTCGTATCATGTCTAAGGTTCTTGCTGCTGCTAACTTGATTCAATTAGTAGGTCGTCGTGGTCGTCCAACATGGATCGTAACAAACGGTCAAGTTGCTACTGCTTTACAAGACGTATCTGGTTATGTTGTAGCTCCAATGCTTAACACAATGTCTCAAGCTAATACACAGAACTTATACCACGCAGGTACTGTTGCTGGTCTTCAAGTTTACGTAGATCCTTACATGGACTGGAATGATACTCGTATCTGTATCGGTCGTAAGGGTGATGGTAATTCACCTGGTGTAATCTTCATGCCTTATATCCTTGCTGATACAGTTTCTATTACTGCAGAAGGTACAATGGCTCCTAAGATGTTAGTTAACAGCCGTTACACTATTGCTGAAGCTGGTTTCTATCCAGAATTACAATATCTTACAATTGCTGTTGGCTCAGAATTCGGAATTATCTAAACAATATAAGAGACAATATCTCGCCTCTATATATTAATCCGATTCGTAAGAATCAAAAAATGGACAGTTCGTGAGAACTGTCCTTTTTAGTTTATTTCTTATTATCTATAATAATAAACAGGAATAAAGTTTTTTCAATTAGATCATAAAAATTTTATTTTTATTTAAATTGTATTTACTAAATAGGCTAATAAGCTTTAATAAATTACAATTAAGAATATAATAAATATAAAAAGATATACAAATATGGCAATTCCAGTACATTTGCAACAATTTAAAGCCGCAGGTATTTACCGTGTTGTTTTTGATCATTCTGCTGTTTTAAACCAAGATACTCAAATGCTTAGATTAGTTGTTGGCTATTCTGAGGTTGGTCCTTTTAATGTACCAGTTTTGGTTAAAGACTCAACAGAATTTATCGCTTTATTCGGTAATATATCTAAAAAGCTTGAAAAACGTGGTATTTATTTCCACCGTTTAGCTTTACAGATGTTACAAGTAAGTCCAATTCTTTGTCTTAATCTTAAGAAATTTGATGGTGAAACAGTTCAAGGTGCTACAATCAGCACAGACTTTAATCCAAAGTTCACACCAATTGACACTGTTACTCTCAATGTAGAAGACATTTACGATACAACTCGTTTCTGGACACTTGACGCATTAAAGCTTAATGGATTACGTTCTGTTGAAGGTGCATTAATGGATCAATACATTAATATATCTGCTACAAACGTAAAAGCAACATCTGCTACATATTTTATTCGTAAAGCTAGTGGCACAAAAGTTGCAGGCTATAACATTACAGTTAATGATTGGTATTCTGATGAAGAAATGCCTGAGTTCTTAGAAAAATATAAGAACAATTTAATTTCTGACTTCTTTGCAGAAATATATGTATTTAAAGGAAAATTTGAAGCTAAACAGGTTCTTGCATCTAATACATTAAAGAATTATTTTATTGTAACAAATGAACTTGATGAAGATGGTAATCAAATACTTAAACTTCGCGATAAAGTAATTAATGCTTTCGGTGAATCTGTTGATACACTTGATGCATTATACAAAGATGAAACATCAGGAGCTTTAGGTCACTATGTTGGTTCAATTATTCCTTACTTCAAGAATAAGCAAGGTGCATATGCATGTCTTGATGTTATTTTCAATAGCGACCAAGAAACTCACAATATGATGCTTGCTTTCAATAATGATTTACTTGAAGAAGAAAATGCTGCTAATTTAGATCTTTCAGGTCGTTTATTAATTCCTACAGCAGCTAATCCTAATAAAGCAAATACATCATTAAGTCTTAAAAAGATTTATGAAGGTAATGCTACTACAACAGTTTTAGGTAATGTTGGTGCACCAGTTATTGCTGATGTTATTACATTCCATACAAACGTATATGATCCTGAAACACAAACTGCTGTACAAGACATATTCATTGGTAAAACACGTATTGCTGGTACACTTTATGTTAAGGGTATTCTTAATGATTTAGATGTTGCTGCTGGTAAAGCTGGTCAAATCAAGCTTGCTCAAGTAGGTACAGAACAAGAAATTGTTATGACATTCTTCAATAACGTTGGAGAAGCAAACAAGACTATTGAAGCTGCTAAGAAACTTGGTGTTGAATTTGATAAAGATGGTAATCCAATAGAAGGAAAAGGTACATATTGGCCTGCTGGAGATGCATTCCTTAATGCTAATGATCCACTTGCTGGTCCTCAAAAGGTTATTACTGCTCTTTCACGTCTTGAAAATAAAGCTGAAGATGGCCAAGTTTATACTGATATTGATGAAAACATGAAACCTTCATTAAAAGCAGTTGAAGTTATGACAAATGCAAAATTTGTAAATACTAATACTGTTGGAGCTGAATCTGTTTATGGTTCATCTGTTTCATTCATCGATTACACAGATAATAACTGGACATACGTCGAAGATGCTGAAATTATTAAGGGTGTTAAACAAGCTGCACTTATAGGTACTGCTGAATATGATACATCACTTATTAATGTTCTCCAAAAGGGCGATTGTATTTTAGCTAAAGATAATACAGTTGATTATAATGATAATGGAGAAGACGACGATACTGATGGATATGAAGACAATGTATATGTTCAAGATTTTGGTACAGTATATAATGAAGATGGTTCATTCAAATTCTATTATGTACTTCTTTCTGCAGAACCATATCTTTACGAAATACGTGATGAAGAAACTGGTGCTTTACTTAACCAAAGCTTAGTTCGTGTAGATGCAGCTCTTAACCAAGAAATTGGTACAATGGTTCCTCAATATCTTGAAGGTTATACATATAAGAACGATCGTCCACTTGGAACTGGTATGTATGCTAAAGTTAAATGGCAAGAATTTATTTTCAAAGCATTAACTGATTATAAAGGTCTTCGTACAGGTCTTCTTAATAAGTCTGAAATTGATTATCGTTATGTAATTGATACATTCGAATCATTCCCTGTAACAAATCTTAAGAGTGTTCTTTCATTCTTATGTAAAGAAAAACAATCTGCATTCTGTATTGCAAACTTCCCATCAGTACAAAACTTTATCAAGTGTCCTTACACTTCATTTACTGATAGCAAGGGTGTATTCAATGTAGAATATGTTGTTAAAGGTTTCAATAAGAAGAAAGCTGCTTCAATGATGTTCAGCTTACCAAGTGAAAATGATGGTGCTAGCTTCGTAGCATTCTATTCTCCATTAAAGTTCTCTGATGGTTATCTAGATACAATAGTTCCATCTGCAGGTCTTGTATCTAACTTATTCGTTAATAAGTATATGACACGTCAACCATACTATATCGTTGCAGGTCCTAACTTCGGTAGTATTACTGCATCTGGTCTTATTGGTCCTGACTACAAGTACTCACAAGATGAATTACAAATCATTGAACCATTTGGTGTTAACGTAATGGTATACCGTCCAAACTTCGGTACATTCATTAATGCTAACCAAACAGCTAAGCAATCTCCAGTTTCAGCATTATCTAAGGTTAATGTTCGTGAACTTGTTATTTACTTACAAGATGAAATTGAAAAGGTTCTTCAACAATATCAATGGGAATTCAATAACCAACGTACACGTAATGCTATTCTTGATAGAGCTAATCAAATCTGCGCAATAATTGCAGCTAATGGTGGTATTCAAGCTTACAAGAATATCATGGATGAATCTAATAATGGTCCTGAAATCATTGATAACGAAATGGCTGTTATTACAACTCACATCGAACCAGGTATGGGTTGCGGTAAGATGGTACAAGAATTACACATCTGGAGAACTGGTCAGATGGCAGCAAATATTTCAGAATAATTTATTTTTATATAAAAGATTGGGTATTCATAGTAATATCCAATCTTTATAAAAAGTTTGAAAACGTTTTAAAAAATATATATTCATGAATATAATTTATGGCTAATAATTTAACACACTTACCTCATATATTGAATGTTGAATCAGGACGTATGAAATATGATCCAGTTCACAAGTCAATATTTGAAGTATATTTCACATTGCCAGCAGCTATCCAATCACAATTTGCAGCAGAAGAACTTATACTTACTGAACAAGTAACTACAGTATCTGGTCTTGATGTTCTTCAGAAGACAACTCCAGCATCTGCACAAAACTTCTATGGTGTAACTGTATCTTACTTAAATCCTGTATTTGATACAACAGCTGCAGATATTACTATTAACTTCAACCTTAACCTTAAGAACGTAACAGATAACTTCGTATTGAAAGTATTCCGTGCTTGGGAAAATATTTCATATAATCTTGCAGACGGTACTCGTTCAATTAAGACAGGTTATATTACAGATAACTTACGTATAGCTGAAGCTAACCGTAATGGTGATATTTGGAGAAGCTATATCTTCCACCATGTAATGCTTACTGGTGTTACAGGTCTTGAAGATTTGGACTATATGTCAAATGATGCTCGTCAACTTACTGCAACATTCCGTTGCGACTATTGGGAAGACGAATTATCTTAATCGTAAATTTATAGGCGAAATAAAAAGCTGGTACTTAAGTACCAGCTTTTATTGTTTAAATATAATATCTGAAAAATATTTACCAAGTTTATCATCATATTCAATAAATTGTTTAAACATAACAATAAATTCTTGAACAGATATTTCATATAATTCATCCCAATTTGTTAGTTCTATTTCATTTAAATGTTCTTTTAAATACATCTTTTTATTGTAATCATTATAAACAATCAATTTATAACTTCTATCAGAACTATATTTAATTGGAAATTTTTCATTAGTTATTTCATCAATCTTATAAATAAAATACTCAATATATTCATTAAACTTACGTTTCATAAATATATACTTATTTTTCATTCCTATTCCGCCATATATATTAAATTTTGGATTATTAAAAATTTTCTCCATACTTTTCTATATTAAATTTATAATTTTTTAAATCATTTATTAATTTATATTAAATAATAAAAAATGGCAAAGAAAGAAAGAAAACAAATGACAGAAGAACAGAAGCGTGAACGTAAGCTTCAAAAATTGTATATCTATTATGCCAAAGCAGATTCAGAATTAGGATTGTCCGGTAAAGACGTTAACATTCAAGTGCAAAATCTTGTAACAGCTTGTTTGGATATACAATGTGAAATATGTAAGTCTTCAGACTCTATTAAGATTGATGACTTAACAAGAATTAAAGATATTACAAATATTGATAAAAAGACATATATGGATTTTGTTAATATTTGTAGATTGAAGAATAATGATAAACTTAAGGACAAGGCGATTCAAAAGTTTGAAACTGATTTTGAAAATAGATTAGTTAATGCTAATTTACGACATGCATTCTTGGAGTCATATATGTCAGGTAATGAACTTAAAATTACTGATGGCGATAATTATGAATATAAGCCATTTAGTGATTATAGATCTGAAGAGTTTGAAAAAATTATGGAGGATTCTGCTAAGAAACGCGAGTACATTAATAAAGTTCTTTATGGACAATACAAGACATATGCAAAGGCAGCAGAATATATTACTAAGCTTGAATTAACTTATGGAAAGTTTAAGCAATTAGTAGATTGGGAATATTATAAGGATGGTGGATATCCTACACCAACAACTCCTGCTAAGCTATGGTCAATATTTAATCGTTTTAATGAATCATTACGATTAATTGATAAATATGGATTCACTCAACATGAAGCACTTAAAAAGGAATTTGGTCTTAATATTGAATTAACAAATCCTGCTCCTGTTCGTCATCCTTGGATGGTAGAAGATCCAACTATTGATAATGTAGATGAGGAAGAATAATATTGAAGTTGCATTATTTGGAGCATGTAGAAATGAAAATTTATATATTGAAGAATGGATTAACCATTATTTGAACTTAGGAGTAGATCACATATATTTAGTAGATAATAGCTCTGATAATAGTTTAGAATCAATATGTAATAATTATAAAGAAAATGTTTCAATAATTGATTTACGTCAAAAAGAAAAGATGTATAGATTTGTAGATTACCAACCTACATTATATACATCTTTATATAATATATATCAAATAAAATATGATTGGTTATGTTTTTTTGATATTGATGAATTTTTGATGTTAAATAAAGATAATAATATAAAAGATTATTTAAATAGGGATATATTTAGTAATATAGACCAAATACATGTTACTTGGTTAACATTTGGTGATAATGAAAATATTTATTACGAAAACAAACCCGTTGTTGAAAGATTTACTTCCATATCTAACAAGTATTATGATATATATAAAGAACATGCATTTGGAGTTAAAACAATATTGCATAATGGATTAGATTTACATTTTCAAACTTGTCATACTGCAGTTTCAAATACTGATATACCATTAAGAACTTCAGATGGTACTGGATATTTATATGATCAATCGTATAGCACTCATGATTATGGTGGGTATGAATTATCACAGTTAAATCATTATGAAACAAAATCAACTGAAGAATTCATTAACAAAAATGTTGTAGATAATATTGATTCATCAATACAAAAATACTTTCAAATTAATGAATATTCAGATGAAAAACAAGCAATTTTAAATAAAATGCATGAAATTTATAATAAACCTTAATAAAGACATCTAAAGCTCTAAAATTCTTTTTATAATTAATTTAATATAAATTGAATTTTAGAGCTTTAGATGTCTCTCTAGATATATCTAGAACGATATTTTATTTATTAATATATTTTAACTATTTTTTATCTTTATTTTCAGATGATTCTATTGATTTATTATGTTTCATTAGATTAATAGATATGACGTCATTTAATGTATAACCTAAATCGGTTGCAATATTAGTGATATCAAATAATATGTCACCTAATGATATTATTGTTTTAAATTTATCTTCCTGTTCAAATGATCCATGTTTATCTAGTAAAACTTTATTTAATTTCTCAGATAGTTTTCCAATATTACTTTGTAATGTCATAATTACAGTAAAAGGACCAATTTCTGTAGGATAGTCTTTATATTTTAAAATTTGATTTTGATAATCATTAACCTCCATATTTGTTACCAAAATATTTTTCAATATTATTTCCTAATTCATCAAACTGTTCATCTGACATATTAGGAAATGAATTTTTATCAATTGTTATCGTTATTTGTTTTAGTGGTTTATTAAATATAACTGTTGAATTGATAATTAATTCATTTTTATTAATTTTATATTCTATTTTATTATCTATTGAGTGTATGTTTCCTTCTTTACTTATTTTTTCTTGTAAGAATTTTGCAACAGCATCTTTCCAAATTTCACTATTATTGAATTTATCTTGTATCTTTTGTTCAAATGAAATATTATTTAATGCTTCATTTATTTTTGATTCAATATAACCTTCAATATTATTAACTAATCTAGTTTCCATGATTTATTCACATATAATTGGTATTAATTCTGCTCGTCTTTCTAGAAGTAAATCCCCATTAATTTCACACATATAATATGGTAATCCAGATACATTGTCATGTATATTTTCAATTAATTCTTTTGTTTTTGATTCATCATTTAATTTGATTAAAAGTCCGCCGTCTAGTCTACCTAATCCCATAAATTTACCGTCATATTCAAATTGTTCATTATGATCTTTTAATATAATATGAACATCTTTCTTATGAGAATATAATAATTTATAACTTATTTTCTTTAATGAATCAAAATCTCCTAATAATTTAATAATTGAACGTGGTGTTTTAGATTCTATGTAATTATTTGAATATTCTGGAAAATCAGCATCATATCCTTCTGAAAGTATATCTTCATGATTATTGAAATCTATAGGTCTACTTTCTTCTCTATTATCTCCAGTGCCATGTACAGTATTTGTTTCTTGACGTTCTTTAACTTTTTTCATACCGATATGCATTACATCTTCTAATGTATGATTCATATCATCAGCAGTCGCCCATATATACCAAAGAACATCAGCTAATTCTTTCAATAAATCTTGTTTAATGTGTTCATCAAATTCTCCATTATTATCACGTAAACATTTCTTTACCTTTTCAGCTGCTTCACCAGCTTCACCATTCATACCCAATATAGGATAAATAATTGGTAATTTACTATATACTTTTGAAGTAGACATAAAGTCTCCATATTCTTTAACTTCCATATGTCTTTATATGTTTTTATTTATAACTTTATAAGGATAACTTTCTGCATCATAAATTTTTGTTTTAGCTAATCCTTGCAGATATATTTTGTTTGATATGATTTTTCTATCAAAACAGTCAATTATATCATATAATATGAATTCATCCTTTAAATCTGAAAGACCTAATCCACGACCAATTGATTGCATATTAATTACTTCAGACTTAAATGATTCAAATAATATGCCATAGCATAAATTAGCTAATGTAATACCAGTTGATAATGTTCCATAAGATGCAATCAAAATACAATCATTATTATCTTTAAGCATTTGTTTTATTTCATCACGTTTCTTCGGTGACACTGCTCCAGTAATTGTATCTATATGACGGTTAGGATAATATTTCTTAATAATATCTGTTATATAATGTATGTACTCAGTATGATGTGCAAGTATTAATGTATTCTTATCACATGTTGGTAAAATTGTGTTACATAAATAATCAATACGTTCTGTCATAAAATGAGTCATCATACGTTCAATTACTAACAAGTTAGTTGATTCTGACATTTTAACATATGTCTTTAATGAATTACACCATGTTTCATATGTTGAAGGATCATTAGGATTAAAGAACTGTAATCGTAGTTCATTAATACCCATAGGTAATTGCTTCTTATATTGTAATTGAAATTCAGGATTATCTAATTTTATTTTTTCTTGAACTTTTCTACCATTACGATTAATACGATCTGTAGTTACAAATTCAGATAAACCATATTCCGCACATTTAATGAATATCTTCTTTTGTTTTTCAATATCATGATAATGTAATCTAACTTGCGTTATATTAACTTTTGATATGTATCCTTCATCCATTAAGTACTTTGGTTTAATTTGCTGAATAGTTGCACCTAATAATGATTTAAGACAATAATAGTCAATTGTATGTTTTGGTGGAATTGTTCCAGTCATACCGAAAGCGATTTTCGTATCTTTCATAAATGGCTGACTAATAATTGTTTTTGTTTGAGATGCAGTTGCTCTATGAGTTTCATCAACAAAAACAATATCATATCCATCAAAGAAATGTGGATTATATTTTGGGTTAGGCAATCCTTTTGGTGTCTTTCGTTCCAAAAATTTAATTAATGATTGGAATGTACCTATAGTTAGATTAGCTGATTCTACTAATTTACCACCACCCCATACACATTCAGTCTTGAAAAATTCTGCATATTCATTAAAATCATTAAAACCTTGTGTAACTAACTGAATAGAAGGCACAATCATTAATATTCTTTTTGCTCCTAAATATTCAGAACAATATCTAAATATCATATAAGCTATTAATGTTTTGCCTGCACGTGTAGCTAATTCTGATACAGATTGTCTCCATTGTAATATTTGGTATGCTGCTTCATATTGATAAGGACGTGGTTTAAACGCTAATCCCCAACTATCAACAATAACTTTAAATTCTTCAAATGTATGTTTCATTTCACGTTTGAACATATGTTGGTTTTCCATAAGTCCATCAAATGGAACATTATTATCTTTGAAGAATTTATATATCTCTTGCCATAATCCTATAGCACAATAATATATTGTTTGTCCAGATGGTTGATTATACTTAAATAAAAAATCTTGCGTAAATGGGGGCCCTTTATACTGAGGTCTATAACATAAAGGATCAACCAAATTTAAATGATCTGTTAGGTTAGGGTGTTTCTTATTAGATGCTAACCAAAGTTCATCATATTCTGAATCATATTTTATAAATAAATATCGTCTATCTTGTTCTGAAAAAATAAAATGTATCATATTTAAATAATAGGTTCTTCTAATTTATAAGCCAAATCAAATCTATATCTAAATAATGAATGGGGCCAATTTTTTAAATATTTGGTACATTTATCATTATAGTTTTTATATGTATTTTCCCAAGGACACCATCCATTATTTTTTCTTTGATAAAAACAACAATTATAACAAATTTTTAGTTTATCATTATATCCTAATTTAGATTTTGGTTCTAATTGATATTTCTTTTTGCTCAATTATATTACTTCATTATTTTTCTTTGATTGTTTTAATGATACATCATATTTTTGATTCATAAAGATTGTATCATCATATTCTGGAAAATTGTTTGTATGAATATCTCCATTATCTCTTTCAGGAAAATCTCCATAGATATAAGGATTAATTGTTACATATTTTTCCAATAAAATATTATCATTATTATTCAATATATTTTCTTCAATATATAATTTATTCATATATGCTTCATCAGGAAAACGAGGAATCCATCTAAGATTATCCATGTCTCTACCAAGCATATAATAAATTTTATCATCAAAATATTTTATTATGTCATATTTACCAGCAAAGAAGCTAGTCATAATATAAGAACGATGTACATTAATATAATTTGCATCAATATATCCTATGCTTTGTTGATTTGAAACTATAAATGGTTCAAAAAAATCTCTATCTGGTGTATATAGATAATGTGGATGTAACGTCATTAACAATTTGCCAGTATCCATTTTTGATTTTAATGATTCCCAAAATTCATTAGTTTTTTCTAAGAATATTGTGTCTGAATCAAAATTCATTATATAATCAAAATTGAATTCTTTTGCATATCTTGTTACAAATCTAAACTTACAGCATGGTAAAAATGGATAAGGAAGATCTACCACATCTTTAACATATATTTTTGTATCATTAATTGTTTGTTCATTATATTCTTGTAACCCATCACTAATAACAATTAATGTCTTATTATCATTTGGAAATAAAAATTTAAGTGAGTCTAAAAAATTAGGAAAATAATTTTTATAGACTGATGTTGCCATATATACTAATCCAATATTCTTCATATTAAACAATAATGGACTATCTAACAATCAATTATATTAGATAGTCCATATAATTTTTATTTATTTTCTTCTGACTTAGGATTTTTAATATTATCCATTGCTTGCATAACAGCCTGATGTTGAGAAGCAATAAAATAAGTCTTATCAGTTGCACCTACATAATCATTATGAAGTGGTTCAAAATACTTATTGATTGCTACAACAGCAGCCCACTCATCATAACCAGTAAATTGCATTTGACCTAATGTACGAAGTATTGCATCTAATTGTGCAAATGGGATCTTCTTTACTTTCTTTTCAGGATTCCAAAAATCATAAAGACCAACAAGACCTAATGTATATTGCCATTGAACTGTTTGCTTATTCAATAACATTCGAATACCTTCAGCTACTGTCTTGTAATTATCTTTAGGTAAATCAAATTCAAGTTTAGATACTTTTTGATCATTTTCATCTGCTTGTGCAATTAATTCTGATTCAATCTTTTCTAATTCTTCAAGTGTTTTTCCTTTAAGAGATTCAGTGTATTCAGCTAATTGCTTTTGTCTTTCCTCTATATTAACCATTAATCTTATAAGATATATTTATATAAAAAGTAATATTACTATTGCTATAATTGCATATATTAATCCATGCAATAGCATTTTCTTTAATTCTTTAGTAAATTCTTTACGTGATACAATATCAAATATTAATAAATAATTATCTGCATTTTTTGGACCAACATGTTTAAATTGCAAATCTATAAAATGATAAAGGTTTTCAATTTTAAATACTTCACCAATTATAGTTAATTGCTTATAAGTCCAATGCTTAACATATTCATTATTATTTGTATTTTCATCATCAAATTCTATTATGGTTTTAGTGATATCAAATCTTCCTTCTTCATTAATATTTGGATTGATAACACCATATAAACGTCCTATCCAGTCTTTACGGATGTCAACATTAAGATATTCTTTTAAAACTAACTTAAATGCATCACTATATAAAGTATCAGAAATATATTCATAATCCTTTAGATAGTTATATCCATATTTAATTGTATTATAAACTTTACCTATAAAAGTTTTGAAAAATAAGTTTCTTAAGAATTTCAAAATTCATTTATAATATATTTGATTTAAAAATAGTAAAAGAAAGTTAATAAGTTCAATATAATTAATATAAAATTTGAAATATTTATATTTATTTCTATATTATATTTGTATTAATCAAACAGGAATAAATATGTATGTTACTTAAAGTTCATTAATGTAAATAATCACTGATATTATTATTTATTTTTAATAAATCTATTTAGGATAATTGAGACATTAACATTATTTAACGGAAATAATTTTTATATATAAAATATTTTGGTTAATTTTGTACTGTCAAAGTTAATAAAAAATTAATTAAATAAATTATGAAAAAAATTACAGAAGGAGCAAGTAAAGTAAATTTTGAAGTACAAAAAAATACAATTAACTACATCAGTGAAGCAGATCTTAAAAAGTATTTGGACGTAGCTGGTAATTTCTTGTCTGAAGAAACAAAGGAATTAGTTCAATGGCTTATTGTGAATAATAAGACATACATTTCTGATTTGTCAACTGATGATGATGAAAATGCTCTTGCAGGATTTTATAAAGCAGGAGTTCCTAAGAAGGAAAACCTTAAAGAGCTTTATAAGTTAATGGGTGTAATCATTAAGAGTGGTCGTACTCTTGAAATTCCTGTTTTCCAAACAAAGGATCAATTTGAAAAAATTATTAATAAACAAATTGCTCCAGATAAAATATTTTTAGATTTGGATTCTAAAAAAGGTCGTGAAGCTGTAACTAAAAAATATGAACCACTTGCACATCGTGTTGCTAGACAATGGCTAGGTAAGATTAATCTTCCTTATGACGATATTTTAAGTTGTTGTTATGAAGGTCTTACTTATGCAATGAATACTTATGGTAAAAAGAATAAGAAATCTAAGGCAGATGATGAAGCAGTAAAAAGTTATACATTCGGCCAATATGCTGCATATTGTATGCTTAACCACATTAGAGGTTATGGTGTTTATTATTCTCATATCGTAAAAATTCCTAATGCTGAACAAAAGAAAGAACGTGAGGAAAAAGGTCATAATACAAAAACACTTTCAGTATCTGGTGATAAAGTAGTAGGTCACAATGATGAAGGCAATAAAACAATATTTGATTTTATTAGTTCATCAAATGATGCTGAATCTGGTGTTAATGCTGAAGATCGTAAAAAATTGTATGATGATATTTTGAAGATTCTTTTGGGAGAATTTGATAAAAAAATTATTGATATCTGGTGTAGTTATTGGGGTGTATATGATCATAAGAAATTAATGAATAAAGATATTGCTAAAAAATATAATGTAGCAAATTCTAACATTACATATTATTGTCAAAAGGTAAATAATTTTATTCGTAAAAATAAAAAGATTCTTGGATTATTTAATGAACTTTATGAACTACTTAAAGAATCAATTAATGAAAAGGATCGTGAAGATGAAATGACAGGTAGAATAGTTAAACACCAAGAATCTGGTATGTTTGATGAATAAACATTTAAATTTAAATTTAACTAAGGAGATTGTAACTATCAATCTCCTTTTTCTATATATTGATATATAATTAGATTTATTTTTAATAAACATATTTCATAAACATAATGAAAGACATTAAAACAAAAATTAATGAAGGATGGGAATTTACATCTCATTTAAGCGATACAATGGGAGAAGAATTAAATATACCAAAGAGTGCTAAATGGTTATTAATTAACACCGAAGGCGAAATGATATCTGCTGTAACTGCAAAAGATTTAAATTCATTTATTGATGATTTTGATGCTGACCCAGAAGATATAGCAAAAATAAAGAAACTTAAAATTGGCGAATCTTATGATGCTGATGGCGGTATAAATATATATATTAGAATTAAAAAGTAATAAAGATTAACTAAAAATACATAAGATATGCTAGATAATATTAATAGATCAAATTTAGAAAAATGCCACGTTGTTTGTGTTAACGAATTAAAAACAAATCATCTTACGTTTAATAAAGGGGAAGAATGGTATGCTACAAAAGTTAATGATAATTGGTGGATTATAGATGCTATTGGTATTGCAGAAAAAACATTTAAACATTGTTTTAAAAAGAATCCTAGAAATTATGAAAAAAATTAATGATAAAATAAATGAAGAATTAATAATATCTAAATCTTTTATATTAAATATGCAAGAAATAGATTATGATAAATTAATTAAATTCTTGTAAGATATGAAAGAAAAAGATGAAAAGTTTATTCAAATAGATGTTAAATCATCTCCTCGCGAATGGTGTGGTTATTCGAAGAATGGAGAATCTAATGCTAAGAAATATAATAAAACAATTTTAAGTAAATGAAACATATAAAAGAATATATAATAGAATCAAACAATAAGTGGTCTGGTGAAAAATATATTAAGAAAGATGAACTTATTAAGTTTTGTTTACAAGCATTAAAAAATTCAAAAACTTTCCCATCAGATATACAGGATGAAATTGGTCAATATAAAGACCCTGATGATTTAAATCGTGCTCGAGATAATGATGAATTAACAAATTATAGTAAATTTGAAAATGAATTAGCTAATTTACTTGCTGATGATACTAAATATTCAGGATTTGAAGGCGATATATGCGATAACGTATTTGATTCTGCATATGACTTAATGGAAGAATTATATAAAATTGCATCAAAAAAAAATCATTATAATTAATATGAAATCTATTACAGAATATATAACAGAAGGAAGTCAAGATCAAGCTTTATTTAATGCTTGTATGGAAATGAATAATAATCAATCCATTTATAAACAACACTATTGGCCTTTAGCACAAAGAATTGTAAAAGTACATAAAAAAGGAGAATTCGATATACAAACATTAGAAAACTCTTCATCAGTTGATAAAATTTGTGCTGCATGCATTAAGTCTGCCAAAGTTACAGTTAGTTCTGATAATCGTAAAAAACTTCGCAAATTAGTTACTGCATCTCTTATTCAAACAATGAGTAATGAAGGTGAAGAATTAACTAAAGAGGAAGAAGATTATATGATTGAATGGGACTATAATGATACAAAAGTATTGAATTGGTAATATGAAATCAATTACAAGATATATAATTGAAGCTGTTGAAGCATATAGATTAAATAGTGTTGAAGCAACTTTTAATGTACAACCGGAAGAAATAATTTTACAGGCACCAGAAACTTTCCAAGAAACAGATATTCAACAATATATGGATGATATGTGGTTGAATCAACTTCCATCGGGCCAAGATTATTCAGAAAAATTCTTTGGTAAGAATAATGACAATATTATAGATGCTCATTTTGAATATGATACATTTGAACATATTGATGTTGAACCAAAAGAATTTATTGAATGGGATGCTAAATTTGATGTTAAGAAAACAAAAGATGATGTCAAACTTGATTATTTTAAGATTAAAAACTTAAAGTACATAATTGAGTTTGACCGTTTTGATATGGTAGGAGTTAATGACGATACTGTAGAAGAAAAATTAATTGATGTTTTCAAAGCAGCAGATTCATCAAAAGAAAACGAATATCCTATTGAAATAGTATTTGATGAAGATTCATTAGAATTTAGAAAATAATAAAAATACAAATATAAACTTAAAATTGGTGAATCTTATGATGCTGATGACAGTATAAATATATATTAGAATTAAAAAATAATATTCATAGATATGAAAGACATTGTAAAATTCATAAACGAATCAGCTGGGGTAAAATAGTAATGGATCTATGGAATTATGCTATAATTCTTCAATCATTAGAAGCATATACAAAAAATAATGAGGCACAAAAAGAGCAAGTTAATTCAACTATTGAATATCTAGGGGATGTCAAAAATAAAAAATGGGTAGGTAGAAGAAAAATTGATCAAGAATTTAGACTATCATCAGATCAATTATCTATAATTTCTCAGGCGTTAGAAGCTTATGTTGATAATGATGATCGTAAAAACAACTAAAGAAATGGTAAACCAACTGATGATGGATTAAATCAAGTCATAAAGTGGTTTAATGGTTTTGTCAAATAAACAAGTTTAAAAATATTCTATTAAATATAAAATCAATAATAAAATGAAAAATATAATAAATAAAATTAATGAAGGTAAATATTGCCGTCTTTTTTCTGAAGTTCAAAATGATCAAACAAAAGTTGGCGAATATCATACATACAGTTATATTGATGGTGAAAAGAAATATAAGAAAGGTTTTTTATATTTTAATCAAGATCAAGAATTTTTTGGAATTGAATCATTCAATAATGCAGACGAATTTGCAGATATGCTTGGCGTAGAAGTTAAAGAATATAAACAATTAGATTCAATTAAAATTGGTGAAACTGTTGAAATTGAACAATCAAAAATAATGCGTATATGGTAATATGAAAGCCATTATTCAATATATTAATGAATCAAAATACTTTAAATTAGAAGATGATGAACGTAGAGCGTTATCTGATTTTATTGGTGTTGTTTGTGGTAATTTAGGAGAACAAGAAGATCAAGAAGAATTAAAAGCAGTCATTGATCCATTAGAAGATAAAGAAATATTACAATTAAGAGAACTTCATGATGTTCTTGATGATGATCAAACATATAAATCAATTAATCGTAATAATATCATTGATGATATTCCATTAATTAAAAAAATATACAAGTTATTAATAGATAACGATTTATTAGATGAACAATGGGATCTTATGGATGCATTAGAAAAAATATGTTTATAAATAATGAAAGACATAATAACTAAAATTAATGAAGGTATAAATACATCATTTATTATTAAAAAAATTGAATCTGAATTTGAAAATGAATTTGGAAATGATGTTACATTAGGTAAAGGACGTGTAAATAATCAAATGATGTATGATGTTTATGTATATACTACTTCAATAGATATATTAAAGAAGGTTAATGAAATTCTTAAGAAATATCTTGCACCAAAATTTGAAGGATTTACCGATGATGAATTAAACAAGAAGATCAATGATAAAGAAGAATTCTTAAAAGAACATAATAAAACAATAAAAGATTTTCCAATTGAATTTGGAAGATTTGATTCAAAAGGACTTAAGAACTTAAATAATAAAAATTATAAATATAAAATAGTTTATTAATGAAACATATTAATGACTACATATTTGAATCAAGAGAAGTTGAAACATTATCCAATAAAGAACGTAAAAAGGAATTAGAAAAATGGCTCAAGCATAAAAAATATGATGATTATGTTGAGACATTAAATAAAATGCTTGAAGATCCTAAAGCAAAAACTTTATTAGAAGATGGATTTGGTGGAGAACTTGGAGATACAAAATTAACATTTTCTGTTAAAAAAATACCAGTATCTCAATTAATGCCAACACAAAAAGAAATTGATTTAGATAAGTCATTAAAACATGCATTAACAAATAGAAAATCATTTGGCTTAACATTTTTAGATCCAATTGAAATCAATAAGCCAATAGTTACATTTAGACAAAATTATGTTATAGATGGTCATCATACATGGTTACAAGCAATTACATTAAATCCTAATGGTAAAATATTGGCATTTAATTATGATGGTGATATAAGTCCAATTCAAATGCTTAAAGCAGTTCAGGGAACTATTGCAGCAGTTAAAGCAGAAGATAATAACAATAATGGTAAATTACCTTCAAATAAAGTTAATGGGCCAAATTTCTTTGGTGATTCATTTGGTAGAAAAGAGATTCGTAAATATTTAGAAGATACATTTGATAATTCATTAATAGATATTTATTGTGAATATATAAATGAATGTAGAGATAGAAAAGATATTATGAAATATCTTGAAGAACGTCTTTTAGATATTAAAGCAAATAACTATCCTCTTGAATCTGCCCCATCTCGAGATGATATGCCGCAAGTATTTAAGGGAGGTACAGATAAAAACGATAAAAAATCTGCATATCCTGACAAAGAAGGTTCAGCAATGAATAAACTTAAAGATAATAAATTTATTAAATCTGTTACAAAATAGTATGAAAGACATAACGTTATTTATAAATGAAGCAAAACAAGCTACACCATCTATAAATTTCGATGAATTTAAAGATGAAATTGAAAATCTAAATGAAAAATTCAAAGATTACAATTTTGGTGTATTTGATGATGATGGTAAACATTTATATGTTCATCCAAAAAATTCAAAAAAATGGTATAGCACAGTGCCCGATAAGTTTAGATTAGATCAATGGACAATTGAAGATATAGTTAAAGTTGCACCTAAATTATGTGAAGCTCTTTATGTGGCAGTTAAAACTTTTGAACTCCCAAATCATCAATCAAGAATTAATGGCATAATTAAACATTATGCTCGTCCTGTTTTAACACATCAAGGTATGTTCTTCAATTCAGAAAAAGAATGTAAGCAATTTATTAAAGCTGTCAAAAATGAATTAAGACCTGATAATGGGGAAGTTAAAAAATATAAATTAACTCCTATGACAGTTAAAGCATTTGTAGATTTTCTTGATGCCGAAACTCACAAAGGTTCATACTATAGCTATGAACATCAAGATGCACAATTTGCAAAAATATGAAGGTTAATGAGTATGAAAGATATTAAAACATATATTTATGAAACAAAGAAACCAGCACCTAAAAAAGAATACCCTATGAAAAAGAAAGAAACTTATGGAGAGTTAGGTGAAAAATGGTTTGATAAATGTAGAAATTTTGCTACAGCAGGAAGCACACAATGGACTAAATATGGAATTAACGATTTTAAAGGATTCTTAGAAGATATGGAAAAGGAATTTGATCCACCTAAAGATAGTACAATTGCCACAAATCGTTGGGAAATGTGTAAAGCACTTAAGGATGGAAATTTGAAAGAATTTGTCAAAATCGCTGAAGATAAACATATTGATAAGTTTACTTATGGTGCATTTATGTCTGAACGTGTGTATGGTTCATATTTCTTAGATACATATATGCTTCTTAGAACTTATGAATATGTTCTTGATGGCAATTTAATTATTCGTAATGGTATATTAAATGCAATTTGGAGAATTGATGATACTGATAATTGGTATGATAAATTTATTCCTGAAATACATAAATTAGAAAAACAAGTTCCTGGACATAAATAATTATTAATACGAAAATTATAAATAAAATACATAGACAATACTTAGAAATTACTACTAAGTATTGTCTATTTTTTTTTATAAATTTTATAGACTTATATTATGAATAATGAAAATGGGTGGCACCAAGTCAAAGTGCCTTTCTTTTTAGAAGTAGAATTTCATGATGAATATAATTCAGAAACAGAAAGTAAAATAATGAGAAGTATTTTATTTAATGATGATATTCTTCCAGGATTACGTGTAAATAAAATGTTTGCTAATTGTGTAGATAAAGATATATTAGTTGCAGATGAAATTCAAAATGACTTAAATCATTTGAAAGAAGAATTTGAAAAAATTGTAAACAAATATCAGACATTTAGTAGAGATCGTACTATAGATAATTGTATGAATAAATTAGATATGAAACCTGAAGATTTTTCTGATTTAGAAAAAGATCATGCGACTGAAATAAAAGAATTAACGAAAGATAATAAAAAACCAATTATAGATAGTAATACTGGACGATATAAATCATATGACGACATATCAAATATGCCTACTTTATAATTATGAATAGAAATAAGTGTGTAATAGTTGTACCAATATATAAAGAAAAATTTGATTTTGATGAATATCATTCAATAAAGCAATTATTTAAAATATTGCCTACAGATAAATATGATATAATTGCATTTGGTCCAGAATCTTTAAATAGAAAATATTATTTTGAAAATTTTGATTTTAAAGATCATTATTATTTTTGGGATTCATATTTTAATGAATATCCAAAAGGTTATAATTCATTAATGTTAAAATCTGGTTTTTATAGTTGTTTTGAACAATACGAATATATGTTAATATATCAACCAGATTGCTGGGTATTTAGAGATGAACTTGAATATTGGTGTGACAAAGGATATGATTATATTGGGGCTCCATTTTTTTATAACACTCAAAATAAAAATTATTTATCTCATCCAGAAAATGAAATTGGAAATGGTGGTTTTTCATTAAGGAAAATTAATTACTGGATTAATTTTTGTAATGATTATGAAAAAGAATGTAATCATATTGCGAACTTAAGTTCTAATATGTTTGGTGAGGATCACATATTCACATATATGTTTCAATATGGAATTAAATTAAACATTAATTTACCAAATTTTATAGAAGCCAATAAATTTTCATGGGAGATTCAACCACAAATATCATATACTATCAATGGTGGTAAATTACCATTTGGTTGTCATGCATATAATAAAATAATGGATAAATCATTTTGGGATGATTTTATATGTTATCATAAAAAATCATATAGTGTAGTTACATATTTATTTGGTGATTATGATATATTAAGAGATCCTGATGAAATTGATGAAAATGCAGAATATATATGTTTAACAGATAGAGATGACTTAGAATCTGATATTTGGGAATTTAAAAAACTTGATTTTCCAAATTTAGAAAAATATAATAGTTGGCAAAAAACACTTATTGCTAGATATACTGCATTAAATTATATTAACACAGATACTTGTATTAAAATAGATGCATCAGTACATATTAAAAAATCATTATCAAAACTTATATACAAATTTAAAGCAATAAAAGAACAGCAATTTGGAATATTGATTCACCCGTGGCGAGATGATTATTTAGAAGAATATGATGAATGGATTAATACTAGAAATTTAGATCCACTTCAAAAAGAACAATTTATTAAATATTGTAAAGATCATAATTATGACATTAATAAAAAAGGTATGATTATGACAACAATTATGTTATATAAAAATGACGAATATTCAAAAAATTGTGATAACTATATTTTAAATGAATTAATAAATAATTATGATTTTAATATTAGAGTTGATCAAACATATTTTAGCATAATATTTATTAATAACTTTTTAACAAATGATAAATGTTATGTATATTTAAGTATGCAAGTTCTTGATTCTGATTATTTTGAATATTTTTATCATGGTCAAAACTATACTCATAGTGGAGAATATAAATATGATTTATCAAAATTTGATTACGGGAATTTATATGGAATTGAATTCCAATTACATTATTTAACATGATACCTGGATTTGTAACGGCTTTTAGAGATAAAGAACATTTTGTACATTTATATTTTTTTAAAGGATTGGGAGATGATAATCTTCCAATCTATAATGATATTGACTTATCAAACATAAAATTTAAATATGATGTACAAATAAATATTGATGGTTCTAAAGATTGTAAATTTTATGATAAAAATATTATAAAATTACATTGTAAGTTAATAACAAGAAATGAAGAAGAATTTAACCAAACTTTGAATATATAAAAATGGAAACTAAAGGTAATTGCATAGATAAGTTTATTCATAATAGATTAGATAAAAGAATTATAGAATTGTTAAAAATAAGATCAAATATTAGACATAGGATTGGTAATAGAGAACAATTAATAGATTATTTTAGTTCTGGGTGTTATGAAAATGATTTTAGTGATATAATAGAATTAAGAAATATTGCATCTGAATTAACAAAAAATTGCAATACATTTTTAGAACGTATATCTGAACAATATAGTAAATTTAACTAACACATTTATTTAATATTATTTAAAGTTTAACTATATAATATTTGTAAATATTAATACATATGACAGTAAATGAATTAATTAATGCATTAAAAAAGTTTCCTAAAGATAAAGAAGTATTTATTTGGAATCTTAGAAGTATGCAGCATTCAACAATAGATAAATGTAGACAATTTACTGAAAAAGATATTAACCATTATCTTATGGTAGAAGATGACGAATATCGAGATGATGTAAATAAAATTTTAAACAATATTATTCTAGACATAGAGTCGTAATACAAATTTATGAAGACATTAGTTTGCTTTATATCACATATTATTAATGCGGATTTGATAAATCGATTTTTTGATATAAAGAATGCAGTAGAAGGTAAATATGACATTATATATGTATCTCCTAATGTATATATTAAAGATGATAATTTAAATCAATATATTGTCAATTTAGATATAAAAGAAAATTTTTTTGATCAAAAAAATCAAAATGTTACAAAAAATAATCTAGCTATGTTAGAAATATATAATAGATATCCAGAATATGATAATTATTGGTTTATAGAAAACGATGTCGCTATATTCAATGATAATATTTGTGATGGATGGAAAAATATATTTAGATTTTATGACAATAATAAATCTGATTTAATATGTTCAAAAATTCATAAATATACTGAAATATCAGGATATACTAAACGTTATCCTATTGAAAATTTACAAAATTATAACATACATATCCCATATAATGAATTATTGTTCGGGTTCTTAACAATATGTAGATTATCTAATAAACTTCTAAAACAAGTTAAGAAATATTATGATGAATATGATGGATTTTTTGAATATATTATACCTTCAATTGCAAAAAAATTAGGAATGCAAATATCGTCATTTACAGAAGATGGATTTGATATTGAAGATACATCAAATCATGATGATCCAAATGGAATAAATATTGGTTCAAATACTTGGAATGAAACATATTTACTTAGCAAATTAGATTCATACCCAAAGAATAAAAACATTATTATTCACCCAATTAAACTTAATAAGTGTAATTAAAATATGACAAATAATTTTGATTTAATACAACAATATATGATTAATGAAGGTATTCCTGTATTTGAAAAAGATATGGGAGACCTCTTTTTTGTTGTTATGCTAGTAAGACGTGGTAAAGATCATCCTGATTTACCTGCAGCTAATTATTCATTTAAGTCTTACTATTTTGATAGTATTGAAAAATATCGTAAGCTTAAAGATGAAATGATCAAATGTTGTGAAATGTTTGGTTTAAGAGCTTATGTGTCTGTTAATGTTAAATCAAAAGAAGAATTCTCCAAGATGTGTGCATTTAAGTTTACACAGAATATTCTTAATAATGAATATAAGAAACCTTGGAGAGTTAATGACCATGTTTTTGGTAAGATTACAGCAAAGAATGATAATACATGGTTAGTTGATATTGATAATATTAACGTATCATCGCAAATCGATAGAGAGTATATAGAGCAAATTGAAGATATTATAAATAGTTGTGATTCTAAATATTCTCCTGTTGTAATATATAGAATTCCTACAAGAAGTGGTTTTCATTTATTGACTAGACCATTTAATGTGCAGAAATATCGTCAAAAATGGGATGAACTTAAATCAGAAAGAGAGTTTCCTGATATTAAGAAAAATCACATAACTTTACTTTATGAAAATATTTGATTATGTAAATAATTATGAATCCACGTAAAGAACGACAAGAACAAATAAGAGCTGCAGCAAAATATAATGCTGCTTGTAAAGATCCAGTTTCATTTGAAGCTGGAGCAAAATGGGCTGATTTTAATCCTAATTGGAAAGAAGGATATCCGCAAATTGAAGAAAATAAATATGGACTTCCAAAATTATATTTATGTCAAATATTAATATTAGATATGACTTTTGGATATCGTTATTCATATAGAGTTGGTTTTATAAACGAATTCGGAAAATGGAATATTGAAAGAGAAGGCTTTATTAAAGTCGTAAGATATATGGATATTTATTGTGATGAGTCTGATTCACAATTAATTCAAAAAGATATACCTTCATTTAACGAAAACACTGAAGACGAAGATGAAGAAACAGAACAAGATACTAATGAATATAAAAAAGCAGCTTAAACGATTATTTCATATGAAAGATTGGACAACATTAAAAAAAGATGATGTACTTCATTTATTAGTACCAAAAGAATTTAGTACTGATGATTTAAAGTATATTAAATATGAATATCAGGAATCTAAAGTAATTAATGTTCATTATTATGAAAATTTAATTAATGTTAGATTTAAATATACTGGCAATGATGGAAAACGTCACAGAGTAGAATTATCAATTAATAAATCAAAGTATAATGAATCTTGTTTAGCGAGTGATAAGAAAACTAGTTGGGTAGCTCATTATAATCCAAAATATGGAGATATATTAGTTTCATATGTTAGTAAAGAAGAACTTAACAAAGTATATTCAGAAAGTATACAAAATGAAATAAAAAAATATGAAAGCTTAATTGAATCACAACGTAAAATTGTCAATCAGTTACGAAGCTTACAATATCTTTGCATATAATGAAAAAACTTAATGAATTAAATGTAGATGATATTATATATGCATTAGATAAAAATGCTTTATCTAAAGGTGTATTAGAATTTAGAGTTCTTGAACTTGAAGATGATAAAGTATTTTTAGATACGCCTGATGGTATGCATTCGTTTAAGGTTAATAAAGATAACGAATATACTTCTAATTTTGCATATATATGTAATGATAGATTACGTCAATTATATTTTATAGGTACTGATAAAAAACATTTATTAGAAACATATAAAATTTGGTTAGAACAATCAAAACAATATTATCGTAATAATATTAATGAACTTAATTTCCATGTTAAGCGAAATAAAGATAATTTAGATATATGTAATAAAGATTTAGAAACAATTAATAAGTTAACTTTATGAAAAGATTTAGTGATGAAACACAAGCAATAATTGATAAGTATATTAAAAAACTTTGTGATTTTACTGAAGATTATACAGAAAATGAAAGATTTTTAGAACCATGGGATAAAGATCTACAACAACTTATGGGAGATTTTGCATGGGATATTTATACAAAGGCAACCCAAAATATGGCACATATAGATTAATATGATAGTATTTAAAAAAGGAAATTTATTTGATTCTGATTGTCAAACCTTAGTAAACACAGTTAATTGTGATGGTGTTATGGGAAAGGGTATTGCTTTACAATTTAAACAAAGATATCCTGAAATGTTTAATGAATATAAATACGCATGTAAAAGGGAAATCATAAAGGGTGGTGGTTCTTTATGGGTATATCCATTTGTTGATAATTTTAAGTTCAGAAATATTTTATGTTTTGCGACAAAAGAACATTGGTGGAATCCATCTAAAATTGAATGGATTGAAATTGGGTTAAATTTATTTGCTATTAAATATAAAGAATTAGGAATTACATCAATTGCATGGCCTAAATTGGGTTGTACTAATGGTAAACTTAATTGGGAAAATCAAGTAAAACCTCTTATGATTAAGTATTTAGATACTTTAAATATATTAAATGAAATTTATGAATAGTGACATACTTGGCATATTTTATATTGTTACTGGCATTTATAAAGAATATTTTAATGATTTTATAAATACTATTCAATATATATTTCCTGGATATACAAAAAAATTAATTCTAATATCAGATGGATTAGATGAATATAACAATATGTATATTAATGATGTTAATATATGTGTTGAAAATTTTATTAATTATCCTTATCCATTTATTAACACTAATAAATTGCAAATTGTTGAATATTATGCAAATAAACATAATATAAATAATATTATATATTTTGATAGTGATACATATTTTATACCAAATAAAGAAAAATCTTTTTATGATGATTTAGTAAAAAAATCAAATGAAAAATTTGTTTCATTAATACCTCCTTATTTTATAAAATTTACATTTAGAGATTTTATATATGTAATGAATAATTTTTCTTTATTTGGTGAAAACAATAAGTTTCATGATTTTAAATTTTTTTATAATGGTGAAAATTACGATACAATAGATACATCATATAAATGGATTCAAACTTCATTTTTTATGTGTTCAAAATCAATATTACATAACTTAAATGAAATATTAATAGATTTAATTAGCTATAATATAAGGGTTATGGGTTGTAAACTAAACTATTCTGATGAATTTTATATTAACTTATTAAATGTAAAATATAATTCAGATTTGTTTTTTGCAGATTTTTATGGACAGGATAAAGATGAAAATAATAAGTTTGATACGGTATTTTTCTATCAAAAAATAAAAAATATAGATATTAAGCAATCTTTGAAATACGGAAATTTAAATAAAAATTTTAGAATGTTTTTATTAAATAATGATGATAACATTTCTGAAAATGATATATATAAATTTTTTATAAATCATAGAAAAAATTTTTTATTATCATCATACGGATATAATATACATGCTAAACAATTATTTTTTGATTTTTTATATCTTGATTTTACTTACTTTGATGGACAAGAAAATATAATTTTACATAAAGATTTATATTCTAATAGATTTATACAATTATACGATGAAAATGAATTATGTATAGGATTTGTTAATAAAATTAATATTTTTTCAGATAATTTTAATTACGATAAATTTTATGATGAAAATTATGATTATATAGAAGGACGTAGTTTCAATGATTTAAAAGAAATGAATTTTTATGATATAGATATGTGTTGTTTTTCAAAACGATATATTGAAGCATATTTTAATGATAATATTAATTTTGAACCTAAAATATATAAAATTTAAAAATAGTAATTATGGGAATTAACGAATTTATTAATCAAGGCGTAGAAAAACATGGTGCTCAAGAGTTTTATGATATACTTAATAATTCTTGGGAAGATTATGGGTATGAAGTACGAAATGCAGTACTTGATGATATTTATAGAAAGATTAAACCAAGTAAAATTGAGACTATTGATGATTTAGCTAGATTATTAGATGGCAATGATAATAGAGATGAATTATCTAATAAATATAATATTGATGTAGAAGATATATGTCGTAAAAATAAGTGGGTAATTTGTTTTCCATATTCAGATGATAATTTTGAATGTAGAGGAATTATTTATGACGAAGTAGGTGCATATGATGGTGGATATTATAAATTTGTAAAAAAAGGTGATTTTTATCCAGATGAAGATAGTGATAACACATATCATAAAGCTGAATATGACACAATAATTTCAGTATCTTCACATGATGAATATGATGTACAGGTAAACTGGTGTAGTGATAAAATATATGATACTGGTAAAAAATATATTTGGGATTATATAGTTCAAAATGATAAGTTACCTCATGCATATTTTAATATAATTGATTCAGATACTGAAGAAGATGAAATATGGGCTAAATGTTGTGTAATAGATTTAAGTCATTTATATGAAAAGAATTAAAAATATATTAGAATATCCTTATATTAAAATTTTAAATTATATTGGTGAAAGTATAAAACAATTTGACAATCATACATATAGGTCAATTACATCAATAAATATTTGGGATTTAATAATGTTTTACTTAATATTATTAGGAATAATAACATTTTCTTTAACAGTTTTTGTTGGAGTATTTTCTATTTTAAAGGATATTTTTTAACAAATTTTTAATTTTAATTGAATTTTTATTTTATAGTTGTTCTATATTATTCAAATAATATAGAATAACTTTTTGTACTTATATCCCAACATAGTAAATATATTAATGGGATAATAAAAGTGAGTAGACAATTTAATTTAACAAAAACCTCATTAAACAAGATTAATAATTTTTTAGATTCTGTAGAAGATAAAATTAATGATCAACAGTTTTTTGATGAATTTTCATCAATAGTTTTTTTAGATGTTAAACGAATTAAAGATTGCGCAGAATCTGCCATAGTTGATTTTTATATTGAGACATGTCAGCATCTTTTAGATAAAAATGAATATGAAATTTATGAATCTTTTTATGATGAACTTAAACAATGTACTAGAAAAAAATTAGCTGACAAATATGTATCTAAAGCAACATTTGACAATAATATAGACATTTATTTTAATGAAGTAAAACGTGAGTATATATTGCATCCTATGGGTGAATCAGAAGATATGGCTTTTGTTCCGGAAAATAGGGATGTATTTATAAAAAACAATTTGAAGTTAGTTATTGATTGTGCAAAGCGTTATCAAAATTTGGGATTACCATTAGAAGATTTAATACAAGCAGGAAATGAAGGACTTTTAACTGCATTTGATAAATTTGATACAGATAGAGCAAATTTGAGATTTGCGATTTTAAAAGATATCAAAAATACTAATAAAATATATTTTACAAAAGCTGATGCTGAAGAATTAATTAAACGTAATTTTAAATATTCTAAAACATTAGATGCGACACTAAAAAAGATACCTGATTTAGGTTTTAATTCAAAAAATGATTTTATAGAATGGGCTAATGACAATATTAAAAAAGCTTCTTTCTCATCAATTGGATTCGCTTGGATTAAAGCAAAAATCATATGTCAAATTAATAAAGTTGGTAAAGTTATTAAAGTTCCTAAATCAGCAAAAAAGACAGATCAATCTTCAATAAATATAATTCGTTTGGATTCTGTTAATCCACACACAGATGATTGTTATCATGACAATCAAATATCTGGAGCAGCAAATGATGATTTTGCTATTATGGATGAGTCTATGGAAGCAATGGAAAAACAAAATTTATTTAAAGAAATTTTGGATAAAGTATTAAGTAAATTACAACCTATAGATAGACGAATTATTAAAAAGAAATTTGGTATTGATGCGCCATTTTCAATGTCAATAAATGAAATTGCTGAAAATGAAGGAATATCTCCAAATAAAGTAAAATATAGTATATCAAATACATTAAAACTAATTGAGAAAAATATATCTGCTTCAGATAAGAAAAATATTATTGAATTACTTAAATGAATCCAATTAGATTGATATTTTCATATTATATTGTTAAAGAAGATATATATAATGTAATATATAAATATCATTTAACTTTATTGAAAGAATTTGGACATCTTTTTGATCATATTGATATTTATCTATGTATTGATGATATTAATAATATTGACATAATAAATGTAGTCAAAACATTTATATTAAGTTATTTAAATGAATATTCAAATAAAATAAATTTCTCTATACAACAAAATGATCATTTTTATAGAGAAGGAAAGACATATTATAATCAATTATTATTAAGATTAAATGAATATTCTAGTAATAATGAAATAGTTATGTTTGGCCATACAAAAGGATTAACTAATAATGACTTAGATAATTCAATAAACTGGATATGTTTAATATATTATTTTTGTTTACAACAATTTTGGCAAGCAAAATATTATTTAACTGATAATAGTTTTGATAAAATTTGTTATGGACCTTTATATTACTATTCGTTAAGAAATATGTCAAAATATAAATGGATGTATGTTGGTGGCTTTTCAATAGTTAATACTAATCGTTTATTAAATTATATTAACAACAACAATTTACAATTATTTAATTATTCTAAAGAACAAAATATTAGAATATGTGCAGAAGAATATCTCCCAAATATAGTTCCTATTGATTATGTAAGTTTTTTTAATTTTCAAAATTATAACTTATATAACGATTTAATAAAATATGAAAATGGCTTTATATGGTATTATGATGTATTATATGTTGCAAGTTTATTAATGCCACCTGATATTTATTTAGAATTCTGTGAATTTAAACAAAATATATGTAATAAAATTAATTAATGAAATTACAAAGTATTTATATATTTTATATAGCAGATAATAATTGTAATAATGATGTATATAAATTACATTATTATTTTTTAGAACAATTATCATATATTCTTGATAAAATGACTTTCATTATTTTATATGATAATAAACAAACAGATGATATTGTTTATAGAGTTAAGTCTAAATTAATTAATATATGTAAATGTAAAGAGGTTCAATTTATCATGGAACCAAATAATAGTGATTATAGAGAAGGTTTATATTTCAAAAAATATATCATTGATAAGTTAGATAAATATGACGAATATTTAACATTTTTTGGACATACTAAAGGTGTAACGAATCCAAATGGTTTAAATAATTTGAAAAACTTATATACATGGATATGTTTTTTATATTACTTTAACATACATTTTATTAATGAAATAACTCGTAAATTAAATACAAATTCAATTGATGAAGATTATATAACATACGGAAGTTTATATTTTAAAGATTATAGACATAATAATGTACATAATTGGTTTTATTCTGGTTCATTTTATTGGATTAATACATATAAATTAAATAAATACATTAATGACAATAATATTGATATTAATCCATTTATATGTAAAGAAAATGAACGATTAAAAAGATGTGCTGAATTATTTATTGGTAGTTGTTTACCATCTAAATATGCCGCATTTCATAATGATCAATTTTTTAATAAAGAAACTGAACATTTTCATAATAGTGGATGGGAAATTTCATATAATGGTATAGACGGTTTAATTAATCCTTATGTTAATATTGGTGATATAAATGAATATGTTATAGAAAGGAATAAAATAATGGATCAACTTAATATAAAAATATTTGAATAATAAATGACATCGTGTATAATAGTTCAAATAAAAAATGAAAATATTTATTTAGATGAATGGATTACATATCATAAAAATTTAGGAATCAATCATATATATGTGATTGACAATAATGATATTGATGGGGAAGATCCAAATATTGTATTAAGTAAATATGGAGACTTTATATCATATGAAAATAAACGAGGAATTAATGAACCAGGTACACATAAAAAATCATATGTAGATACATATAATATTAATTCAAATAATTATGATTGGTTTATATTTATTGATGTAGATGAATTTATTACATTAAATAATTATGAAAATATAAATGATTATTTATCTTTAGAATGTTTTCATAATGTGGATCAAATATTAATTAATTGGGTTGTTTATACTGATAATAATTTAATACATTATGAAAACAGGCCAGTTATTGAAAGATTTATAGAAAGATATAATGGAGAAAATGCAGACTATAATTTGAATTTAATGTTTAAACCAATTTTACATGGTGGATTGCATATTAAAAATTGGGATGATCACAAATATCATAATGTTGTTAATTTTGAAAATCCATTTAAAACTGTAAATGAATCTGGTAAATTGGCTGATGATTACTATGGACTTAATAGACAACATTATGAATCAGAATGTTATATAAGACATTATATGACTAAATCATTAGAAGAATTTTTAATTAAGAAATATAATAAAGATGATGGTGATCATAATTATCAATATGACATTGCTAATGCTTATTTAAAAATTAATACATGGAATAATGATAAAGAAATATTTTTTAATTCATTTATTAATCATGATTTAATTAAATATTCAATAGTAACTTGTTTATTTGGTAATTATGATATTTTAAAAGAACCAAAAGAAATTGATAAAAATGCAGAATATATATGTATAACAGATAGAAAAGATTTAACATCAAATACTTGGAAAATTATATATGATGAAGAATTAGATAATGATGAACTATTAGGAATTCAAAAATCATTTATAGTTAAATATTTAAAACTATTTGATTATGTATCAAAAGATTCAAAATATATTATTAGGTTAGATGCATCAATTCAAATTCATAAATCATTATATGATATAATAAAATATATTGATGATAATAATTTTGATTGTGCTTTAATGATGCATCCTGAAAGAAACAATTTAATTGATGAATATAATGTATGGGAATCATTAAGAAATCATAACCCATATTTTAAAGAAAAATTTTTACAAAAAATGAATGATAATTATTTTAATGAATTTAATAAAGGCTTAATTGAAACAACTTTACAAATTTATAAAAATAATGACATATGTAAAAAACTATTTTATTCATTATCTAAATGTATGAAAACTGTAAATTTTTGTGATAATAATGATCAATGCTATTATACATATGTAATGAAAGATTTTGTTAATAAATTAAATATACTATTTATTAATAGACAAATAATATCTTCAAAATATATGGATTTATGTTTTCATTATACTAATGAAGTCGTATATAAAGATCATAATCATGCTCGTGGTCCATTGGGAGAATTTATATATGATTTAGATAAACCTATATATTATACACTGTATAATAAAACTAAAAAAATACATTATTTTATATGAATAGCTTAAAATTAATTGATAAAACGACATTTAGATTAGTTTATTCATTTTTTATTTCAGATAATATTAAATCATTTGATGATCATATATCTTATAGAATTCATCTTTTATGTTTAGAAAAATGTTTACAACATTATAATTTATTTGATGAATGTATATTTATTATACAAGCCACTGATGTTAATAATCCTTTAATTAATGAATTAAAACATATACTTTCTGAATATACAATTAATATAAAAAAAGTATCTTATATTATTGAAGAAAATGATCCTTATGAAAGAGAAGGTGGTATATTTGAAAAATATATCATAAACAAATTTAATGATTATGATGGTTTAACATTATTTTTTCATAATAAAGGATTAAACAAAGCATATGGAGATACACTTGATACGTGGTGCTCACGATGGATAATTGGAGAATATTATTATTTAATGCTACATATAAAAGATTGGTTTGGTGATTTTTTACATCTTAATAATAAATTGATATATGGTTGGCCACACATGCATGATAATTTCCATAAACAATGGTTAATTGGTGGTAATTGCTTTTGGATGAAATGCAAAGATATTCAAAAATATATTGAAGATAATAATTTACAAACTAATTATATAACATCAAAATGTGTTTCAGAATTTTATTTTCCAGAAATATTTAATGATGAAGTAGTTGAATACCCAAATTCTAATGTAATAAAAAATTACTTTGAACATGCTAATTATTATGAGCCTGCATTTAATGATAAGTTTAATGAGTTCTTAAAAAATACAACCCCATATAATGATTATGTATTATTTGATAAATTTTATAACTTTATTATAAATCAATATTATGTATATTTAACTAAAAATAAATAATTTAAATATATGAAATTATATTATAAAGATTATGAATTACCATCATTTCAAATTAATGATAATGGTTATTTTTTACCTTGGGATGATTCTTTAGATTATTATATAAATAATCGTTTCAAGGATTTAGTATATAAAAATGAAATATCAGATTATGTAATTAAAGCAGAAGATAATGACCAATATTTTAATGAAGCCGATATTTTATCAAAAATTAATTTAAATGAAGATGGCTATTTTGATTTTAGTAAAGCTATAATTGATATAGGTGCATATTCAGGTTGTTATTCATTTAGATCATATTTTAAATATGTATATGCATTTGAACCAAATAAAACAATGTTTACTTGTTTAAATATGAATTTATTAATGCATAATAAATTAGAATATTCTGAAACATTTAATATTTTATTATCAGATAAACAAGAATTAATTAAATTTAATGGATTTTTTACACCTTACTGGGATGGTAAAAATTGGGGTGGGGAAGATAGTAAATTAGATGAAAGTAAAGAAATACTTTCTCATACATTAGATGAATATAATTTAAATAATGTTGGATTTATTAAAATTGATGTAGAAGGAATGGAAGAAAAAGTATTGCGAGGTGGTATTGGAACTATTATTCGTAATAATTATCCTCCTATACTATTTGAATTATTTGATATTGGTTATTATGGGACACCTAAAGAAAAACACGATTCATTACAAAACTTTTTAGAAAATTTAGGATATGAAATTATATGGTATTGGGGTGATCATGCAACACACTTAGCCATACATAAATAAAAGGTGGATAATTAATTATCCACCTTTATTTTTTTAACTTCATCTAACATATATCCTATTTTCTGATATTTCTTAATATCTTCAGCATTATATATGTCAGTATAAAGACCTTTATTTTTAAAAAATTTAAATTTTCCATTCCAAAACATTTCCGGATAATTTTTAGTTTCTTTCATAATCTTAATGGCAAAATCTACTTTAACCGCATAGATTGCAGCATCAACCATTTTTTTTCTATCACGATTATGAGTAACTAAGTTTTTGTTGTCTCCAATAAATTGATTATCTTCTATAAAATATTCACTTCTATTTGATATTTCTGTATAAGATGCTATAACATCATAATTATAATCAATATTTCTTATACAATCTGCTATTAATGATGGACTTCTAAATAATTGATTAACTGCTAATACAATAATCCAATCAGGTTTAAATTTTGTTTGAATATAAAAATTATAAATACCAATGTAATCTAAATAATTTATATCATCTTCATTTTCGCATTCCTGATATATAGTATGAATAAATCCTAAGTTCTCTGCATATTTTAACATGTCTTTATTATCCGATATAATAAAAACTTGTCTGAAAAGATTAAGATCACGTATTAAAACATATGTATATTTTAATGCTTCTTTATTACGTAAAATTGCTTGCTCATTATTTCCTCTTATTGTTATAAAAATAGGTATTTGAATCCTAAAATTAATTTGAGCCATTATTTACTAAATTTTTCGTATATTTATATCTTATGTTTAATATTGATGTTAATTCTGCAGTTTGAACTTTAAGTTGATCTAAATTTAAATGTCCTTTAGATAATGGTATTTGATATTCAAGACAAAGACAACCAATTAATTGATTATGTCTATCAAACATAGCGTTATAAACAACAGCTTTTGTTTTAGTATCTTTAAGATTAGCAAATAATGAAGGGTTATTTTCTTCCATTTTATCAATGTCTTCATAAACCATTTGTAATCCATCATTATTCATAATATCACTTACAATCTTAGCCATTTGACTAAAAGGTAATCCTAAACATTTATTTGCTAAAGGCATTAATCCTTTTTCGAACCATTCATATGTACAAGAATATTTAGCAAATGGAACACCAGAAAGATTTTCATATGAATTATGAAATTCAATAATAAATGCACGTTGAGAATTATGAATTTGCATAATATCTTTTAAAGTCATATTAATTTCTTCTGCTAATTCTATACGTTGATTAAGCATATTATTATGATTTGAAAAATCAGTAGATTCTTTATGAAGTAAATGATCTAATAATTTATCCTGTTGTTCAATAATGGTATTTGTGAGTTTATTATTTTGCTCACTTATTTGTTCTGTTAATTTCTCGCCTACCCTTTCTAAACCTGTACTCATATCATCAGATAATTTTTTACCTAACCATCTTATAAGTAAAAACAAAATCATACAGATTAGTAGGCTGCCTACCCCGATCCATCCGTAGTTTTCAAAAATATCAAATAAAATATCCATTTATGTAGTTTGACTATTACATCATCATATATTTCTTATATTAATTTAATTAATAATAAATTTTAATAAAAGTGTAATTAATTCTATTAATATATATGATTGAATAAAACTTAGGTTTATATCTATATTATATTTGAATATTAACGATATTATATATGGCTAAAAGAATTGAAGAAAAGTATCAGGAATTATCAGAAATACAACATATTTTGAACCGTCCTGGAATGTGGGTAGGTTCAATTAAGTCAGAAGAAAAAGACGCATTTATCTATAATTATAAGATTGGTAAATTTGAAATGAAAATCATCAACTATATTCCAGCAATGCTGAAAGTGGTTGATGAAGTTATTTCTAATTCTTGTGACGAATATCGTCGTAAAGATAATATGGGTCTTACTGAATTAAAAGTAAAAATTAATAAAGAAAAAGGTGAGATTATTGTAAGAGACAACGGAGGCATACCTATTGTTAAACATAAAGATGCAGGTGTATATGTACCTGAATTTATCTTTGGTCGTTTGAGAACATCTTCAAACTATGACGATACTGAAGATAGACAAGTAATAGGAACTAATGGTGTAGGTTCTGCTTTGTGTAATGTATTTTCAAGTTATTTTGAAATTGAGTCTGCTGATGGTAAAAATGAATTTCATCGTTCATGGTCAAACAATATGGAAACTTTAAATGATGATTTAAGAGTTACTAAATGCGATAAGAAAACACATTATACACAAACAAAATTTAGATTAGATTTTTCAAGATTTGATACAGATCTTAAAACATTTGATAATGATTTTATAAATATTATTCATAAGAGATGTATTGATGCAGCTGCTGCAAATCCAGGTCTTAAAGTAATATTTAAATGTGGAGATGATTCTATTGAATGGAAGTTTAAAAAACTTGACGAATATATTGATCTTTATTCAAATCTATTAAATATTTCGGACAAGATTCCTTTTGAAAATGATTTATGTACTGCTTGGATATTTCCAGATAGTTCAGTTGATGTTGGTTTTGTAAATGGCGCAGAATGTTCAAAAGGAACTCACATGAGAGCTTTGCGTAATGAAATTAATCAAGCTATTGTAGATTTTATTACAAAGAAAGATAAAATTAAAGATTTGACAACTCGTGGTGTTGATAATAAGTATTCAGTGTTTATAAATATTAATGTATCAAATCCATCTTATGATTCACAAACAAAAGATACATTAACAACACCTATTGAAAAGTTCTCTAAGGATGAAAAAATTAAATGGGAAGTAAATGAAAAGTTCTTAAATAAAATTGTTAAATCAGAAATTGTTGCATTAGTAAGAGATTGGTATAAACAGAAAACTGCAGCAGAAGATGAAAAAGCATTAAGAAAAATCAATAGAGAAACAAATAAAGGACTTAAACGTCCTGATAAATATATTACATGTTCTTCACGAGTAAGAGCAAGTAAACAACTTTGGATATTTGAGGGAGACTCTGCAAAGGCCGGCTTCCGTGGAGGTCGTAATCCTGAATATCAGGCAGGTTATACTATGCGTGGTGTACCACCTAATTGTTATGGAATGACTCCATTACAGATTATGAAGAATGAAGTATTTAATGATATTGTTACCGTGCTTGGATTAAAATGGGGTAAGGAGTTTAATATTAATGAACTTAACTTTGGTAAGATCGTAATATCTACTGATGCCGATGTTGATGGTGATAAAATCGCAGCATTACTTTTACTATTTTTTAATAATTGGCCTGAATTAATTGAAAAGGGAGTTGTATGTAGAAGTATATCACCTATCATTATATCAAGAAAAGGAAAAGATTGCCAGAAGTTCTATACTATGGATGAATTTAAGGAAGCTGAAAAGAAACTTAAAGGTTATTCGCATAAGTATGCAAAAGGTCTTGGTGGTCTTTCAAATCAGGAGTCAAAAGAAATGTATCAGGATCCAAAATTCTTATTCTTTAAAAAAGATGAAGCCGCAGACAGTATGTTTAGAAAATGGTTTGCAAAGGGAGATTCTGAAACTCGTAAACAAATGTTAAATTCATAATCATGGAAAAAGTCACAAAAAGAACTATAACAAATTTTTTAAATACAGAATATCTTAATTATGCATTCTCTGTACTTGAGGAACGTGCAATACCATCAGCAATTGATGGATTTAAACCAGGCGCTCGTAAGATAATGCATGCTGCTCTTGCAGGTACAACTAAAGACGGAAAATTATACAAATTATTGGCATTATCTGGAGATGCAATGCGAGTATCATTATATGCTCATGGTGACGCATCATTGAATGGTACAATTGTTAATATGTGTAAACCATTTAATGATAATCTTAATCCTTTAGAATCTGATTCACAGGTAGGTACATTAAGAGATCCTGATTCTGCTGGTGCTCCTCGTTATCTTTATGTGAAGCATTCAAAATATATGGATCTTATTTATAAAACAGATTACGATTTACTTGAACATATATTTGAGGAAGGTCAATATGTGGAACCAATGACATATTTACCAATTATTCCAACAGTATTATGTAAGAATAATATTGGTGTGGCTGTAGGTTATTCAATGCATAGCCAAGCCTATAATCCAATTGATGTTATTGATGCATGTAAAGAAGTAATTGAAGCACGTGCTGATAAGAAAGATAAAATCAAAACTGTAATATATCCTTATATTAGAGGTATTAAAAAATCAAATTGGAGATTTGAAGAAGGCAATTGGTATAATTATGGAGAATGGAAATTAAATCAAACTAAAGATTTAATGAATGTAACAGATCTTCCTGCAGATGTATCATATGAAGATTTTGAAAAACTTCTCATTAAATTTAAGGATGAAGAATATATTAAAGATTGGAAAGATAGATCATCAGATGGTGGCGTAAATTATGAAATTATATTTCCAAAGAAACAACTTGCAGTTGAAATGAAAAAGGATCGTTCAGGAAAACGAATAGCTAATAAGTTCAAATTGATTAAACAACTTCCTGATGATTTACTTTGGTTACTTGACGAAAATCATAAACTTAAGAATTTTGCTAATAAGAAAGAAGTAATTGAATATTTTGTTAATTATAGACTTACAATTTATTCAGAACGCAAACGTAAAATGGTTAAGATTCTTGAAGAACGAATTAAAAAGAATGATGAATTGGTAAAATTCATTGAGTTAGTTTGTAAAGGTAAACTTAAAATTCGTAACAGAGCAAAAGCTGAAATTAAAGTTGACATGGATGGTTATAAATTACCAATGGAATTAATTGGAACTCCTATGTCAAAATGTACTATTGAGGAAAGAGACGAATTACTAAAACAAAATGAAGAAATGAAAAAAGAATTAGAATACATTCGTAATACAACTGAGAAACAAATGTATTTGAATGATTTGAATAATTTACGAAAAGAATTAGAAAAAGATTTTAAATAAAAATGGGTATGGTTAGATCCATACCCATTTTGTTTCTGATATTGTTGTTACTCTCATATTCTCTAAACCTTGTGAAATATAATCTTTCATTATATTTTGAACTTCTTCACTTGTTTTAGCAAATACTGGTAAAGCATATTTAACAGTCTTTATAGTTCCATCATCCTGAAAAACATCTTCAGCAACTTTAACTGCAAATATTTTACTATCTTCATACCATTCATTTGCTGCAGGTTTAAATGTTTTCATTAAGCAAACATCTTCAACTTCAATATCTTTGCCAAGTTTATTAATTACTTTCATTCCTGCTTCAGCAAAATGTTGTGATTCAGTAAAATATGTTTCTAAAACTTTTTTATCTTTACCATCTAATAATGCAGTTCTATTTAATTTAACTTTAAAATACATAACCTCTATTTTTTATAATTCTTATCTTTTTTAATATATTCTTTCAATGATCCTGTTTCTTCATCTCTTATAGGATTAATATCTAATATAACACCATCATAAATAAATATATCTTCATATTCTTCATCATGTAAAATATTAAATAAAGAATCTTCTTTCATATTTCCTTTATAATATAATACAACATCTAAATCTGATGAATCTTTATGATCACCTCGTATTCTTGATCCATGAACATATAAATCAATTATTTCAATATTCAAATCATTGTCAGAAATAATCTCTTCAATTTCTCCTCTAACATAATTTTTAATTTCATCAGTATCTGCTTTCATACCATGAATTTTTGATTCTTTAATGTATAATGATATTTGTTTCATAATTTATTAATTTAATATTTCATCTAATTCATAAGCTCCTTCTCTTGGTTTATTAGTTATAATATCAATAACCTTTTGTTCTATTTCTTCTAAAAGTTCAGGATTATCGTTCAACAAATCAATAACTGCTTGTTTTCCTTGTCCTAATTTAACTTCTCCATAACTGAACCAAGATCCTGCTTTATGAATAATATCATATTCAATAGCTTTATCTAATATTTCTCCGAATCTGTTTATTCCTTTGCCAAACACAATTTCAAATTCAGCTTTTCTAAATGGAGGCGCACATTTATTTTTTACAACCTTTACTTTTGTCAAATTAGCAATAGCATCTTCACCATCTTTAACTTGTGTTGATTTACGAACTTCCAATCTAATTGATGCATAGAATTTTAAAGCATTACCACCTGTTGTTGTTTCAGGATTACCAAATAATACTCCTATCTTTTCTCTTATCTGATTAATGAATATACATAAGCAATTTGATTTTTTAATAATACCAATCATCTTACGTAATGCTTGAGACATTAATCTAGCCTGAAGACCAATTCTTGCATCTCCCATTGCACCTTCCAATTCAGCTTTAGGAATCAATGCTGCTACAGAGTCAATAACACAAATACCTATTTTTCCTGATGATATTAATTTTGTTGCAATTTCCAAACAATCTTCTCCACAGTCAGGTTGTGCAAATAATAACTTATCTACATCAACACCAAGTGCTGCTGCATAATCTCTATCAAATGCATGTTCTGCATCAATATATGCAGCTCTCAAACCCATCTTTTGTGCTTCTGCAACAGCATGTGTAGCAAGTGTTGTCTTACCACAACTTTCAGGTCCATATATTTCAACAATACGACCTTTAGGATATCCACCTATACCCAATGCACAATCTAATGATAATGAACCTGAAGGAATTGTTTCAATATCCATTACTTCTGATTCTCCAAGAAACATGACAGTTCCTTCTCCGTATTGTTTTTTAATTTCTTTCAATACAGATTCTAAATCATTATCATTACCAAATTCTTTATCTAAAATATCTTTTTTAGCCATAGGCCTTATATACTTTTATATATTAATAATATATTTTAAATTTATAATAAAAATTAACTATTTAATTTATATGAATAGGAATGAAATTAAAAAAATCGTTTATCAATATGCAAGACAACAAGTTTGTTTTGATACATATTGGAAAACTATGGTATTGAGCAAATCAAATGATGGGGAAGATTTGTTCATATATTCTGAAATAGGATTTGATAGTTTAGATACTATTGAGTTTATTATGAATATCGAAACAGAATTTAAATTGACAATGCCTGGTGAATTATTTGATAGTGAAGTAACATTAAGAAAAATAATTGATTATATTAATAACGAAATTAACAATAAATAATGGATTTAAAGAATTTATATAAATCATTTGAATCATTTACATCAAGAACGGATGATTATCTAGGAGCAATGTATATAAATATTTATAAAGATTTACCTGAGTGTCACAGAATATATTATAATGAAAATTCTGAATTAACTTATGTAAATTCTGTTGAAAGTTTTTATACAATTCGTAAAAATATTAAAGCAAAAATTGACAGTAGAAAACTTTTATTAAATTTGCGAGATGCTTATCCTTATAATAGAAAAATACTTATATTTTGCTATTCCGCTCATGAATATTTGATTTTAGGAAATGAAATTCCATTTCTTATGAATATTACATTAAATGAGGATGGAGAAATGGCAAACTGGTATGAAGAAATTTATTGTAATCAAGGTGATATAGAAACAGTATTTGAATTTATAAAACCATATTTTGAAATATCTAAGAAACAAGAATCAGTTGCATTTGGTATTGCTGCTATAGATTCTGTTAATTGTTTGTTTACTTCATGGTATGATTATAAATATAAAGATATTGATGTAGACGTTAATTATAATGATGATTTCAAAAAACCTTATAATAAAATATGCGATATTATTGAAGATGATGAAAATTCATCGTTAATTCTTTTATATGGAGAACCAGGTACAGGTAAATCTTCGATAATTAAAAATCTAATAGCAAAATATCCAGAAAAGGATTTTATATTCATGGATGATATGTTGTTACTTAATGCTTCTAAAGAAAAGTTAATGGCATATTTCTTAGAAAATCAAAATACAATATTTATTTTTGAAGATTGTGAAAAGGCATTAGTTTCACGTGATAAAGAATATAATCCTGTTATCAATACTATATTAAATATAACTGATGGTATTATTGGAGATGTATTAGGAATAAAATTGATTTGTACATTCAACACATCATTAAATAATATTGATAAAGCATTACTTCGTAAAGGACGTCTTTCATTAAAATATGAATTTAAGAAACTTAAAGCAGATAAAGTTAGTAAGATATTAGGAAAGGAAGTTAAAGAAGATATGTCTCTTGCTGATATTTATTACGAAGATGAAAATGATTATTCAAAAAAAATTGAGCGTAGAATTGGTTTTTAATTATGAAATATAAAAGTGTATTTAGTTTAATAGAAGATGGTTATGTAATAACACGTTCATTTAGTGTTAAGATTAAAGAATTAATGTCTGATGAATATTTTCTATATGATGAAGAAAAACACACAATAATTTGTTGTATAAAGACTGGATATAATATTTCATGTAAACCTCATCAAATAATGTTAACAGGTGACATGAATTTTATGTGTATGCGACATGAAAAAGTTGGTAGTATTGAAAAACCAATTTATGTATTAAAACCATTAACACAAAATAATTATCATTTAATTGGAAAATGTATTATTATAGATTATGATAATTTAAATAGTACATTTATAATTGATAATGAAGAATTTTTACATAATGACTTTTTACATAATGAACAATTAACAAGAAACTTAAATAAAATGAACGAAAAATTAACAACAATTAATTTAGGAGAAATTGATTTAACAAAGTATAAGGGAGATAAATTTGCAGTATTTAGAAAATATGACTGTAGATGCATTTATGATGATGATCCATTTGAAAAAGATAAAAACTATAAATTCTTTATTATGTCAGATGAAGATGGAGATACATTTTGTGTAGAATCACCTGCTGGTATTCGAATTTATGAGGATTATGAGTTTACTGATTATTTCATTGATATAACTATGCCAACAGAAAAGAAAGAATTACCTGATATTGATGTAGTTATTAAAGATGATACAGAAGATAAAACACCAATAGAAACAAATATTTATAGATAATGGAAAATAAAGCAACTGATATTAACGGAGAATCTATAAATATTGATAAAATGCATCGTACTGCACTTTGGCCAATTTATGTCGATAAAGAAACAGGAAAAATCATCGATACTGTAATAAATATGATGCGTCCTGTTGATCCTAAGATGGTTGAATTATGTAAAAAATTAACTGAAGGTACAGAATCAGATAGCTTAAAAAGATTTATGTCTGAAATGTATTTAACATGTAATAGTGATCTAATTAAAGATTATATTGATTTTATAATTATTGCATGTGATACAAAAACTCATGAAGTCATAGATTTTGTTAACCCATCACAAACAGTAGATCATAATGAACGTATGGGTCGTTTAATTGATTTAACTGAGGCAGCCGCAATTGGTTCGGATGAGAATGGAAATGCAAATGAATTTATGACAATAATTAGTAATGTAGTAGCAAGATATTGTGCATTAGATTCATCTAATTATGATTCATTTAAACAAACTGTAGAATTTTGGAAAAATAAAATTAAAGCAGTTCAAACGTAAGTTCTTTCATATTACCTCCTATTGTTAATTGTTTATGAGATGAAAGAACAGTTACTTTAAATATTATTTCGGATTTATCAATATAAATGTTATTAACTTTACAAGATACATCAAAATTTGGGAAGAATTCACAGGTTGATTTAAATCTGACTTTCTTTCCAAATATTTTATTTGATATATCTTTTAATGAATAATTTTTAACTAATTCCACTTATATTCTATATATTATTTATATAATTTAAAATAAAAAATAATGGAAGAAAATAAAGTTTGTTTTTGTTGTGGTCGAGAGGAAAAGGATGTTCCATATTTAATGGAAGGCAATCACGGATATATATGTTCAGATTGTATTAATCTTGGTTATAAAATTATTAATGAAAGGGCAAAAGAAGTAGTTAATGATAATATAATGCAAGGAATACCAAAGCCACGTGAAATTAAAGCTTTCCTTGATCAATATGTAATAGGACAAGATAAAGTAAAAGAACGTGTTTCTGTTGCTGTTTATAATCACTATAAAAGAATTTCAGCACCTATTGTTAATGATGTTGAAATTGAAAAATCAAATATTCTTGTATGTGGTCCAACAGGTTCAGGTAAGACTTTAATTGCTAAGACAATAGCAAAAATGCTTGATGTTCCATTTACAATTGCAGATGCTACAGTATTAACAGAATCGGGCTATGTAGGAGAAGATGTTGAATCTGTTATAACTGCATTATATCAAGCATCTGATTATGATGTAGAAAAAACTGAAAGAGGTATTGTATTTCTTGATGAAATCGATAAGATAGCTCGTAAAGGAGACAGTGCTTCTATAACACGAGATGTGTCTGGTGAAGGCGTTCAACAAGCATTGCTTAAATTACTTGAAGGCTCAATTGTCTCCATTCCACCTAAAGGCGGACGCAAACACCCAGACACTCCTCTCGTAAAAATCAATACTAAAAATATTCTATTTATTTGTGGTGGTGCATTTGTTGGGTTGGAAAAGAAAATTAAATCTCGTTGCAATAAACAAGTAATAGGATATAATACTGATAGAAATAATAAAATGACTGATGAAGATTATATGTCTAAACTTAGTCCTATAGATTTGAAGTCATTTGGTCTTATTCCTGAAATTATTGGTCGTTTACCTATTCTTACATATACAACTGAATTAGATAAAGAAGCTCTTTTAAAAATTCTTAAGGAACCAAAGAACGCTCTTATCAAACAATATAAGAGAATATTTGAATTGGACAATATTAATTTAGAGTATACAGATGAAGCTCTTGATTATATAGTTGAAAAAACACTTGAATTTAAGTTAGGTGCTCGAGGTCTTAGAGGTACAATGGAAACTGTGATGACTAATGCGATGTTTAATATGCCTTCAGAAAATATTGATCATCTAACTATTGATTTAGATTATGTTAAAAAATATTTAAATGAATAATTATGGCATTTTTAGAACATAAACCAGTAGATTGTTCAATTCCTTATAAGAAATTTCAGGAATTAAAAAATAGTGATATCATATATGAAATTAATTATAAAACTTTTGAAATTACACCATATAATGTAGAAAATATTAAAATATCAAAAGTTAAAGAATGGGATGATCGTAAAAATTGTTATGAAGTTGAATTTAATATTCCATTATTAGAAAACTATAGACCATTCAAAATAAGTGATGGGAATTGTTATATTTGGCATAATTACGGTGATCATGAAATGTTTTTTACAACTGATAAACGTATTGCTGAAATAATTATTGATATAATGAAAAAACGAAATTCATATCAATGGTCTGAATTTCATGCAATATTTGGATGTCCATTAAGTGGTAAATTTGAACCAAAACATATAGTTTTAAGATAAAATTTCGTATAATATAAAAAAAATTACCTCGATAAATTGAATTTTATCGAGGTTTTTCTATATTATATATATAATTTAAAAAATCAAACAAAATGGCAAAACGAGTTTACGAATCAGAACAACTGAAAATGCAGGAGATAAAAAAACATTATGAGTCTCAGAAGAATAAAGTATTTGATTATGCTTTGGATGATTTTGAGATTTATGATTCTCAGTGGAAGCATAAAGATTGGAAAACTTGGTGTAAAGGTTGTGGTCGTTATGATCATACAAAACAACTTGTTGAAAGATATATTGCTGAGTGCAAGAAGCCCTATGGAACTCGTAATTTTGAATTTGTTCATTTAATCAAAGATTAATTAATATGAATACGAAATTTCAAATACAAATTAAAACACATAATTGGGAAGGTGGTTCTCCTGTAATTACTAAAGAGATATCACTTAATGATTTATGTAAGTTTTCAAATCTTGCAACATATATTAATAAGAATTCTAATAATCGTAATTGGAATTGGTTTGGTAATGGCAAGGGTCTTCCAAGTAAATGGGATGGCTCACGTTTTGTACTAGATACTTGGAGACTTTGTAAACACATGGAAGAAAACTTTGATTATAAAGTTGAAGATGTTAATTTGGTTAAAGAATTTGCTCTTCGTTTTATTCCAAATGGGTGTGATAGTATTGAGTGGATTAAATTCTTCAAAGTAGAAGAAATTACAGAAGAATATTAATATGAAAAAATATATTAACGGAATTGAAGAAGGAAAATGGGATTTATATTTGGCAGATTGGATAATGCGCAGATCTCTACCATGGAATGATGACCGCCATTTTCAAACTATTACCGGATATACACAATATGAATATTATAGATATTTAGGTATTAAGCATCTTCAGGCTGAAGATACAAATGGTAAACTTTATGAAGTAAAATTACTTACTGCATCAAAGAAGGATCCAGATTGGCCTATTGTAATTATTGTTTGTGACAATGATTTTGAATATCTAGAAGAATTTAATAAATTTGGTGAGTCAAAATCAAATAAATTTAAGTTACACCATGAATGTCTTTATTTTGACGATGGTGATTATGTTGTAACAGAATCAGGAACAATTGGAATTTATTTCAATGATTGGTATCTTCATTGTTCAATTGAAAAGGATGGAACAGAACATTTAGAAAACTATGGTTCAGGTCATGCATATAGAATGGCAACACCTGAAGAAATTGAAAAACTAAACGATATGCTTTGGGTAAATGATAAGAAATGGAATAAAGAAACATTAAAAATTGAAAACGTATGATTAATATTGTAATTTTTATTATTGCACTTATACTATGGGTCATTATTTATATTAGTAAACCATATTGTTACACTGAAACAAAATTTTGGACTATATTTTGGGTGTCATTATTTAGTATAATAGGTGGAATGGTTGGATGGTTTGGGAGTCAATCAGTAATTTATTTATGTGGTGGACATACATTTATTCAATAATGAAAGAATTAATTAGACAACTTGGCGAATACATTAATCAATATAATTGTAAGCCATTAACAAATATTTATTATTTCTTATGTTCAATTTACTATGGATAAAATAAAGGCAATTTATAGAATCATTTGTTCTAAGCATTTTTATCTTATTACTACTGATAATGAGATGAATTGCAAAGAAATACATACAAAGAACACTGATGAATATCAAATATCTAGTATGATACAGTTATATTGGAATTTTTATTGGAAAGGAATATTTTTGTCCAAACCTGGTAACGAAAAATTTATATAAATATGTTTAATTGGATTATAGATACATTTAATATTAGATTTGATTACCCTTATAATTGTTTACCTTATTTACTGGAAGTAATAGGAAAGATATTTATGGTAATTTTAGGCGTAGTATTTTTGATGTTCGTATTATTTATATTAATTTCATAATGATATTTAGAATAGGTACAGCATCAAATCAAAACTATGCACATGCATATTGGTTTACAAATGATCCAAAGACACCTTATGAAATTTTGACAAATACATATGAAGGTGTTCTTGATTATTATCTTGAAACAACAGATAAAACAATCTGGATTAAAAAAGGAAATAAGCCATATAAGAAAATAACATTAAACGAATTAAAAACATATATTCATGAGTAAGATAGCACTTTTACTTTCAGGCGGTGTTGATAGTTCAGTAGCATTACATATGCTTTGTCAAACTGGTGAGAAGCCTGATTGTTTTTATATACATATAGGTCCTGATGAGAATGACTCATATAGTTGTACATCAGAGGAGGATATTGAGATGGCATCTGCAGTTGCACACAAGTATGGGTGTAAGTTTGAGATTGTAGATTTGCATAAGGAATATTGGGATAAGGTTGTAACATATACTATGGACACCGTTAAGAAAGGTTATACACCTAATCCTGATGTAATGTGCAATACTCTTATTAAGTTTGGTGCATTCTATAAGAAGATTGGAAAGAATTATGATTATATTGCAACAGGACATTATGCAACTCGCGTAGGTTATGGAGATCCAGAGAATCCTGAGTGGTGGATATGTCCAGCTAAGGATCCTGTAAAGGACCAAGTAGATTTTATTGCAAATATCAATACATTTTTTGTTCCTGTTCATAAGTTGATATTTCCTGTTGGTAATCTTATGAAGGATGAAGTTCGTAAGATTGCAGAAGAGAATCATCTTGTTAATGCAAAGCGTAAGGATTCACAAGGTATTTGTTTCTTGGGAAAGATTAATTATAATGATTATATTAGAAAGTATTTAGGAAATAATCCAGGTGAAATTATTGATATTGACAATAATAAATGGATTGGTATGCATATGGGATATTGGTTTTATACAATTGGCCAACGTAAGGGCTTAGCTCTTTCTGGTGGTCCATGGTATGTTGTTGGCAAGGATGTAAAGAACAATATTGTATATGTATCTAAGAATGCTGAACGTAATGCAGAAACAAAATTCAAGATTGGTAATATTAATTGGTTAACACGTAATCTTATTAATGATTATAAGGATTTGAATGAAAATATTGATAGTGACATTATTTGTAATATTACATTTAAGATTCGTCATTCTCCAGAAATATATTCTGGTAAACTAAAGTATAATGACAGTGATGATACATTAATTATCATATCAGATAATCCAATTACTGTTGCACCTGGACAGTATTGTACACTTTATGATGATACATATTCACTTTGCTATGGTTGTGGTGAAATTATATTAAATAATGTTAATTAAATTATTAAATCATATATAATTTCTATATCTTATATATAATACAATTTAATATGAATACAGATAATTTTTTCAAGGATGCGAAATTTGGTGATAAATTTATTGATGGTGAAGGCAAGATATATATTTATCATTATAAAGAAAAATATAAAGCAAGTGATGGTAAGTTTTGGGATTATCATTGGTTAATTAGAGAACCAGCTTATTATGATAGTGATTTTGATGATGATAAATTTTATTATCATCCTTACGATTCATTTGTATTTATTGATGGATATGGAATACCAACTAACTTGAAATATTATTCTATTAAAAGTTTAAAAGAAAGTCCAAATGAAAAACATTTAATAATTGGTAAATATGAATAAAGATAAGAAAATGCAAATAAGTAAGGCTATAGCAAGACAAATCTTGCTAGCACTTAAAAATGAAGATTGCTTTGATGGTTTTGTTACAAGATTCTTCACACGTGCAAAATGCATCAATTATCTTCAGAAGAATATAAATGAATACTTCCATAAAGGAGAAGTACAGTTAATCAATTGGAATAAAAATACATGGTTAGATATTTTTGATGATAATATTCTTGTAGATACATTAGTGTTCTACATGCAAGAATTTAATTTAGCTAAAGAAATAGAAAAAGAAAATGGAAAAAAATAACCAATATAATAAAAGAATAATTCCTATTGAATTTCATATATTAATGGGTTTGCCTGGTAGTGGTAAAACATATTGGGCAACTCATCATTATCCAACATCCAATTTTTGTTATCATTCAGGAAGAATGATAGTTGATTTAGATAAGCATTTAAATGATAAAGATAAAGAAAATTGGATATGGAATGCTTTAGATGATGAATTTAAGAATTATATGAAATATTGTCATGTTGATAAACTTGACGTATGTATTGATGGACCTATAACTACTTATGAACATCTATATAAAGTTATTGATGATATTATTTCATATTTGAAATTATATTGTAAGTGGAAAAATGATGATTATGGAGATTATTCATTTTCATTCATTATTCACCAATGGGATGATAATAGGGAATATTGTATTCATAACGACGAAATGCGTGGTCGTGCTATTAAAGCCAAGCAAACTATTAGATATGGAGAATATGATGTAATTGATTCACAGATAGTTAAAAAAGAATTAATTAATAAATATCCAAACTTGGAACGAACTATTAAACATGTTAAACGAATAGGACATATTGTGGAAAAGACAACGAGATATCAGCAAGAGTTTGAACCTGCCTGTGATAACAAGTATGGTCATGGCAATGATGAGCAAGGTAGATATTTATATTCTGAAGAATGGTCATTAGGAGGAGAATGGGGTAACTGCTGGGGAGGTCATGGCTCAGTAACTGGTGAACAGGCAAAGGAATTTGTAGAGTTAGATGATTTCCTTGAAAAAGTAGCTCCAAATATTACATTCTTACAATATAAAAAGATTCGTAACCATTGTGTTGAACAAATAGAATGGCACGTACATGACTATTATAGTTCAGGTACAACAGATGCATGTTGGAGATGTGATATGAAAGAATTGTATAATCTTCTTAAAGAAATGAATTATATTGGAGACTATGAATAATCACTTTGAATCTGTAGAGGAAAGAGTTCGTAATGGCATTAGTCTAATGTGGAACATGGCATCAATTATTAAAGATCTTCAGGATCCTAATAAGACATTAAAAGAAAAACAAATTTTATATAATTATATTATTGGTGATTCTAGTATACCTGATATAATGCGTAAAAATATGGAGTATCTTATTAATGTTGCTAAAGAAGTAGATAAAGCATTACCTAAAGATTTTTCAATAAATGAATTAGTAGATTATGAAGGAATGTAATTTAAAACAAGTACCTGAAGTTGGTAAATTTTATCATTTTTGGGATGACGGTAAAACTAGTGCTAGTAGACATTATATAGCACGTTGTGATGAAATTATCTATATTAAGGATGCTAGAAATATTAAAGTAAAATGTGATGACAAAGAGATATCATTGTTAGATATATGGATATCTGAAAAAACTAATCACCCATGGATAATGCGAGGAACAACTGATTATATTATCAAATGTTCAATTCCTGTATATGATGAAGATCCAATTTATTTTGCTCGTGCCACTGATGGCGGATGGTTTAGTATGAATGTAACAGGATGGTGGCAAAGTGGCAGATTAGACATAGATGATTCCATATATAATTCTATTATTGATGAATGCTATAATAATGGATGGGATTATACTGTTTATACAAATGCAAAATATGAAAGATCATAATTAAGCAAATACTATTAGATTAATAATTGACATCATTAGCTATATCTAGATGACGTGCTAATGATGTCAATGACTTATATTATATAATTTTATATTTTATGAAAATATGTAAAAATAATGCATTAATGAGGATATTTGCATATTAAAATATAAATATTATTTGAATTTTTTAAAATAAGTACTATATTATATTTGTAATAAAAATCGTTAAAGAAATATGGAACATCAATCAAATTGTATTGCTTATGTATTGACAGCAACTGATAAAGTTACTGGATTATTTCACGGATATTATTCTAAAGGTGATACATTTATTCAGACAACTGCTTCTATTTGGTTTGCAAAGTTTTATCTTGGAAAACAAGGAAAAGGAATTAAGAATGCACTTGCAAACTGTACGAAACGTTGCGGATATGATACTCGTACTGGACATGATCTTTCTTGGAAAGTTCAAATGGTTTCTATGAATGCCCCTATTGATATTGATGAAAATACATTTTAATTATGACTACGTATAAGATTGAAAAGAAAACATTTTATGGTATTAATAAAAATGGTGAGATCAATGAAGAATCACTATATAGACCTTATGTAAAGCATTGGTGGGGTTGGGAACAACTTAAAGAATATAATATGTATAATGATGGGTCTATTTCTTTAGGATCTGGAGTAGCATTTAAATATATTGAAAATGCTGAAAAATTCATACAGGGTTATCATAAGAATAGACATAAAATTGGTACATATACAATTGAAACTGTAGAATATATTAGATATTAATTATGTTTAATAAAACGATACAAAATAATAAGCAGACCAATCATCAAGAAGTAAATATTAATGAAGCAAGCACAGGTCAGCTTACAAGAATTAGTAAGACTTCAAAATTAATACGTTTTCAAGAAGGTTCGCAAATGGAAAAACAATTTTTTTGTGATGAACCTTATATTAAGAAACCCATTCGTAAATGGCGTAAAGAATTTGGAATTGAAGTGCCCTATGACAGTTACGAGCATTATAATATCGATATTTTACAAGTATTAGTTTTTGGTGATAACCAATATTTGGTAGAATACGAAATTGGTGAAAAACGTTGGTAATATGAAAAAGAAATCAAAAGTAGATAATAAGATTAATCGTTGGAAAAGAACAGGATCTTATACATATCAAAAACAATTGCCTTATAAAGACAATAGAATGATCTATGGAGAAAACCTAAATTCTGATGGATATTGGGATAAACCTATTTCTACAGGAGAAGGTATTGAATGGTGTAGAGAGGTACGTGTTCCATCATTAAAACGTAAATCTGCATGGAAACGATTTTATAAATTATTTCCACATCTTAAAGGAAAGAAAATTATTCGCGGAAGTTCACAACCTATGCATGCTTATGGTGTAAATGCAAGTACAATTAAATTAAAGAAAGTTAAGAAATGAAAAATAAACAATTTATATATACAGATAAAGATGCGGAGAAAATGTTCTTTACATCTGATACACATTTTTGTCATGAGAACATAATTAAGTATTGTAAGCGTCCATTTGCAAATGTAGCTGAAAATGATGAAGAGATAATTCGTCGTTGGAACGAAAAGGTTCCTGAAGATGGTATTGTATTTCATCTTGGTGATGTGGCGTTTGGTGATCCTGAAAGAGTTGATAATATTCTTGAACGTCTTAATGGTACAATTTATCTTGTAATTGGTAATCATGATTGGCGTAGAATTGTCAATAATCATAAATGGAGATTCGAGATGATGACACAACAAATCAATATGAAGATTGGTAAGCGTCATATTATTTTGAATCATTATCCTATGCTTGCGTTTTCAGGAGCATGGCGTGGTGAAGATGCAACATATCAATTGTTTGGTCATGTTCATACATCTCCTTATACTGATGAGGGTCTTGACCAACAGAGAATGAAATATTTGTTTACATCTCAATATGATGTAGGTGTTGATAATAACAATTTTACTCCTATTAGCTGGAAGGAAGTTGACCAAATTATCAATAATCAAATGATGAGTTTAGGAATGTGTCGTAATACAATTTAATTATGCAAGTACAATTTGATATTAAATGCACTGTTAATCTTGATTTTAATAATAAGGACAGTTACTATTACGAAGAATATCGTAATAGAATTAATAAGATGAGCAATGATGAATTAAAAGAATTGCTTATGGATCATTTGGATTGTTGTGAAATGACAGCAAGATGCGAATTGAATCGTTATGGATTTTTTGATAACATACAAATAAGTCAAATTAATATTGTTAAGAATTAATATGAATGATTGGTATGTAATTACAAATGCAGATAAAGATGTATTTGTTGGACAGGACGAAAATGGTGGAGTTAAAATGACAATGTTTTTACCATCTGCATTAATTGGACCGTATGCATTTCTTGAAATGTTTATGAAATTGCATATTGATGAACATGCTCGTAATATATTACATATTAGAAAAATTAAGTTAGTATGACAAGAAAAGATATAAGCGTTATATTTATATGTTTATATATGATTAGTGTTAATTTAATTTGTTGGTATCTGTTTGGGCGAGAAATTGGATTAACAATAGGAAATATATTTGGGATAGGAACAGTTGCATTATTTGTATTTTGGGTTAAATCAAATAAGAAAGTTGATAAATGGCTAGAAACAAAGATATGATTGAAGATAGTATTTGGTTGAGATCTAAAGAGGAACAGAAATTTATCATTGAACATAATATAATGATAAAAAATTTGGGAGTATTTGAAAAGTGGTTAAATTTGAAATATCAAGCATCAAAAGAATATGGAGATGTTGAAGAATGGGGAGTATGGGAAGAAGTAATTAATAAATTTGATGAATTATTCAATGAAAACTGAGGATTATAAAATAATTGATAATGGACTATGGATTTCTGAAAAGGAATTAAATAGATTATTGAAAGAAAATATTAAGCTTCGAAATGATTCACCTGATTGGCAAATCAAAAAGAATTGGATGCATCAAGGTGCGGAATATATTTGGTTTAATCCATGGAATAGACATTTAAATGGTCGTATAGGAATATTGCAAGAACTAAAAAAGAAATACGATGAAAACAGAGGTAAGACAAAAAACCGTTGATTATAAAGTATTTATCGCAGATGATGGACAAGAGTTTGACACAAAAAAGGAATGTGTTCATCATGAAAGAATACTTAAAGGTGAAATAAAAGTATGTCCTGAATGTAATGGTGAAGGAAGAACTTCAGAATGGGAAGATTGGGAAAATTATCATACTGGAGCACCTGAGAAAACATTGATACATCCTATATGTAAAACTTGTCATGGTAAAGGATTTTTAGAAAAAAAGAAAGTTTGGGTATGAATAGAGATCAAATTGTAAAGTTATATTTAGGTCAATGTCATTATGCATCAGTATATTTACATGATATTAAGAATATGGAACAAAAAGGTGCATACTGGCATATAGAATTATTTGATGGTGATATATTTGAAGACTGCAATATGGTAGTTATAACTAGTGATCTATTTGAAGAAATAGGTTATTTTTCAAAATAATATGAAAGCAAAAGTAAAAGAAACTGGTGAGATAATCGATGTTAGTTGTCTATATCCAACAACATATTCAAGATTAGATTATAATGGACAGATAATTGAAGAATATGATGAAGATGAATTAGAATTTGAAAGACACAAAACATATATTTATATTGTCGCAAGACCATTTGATGAATTTAAAATGTTCATTCCTCAGTATATAACAACTCATAAAAAGAAAGCACAAACTTTTTGGCATCGTTATAGTGATGAATCTATACAAATGGTAATCTTTGCAAAAGAATGGAATCCATCTGATAACAATATTCTTTTTAATTATTGCGAGCTGTGTGGAGAAGAAGATGACATGTGTGAAAACAATACTCTTTATAATAAATATGAAGAGTTTATGAATATGTCTGAAGAAGAAGCTTCTTTATATTGGTCTGGAGATGAGAATGAAGAGAAATCAGATTCAGGAATGTGGAACCCTAAAATTTGGTTGTTATGAGTTATACAGAATTTCATAAAGGAAAACTTCGTGTGTTAACACGTAGTACAAAAGAAACATTAGATTATATTGAAAAGAATAATCTACAAGAAGTCATTAAAGAAGATTCATATTGTTATGAAACGGATTTTGATGTTCAACCAGATTATGAAGATAAATATATAATTCTACATAAAGATGCAAAATTTCATGGTGATGGAGTTGAGCATATGCTTTGTGAGTTTTTAGATCATGTTGAACGTGAAGGTGGAGATGATGAATTATGCGAAATTAAGCGCGTAAGTCAAGATGAATATGAATTTTTATGTGGATTCTATAATGGTGGCACTTGGCTTGGAGAAATTTTAAGTGAAGAAATATCAAGGTTAGAAAAACAAGAATGGAATTCTAATGAAGATACGATAACAATTACATCAAGAGAATCACATATGATTATGGATTGTATTAATTATGTATTAAATAATATGATAATTAATGGCATGGATTATTTATACTGTAATTATTCTAGAGAAGAGATTGCTAAATGCGGACAACGTTTTGGAGATTTAAATTTAAAAAATCAATGGTAATATGAAAAATAAAATATTTTCCGTAAGAGAATTTAATGCGGAGAAAAATATGCTTGATTTTATAAATAATAGTGATACGAAAGAACCCATATCAGTTATTAAAGAAAATAATATCTATAAACTTTATTATATTTGGTAATGAAACTAAAACAATTTATAAAAAATAGTATTATAATTTTTATAATGACATTATGTTTATATTCATGTCAAGATATTCATAAATATAATGTTCATCTTAATTATACAATATGTTATCCAGATACGTCAATAACATATGATACTATAATGACATGTACATATGATAAAGGGTTTCCTACACCAAAGTGGCAACGTATAGAAAATTTTAATGTATGTCTAACATCTGGAAAAGGCACAAATTATTTAAAAGTATATCCTGGTAATAATTATATTGTAGCAACAACAGCACCTATTCGTTTAAATACATATAAATTATTAAGTGATGATAACGAGAAATGAAATAATAGAACTAGTAGAAAATCACATTAAAGAAAATGCAGATTTATTTAAAGTAGGTGAATTAACATATGAAGAACTTCATAACTATCAATATATATTATTTAGTATATTAGAAGATCTTAAAGTTAAAGACACAGTATATGTTATTGAATATAATGCATATGAATGTGACGGTTATTTTTCGGGTGATACACGTCCAATTTATGTTTCATTTAAAGAAGATCGTCGTGATTCTGAATGGAATAGAATTATTAACGATGCAAAATCTGATGTAAAGAAATGGTCAAAAGAGGATGATTCTGAATATGCAGAAATTTGGGAAGATACTCCTGAAAGATTTAAATATACAATAGGTAAATGGGTATATACATATGAGAAATATAAATATCCATTAGATAAGAATATACAATATAATAATTAAGGGAATCATAAATGATTCCCTTTAAATATCTTTATAATATTGAATCCAATCATTTGGATCATCTTCTACTTTTTTAATATATTCTTCTATTTTATTTAATCCATCAACAATAGCATGTGCAAATTTATTTGTTTTTAGATCACATAATGGATCATCATCATATGTAACTCCACCAATTTTTCCAACCCAAAGTTTCCATGTATCATTGTCTTTATCATATCCTAATAAAAATGACATAGACATTTTACGTGATTTATCTTCGTGTTTATATTCTATTTTTTGATATTGCTCATTATCTTTAAGCCATGTTACTTTTTTATCAGGTTCTTTCCAAATCGTAAACTTAATTTCGCCACGATGATTTAATTCTTCGTCTTGTCCTTCAGAATTTTTATCGTTAGTTTCATGTTGTTCAATTTGTTCAGAATTTTCAGCTTCCAATATATAATCTTTTAATCTCTTCATTATTGATTTACATTTTATTATATATAAAAATAATAAAAGGAAGTAACTAGTTACTTCCTTTAGTTAAAATGTACATATGTCAGATCTAAATATATCTGCGACTTCATTCATATTTGTAACATATTTACAAATTGAATTATGTGGAGCAATATTATTAGCTAATTTCATAATAGCATCAAATGATTTACGTTCATGTTTTTGCCATGTTCCTTCATCCAATACACAAAATACACATAAATCAACAGATGTACCATACATATTAGCAAGATGCGCTGAATGTATAATTTCTGCAATTGAATATGTTCCCATCATTTCTTTTGTAATTACATATAGGTGTACATTACATTTATGATTTTTTTCATCTTCTTCAATTAACTGACATTCTGGCGTCCAATCTTCTACAACAGGATTAAACCATTCTACTGAACAATTTTTCAATTGTTCAATAAGTTCATTACGCCATGTAGTATCAGCACAAGTACCCCCTAAGAATATTCTATCAATTTTTGTCTCTATCATTATTTATCCATATACAATTATATTTTTGTAGTATTTCCTTTTGGTGTTCAATCTGTTTTAAATCTTCTTCATTAAAATTCTTAGTTGCATACCTTTCAAGTTTTTTTCTTATTTCACTTGCATAAGGTTCTTTTACTAATGTAGTATGTTGGTCTTCAAATCCTAACATAATATTTTTATATATTTATCCACATATCATTGATTGTCCTGGTGCTAAATTTTCATTAGTACGTTTACCACCACAAATAGGACAAAACATTGCAGTAGGAGCCACTGAAGCACCACATTTAGGACATATCCATCCTCTTTCAGAATTTAAATCAATAACTTGTCCGTTATCAATTATTGTATCAAATTTTTCTTCCATTTATTATATTGGTATATTTATAATTTTTAGTCCATAAGGATTTTCTTCTTTTTTGACTTTCTGATATTTTTCATATCCATATCGATGTTCTAATTCAATTAATTTATCTATTAAGTCACTTAAATCACCATCGTTAAAACATATACTATTAACTTTTTCACCATGTTCATCTTCAAACCACATCCCATAAGCATCAGATGAACTTACATGGTCTATTTTTACTTTATATTTTGATATGGTATCATCAGGATCTCCATGATTAAAATATAGATCTACTTCAAATTCTGTTTTCATTTTTTAGCGTGTAATTCATTAAAAACAATTTGTATGCCTTCCCAAATTTTTTGTTCTTGATATTTCATCCCAAGACTTACTGCAGATGCAATGATCTTTCTATAATCAGGTCCTGCTTTATGACATTCTTTTTCTAAATATGTCATTCCATCTTTTAGCTGTTTCTCTGAGTATTCGTTCATCTTCAATAATTTTTTGTGCTATTTTTGTATCATCAGATAAATATTTAAAATCTTCTTCATAAATATGTAATGAGCCAACATTCCAATATAAAAATCCAGGAAGAATATCTTTATCTAATTCTGATATAAGTCTATTAATAATGATAGTAAATATTTTACATTGCCATAATGAATCTTGAGTATATTCACATACATTATTAGATCTCATATATACAATATAATCAAGACGCTTTGCTTGTTTACGATAAATACATTGCATCCCAATTGTACATATCTTATCTCCATTATGATATTTTTCTGGACATAACATTCCAATGTAAGCTTGCCTTGTATCTGGATCTTCTTTAATTGCTTCTACAACTTTATCTATTTGATCACCTAATAGTGGTTCATAATTATCTATATACCACTGTTCATCTGTAACATGATGATTATGATAAACAATATATCCAGTTTCACTTATAAAACTAGCATTTTCAATTTCGATAAACTTTTGTTGTTTTACTTTATCAAATTTAAAATCATTACTATTAAACTTTGATAATAAAATTTCTTTTATGTCAAGTTCAGTCATTAAAGTATTTTAGATATAATTTTATATTTCTTAGCTTGTTCAGCAGTTATATACCAATCTTTTTTACATTTATATATTTCATCTAATTTATCCTCTGGAATCTCAGTACTATTTTTATATATATTCCACATTATTTTATGTAAACGTTTACTTTCTTCTATATCTTCTTCCATTTCTTTCATTTTACCAAATGTACCTCCAGATAGCGTATGATACATAAATGTTGTGTTAGGATAAGCAAAACGATGTTCTGCATCTACTGCTAACATTATAATTGTACCTGCGCTCATTATTTTACCAACACAATAAATGTTAACAGTGTATTCTTCAGTTAATCGTTTAATTTCATCATAAATTGAAAGCATATCATAAATGTAACCACCAAATGTCGATAAATAAATATTTATAGATGGTCTGATAACCTGTGCTTCAATGCCAACAGACATTAATGATGCCAAATTTTGATCTGCAATATCATCATCAGCACTTTTAATTTCATTTATTTTATCAACAAGTGTTTGCCACATTTCTTCATCTACATCACCTTTAATGTAAATATTATGTATTTTTTCATCAAATGTTTTAATTGTAAATTCTGCCATATATTATACTTTTGTAAAATTTTTTTCAAAATCTTCTTTAGTTCGTGCAAAATATTCGCCATCAGGGTTATAATATTCTGTCTTATAAAGAATTAGACCACGACGCCATTCACCATTATCTTTAAACATAAAATTATCTGTTATTAAAGAATATGGATTACCGGTCTTATTATGTATATATCTATTATTTTCCTTAATTTCTATTTCATAAAACGTATAGTAATATCCATCTGCTCTTTTTTGTTTTGATAATTCGTCTACACGTTTTTTGACTTCTTCTTTATTATCATATATTTTTTCTTCATAAGGTATGACTAAATTTTCATAATCATATAAACCTATTTTATAACCTATTTTTTGTGGTTTAGGTTTTAATTCGTGAGTAATTCCTTGCCATCCACAAACGAAACATTCAACACTATTATCATCTTCATATTCGTCTTCATGTCCTGGAGTTAAACAATATGCAGCTAATGTTGATGAATAAAAATGACTATGACATTTTGGACAACAATAATGTTCTTCTCTATATTTTTTATAAAATTCTCGTTCGTTATTATCCATTATCTTCTAATTTTAATCTTTTTATACAATTCTCATAATGTTCTATTTCTTCATATATATCACTTCTAATTGAATTATATTCTGAAATTTGGTCTTCATCATTATCTGAATCTTCCATACATTCATCATAATATCTAATATCTTCCCATAAATTACCAATTATAGAATTCCATTCATTAATTTGTTCCTCAATTTCCCTTTTCATGATTTAATAACCTAAATATTGCTCAATAATTTTTTTATTCTTTAAATCATATATTAGACCATCACCAAAATCATCTTCAATACGAAGTTTTGTTTTAGATTTATTAATCATAATATGATGAAATTCCATATCACGTTTAAACAAGTTTAAATGATGATCATTTGATATATCAGCATCTGTAATATCATAATCCTCCCAATATCTATTTCTTTTTAGTGGATTAAAATTTTTATGTATTGTTATATGTGGTAATTTATTTTTTGTCATATTCTGTCTTGTTATCTTTATTTTTTCCAATATGATATCCATCACAGAATAAGCATTTATAATATGAAAAATGCGTATTATGTTTTTCTCCCATTTTTTCTGCTGATTTACGAGCAGTCTCAACGGTATGATACATTATTTTAGGTTGCCCAGTATGTTGATTAATATGTGAATTAATAGAAAATGCACCCCATGCATTACGTGTTATAAAAAAGTTTGTAATAAATCTTTTACGTTTAACTTGGTCTTTAAACCATATCCAAAAATTTTTAAACTTAATTCTATGCATAATTAAATTTCTTCTATTTTTAATACGTATGGTGTATTACTGCTTAATAATTCAATTGCTGCTTTAGCATATTCTTTTTTATAGAAAATTATTGCGTTTTCAATATTTTCACACCATGATTTATAAGGATAATTAGATTCCTTTAATTTTAATTCATATAAATATTTATCAGGTTTAATGTCATCATACGATTTTGCGTATGTTTTAGTTTCTAATTTTACGATAACATATTTTTCCATTCTAATTCATTCTTTTTTAGATAAGTTTCCCAATATTGTTGATTTAACTGTTCAGGTTTAATTATTTCACCATTAATAAATTGAAGCATCAAAGGAATTGCTAAATTCTGTATAGAAGGACGTGGTTTACCTGTTGTTCCTAATGCACGAAGATTAAAGAAATGAATCCAATCTTTAACAAATGCAGTATGAATAGAACAAGTTTTTGTATCTAATGGTAATATTAACGAACATTCTTGATTTGACCAATTAAATTGTGTTTTTAATACATTATATGATTCCTGACAAGCAACATTAGCAAACATCCACCAATCAATATCTGACCAATCTACAGAAATATGTTCAACTATTTGCTGACACATATCATACAACAGATTTCCTGAATAATCTTTATGTGTTATCCATTGATTATAATTATCTTGTGCAGCTTCTGTTCCTATACGTTCTGGAGCAACAATATTTAATCCAGGATTATTTCCTTCTTGAAATTTCTCTTTTGTATAATTGCAATAACGAGTTGATTCTTCAGCAACTGATTGTACTCTATGACGATTAACATCTCGAGCAGCTGCTAAATGATATGTAAATGCTATTGTATATCTTTTTTCATGTTCAGGCATTGGCGGAGTTAACCATTGTAAAATAGATTGTTCTAATGATTCACTTATAGACTTAAACTGTCCCATATATTTGAGAATCTCAAAATCTTTATTTTCACAAATAACACGCCAATTTGTAGTTATAAAATAAAATATTGCAGATGCTTGTTTTTTTAACCCATATCCTTTAATTTCTACATCTACTGTTTTATTAATTCTTTTACTTTTTACAACTGAATATTTATTATTAGTAAAAAATTTAACAATATCAGTTTTCCAAATATATTGAATATCATCAACTGGTGTACCAATAGGAATTGTTAAATAAACAGTACCATGTTCAAGCATAGCACCATGTTCATGTTCCATTAAATTTTTAACAAATCCTTCATATGATTTATCTGTAATATGATCTTCTGATTTGTAACAATTACGACCACAAATCTCAATATGTTTAAACATATTTTCTAAAAGATCACCTTCATATTTCTGTGTTATAAATTCAAACTTTGGTTTTACAAAATTCATTCTGTTCTTCTATATATTTTAAGTAATTATTAATCCATTTTTTCATATTATTAGTTAATACATCTTTAGCTCCATTATTACCAAATAATTTTACTAAACAACATTCTTGACATTCGGTTAGAAATATGCTAATTGATATTGCATAATCTTTATTCCAAGCAGCTAATCTATGAATCAGTGGATCATAATAAAATTCAAATCCTTTATAAGTAAGCATATTCGTTTGCATTAAGTATAAAAAATAATCTATTTGTTTTATGCAAGTGCACTTTTCTGGGTTGTGTTTTCCACCACTCATCTAAATAATACCAACTTACATAAAACAAATTTGCTGATTCAACAACTATTGTTAAATCATTATATGTCCATCTTGAATTTGGTTCTAATTTTTTAAATATATTAATCATATCATGTATGATATTTTTAATATGCTGAAGATACTTTTGGTAATTCTTTTAAGTATTTAGCATTAAGCATAAATTTCCACCAATTGGCGGTTGAATATATACTGCCACCTTCTTTAGGTATTGTTCTTAAATATACTTTATAAAAAAGTGTTTGAGCACCAACACATACTTCTTCACCCTCAAATAAATAAACGTTATTAATCAATGGAAATGTCATAATTATAAAATTTTGTAATTTGTTAATATTTTAGTTTCTTTCTCTAATTGTTTTTTGAACTTTGCTACTCTATATTCTCTATGTTGAATAAGTATATTCATTTCTTTTTGAGCTGCTTCTTTACATGAAAAATATTTTGAACTTCCATGATATGCCATTCCTGAATCATGCCAAATTGGATGAATCTTAATTGGTTGATATCCATGTTCGCAATATAATAAAAGATACCCACCATCCCATAATTGTTCAACTTCATTTCTCAATTCAATTTTAACAACTTTACGAGGTTTCATTTTACAATGATCATAATAATAAATTATATCACCTGGCACTAAATCTTTAAATGTTTTCATATTTAAAAAATATCTTCTATATTAGTTTCTTCTGTTTTTGTTTCTACTTTTGTTTTTTCTTGTTCTTTAACTTCATTCTTTTTCATTAAATTTGTTTTCTGAATAGCAAATTTATAAAAAGTATTCATTATATTATTGTCATAAGGCATTGCACCCGTATGAGTTTGGTAATTTGTACCTACATCTTCAATTATCTTACCAGGAAGATTAACAATCATTACAATAATATCATCTGGTGATGTTCCTTCAGGTAAATATCCACCTTCTAATAATGCTTGTTTATAGAAATATAGTTGCAATGTATATCTAAACCAATTAAGTTGTGGATATTTAAACATAGGACCTAACATCTTTTTAGTCCATTTATTAGCAACTTTATCAATTGTGCCTGAAGACTTCCAATCAATTAATATGTATTTACCAGTACGTTTATTTCTAAATAAAGCATCAAAACGTCCATACATATACATATCTTCTCCAGTATCAGGATCTTTTACTTTTAAGTATAAATATTTTTCTCTATCAATAAATTCTGTATCTCCTGACTTACTTAATACTGAATAGAAATTATCAAACGAATCACAAAGACTGTGTAGTCTTTCATCATAATCATATCCGTTATCTAATTTAAATAATCTTCTATCATTATCAGTTCCAGTTAATATACTCCCAATATAATCATCAAGTAATGAACCATAATGAGTTGATGTTGCACCCTTTGCAGACCATACTTCCATAATCTGTTCAACTGTCATATGATAATACTCTGATTGAGGATTATTAAAATGCTTGTTATATGTATTTGCTGCTACACCTTCTGTATCAAAAGGTGTAAATAAAGTATCTAAAGCAGTAGAAATACTAATCTTTTTTAATGCTTTATTAATATTTACATTAGAAAAATCTATCATTTTTAAACTTTTTAATTTTAAAAAATATAGTTTATTTAATACTATATGTTCAATTGTTAAAGAAATATAAATATAATATTAAATTATATAATATTTGAATTAATAAAGCAAATTTCTATATTAATATTATATAAAAATCAAACAAAAATAGTATGAATACATTAGATTCGAAGAATTTAGAAGATCTTAAGATTAAGCTTCTTAAGATGAATAATGGAGATAGACTACACTGTTTGTGGGGAGTTCGTATTTTATATACTGATGCTACAGGTAAGAATCGAATGACAGATTATTGTTTGTCGATTGATAAACATTCTAATGACAAATATACAGTTTGTAGTTGTTTTGATTTTAGAGGTCATGAATTATTTTGGGATGCATTAAAAGATTCTGGTGTTAAAAAATGGTATCATTTTAAAGATTTTGCTATTAATCTTTATTATGAGGAGATGCTTATGGTTCTTATGTTAATGCATAAATTCTTTAATAAATATGTTGGAGATAAATCGGTTTGGAAATTTATTACATTTGATAAAGATGAATGTGAAAAGAAATGTGAAGAACTTCGAAAGCCATACGAAATTGATACATTAGAAAAAGCAATTCGTATTATTGAAAGTGGAATTGATTCACTTGATGAAATTAAAAATAGATTAGCAGTTTTAAAAAATAAAAATTAATATGATTGATTTAAAATATAACGAAAGAGTTAAAAAAACTTTTAACTATGAAAAAATTAAATCTGCAATAGAAACTTGTAAGCCAAAATTTTTTGGCAACAATGTTTGTATTGATTTACTTTGGACTCCCCAAATTTATTTTGATTACGCAAATGGATGGGCAGCAGGAAAACCAAATAAAAAAAATTTTAATGGTAGCAATTATATAGGTGTAACATTGGGAACATCACCAAGATTATTTATTGATTGGTATGTTTCAAAAAATCTTTTTAAGAAAAATGAAGCTATTGGTAAGATAGGATTTTTTTATCCTGAAGTTATTAATGATGATGAAAAATCTAATTGGGAAGAAATTCAAAAATATTTAGAGTCTAAATATAATGCAAAAGATCAAGAAAACAATAATTATATAAAATTTTGTTCTTATAAAGAATTGGAAATATTTCTTAAAGAATTAGAAGATATCATTAATAAATATAATATAAAACGTAATAATGAAGCATATTTTTACTTTGATAAAAATGAAGCATCGTGCAATGCTGAAATTAAAAAAGTTAAATATGAAATATTGAGTTGTGATGAAACTCTAGTTAACTTATATAAACAATTAGAAGATACTAATAAAGCTGCAACTGCATCAGATGTCGATATGACAGTATTAATTAATTCAATTAACGATAAAATTAAAAAAGTTAAAGATAAAAAAGACAATATTATTAAGAATATTAAATTATGACTCCAAAAGAAAAAATAGCTGCCAAATATTTGATGTTGGAAACTCGTTATCGTAATTGTCAAGAACATGGATTTGATGGTAAGCCAACAGGTAAGTTTGATATTTCTAAGGTTGATAACTATCATATAGAAGATCATGAATTATCTTTTCCTATACATATATGGTATGAAGTCACTAGACATACATTAGATGAACTTAAAGATGAATTACAAATTTTTGAAAGTTTATGGATTGATAAAAATGGAGAACATATAATTAAACAAGTAAATAAGATTGTTAATACATTGAATATTAAAACTGAATGTTCTAAAATCTAATTATATTTGAATTTTTTAAATAAAATACTATATTATATTTGTAAAAATCAAATAAATATGAAATTCGGACAAAAGAAAACACAAGGTATTGAGGAGTTAAGAAAAAAGTTTGTTGCTCGTGGCTATATGCCAACTGGTTATCAACTTGATTCAATTACTAAAGCTCTTGCTGAAGTACTTGGTAAGACAAAAGTTCATATTAATGTTCCTTATTCAAATTTTAATTGTCATGGTGAGGCAATCAAAGTTGCAAAGGATGTTAACGGTCTGATGCCGTTTTCAACTGCTCGTGTTTCATTTGATGAAGTAACTACATTATTTTATGGAGATAAACGTGTAGGACGGGGAAATTATTTGCCTTTTCAATCAGAGGTTGATTGTTATTATATTAAGAATATTGATACATCTGGAGCTCTCTGGGTTACTATTGATTTAGAAAAAGGACCTAGTTGGAGAACATATCTTTAATTATATTTGAATTTTTTAATTAAATTACTATATTATATTTGTAATTTTAATAATATTAAACATGGAAGAATTTTGGAAGCCCATTTCACAAAATTTGTATTACATTGGTGTTGATGAGAATTATGAGGTGTCTAATACAGGTAAGGTTCGTAACAAGAAGACGGGTCATATTTTGAAAACCACACCAACAAATGGTAATAAGCGTCGTATGAAGGTACAGGTTAAGTGCAGGGGAGGTTATTATTATCTATCACTACAGATTTCACATGTTGTTTATGATACATTTATTGGTCCTGCATATAATGGTCATATTAAGCACCGTGATGGTAATAACATGAATAATGCAGTAGATAATTTATATATTTGATAATTTTAACCATATTTGAATTTTTTTAATATTAAACTATTTATAATATATAAAATTTAAATAGAAGAGATTTGGGAGAAAATATATGTTGCATTATAAGTAGTTAAGTTATTTTTGGTGTTCATATGTTGGTAATTATCGAACATCACATATTAAGAATATTATAAAGACAACTTTTAAAAATATTAACACAGTTTGTAAACATTTTAAAAAACATAAATATGATAAAGTATTTTAATCCTAATCCTACTTGTAAGTTTTTCAAGTCAGGTAATCCTAAGAACTGGTATATTAATGATTCATCAGTACGAGCATTGTCATGCGCATTGAACATTACATGGGAAGCAGCTTATGATCTTTTATCAGAAGCAGGTAAAAAAATTTATAATGTTGCGACATCTAAGCAAGCGTTTGATGAAGTTTTGAAAAATCACGGATATGAATTTGTAACACTTGGAAAACCTCAAAGAGGAACATCTCGTCCTACTGTAACAGAATTCATTAAAGATTTCAATAAAGGAACAATGATTTTAAATTTGGCAGATTATTTTGTTACTTTTATTGATGGTGAAATTTATGATGTATCAGATAAGTGTCTAAAATCTTCAGTTTATTCTTATTGGATTAAGAAGTAAATTAATTCTTCTTCATTAAGAAATAAATGTTAATAATTGATCTATTTTATACTAAATATATTGTTTAGTAGAAAATGGATTATAAGCAAACTTTAGTTATCAATTTAATAGGTGGTCCTTGTAGTGGCAAGTCTACCGTTGCAGCTGAATTATTTGCAAGACTGAAGAAAATGGGAGTTCATTGTGAACTGGTTTCTGAATATATAAAAGATCGTATATATGAAGAAAATAAAACAATGCCTACCAATCAGATTGCTATATTTGGAATGGAACATTATAACATATCAAATAAAATAGGAAAAGTTGATGTTATTGTTCATGATGGTTCATTCATAAATAATATTTTATATAAAGCTGAAGATAATACAGAGTTTGACAAATTAATTATAAATGAATATCATAAGTTTTGGAATTTAGATTTTTTCATTAAACGTGGTAATATTGAATTTGAAGACTATGGAAGAATTCATAATTATGAACAGTCTTTAGAATTAGATGTTAAAATCAAAGATTTGTATTATCTTGCTGACGCTGAATTTATTGAAGTTGAATCAAGAGATGCAGTAGATAAAATAATTCCAATCGTACTTAAAGAATTAGCAAAGTAAATTTTACTTTTAATAAATTTATAAAGAAATGATTTGTAAGCAAATAGAAACTGGTAAATATTTTAATTATCGTTTCCTTAATAAGGATGAAGTAGAAATTGATGATTTTGATGGATTCGTAAAGAAATTAACTTATGAATCATGGCTTAATGATTATTTCATTGTTGATAAATGGCGGTGTTTAACAGATTATGATATTGAATATAATAGAAAATTAAAAGTAAATGATAAAGATTAAAAATCATAACATATTTCCATACGTTGTTGATAAACATAATAATGTATGGAAATATATTGTATCTAAACAGCACTTTATTAAAGTAACACCTTGGGAATATGCTGAAGATCGTAGAGTAAATGTTTTTGAAATTGAAAAACAGATCTTATCAGGTAATTTAGTACAAAAGAAAGCTAAACCTCAAGTTTATGAAATAATTAATAAGCGTTGGGATGATTATGAATATTCATGGGAATATGAAGGTACATTATATTCTGTAGGTATTAATCATATTGATGCACAAGCGTATGATGCACCAATTCATAAATTTGAGCAATCTTACAAAGATAAAGAGGGTAATAAACATATATATTATCATGAATATCGTATAGGATTCTATAATGGTAAAATTGTTTGGTGGACATGTTATCATTATTATCCTCGCACATATGTTTGGAGTTTTGAATCAATTGATAAAGAACCAAAAGATAAATTTGATAATTCATCAGGACGATGGATTATAACAGGACAATGGACTAATATTAAACATATTAAGCCAATTTATAATAACACAACTCAAAAATATATTTAAAATGATTGGTCATAACGGTAAGTTTACAGACACAGAATTATATAATGTATTTAGTTCTTTAATAAATATTGATTATCGAACATTTAAGTTTCGTAGTGATTGCATATATGATCCTGACATTAAAATAGATGCCAAATTATCTTATATTAATGATGGAACAGAATATCTTTCAGCACAAACATATTTATATTCATTAAAATATAAACAGAAAAGAGTTGTTACAGCTATATGTCGCAAAATTAATTTAATGGATTTTGTTGAAGATATTGGTAAAGATTTAGCTGAAGCTTGTTATAATGATCCTTCAATTAAATCATCAAAAAAAGCTGAGGAATATATTGAAAATAATTTTAATTTTATTAAAAAAGTTCAACAAATATTGTTTGAATATTCTGACAAAAATCAAATAGAAGAAGGATCAAATAGTTCAATCATATTTGGAGATTCTGTTGATAAAATAAAATTTAGCGATTATGAATATAATATAAATTACTATAAACATGATAATTACATGTTTGTAGAACGTTTTGTTAAGAAACCTGGAGAAAAAAATGAAATTAATGAATTATTAATTTATAAAGCTAAATTAGGATATTTTAAATTTAAAAAAATATTTTTTGAGGAATTAGCAAATAGAATTAATGATAATTCTACAATAAGATATGTTTGCAAATGGATAGCTAAATCATATGAGCGTGTTTTTATTCCCAAATTAATAGAAAACATTAATATACTTGAAAGTAATAAAGAAGTATCTTCAAAAGATATTGATATTATGGACCCAGTATTGGATTTAAATAAAGAAGCATTTAAAAAAGAATACGATAAATTTATAGAAAATACATACGATAAATCAAACGAAAAGAATTTAGAAAATACATTAAATGAAATAGAAGAATGTATTGAAAAATCTAATACAGATAACTATATAGATTTTAATATTCAAACAAACATTTATAGATAATAATTTTTAACATTTAAATAAATAAATTTATGGAACTTATTAACAGAAAAAATTTGCTGGCTAACATTGCCAAGTTGGAGAGTGAGCGTGATGTACTTAAGAATAAGAAGTACGAGTATAAGGTAAAGCGTGCATGGCCTGGCGTATGCAATATTGAAGCTATTACAGATGTCGAATATCTTATTAAGGCTTTCAATATTATTAAGGAAGGTACAAAGGGTGATGATTCTGCTGTAGATACTTTGGGTTTGTCTAAGCTTGGTTTAGTTAAAACATCAAATGAACCTCGTTTGTATTATGGTTATACTGCTGAGGCATGGGAAGCTGACCTTAAGTTGTGTGCTGAGGAGTTGGCTGATGTTAAGAAGCTTGAGTCTATTGAAAAGGCCATTAAGATTCTGCGTAAGAATATGAGTGAGGAAGATAAGTTCAAGGAGGATATGACAGCTGTTGCTAATTTGCTTGGTGAGTAATGAAGAAGATTGATAAAAAGGGAGTTGTTGACATTCAAAATCAGCAACTCCTTGATAATTCATCAGACTTCAACAACTTCGAAAATCTATCTTATTTTATTGGAGAATATAAAAAAGCTAAAGCAATTATTGCTCAGTGTAAATCTTTTTATCAAAATTTCTTAAGAACAAAATTATATTCAATTAATGAATTACAAAAAATTAAAGGAATTAATTTAATTGATCTTAAGTTAGATAATGAAGCTTATGCAAGTCATGTTCAAAAATTAGTTAAATACATTCTTATAAAGAAGGCAGCAAAAGAACTTGAAGAAGTATCTGATACTTATGGTTTGAAGTTTTTCCAATACATACCGCCTGATGAAGGAAAAACTTATAATTACGAAAAAAATGTTTGGAGAATTTATCCAAAGAAAGACGCATTACTAAAAGGCAATAGTGTATATACATATTTGACAAGTTTTCTTGATGGTAATTATTATCATAATAAGATAGAAAATGAATATGTATCTGATGGATATACATATTTTTATGATCATAAAGTTAATGCAGATTATGTAAATCTTAAATATGCTAAAAAACATAAGACACAAAGTAATTTAGAACCATCATATGAATCTAAATATAAAGGAGAAGATAAGAAAACACATAAAGGCATTTATGAACATGTTCCTCGTAAAGATAAGAAAGGAAATTTAATTGAATATGAATTTTATAAGTTATCTAAAAAGGAATTAGAATTAATAGATTTTATAAGTAATTTCACACGAAATAATTTATATGATGATCTTTATAATGAAATATATTTGAATCCTGATAAATATCAAAATACATGGGTTGAATATATTAATTTTATGAGTGAAAATTATAAAGATGAAAATAATTCAATTATTTGGTTTGATGTTCGAGATTACCATCGTAAGATACGAGAATTAAAAGAAGAAGAAAAACGTAAATATCTTTTGTGTCCTGCAGTTTATCTTAAACTAAAGCCAATGAAGGTTGAAGATTATCATCCGCAATGGAATAGAGAAACTTATGAAAAATATGTAGTAGATGAAACATGCTATGTTGATGCAAGCAAATATATAAATAAAGATTATCTTAAGTTATATTTGGATTGGAAACATGATCAACAATATAGGTATCATGATGATTATATACCGAAAACATATGTAGAAACTAATAGATATGGTGAAAAAACATATATAGATACACGTTGTGAAACGTTTGATACTGATTTGTTCTCATATTTAGCAATCAACGTACCTCAATTATTGGAAATTATAAAATCGGAAGGAGAATTTACAAATGTTGATTTTTCTGAATATCATTCTACTAGATTGCCTTCAGATTTTTATTTTACAATTGTAAATGGAACACCATTTAAATTTGCTGATGATTTGTCTTCTGTTAAAATCAAATATGAAGAAGATAAAAATATGTTGGAATGTACGTATGAAAACGAACATAGAGGAAAGAAATATGCTTGGCCAAGTGATGCTCCTTGGATAGTTACGACTTATTTCTATTCTTTATATTTTGATTGTAATACTAATGAACCAATTAAATATAGCTTTAGTAAAGATACAGTTGAAGAAAGTTGTAAACATAGATATTAAAAAATAGGTGGAATATTCCATCTATTTTTTGAATATGATAAATTCATAAATTTACTTGTAAATTTTGAATATTATTTAAAAAATGACTATATTATATTTGTTAATAAACAACAACAACTATGCGCAAATATAATTTAATTAAAGATCGTATTGCAACTCCAAATGAAGTTTTTGAAAATCTAAAAAATGGTGGTTTAAAACTTCTATGTTTTAATAAAGAAACTGGCTTATGGAGTCAAGTTGCTTGGTGTTGGGATGGTAAAATTGAAGTTATTACGATTGAAAATGACACAGTTGTTGGAGAATATTTTATATCCTTTAATTATGAAAATGTATGTGATTTAAAATTAAACACTACATTTTTTAAGAATAAGACTTGGTGGTTAGGATATATTCAGGATTAATTATGACAAAGAACGAAAAATTAGAATTATATTTTAAGGCTAAAGAAGCCTATTATAATGGACAGGAAATTATGACTGACTTTGAGTTTGACCAACTTGAGAAAGAACTTGGGTTGGAAAATAAATCTGAAGTTGGTACTCGTCGTAATCCTTCTTATACTGTTAAACACCCATTCATTATGGGTTCTATTTCAAAGGTACAGATTCATAAGAATAAAGAAGGAAATATTGATTGGAATAAATATTATAATGAAATGCTTAAGTATACAGATAAGCAATGTAATTATATTATTACTCCAAAATATGATGGCTGTTCATTTGAAGTATATGTAAATAATGGATATATAACTATTTCTTCACGTGGTGATGGTAATTGGGGAAAAGATCTTAAGAAACATTTATATTCAAAAATTCCTAAGTATTTTTATGAATTAGGTGGTACATATACACTTCGTGGAGAAGTACTAGTACATAAATCAGTTTTTGAAAAAGAATATGCCGAACAATTTACAAATCCTCGTTCATTTGTGTCTGGTGTTCTTAATAGAGATTATTCTAATGAACCTGAATTCAAATTAATGCTGAATGATCTCGCTATTATGATTTATGATTTTCGTACATTAAACAATGGTATTTGGATAGATAGAGATTGGACAGAGTTATGTTTTGATGAAGATGGAAACGAAATTCTTTCAAATGATATAAGAGGTGTATTACCTGATTATTATAAGATTTATCCTATTTATAAAGACAAAGATCATCTCGCATATATCTATGAAGAATATTCGGAATTTCGTAAGGAATGTACTTTTGCGCTTGATGGTATTGTAATTAAGCCAATTGCTGAAGAACGTATCAATAATACTACTGAGCGTCGTCCTAAAGATTGTGTGGCTATTAAGTTCATTCCAATGCTTGAAGAAACTGAAGTATTGGATATTACCTGGAATCTTGGTAAAACTGGTGAATTAACTCCTATTGTTTGGGTTAAGCCAGTTGAAATGGACGGTCGAATGGTTCAAAAATGTTCAGGTCATAATTATGGATATCTTTTGGAAAAGAAAGTATCAGTTGGTTCAAAGATTATTATGTCGCTTGCTGGTGATATTATTCCTTTTCTTTACAAAGTAACAAATACAGATAATTTTGATTCTAGCAAACTTAATGTACCTGAGAATACATATATTGATGGAGATATTCATTTGATGAAAATTTTGAATGAAACTGATATGCTTCGCAATATGTTCATTAATTCTGCTCAGACATTAAATATTCCAAATATTGGTAATGAAACTGCTAAAAAGATTTTTGAATATTTGGAAAGAACTAATTCAGATGAAATGACTGCAGATTTCTTTGGAGAAACAACAAAGAAACTGCCCGACAATATTCTTCTTTGTTCACCTGAAGAAATTTATTTTGGTACTGGTTCTGGAAAGGCCGGAGATAAAGCAAAGAAATCATTTGAAGAAACACTTAAAAATCTTTCATTAGTAGATATTATTAAGTCTTGTAATTTTAGATTCTGTGGTTCTAAGGTTGCTGAACAGTGCGCCACATATATGCTTACTGGAAATGCAGATTTTGAACATCTTGCAACACAGGGATATGAATGGGTTACTAAAGATTATTCAGATGAAAAGAATGATATTTATAATATTCTTTCACATCTTGGAAAAACCGTGGATGATTTTAAAGCTGTTCATATTGCAGCAACACAAACCGTATCTAATCAGATTCCCGTAATTCTTACTGGTGAACCAAATAACTATAAGTCAAAGGGTGAGTTTCTTAAGTGTAATCCTCAGTATAGAAATACCACATCATGGAAGGAAGTACAAATTGTATTTACTAATTCATTTGATAGTAACACGGGAAAAATGAAGAAAGCTCGTGAAAAAGGAATTAAGATTGAACTATATTAAATAAGTATTGTATTATATACATATTTAATATTTATATATTGTTTGTTGACTTAAATTAATGTTATCCGATACAGGGATAACTATAAGTTCTGAATTGATAATATTTATTTATTAATGACTTAATGTGATTTAACATAAGTCATTGGTAGATGATATGAAATTAATTGAATATATTAAAATTTATTAAAATTATGAGTAATTGGAAATTACATTTAAACAAAGGAAAAGTACAATGGTATCAAGGAGATTCATATGATGAAGAAAAAGATAATTATGAATGGGAAGATACTATAAGTTATGTTGGATATGGAAGAGGACGTTCATCATGTGTAATTTATTTTTGGTCAGAAACTAATCTACAAAATATGCAAATGTTTATGACAGATTTTGATGATATAGCTATAAAATTGGATCATGGTAAATTACAAGGTACATTCACATTTTGTAAACGTGGCGCAAATTATGGAATTAAATTAAAGTAATATGTTAACATTTTTAACTTATTTATTAGGTTGGCTATTATGGTCAATTGGATATTATATCTTTAAAGTATATTATGATAAAGATATATGGACTAGTAAGAAATTAATTGCTTATAGAGGTTTTATTTCTGGTGTTTTTCATGGTTTGGTATTTTTGTTGTGATTACAATAATCATTATTTATGGCATATGTAATATAAATGATTGGATAGAAGATAAATTACGTTAAATAAATTATTAATTAAAATTAAAATGTATGAAAAAAGAACGATTAATACAAATTGTAAAAAGATCTGAAGAGATTTTTAATAACACATATTATAAAGTGTTATATCATGATGGGTTAAATGGTGCTGTGATACCGTCACTTATTGAGATTTGTCTATTAGATGCATTTGAGGAAATTTATGGTTCTCGTGTGATGCATGGAGATGAAACAACAGGTCACGATATTGAGCATAGATATTTTAAAAATATCGCTATGGAAGTTAAAGCTACATCTAATGTAAAAGAATTAAAATTTGCACAAAATAGATGTCCTGGTGATAATAAGTTTCCAAATAAAGATAAAAAAGTTCCACACATATTTATTGCTTTTAAAAAGGAATTAAATAATAATGGAAAATATAAATTAGTTTATAAGAAAGTTTTGTTTGGATCTGTTTCATATAATGATTGGCTTTCAGGAATTAATCCAGAATCAACAAGAAGATCATTGTTTATGACTAAGAAAATATTAAAAGAAAATTGTGAAGAACTTTTTTAATAAAACTTATGTTGCATAATATGATTAACTTAATTAAAGAACAAAAAGAACTATTTAAAAATCAAATTATAGATTATCTTAATTATGAAATTGGTGCTACTAAAGATCAATTAAAAGATAGTATTGAATTATGTGACCAAAATTATTTTACTGGTTCTGTTGAAACATTAATTGCAGTAAAAGAATATATTAAAGATATGTAATGTGAGAATTTAAATAAATTATGAGTTTATCACCAGAATTAGATAATTGATATGTATATGAACGATCAATTATTAGAAATATCAGAAAACGACATCGTAATTATAATAAAAACAAGAAATAAATAATGACAGAATTTAAAGATTTCTCTGATAAAAAATGTTGTTTAAACTGTGATGGTTTTTGCTGGTGGGATAGTGATTACTGTTGTACAATGGAAATGAAAATACACCAGTATTGTTGGCCTCATCAAAATTGGTTTGATAGAGATATTGATAAAACAATGGAAACACCCGAAACATGCAAAAATTATCATTATAAACATCATGAAAAATATCCTGAATCTGAGAATGAATATATGCAAGAATATAAGAAATTTAAAGAGTGGGATAAATTGTGTTATCAATTAGAACAACATGTAAATAATAGATGGGAAGATCCTAAAATAGAAGCAACAATTAAATGGATTCATAATCATTATTTTAATAATTTGAATAATAAATAAAATGAACTATATTTATTTGTAATTTTAATAAAATTGATATGCTTAACGATTATTTAAGACTTAAACCAACAATTATTCAGCGCAAAGGATTATATCATCTTTATAATCTTAAAAATCCATCAGAACGTGATATTTCAGATTTTGAAGAATATTTCAAATATGAATGGATTAATCATAGGGATGAATATAATTATATGATCGTTGATGCTAATGATGAATCATTTAATTTTGAATATTATAAAACATTAGATGAGGTATTTCAAAAATATACTTCATTCAGTATGTTTGGAAAAGAAGATCGTAGTTCATTTAGTTATTGGTTCGCTCATTGGTGTGGATTTCAATTAACTGCATTGAATTTAGGAATATGGAAACCTAAATATTTATTGCATGATATTGAAAAACCATGGCTTAAACTATTATGGAAAGGTGATTATAAGAAAGTCCAAAAGTGGCATCGTAACCACAATAAGCATCACCTAGAATATGGATTAAAACATGGTTGGAATAAAATAGATTGGGAAGCATTAATGATTGATTGGCAATGTTGTGGTCTTTCAAAACAGCAAGCCCAATTAGATGCTCGCGAAACAATGGAATATGAAGTAAAGAAAGAAAAATGGCATTCATATGAAAAAGATATTCGTAGTCATTTAGAACCTATTTTGATCAAGAATCATTTATAATGTTGAAAAATATTATATGTTAAAACTATTTTAAAAATGTAATTGTTATTAATTTAATTTAAATAAATAAAAGAAATGGAAGAAAAAAAGAACAGTATGTTTAAGCGTATGCTTGAAAAGATGATGGCTCAGTACAGACCAACAAAGTCAGGCCAGTTGCGAATGACTTTTGATGGTACAATTGTATTGAAGAAAACTAATCCAACTGGTGAAAGTTATATTGGTATTAACAATGATGGTGCCATTGTTTCATATGAACCAGAGTTTGTAATGGATTTTCCTGTTTATTTGATTGATCGTCCATATTCACAGGTTAGTGAAAATGATATTATGCTTGTAAGCGAAGGTGAAAAGGCTATGTATGGTAAGATCACCAAGGTTACCAAGGATTATATTGAGGTTCTTTGTTTTAATGGCAATAATCTTAGGATTAATAAGACTAAGGATTTTATGACAAATTCAGAAACTGTTTGCGTCGTATTGAATATGTTTGCTGGATTTAACAATAATACAGTAAACGGATTTAATCCATTAATGTTTGCATTTATGAATGGTGAAGGCGGAGATGTCGATATGGAGAAGTTCATGATGCTTAACATGATGATGAATCAGAATGGTAATCAGACTAATGGAATTGATCCAAACATGATGATGCTAATGTTCCTTAATAAGAGCAAGGGAGAATCAAATATGTTTGAAACAATGATGCTCATGCAAATGATGCAAAATGGTGGTTTTAAAATGTTTAATACTACTCCAACAGTAACATTAGCAAATGCAACACCTGTTAAAAAGACATCAACAAAAAAGACATCAGCAAAGACTATAGAATCTAATACTGATAATAGTGAACAAGCACAAGGTAAAAACTAAAATATAATTTAAATTATATTTGAAAATTTATCCCAAGCGTTACTATATTTATTTAGTTTAATTAAATAATATATGGTATCACTTGGGATAATTATTTTAATTATAATTTGCTTTGTTTGTGGTGGATTATTAGGACATCTTTTAGATATTTTGGAGTGGATATTTACATTCCTAATGGAAGGTTGTTTAAAATTAGTTGGATGTTTATTTTTGGTTATCATAGGAATAATTTTAATATATTGTATAATTGAATAATGACAATTTTTTTAACAGGAACATGTGCAGATACTGCAGATGATTTAGATTCAAAAAGATTAAACCGTCAAATACAAGAATGCGGTTGGTTAATTAATATGGTTGAAGGCACTGGGAAGTGGAAAAACCATCCTTGTAATTTTATGTATAAAGATCATATTGATTGGATAAAATTATATAGAGAATGCCTTATTGCATATAAAAATAAAGATTTTAATTTATGTAAGTGTTTATCTAATAAAGCTGAAAAGATACAACCTGATTTTATTTGTGAAGATCTTATCTTAAATTTTAAACGACGTCTTTATACGAAAGATCCTGATTTTTATAAAAGATGGTCGCATTTGGGAAAATCTGAAGCTAATTATTATTTTGTTGATGGTTATTGGTGGAAATATGAAAATGGTAAAAAAGAAATTGATAATACATTTGGCAAATAAATATTTTTAATAAATATATAGATATTAAACATGAGTACATATCAATCATTAATCATAACACCAGTAAAATATGAAAATAAATATTTAAATGAATATATAGAACATTATAGAAACTTAGGGTTTACTAAAATGTTAATCATTGATAATAATGATAGCACAGGTGATTATGCTGAAGATATATATGACATTATTGATGCTAATGATAATTTTATAGATGTTATCAATAAAAAAGATTTATATTTTAATCATAATCAACTTTTAAAAGAAACATATTTGAATAATTATATTAATTATGATTTTATATGTTTTTTTGATGTTGATGAGTTTTTAGAATTAGATGAAAAATATAATAACAATATAAATAATTATTTTGATGAAGATTGGTGTCAAACGAATGAATGTATTTTGATCAATTGGGATTGTTTTGGATTTAATAATTTAACATATTATGAAAATAAACCATTAAATGAACGTTTTACACAAAGAATTAATGATTATTATAATAACCAAACAAAAATAATTGTTAATTGTAATAATTTAAAAGAAAACATACAAGGATTAGAATATACACATAAAATAAAATGTGATAAAATATGTAAAGGTGATGGTACAATTGTAAGAAATATTAATGATATACTTCAATTTAGTAATAATATTACAAATATAAAATTAAAACATTTTATATTTAAATCAATTGAAGAATTTTTATTTAAAAGATGTATTAAAAACAATCAGGACCATCTATATTCACCAAATACACATTTAGTTAATCTTTATTGTTTTAACAAAGAATTATCGAATGAACAATTAGATTATATCTATAATTATATTAATAAATTTGATGATGAATTTTTATTTAATGAATTTAAAAAATTAATATTAGATATATATTTAGATTCAAATGATATTAGAAAGCGTTATATTGAAAATACATATATGATACCTTTAAATTTAACTTATTAATGAAACGAATAGTAATTGGAGATCCACATGGACGTTGGGGATTAGTAAAACAAATATATGATAAGGAAAATCCTGATGAAGTAATTATTTTAGGAGATTATTTTGATTCTTTTAACATAGATGTATATACTCAACGTGATGGGTATGAGAACATAATTAATCTTAGAAAAGAACATTTAAAGATGCATAAAGGACGATTCATAATGTTAATTGGTAATCATGATATGCATTATATGGATGAAAATTTTGGGAGATGTTCAGGATGGAATTCTTTATCTGCATCAGTTGCTGGGTATCCTTTATGCAGAGACTGGGATAAAGAGATTCTTCAAATGATATTTATAGATGAAATTAATAAAACAATATATTCTCATGCTGGAGTATCTATGAATTGGTTTAATGAGTGGATTAAATCGGGTTCATTAGGTGATATCAATACTATTGAAACTAAAGCATTTTGTTTTACATATAGAGATGGTGGCGACTGCTATGGGAGTTCAATATGGAATAGTCCACTTTGGATTCGCCCTGAAGGATTAAAGAAATCAATGTATGTAGATAAAGATGGTGTTATTTGGTCTCAAGTATTTGGACATACTGAACCTGATACACCAATTCATTGGAATACTAATGAAGCAGATTTCTATGGTATAGATTGTATATATAAACACTATTTAATAGAATATCTTGATGATGGTATGAAATTAATTAAACGTGAATTAGGTCATGTAATAATGTAAAAAGGAAGTACTTAAGTACTTCCTTTTAAAATTTAGGTATATTAACTTTCGGCATTGTAATATTTGACATAGAATGATTCATACTACTCATCATCTTATTTGGATTATATTGTTTTCTCATCATGTCTGATTCTTTTTGTTGTCTTTCATTTTCCTTTTCTTGTTCTTTATGAATCTGCTTAATTTCTTCAAGCATAATTTCAAATTCATAATAAGGTAATAATCCAATTTCAGATGGTTGTATATGATAGTCTTTGCAAATATACAACTTACTTTTGACCAAATTTTCTGTGTTTACCTGATAAGTTGAATAGATCGCGGATGCTATTTGGAAATCGTATATCTGATGTTACCTCCTCTCCACAAATAGGACAATTAATAATTAACTTATTTGATGGTGTAACAATAATATTGCGAAGTACATCATCCATAAATGTAAACATATCTTCATTCCATCCTTTATACTTCAAATCAATTTCTCTAATTTGACGTTGAGCAATTGTAGCGTCTTTAGAAATCTTTGGTGTAAGCCAACTTGCAAATCTAATAAATGTTTGATCTATCTTACGATTACGATTTTCTTGTAAACGTGCAATTAACCAAGCCTTAATAGCAGCATCCTTTTCAAGTGTTGGTAAATAAAGTTGAATTGGTTGTTCTCCTTCAATATCAAATTCAGCAGGATCAATATACCAACATCTTTCTTCACGAGAATAATACTTCATAACTTCCTCATCTGGGAAATCATACATCAATGATTGTGATGTTAATTGGAAGTCAATTTCATTATCACATTCTGGACAATAATCAGTATACTTAATTATTTTTTCACCAGTACGGAATGTATATTCACGAATAAGTAATAAGAAGAAGAAACGATCCCAGTTATTAATATTACCCCATGGTATTGGTTGACCACCAGGTCCAATAATTGCTAAACAACTCTTAAGAATTTCATTAAATACATCATCTACTGAATTAGGATTTTCATCATCAATATTTGACCAGTTACGAATTGCTTCTACAGTTGCAGGACGGATACGGAAATTCCAATTTTCTGGATAGAATATTGCTCTCTTACCAAGTAATGCTTTATCTACATCAATCCATCCTTCTCTAATTTCTGCATTTTGACCAATCTTATCACCAATACGTGAAAGTTTCTTTTCATCAATCATTCGTTGATCTGCATCTTTATCAACAAAAGGATTATCTCCTGGTTTATGATTTAATTTTGTACCAAGATATTTTGCTGCTTCAGATCTTGGCTCTTCAGGATTATTTTCAACTTGTTTTTCTCTTAATGGTTCAGCAGGCTCACCATTTTCCTGTATAGGACCAACTGGAGCTTCGGGAATTTGTCCTTGTAATGCTTGTTCCATTAATTCTTCATCTGTTAATGCCATATTTATCTTACTCTATATATTTTTGTATTTAATTAAAATAATTATTATTTTCTTATTTTAAGCAAATTTATTAATTTATTTTTATGATAATGCATAACTATAAATTTGATTAGGTTGTAATGTTGTTAAATATGTTACGCCTTTATATATAGGCATATAGTTTGGTGTTGTATTAGTTACTTGACGACCATATCGCCAACAATTTAGGGCTGAAGGTGGAGTAACTAATACACCATATTTAACCGCAATTGGTAATATTATTGTTTTATAAAAACATGATAAACCTTTTGCATCAGATATATATGACCATGCTGAAGGTGCATTAGCAATGACACCATTCGTACCACCGAAATATAATTTTACATTATCGTAATGTGCGCAAGTATTTAAAACATTTTTATCAATTAAATCACATAAAAAATAAGCCTCATCGCATATATTATAACCAGCTTCAAGATTGATTTTATCCTTAATCAAATCTATTAAACTAAAAGTATAACCATTAAATGCTGCTTGATATGACATATTATACCAAGTTGGCTCATATACATAACTTACCCATGGTTTACTTTTCATGGATGATCCAAATCCACAACTGATATTTTTTGATAATTGAACTAAACATGTATAATAGTTAAATGGACAAAAACCATAAGGTTCTGATGTTGTTGCTAAATGATACCAATAATGATATGATGGACTTTTTATATCAGTCGCTGAACATAATTTAACTTCATAAAATATATTCAAGCCATTATCACTCATACTAGTTGCATAATTCTGTAACGCAACTTTAATATCTGTTGAATTAATAAAGTTATTAAAAAATGTAGAATCATTAGTTAAATTTGTTAAAACATAATTATTTTGCGTTTTATAATATGATTTTAAATAATTAACAATATTAGCACCACCATAATAACCCATTGCGCATCCATTTGAAAGTCCACATCTATTATAATAAGGAACAATAACTAGATAATAATAAATTGGATTTGTTTCATCAGAAACATAATTTACTGCTTTAGACAACATATGACAATCCACACAATCAGTATATACAGTATGATTACCGTTAGAATTATATGATACATAAAACTGGCCAATTTGCATAAATGCACACTTACTATTTTCTTGTAATTGAATTAATTCATTATTTGGAATATTTTGGTTCTTAACTAAACTAAGCAAATAACTATTACCATATAATAAATAACTATTAATATTATTATTAGTACTGATATTCCATTCTACTCCAGTCAATGTTGCATTTTGACTATCATCATCACCGTTAAAATAATAACCACAATCACTTATTGGATATCTAATATCCGCATTTACTGTTGTTAAAGCTCCTTGCTGTAATATGTCTCTTGTAATTAATTTCGTTGTTGATTGTGCTGATTTATTTAAACTTTTTAATCCATAAGCCGTAGTATGTGATTGAAAATTTGCTAAAAAAGACGCATTATTTGCAGCAGATTCTGTATAATATTTAAAATTATTTGCACCTTGATTTGGAAAACTATTAGGTCTAGGTATACTATATAATGAATTACCACTATAATATGCTATATATGCTAAAGATGTATTATCCGACCAAATGTTGTTCAATGATATTAGCTTAGCCATTATTTAATTAATTATTTATTTAATAATATTTTTACTGGGTGAATTAATATGTTTTTATTATTTTCGTGCAATTTTTCAAGTAGATTTACTAATATTTTTTCACTTATTTGTATTGATCCATAAATACCGTGATTTTGCAATGTTTTAATATACCACTTATTTTTATTAACGGGTTTAACATATTCACCATCTCCACCAAAATCTTCTAATGTTAATCCATGTAAATTAATTAATGATGGCATCAAAAATTCATAATACCCAGAATTTCCAGATTTGTAGTAATCTATTAATATTTTTAATGCATTACTTGATATTCTAAAAACAGGATTAAATGATTGTAATTTCTCTTTAAACAAATTATTATTGTATATATTTGAATCTGATACTAATGGTGATATAAAATGTATTACTGAATAATCTATTTTTTGTATGTTAGATGCTAATAAATCAGCATCACTAGAATTATCAAAATATTCAAAAAAATTTATCCATTGTCCAGAAAATAATACGTCATCTTCAACACACCATATATAATCATATTGTGGGTTGTTTTCATAAAAATCTTGTATAACTAATGATACATTAAATAATTTATTATAATATTTTGCATAAAATATTTTTCCATATTTTTCTTTTAATTTTGTTTTATCAAAAATATAATAGTTTATGCCATTAATTAATTCTTCTTTATTTTCTGAAGATATCGCCCAATATAAATCATAATCAGAATCATATAATGAAAACTCTAAATTAGAATATCTATCATATGATAATGTGTTTATGTCATTTGATAATAAAACGATTGCAACTTTTTTATTTAAAAGTTTTTTTCTTAAATCTTCATTATAAAATTTATAAAATCTATATTGTAAAGATTGACTAAATTGATTATAATCGTTAAGTGTTTTATTATATTTATATGATAATATATAATAAATATTATCTTTTATAATTTCGTTATGAAAATATTTTAATTCATTATTAATAAATACTTCGTCATATATAGTTAAATCATCATTATATGTAAAAAATGTATCTAATGACATGTATTCATTTTTTATTAATTTTTCTTTACAATTAATATATTTATATATTTTTGAACACCAATCAACCCATGATTTTGTAACGTATGTATTAATATAAGCATTATTAATTAATACTTTTACTTTTTTAATATCATTTTCATTATTAATATCTTTATTTAAATCAATATCATATAAACCATTAACATAATTAATGAACTTACTATTAAATAATACTTCATTTTCTATTAATGACATATGAACAAATGAATTATATATATGACCATCATTAATATTGAATTCTTCATAAAACTGTTTATCATAATTTTCAATAACAGTGCCTTTATATGGCTTTGAAGTATTACCATTAGCATTAAACAATTTCCAACGTATTAATAATGCATTTTTTTCATGATAACCATTTAAAAAGTTTTCGAGTAATTCATTTGTTAATATAAAAAAACTATCAATATTATCTAAAAATAAGCACCACTCATATTCGTTTTTATATTTAGATATAAACCAATTATATGTATATTGATGATAAAAATAATCTTTTATATCAATATCTAATTGGTCTATTCTAAATAATGATACATTTTCATTATACTCATTTATAATTGTTTTATGTGATTTTGATTCGGGTACTTCAAATAAATATATATGATTAAAACCTAAATTTAAATGATGATCTATCCATTCCTTTAAATATTCATGATCATTATTTAAAATAACACATATACAAGATTGGTTCATTTATACTTATTTATATAATTATTAAAAAATAGATATTATTTAACAAACTTTTTCAAATATTAACATAAAAATTTGAATAATATTAATTAATTTCTATATTATATTTGTAATTTAAATAATATTTAAAATATGAAATATAATTCCGCAGTAGAAAAACAGTATGAGAAGTTTATTAACAATACAATTTGTGGTAGACAACTAAATGAATATCAGCTTAATTGTGTTAAGCGATATATGCAATACTGTTATGAAGCAGGTCATGCACAAGGTTACACAGATAAGAACGTATGATGTAGAAACTTTTAAATATATACAATATGAATAATGAAGTTAAGTTTGAAGTTAAAGGATTAGATTTAACAAATATAAAGATTGGCAATATTGTCAATATGGAACTATATTCTAAAGATACTCATCAAGATAATATTTGGGAGCATATTAATTGTAGTTGGGATAAGAATCGTGATTATGAAGTTATTGATATAACTAAAATCAATAATAAGTATATTAAGTTGAAACTTCAGAGAACCACACCATGTACTGGTAGAAATAATAAATCTTCTTATTATCCTAAAACAAGAATTGTATTTGGAATGGATGGAGTATCTAAGACACAGTATTGTAATTCAGCACCTGGATATTCTTGGAAGAGAGTTATAACAGCGATTAAGTAAATTATATGAGTACATTATTTGATACATATTACGATGCATTAGGTCATGAGATGCATATCGGTGATTTGGTATTTATCAAAGTTAAAGGAAATTTTATTGTGGGAAGTATTTCAAAGTTTGATTTTGATAAAAATGAAAATATTAAATATGTAGTTACTCCAAGCGCATTATATAAAGCAAATGGTATTGAAGACATGAAACGTACTTATAAAGTATCTGATAGAAATATATTTTTGGCAGAAATTAAAAAGAAAGAAATAAATGAAAATAAATAATGTACGCGATGCATTAAATTGGCTTATCAATAATCCAGAAAAGAAGCTTTATGATAAATATACTAATTATTATATATTAGCAAGTACTGGTAATTATATTGAGTTTCATCATTATGAAGTTTGTATTGATGATGAAGGTAATGATTCTAGTTTTTGGGATTATGATTTATTTAACTTCTCAGATTTTTTGAAATGTAATGTTGATTTAGAAACTGAATAAAATTATGTATAGTATAAGATATCATATTAATGATAGGCTAAATTATTTTATTTGGCGAAGGGTTATTGAACGTGCTGCTAATGTAACTAAAAAGCTTGTTATTAATACACAGGAAGAATTTTTGAATTTATATAAATTAACTGTAGATGATCTAAAAAAATTATATCCTGAAGAATACAAATATGTAACTGAGCAAGAAGCATTTACATTTGAGGATATCCAAGATGCAGTAAAAGAAGGTATCAATATTCATGCATATGCTTGCAGAACAAACCAAGAATATAGATATGTATTTTTGGATGAGGAAGATTATACTGAAGATTCAAAATATTATAAGAGATGGGAAAATCATAAGTCTGAAATAGAAGATAAAGATACTCCTAATTTATATCCAAAATTTACAATATATAATTAAAGCGATACCACAAGGTATCGCTTTGCTTTAAAATTCTTGTTCATATTTTGAAGCCTGAACTATTACGTCTTCTCCTTTTCGTTGAGATGCAGATATAATTTTTTTCTTTTCTAATTTTACTCTTATCTTATGTTGGAACATATCGTCTTGCATTTCAGCATGATTAATAACAAATATTGTTTTATCATTTCCAATATTTTCATTTAATATACTTAACATAATATTTCTTGCATTAACGTCCATATTACTAAATAACTCATCAAGGAATAATATGTTAAGATCTACATTAGCAATAATATTTTGAAGTATACCGAAAATAATTGCTAAATCTAATGATTTACGTTGTCCTGTACTTAAATTATTATAAGCAATTTCTTTATCCCATCCATCTACAAATATGTGAGCTTTAAATTCTTGATCATATTCAATTTTATAATTTTGTTCAAGCTTATTAATAAAGAATTGAATTGATTTATTAATATGTGGAATAAGAGTTTCAAGTAAATTATAACGTAATGTTTTACTAAATAAATCATTCATTTCATTCCATTCAATAATTTCTGAATCACATTTATCAAGTTGCTTTTTAATTTCTTTAGCTTTGTTTTCATATTCTTTAATTAGCTCATCATAATTATCTTGAATAAGTTGAACTGAATCATTATACGATTTTAACTCAGCATCAATTTTAGATATTTGCTTACGAAGAGAATCCATTTCTTCATCGCACTTAATCATAGGTTCATGATATGAATCATGTGTTTGAGATTTATTAATTTCTAAAAGTTTTTTCTGATATTCATTTTCTCTATATATTGACGCATATTCTTCCATTTTGTTTTTATATTCATCAATATGAGATTGGTCAATAGATTGACCACAAGTAGGACATATGCCAGATTTAAATGTATTATAATTATTTTTTGCTTGGCGACCTAATGTTGCAGCTTCAGTCATTTTATTTTGATATTCCTGAATTTTAATATCAAATTCTTTATCCTTTTGTTCTCTTTCCTTTTTAAGATTTGCCTTTTTATTTTTTAAAGCAATACCTTGGTTAATTAAATCTTGTCTTTTTTCATTAATACTTTTAACATCTAAAGATGTAGCTAATTCATTAGTTTGTATAATTTGTTTTTCTTTAAGATGTTCTATTTGTTGTAAATTTTCATCATAAACAGATTGTAATCTTATTTGTTCATTTTCTTGTGTTTTACGTTCAATTTTAATTTCATCATTATATTCTGAAAATAATTTAAATCCAAATATCTCATCGAGGAACATTTTAGTTTCACCGACACTCATGGAAGCTAAACTATTAAAAGCATTAAATGATATGATACACATTTTAACGATTGCTAATTTAGGAACATCATATATTTCTTCTTCTAATATTTGCTGTGTATCTTTTTTATTTGATGCAGCTAAAGTCTTTCCATTTACTTCAACAATTAATGGTTCACGTATATTTCTAATGATATGAATTGAATTATCTTTACATGTCAAATTTAATTCTATTTCGCATGCCTTTGTATTCCATGCAACTAATTGTCCATTATTTTGACCTTTAACAGTTCCAAATAGACCCCATAATAAAGCTTCTCCAATTGTTGTCTTACCTGCACCAATAGGTCCGGATAATTTTACTAAACCTTTCATTTTATCAAAATCAAAATAATGAGATCCATAGCAAGACTTAAAATCTTTAATTGTTATATTGTGTATTATCATTATCCTATTATATAATCGTTTATATTTAATTTATTATCAAATAAGTAAGTATTTAAAGTATTAAAAAGTTGATACAAATAATTGTGATAAACATTATCTTCTGGTTTATATTTTAATATATCATAAGCATTAAATGATTGAAATTGATGAAAATTCGCAACCCATGAATTAAATAATTCAAGTCTTACATATTTAAATCTATCAATAAAATCTTTGTTAATATCTATATTATAAAGAACATCAAAATTAGTAGTCATTTTAACCCAATCTTGTTGTATACATATATTTACTTCATTATTATAAACATTTATTTTATCTCCATATATAAATTTATATGTATCATTTGTAAAAAATTCATATTTTTCAAATTTGTCAATAAATAATTTATATGCATTTTTTGAATATATATTAAAGCCTGCACACCACAATGAATATTGAGAATTAAACTTAATATAAAATTCTTTTGGTAAAGTAAATGTATATGCTGGGCAATCTACTTCACAACCATTTAACACCATTAATGAATTTTCATCATTATCCATTATTTCTTTTGATTTTTCTAAGATTTCTATAATCTGATTTTTATCTCTTAAAAATACATCATCAGATTCTAATATTAAAATTCTTTTATAATCAAAATATTCTGCATGTTTCATGCAATAATAATGTCCAAATGTACAATCAGTTACATAATCATAAGGACGATCTTTACTAAATTTTGTAAATAATGTTTGGTAGATATCTTTATATATTGGAGAATTAACATTTACAAATTCATAATAAATACCAGAATCAAGTATGTCTACTCTATTAAATTCTTCCTTGCATTTATTTGTTCTATATTCTGATTCTCCAATATATTTTATACAATAAATTTTATCGACATATTTTTTCCAATCTATTTTAACGTCATTCATATTTTTATATTAAATGTATTATAATATTTTGTTTCAGGAATAAATCCTGGTCCTACAATATATTTACTATTTGATTTATAATTATTTATTGTTTCTACGTTGTTTAAAATATTATAAGGTATATATATTGGTTCATTTTCTTCCTTTTCACCTGTTTTATATCTATGCCAACGAATTATTTTATTTTCACCAAATGCATTATCATAAATATATGTTACTGATTCTAAATCATCTAATTTATATTTTGAAATATATTCTTTATCAAATGCATCTTTATATTTATGAGTTATATAACCATTTTTAATGTCACTTTTAATCAATTCATTTATAAATGTAAATAAAACATAATTCATCGGTGAATTTGATATGATTTTGAATTTATCTTTATATTCTATAGCTTGATTAAATATTTTTTTACGTTCAAAATCAGGATCACTTAATTTTGATAAACTTTCTAAGATTTTTTTATTAATTTGATCATTTAATTCTTTAGTTAATTCTTTAGTTATAGATTCTTCAATATCTTCATACTTAACTAATACATCATCCATTATTGTTCTTTAAGTTTATTTTTTATTAAGTTATATTTTTCATTAAGATGTTCTGGGATATTATTTTCAATATACTTTGATATATCAGTATTAAATCCTTCTACTTCTAATGATTCAATATCCGTATCATCATCAATAATATGCATACGAATATTACTATTAATGTATTTCATTTTAAGTTCTTTAATTTGTTCTACATATTTTATATTATGTATATTATTTGTTGAAATACATAATTGTATATATGAATTTTCAAAGAACTCATCTGTTAAGTTAAATATCTGTTCATTATATACACGTTTAAATTGAGGTGTCGTAATATTTTTTATTTTCTCAACTTCTTCAAAATCTTCAAGTATATATAAGAACCTATCTTGATTAACATCATTAAATGTCAATGAAACTGCAGCTCCAACATTATGTAAGTTACATAACTTATCTTCCACAATATAATGTATATGTCCAGAATAAATTGGAGTTCCTTTAAAAGATGCTATGCGAGCTCCTGGCCATGTTGTTAAATCAGTATGACAAAATATTGATTTTACTTCTCTTTCAAAATCATAATTATATAATATTTCATCTATATGATCTGGATTCTCTGTCCAATACCATGGCAGCATTAAAGCACCATCTTCAGTTAACAAAGGATCATTATTAACGATTATTAAATTTTTATGAACATATAAAAATTCTTCAGGAAATATTAAATTATAAACATTATAAGTAGCAAATTCTTCAAGAGGAGAATAATAATCATGGTTTCCAGCTATCATATAAAATTTAATATCTGGAAACATTTTAATCATCTCTCTTATTTTATTTTGTAACTCAATACCAATTTGTTGATTAATTGAATAACGTATGTCACTTAAATCTCCTAAAAATATTACTCGTTCAATTTGCTTGTTTTTTATTGTTTCAAATATTTGCTTGTCAAAAAATTCTAATTGGGATTCTAACCATGTCACGGAATTATTCTTAATTCCGATATGCATGTCTCCGATTATCAAATCTCTCATCTATTTCACGTGATTCATATATTTTGCACGTGTATTTAATAAAAATAGTTTTTTGTTTTATATAATTTTAACAAATAAGAATATAAAAATTATATATAATTTGAATTTTTTACTAATTAATCTATATTTAAATTGTAATCAAATATAATATATGAGACGAAAGACAAATAGAGAGTGGGTTAAAGATTATCTTAATGAGAAAAAGAAAAAGTATGGTTCAGAAGTTAAAGAAGAACGAATTAATTTTCTTTTTCTTAAAGATGGATCTATGGTTTATCCTTATAATTATTTTGATGATTATATCGAAGCAATGATTGATGCAATTAAACAAGGTGAAAATATTGATGAATTAATTGCTCTCGTATTTCAAGAAAAAATTGATCAACCAATTGTTAAGGATAAACTTTTAAACATGATAAATAATGACTAAAGAGGAACTAAATAAAAAATTTAAATTTGCTGGTTATAATGGTATATGTTCAACATGCGCATATTTGAATATTTGTGATAAGATATTACCAGGATATAATAAACCAGGCAAATGTGGAGGTCCTTTTTATAAAGATAATGTAATAGAAGAAAAATAGATTGGAAAATTATAATATGTCAAGAACTTATCGTAAATATATAAAATGCGGAATTTGTACTGGTTCTAATACTGAGTATTATCGTGATCGTAATCGAAAAGCTCGTCAGATGAATCGTCATAATCTTCGTAATCTTATAGCAAATAAAGATATTGAAGATGTGTCAGATTTAGTTATTAATATTGAGCTTCCACATGATTCTTGGAATGAACCTACTGATGGTACATTTCTTGTTTCAAAGAAAGATAAAAATTGCTATATTGTTGATAGAAACGGAAATGCGTGGGTTAATAAGCATTACGGTAATGGGGAGAATTATTGGAATCATAAGTTTGGTAAGTATCTTAAGTCAAAAAAATATAAACATTAATTATGAAGAAAGATTATTCTAATTGCACCGTACAAATTTATTTGGAACCATCTCCAATAAAGATTAGACAAATATTTTGGAGAATTAATCCAAAAGAATTATCTTTGTGGGATAGGATGTTCAATAATCCTTGGCGCACTCTTTATCATCAATGTATGTATCATATGAATTCATATTTTAATACTCATGAATATAATAATTATGGAATTAAGAATTTGAAAACATATGCAGATGTTGTTAATTATCTAGCAGAGGAAGAAAAGAAGGCTCAATTAGAACATAATGAGTATGTTGCTAAAGGAATAATTTGGGATGATGAACCTATTTATGATTAATTATGAAAATTTTTAATTTAAATTATAAAATACAATTAAAAGCCAAGCAAAGTCCATGGGCTTTTGAATGGTCTGATTATAAAGAAGTATTTTTTAGAATTAATCCTTCACAATTGACTTTATTTGAACGTATATTTAATAATCCATGGCGAAAATTATATCATGCATGTGAAGATATACATGATGTTAGTTTAAACCCATGTTATACTGCTAAAAATTTTCATACTTTAAAAGAATCATTAAAAACATTTAAAGATGTTATTGATTATCAGGTATCTCAAATAAATCATGTAAAAGATGTTTATGAAGTAAAAGTAAAAAACAACGAAATTTGGCCTGATAAAAAAATTGAAGGTTTAGATGAAATAAATAATGTATTTAAATATTTCTGTAATATTTAATAATTATGAAATATAGAATTAGATGTAATAAACCAACAAATGATAGTTGGTTATGGTTAACTCCATTTATGCTATTTGCATTTCTTTTTGCATTTATGGGCGTAAAAAATAAATGGGTTATTGAACAAAAGAAACATTGGTGGAATAAATGGAAAGTTGTTGAGGAATATAATGATCAAACAGAAGCTTATATTCATTATATGAAATTAGCTTATAATATAGATATTGAAGAAGAAATTGTATTTCCTCATAATAAGAATAAAAATAAAAAACAAACTTGCATACTTACATTTCAATATAATGATAAACCAATAGCTCCAGAATATAAATATACAGTTGGTTATAAACCAAGAAATTATGAAAGATATTACCATGCTTGTTATTCTGGTGAATCATATGAGGATGCTTTGGGTAAACTATGGTGTGACATGGAAATTAAGAAAATTCTTAATAAATGAATCTTATGTAGAAATTGAGACACGAAGACATGAGTTAGAAAAAATTGAATACAAAAATAAAATATATTAATTTAATAAATAAAAATTATGGCAGAAACAATTGGTTGTTTAATTGTATTGGTTATTGCAATTGCATTAGGTGCAATTGAAGGTTTGGTTTTCATGTTACTTTGGAATTGGTTAGTTCCATTGTTTTGGACTGCAGCTCCTATTCTTACGTTTTGGCAAGCATGGGGTGTTTGTTTTTTACTTAATATAATTGGTAATTTCTTTAAAAATTCAAAATAAATAATGAACACAAATAAATTATATGATGGTTTATCAGATTCACAGAAATATATTTTAGAAGGTCTGTGTGATGGTAATTGTTATAAATGTATGTTGGTGTGTAAAGACAGAGATAAACCTTTAAATTGTAAATAATATGAACTATAAATGGTTTATACAATTTACAGCTGGTCGTGGTCCTGAAGAATGTAATCAGGCTTGTGAAAAAGTTGCAAGATTATTTGTGAAAGAATGCGAAAAAAATAATTGTAATGTTCGCATAGTAAATTATGAAGAAGGTAAAGCTTGGGGATTTAAATCAGTGATGCTTGCTTCTGAAGATAATTTAACTGAAATTAAAAATAAGTGGGAAGGTACAATTAAATATATTTGTACTAAGAATAACATTCGTCCTAATCATAAACGTAAGAATTGGTTCGTTGGCTGTAAGTTTTACGAATATAAAGACAATGAAGTTCAACTTGATATAAAAGATGTTCATATTGACACAATGAGAGCATCAGGTGCAGGTGGGCAACATGTCAATAGAACAGAATCTTGTGTACGATTAGTACATATTCCAACAGGTATTACTGTTGTTTGTCAAGCAGAACGAAATCAAATTCGTAACAGAGAAATTGGTCTTCGTATTCTTAAAGCAAAAATTTCTGAATATAATAAAGGAAATAAATTAGTTGACCAGAGAGAAAAATGGTTAGATCAAATTCAACTTGAAAGAGGCAATGAAATATTAACATTTAAAGGAGAACTATAATATGTATAAAGTAGATGATTTTAAAAATTGGACTATACAAGATCTAATAAATTTAATCAATCAAATTACAGATGAACGTAATTATTATAGAGATAAATATAATTCATATATAAATAAAATTGGAAATTAAATGTACAAAAAAGAAGAACTATCTAAAAAACTTTTAAGAAGATGCCAAGTTTGCATAAATGGTGGCCGCAATATATTTCCAGATTGTGTTGACTTTGATCCTACAATAAATTGTTATTATTTTGATGACATAAATGACGATGATCCTCGAGAAGAAGACTATGACTGTGGAGCATATATGCACGTTGATGATTATAATGAACTAAAAGAATTAACTAAAAAGAAATAATATTAGACATTTTATTGTAATGTATGATTTAAATGATGCAGATTATATTACAGATATGACTCCTGAAGAATATAAAATACTTTGGTCAAAATATCAATAAATTATGTTAATTATATTTCAGTATTTCGGAATTGTATTAGGAGGTTGGATAATATCCTGTATTTATATTTTTATTGGAATTTTATTTGCTTGTGCAAATGAAAGTAAATGGTTAGACAAAAAATATGAAGTAATAATCAATCTTTTTTATGTTTTGCTTTGGCCAATTGTTATATTATTCTTTCCAATTTGGCTTATTGTAAGATTTATAAGTGTAAGTATTGAAATGCAACAGTTAAGAAAACGAATAGAAAATGATTAGATTTGTTCTATTGTAATTTCATATATTATTTGAATTTTTTAAAAAATATTCTATATTATATTTGTAATTAAAACAAATAAAATATGTACGCGTTAATTTATAAAGCAGGTAGTTTTCTTGGTTTCTTTTCTTCTAAGAAAATTATGAAAATGGTTATTGAAGAGATAATCAAGGATGATTATGAAACTAATGGTGGTCCTTGCGGAGATTATCATTTTCAGTATGTTAAGTTCGATATAAATGAACCGTGGATTGATAACGGTAAGCCTATTTCAAAAGAGGCAAAAGCTATTCTTTCACTTTGGACAATGCATCCTGAGAAATTTACACATAAAGTAAAGACAGATTGGTCTACTGGTAAAATTATTTCAATGGATTCAGATTAATATTATAAATGATTAAAAATGTATAGAGAACCTAATGATTTTTATGTAAAAGAATGTATTGATGAGTTAAAAAATTATGCTAAGACTAAAGGATTTAAAATAGTTTTTCGTAATGTATCAACTCCTTATAATGATTTTACAATATTTATATATAAACCACACTGTAATGGTTATCATACTAAATATCTAATAAAATATGATGGTGATTACAATGTACCAGAATTTAGTTCTAATCATTTCGATACTTGCATAAATCTATCTAAATCATTTATTGAAAATTATGAAATTCGTAAGTTATAATAAATATAAGAATTATCTTGAGTCATTTGGATATTCGTTAGAAAAAGGAACTAATATCTATTATGATTTGAAATTTATAACATACTTTTTCTCAAAACCTGGTGAGAAACTTAAGTATACTGTTAATGTATATTTGGATAAACATAATGAACCAACTGATAAAGTAATGTCAATTAATCATGGATATGGAAGTCCTTTTATTGGATGGAATTCTGTTAAAATTGATATGAGAAAAAATTTTTGGAAAGATTTGTGTGTATGAAATATGTAATAAATTAATGAAATTATTTATATAATATTTGAATTTTTAAATAAAAGAACTATATTATATTTGTAATCAAACAAATATTAAATATGGTAAATACATTGACAGAAACTGAAAAAAATCGAGTTATTGGATTGGTAATGGCTGAGATTGGCAAACTCAATTCAAAAATCGAAAAATATAAAGCTAAACATATTTCTACTGAGATTCTTGAGAATGCTGTTAATGATTATAAATCAATTCTTAATAAGATTTAAATATGGAGAATACTGCAACTGCAAGACAGAGATGGGCGCTTTATTGCATTACAAAAAAAGATTATCGTAATGAGATTCTTTCAAAAGAGGAAGCTGCTCGATTGATTAAAGAATTGGGAGATCCTAATTATAAAAAGAAGTCTAATAAGAGTCTTGCTGAAGAGCTTCTAGATTATTTTAAATCTAATATTGATAATTTGTATCAGGCATGTCTCGATGAGATACAATATAAATCTGTTGTTGAAGATGATGATCATGTTCCGGAGAATAAGAAAAAGAGATTTGCATTTGTCGGTTGTGGCTGTGGAATTACATTTCTAAGTTATCGTAAAAATAATAAGAAAGCTAAGGAGATTGATGAGGCCGCAAGAAAATATCGTGGTGAAGAAGTTCTTCAGATGTTGATTAAGAAACTGCCAAAGAAAGATTATAATTATCTTAAATCAATTGGTTGTCCATTTGAAGCAATTTGGTATCAAATGCGTAATCTACAGTCTAAATATTATTATATGGTTTTAAATTTCGCTAAAGAAAAAGGAATTGAAATGACAGTTAAATCATATGATGATTAATGAATAACTTTAGCAATACTTATAATAATTAAACTTATTTTAATAACAAAACATTATGACAATTTTAAATGATCCTGAGGATTTTGAAGTAATTGAGTTTTATCGTTACCCAACAGCAATAGTTCGTAGAATTGTTGAGTTTGATACTGGATTTCATAAAAATTCTCCAGATAATGTAGAAGATGTTAAAGATTTATTTGAAGAACTTTTGAAGGTTGCCGAAAATAAAACTGGTAAGGAGCTTATGGATAATAAGGTAGCTATGAAAGTAATCTATAAACCAGCAAATACAGTATTTTATATTGGATATAAAGATTGGAATTGGACACTTGGATTGGAACTTAATCGTTATATGACAGGAGAAAAAATTGTATTGTAATTTAAATCATAAATAAAAATGAATTGGCTTAAATTAATAATTTATTTAATGTTTTTAGCACTATTATCAGTTGGAATTGGTTCGTTGTATAAAACATTTGAATTAGGATTAATTATATTTGGACTGGGTGGGTTAATATATATTTTTTGTTCATCGGTAATCAATTATTTAGATAACGGTAATAAAAAATAAGTTTTTTGATATTTATTAAGATATTTTTACTATTTTTATTTATTAATTATCAATGTTTTGTGATAATTAACTTGTAAAAATATCTTAATAAATCTATGAAAAAACTTTCTGTTTTATTTATTAGCTTTTTATTTGCTTTACTTATTGGTTTAAGCTCATGTAATGGCTGTAATGGAAATCAAGGAGTAAATGAAGTTAAAACAGATTCTGTTGAACTAGTATCACAAAAGGCTAATTTAAATCTTGAACATTTGGTTTCAACTGATAGACAGCAAATGTTCCTACAATACAATAACAATTATCGTTGGTTTGAGTCATGCATTGTATTGCAAGATTGGCTTGATGCCGAACAATCAGAAAACGCTCCTGTAATTACAGCAGTTTCAAATGTTTTCCAATATGTTATTGAATATGAAGATCAAAAGAGTTTTGATACTTATGTAGTATTATTTGCTCATACTCCTGATACTGCTGCAGTTGAAGTAAAACCAAATGCATTTTGGGTAGGTGATCAACCACTTGATGAAGCTGAAATTAAGTTAACATTTGCACAAGCATATGAAAAGTTAATGGAAACTAATATTGTTAAGCCACATTCTCAAAAGGTTGTACTTCGTAGAGAACTTGGACCAATTGACGCTAATCCACAATATATCTTCGGTAATACTCATGAACATGTTTATGTAGATGCTGTAACTGGTGATGTAAGAACAAATAATCCATGTTTTCCTGAAGAACAAGGATTTAAAATGCCACTTGGTGAATGACCTTAATTCATAGTTAATTAAATTTATAATCCGTCTACTTTACAAGTGGGCGGATTTTTTATTAAAAAAGTTTAAAAATAAAATCATAAAGAACTATTTAAATATTATCAAAAACATATAGTTTAACATATGCAAAATTCATTTGTAGCATTAAATATTACATCAAATCAAAAATTATTAAATAAGACAGAAGTACCTATTTTATTTTATTGGGATGGAAAATCAACAATAATTAAAAGTATATTTGAAGATTCTTCATTTTATTCTTTATTAAAAAATACTGTATTTAATTTTGAACAATATGCAACAGCAAAAGTTGCATTATTTTATTTTAAAGAAGAAAACGGAGAAGAAATCTATAACGATGAAATTCATAATATACAAAATTTAATTAAACTTTCAGATATTAAAGAAGATGACCGTAGTTTCTATAAAGAATATTTATGGAAACATTTTGCTTATTTATATGAAAGTGCTTATCATAAAAAATATAATGAAAATGTATCAGTATTTGATATAGACGAATATATCTTAGATATTTATGATAATATTCAAGGTAAATATCCTAAGCGTGTTATTAAAAGTACTGTTATAAATTATATTAGAGGAGAATTACAAAATAAAGATAATCTAAGTATTGAGAATACTGATTGGATTATTAGTCAATTAGAAAATTTACTTAACGAAAGAGAATAATTATGAATTACGAAATTACATTAGATTTTTATTATCAGACATTTGATAATTTTAAACAAAAAGGATCATTGATTTTACAAGGTTTATTTGCGGGTGGACGTATGATTGATTATGCAAGATTTAGTGGATATGGAATAATCACACCAAATAGTCATAAAGCAGATAAAATTGTTATTGAATATTTAGATAAGTTTAGTCGTTCAAAAACAAATTGTTTAATTTATGATTTAACTTATAATAAATATAATCCTGGTATTTATGATAAATTATTTATTTATAGAACAGATATGTCAAGAGATAATGCGTTTTATGGATATATTCTTTATAATACTGAAACAGGAAAAATGGTAAATAAGTATAATCTTGATAATATGGATGATAAACTTTACCAATATATTTATTTATCAATTGTAAATCTTCCAAAGAAAACACTTTTAAATCATTATTCGCGAAAATATGATGCTTTAAAAGGACGTTATGGATTAACATTAAAAGATGTACCTACTTTTGAAGATTGGAAAAAAGTACAACAATATTATGAAGATTTTGTAAAATTACCATTTAATCCAAAAGAAACATTAACTGAAGATTAAAATATTTTTAATAAACATTTATTAATTTATGGGAGAAGAAGGCGGAGCTGGATCTGGAGCAGCTCAAGTAACAGTTAATTTTGATATAGATTCTTTAAATAATAAATTAGATGAAGTAGTTAAATCATTATCTAAAGATAATAAAGCAATAATTAGAGATTGTGTTATAAGATTATTTGCAAATACGAATTTTGATAATAATTCAAAAAGTCCATATCAGATTGCTAGTGATTGTGTTAGTCGTGCTGTAATATTAGCACAAGTATTAAAAAATGAAAATTTAATTGATTAACTATGAAAAGAAAATTATTAACACTTTTAATTGCTTTAATGATGATATGTTCATTATCAAGTTGTGAAGTATATTCTTATGCGACAACACAAGATGACATATATGTAGAAGCACAGGCGGATATTGTTCAATCCAATGTTGATTTTAATATTGTTATTCATTATGGAACTCCATATTACTATAATGGATCAATATTATATTATTTGTATAATAATTTATATTATTATCCTTTTTATTATGATAATTATTGGTATGTAAGAGCATATAGACATCCATTTAATCATTTACATTATCGTCCATATTTCAGACCTCATCGTTATGATTATAGATTTAGACCAGGATATCACAAAGGATTTGGTGTACCTAATAATTTTAGAAATATAAAGCCTATACATAGAGGTGATAGTTATAGACGACCACATGGTAGTCGCCCAGATGTTATTTCAAATAGACCGAATAATAATCGTCCAAATAGACCAAATAATCAAAATGGTACACGAACAAATAGACAAACCAATAATTCAGTAGATAAACCAAATAATAGAAATTTTGGTGGTCGTAGGTAATAAATATTTTTATTATTAAATTGAATATCAATCAAGTTCAAACTATATTTAATATTGATAATTCACTAATATATTAATTAAATAAAAAACATTAAAACATTAAAAACATGAGAAAGACAATTTTTGCATTTATCTTTGCAATTATGTTTGGCATGGCTATCGGAAGCTGCGGTAACGGTGCAGGTACAGCAACTGAAGGTGTAGATAGCGTAGCAGTTGATTCTATTGAAGTTGTTGATTCAATGGTAGTTGATTCAATTGTTGCTGACACAGTTGCTGTTGATTCTACTGTTGTAGCTGAGTAATTAAGACATTAATCAAAGTAGAATAAAAAAAAGGTATACATCATTGATGTATACCTTTGTTTGTTATTTATTATTTTGCTGGAATATTAATTCTATATTGAGCTATTGGACAATATTGATTAATATATTCATTAGTATTTTCCTTGAATATTATACCTCTTATATCTACATAGTCTTCATATATATCCATTATTGCACCTTCTGAATCCATACCAGCAATCATATAATTTTTAATATATAATCCTAATGGACGTGAAGTACTAGGTAAATGCACATTAACACCAGTTTTAGCAATTACAGTATCTGATACTCTTAAATAACGATTTAAATTATTAAGACCTTCAATTCCTGGTTTATATATATTATATTCATTATTACAAATATTAATATATTTGTCATCTTTTTGCCAATTCCATTTATAATGACTATGTCCAGTAAACCAAATCGTGTTTTTATATTCATTATTCAATTTATTTAAGAATTCAAATTGTATGCCACAAAGACAATATGCACTTGTAGATGTTATTTTCCAATTATCAGATGCATATTTATAATAATCATTATTACCATTATTATTTCCAGCTTTATGCGAAAAAAATTGATGTGTAAAAATAAATACACGTTTATTACTAAATTGTTCTAATAAATCTTTTAACCAAATTAATGTTAGATTGTCATAAAATTGTATATTATAATCAGAAGGCATATATCCAACATAATCAATTAATGGTTGTATATTTTCTGATTCTTCATTTAAAATTTGATTTGCGGTTGATGTGTAATTTCCATATCCATAATTAACTGACAAGAATATGTATATATCTGATTTATTAGTTCCTTCTATAGGTACTTCAAACCAATATGATGTTTTTCCATATTCTGTATTTTCATCTTGATAATGAATTTCATAATCTGAATGGTTTGGTGTTATAATAGAATTCCATATATTAAGTCTATCTTTATCATTAGTAGATAATCCTGTATTTTGATATGATTCTTCTACAGATTCTCCAATATTATAAGCTGTACATTTAAAATCATGATTACCAAGACACGAATAAAAATTAGTATCTGGTGTTACTTTATTAAGCATTAATTTAAAATTTAATAAATGTTTAACAGAATCAGTTGAAATATCTCCAGCAGCACATATAAATTTTATATCTTCTTTATTTTGATAAAATGATAATGCATTTTCAATATCTTCTTTATAATAAGATTCGTCAATACTATATGATTCAGTATCATTATCTATTGTCGTATCATTATAATGAATATCTGACATTAATCCTATACGATATTTTCTTTCATTAAAATTTATTTTATTTAACTTTATATTAGCTACTTTAATGTTTTTATTATATATTCCAATATATTCGGCTTCATAAGGATATATATTAAATTCATTAAAATTAATTAATTCAATAATTGAAAATTCTGTAAAGTAATCTAAAATATCATGATTAATATTTTCATATCTAAATTTACAAAAACGTAATAATCGTTTAAATAATTCAATATTTTCAAATATTTCATTTATTAAGTATTCATGAACATGAAAGAATTTGAAATAAATATTTGAATCAATTTTTGATACATTTTTTGTTTCAAATTCGTTAGATAACAAAAAACTATTATAATATTCATCTAATGAATTAAATTTAGTTAAATATTTTCTAATCATAATATGTTTTAATTAAAAATAAATAACTATTTTTATATAAATATATGCGGTAATTAAACTATGCCAAAAAGTAAATTAACATTGATTGTTGATGGAAACTGGCTTTTAATGAGCAGACTATCTGTATTAAATAATAGATTTATCGATGAATTTGAACTTAATCAGGAATTAAAATTAATGCTTATTAAATCAATGAATGTAGTTCTTAGAACATTCCCATTTATTGATAATATAATTTTTGTTGCAGATGCTGGCTCATGGAGAAACCAATTAGAAGTTCCAAAATTTATCTATGATGAACGAACTTCAGAAGAACAATCAGTCGAATATAAAGGAAATAGAGTAAGATCTACAGATATTAATTGGGAATTATTATTTTCTTCTTATGGAGATTTTATTTCAACATTACAAAGTTGCGGTATAACTGCTTGTCAAGAAAATAATGTAGAAGGTGACGATTGGTGTTATCATTGGTCTACATATTTGAATTCTCAAGGAACTAATTGTATTATTTGGACAAAAGATAATGACTTAAAACAATTAGTATCTATGAATTCTGATAAATGTTTCACTGCATGGTGGAATGTTGATAATGGATTGTTTTTAGAAGAATTTCCTGAAGATGATTTTAATTTTTTATTTAATAATGAATTTAATATAAATGAAGATTTATTAAATAAAGTTATTGATAAATCAAAAGAAGTACATAAGATTAATCCTAAAGATATAGTTATAGATAAAATAATTAGAGGAGATGCTGGAGATAACATATATCCAATAATTGTTCGTAAATCAAAAAATAAAACATCCCGTATCTATAAAGTAGCAACAAAAGATATTGATTTTACTTTAGATTATCATGATGATAATTCTATTCATAATTATATTGATAAAGTTATTAATCTAAAAAATTATGTAGGAAGAATTAATAAATCAGAAAATGATATTATTGAACATTTTAAATATAATCGTAGATTAGTAGCTTTAGAAAAAGAATCATATCCACAAGAGATATTGGATATATTTGAAAAATATAAAGATTATAATGTATGTAAAGATACAACATTAGCAGAAAGTCAAATACAAGCTGCAAGCAATCAGTTAAAAGGTATACTTGATATTATTTAAAAAATGTTAAAAAATTAGCCAGGGATATTATAATAAATATCATCCCTGGCTATTATTTACATCCTTCTAATGAAAGAAAAAATATAAAATTAATAAATTAACCATATTTTATATTTTGCATTATTTATGATGTTAATTCTTATTGTTTTTCTCCATAAATAATATCTATCATTTCATTTCCAATTGTTTGACAAATATATTCTTTGGCTGAAGCAAGACTTAAACTTTCATTAATATTAGGAGACCATATATATAAAATATTATCTTCATCAGAAAATTCACTATCAATATGATACGTTTCTTTAATGTATTGTTGTGCTGCCTTAATATTCTCGTCAAATTTTAAAAAGGATTCAATCATTTGTAAATCATTTTCTTTACTCATTAGTTTGCTCTTCAATATTTTTCTTATCTAATTTTGAATTAAGAATTTCTGTTATTGCTAAACTTAAAGCTTCTATATTAACATAATTCTTTATAATATATGTTGATATATCATCTACACTAATCTCTAAATAATCTACTAATGTTCTTATTTGTGCTTCTGGAAATTCGTCCCATTTAATATCTACGTCAATTTTAGGGTAAGAAGATAATTTATCAAAAACCTTTTTAATAATTTGATCATTAGTATTTACTGCAGTTTTTCCTGGTTGTGGTGTTTGTGGGTGTAATCCAGGTGTACCTGCCATTGCTGCTTGAATATCTGCCCAATCTGAATCTTGTCCATAATCTTCAATTGTTACTTCTTCATGTCCAACCACTTTACCAGATTCATCATATATCTCATCTGATGCTTGGATATAATCACGTGAAAATTCATTCATTGAAATTTGGCCACGATCTGTAATAATAATCATATTATCACCATCCATAATAGAATTACGAACATTAATTTTTACACCTGTTCGTTTATTAATCCAAGTACCAGATATTCCCATACCGCCATCTTCGCTTGGTAGAAATTCTCTACTTTCTATCTTGCCTTCATATTTCTCAGCCATTATATTAATCTTATGTTTTTAGTAATATTTAAAAATAGATAATATAAAAAATTTAATTCAATATAAAATTTAATTAATATTAACTATTTTCTTCAAGCAAGTGTTGACGTTTACTTTCATCACCTTTAATATAATCTAAAATAGTGTCACTTATATTAGATTCATCATCTAAAAAATATAAGTATTTTGTTTTTTCTAAAAATGAATTAAAATATTTTATTTCTGTTAAATCAGTATTTGATAATGAACCATGTTTTTTAGTATCTATCCAAATTGTCAATATATCATATTTATTAAATAAATGTTCAGATATTAAATTGTATTCATTAATGTTCATTATACATAAATCATTATTATAGAAATCATCAATTGTAATTCCTGTTGATATATATTTATTTGTCATAATATAAAGTAATGAATTATTCTTATATGACAAATTAACAGTATTTACATCCATATAAATTTCATAATTATCATTTGGTGTATTTTTTGAGTTATCCGTTGTAAACATCGGTGATATTGATAAATCGTCATTTAACATAACAATTTTTTTTGCAATATCTAAAGCTATTTGCTTATTTAAACATACTATAAAAACTTTTAAATTCATTATTTAAATGATACATATATATTTATGGCGTTTTGAGAATTATTAGAATTATCTTTTAAAGAATATGTATAATACATTATTTCAATATTTAATGGTGCATATATTACATTATCATTTATTTCAAATACATTATCTGATGAATGTAATTTAATCATATATAAATACTTATTTATATTATTTTCATTATATTCATTTACAAATATGTTATTTGAATTAAAATTATCTTCTCTAATTATAATTGGTGTTTCATTATTAATTTTTACACAATTAATATTATAATTAGTTAATGATTTAACATTAAATACATTATTTAATAATTGGTTAATTGAAATAAAATAAATATCATTTATCTTTACTATTAAATTAGAAGAATATGACAAATTATTTATGTTCATACTTCCAAAATCAAACTTATTAAATGTTCCAATTAATTTACTTGTACCAGAATAATATGTTATACCATTTAATTTATATTCTGAAGTAATTGGTTTTGATGTAACAACTTTATTTGAAGCATTTAATAATATTTCATTGAAATCTATTGATAATTTTTCATGCGTGTTAAATTTATTTCTATCTAATTCATTAATTAAAGTGTCTGAACCAATATTGATATTAGTATTATTAGATCCTATATGCAATATATTTTTATTTGATTCATCATAAGATGTTCCAATATATGCATTATATATTTGTCCAGTTGAATCTAATGATATAATATTAAGTCTATTTAATAAGTTTGCATTTCTTATAAATAATTCTTTATAATCTAATGAAGGAATATTTGAATTAAATACATATTCATTATAATTAGTTTTAACACTGCTGACCTTTTCTGATTTAATTTCTATTGTTTCTTGTGTTTCTTCTAATTCTCCAACATTTTGTATAACTTCAATTAATTCTTCGGTATTTGTTGTTTCTCGTCCTTGCACATATATTCTACTCTCATATTGTTGCAATGATTTTATTTTATTAATTAATTCAAGTTTATTAACCTCTTTAGTAACTATGTCTTCTGATGTAGAAACTACATATTTAGGATATAAAGAATTAGTTATTGATAAATCATTTATATTTGATATATATTTTGAATTTTGTGAATGAATAATGTGATTAGACTTTAATAAAACATTGTCATTATATTGCAATATGGCGTTAAGATCATTATTGTAATCACTTGTTTTTAAATTGTATTCATCAACATATTCTTCTGACTGTTTATTCTTCAATATAAGCCAATTATTTTTATTAACTGTTAATTTTTCATGACCAACATTACTTAATACTGATTTAAGTAATATTAAATCTTGATCATTTAAATTGGCAACTGATGCATCACTATTTGCATTTAATAAATTAATAGTAGAACCTAATGTTAATGCATAAGTATTATCAGTATCATTAATTAATTCAAAACTCAATTCACCATTATTTTCTACTACATTCCATAATGTGTATATATATGATCCTTTATAACTAGTTTTAAATGTATCATATTCTAAACAATTTAAGTCAGAAATACTAAATATGATTGAATCTTTAAAATATTCGTATGTTAAAGATTCGATTTTTGGAATATATGCACAGCATCTAATAGTTACTTCATTAATATTTTCAAATAATGCTGTATTTAATTCAAACCAACGTTGTTCATATGTTGCGCTTTCAATATATTTTTTATTTGAAATTGCATTTAATATTTCATAATCATTTTGATTTTTATTAAATATGATTATAATATTTGGATTACCCGCATCTTTACCAATTGCACGTATTTTTGTATCAATATCATTTATTGACCAATTGTTATTGGCATTAATATAAGGCATTGTATAAATGTCTTTAATATCAATTGTATTAATTAATTCATCATCATTTGAATTATATGTTAATTCAAAATTATATACTTTTACTTTATCAATACCAGAATAATCATATATAAGATTTGTATTAAGTTTCCAAAATTCATCTAAATCAACATTATCTAAAGAAGTATAAGAAACATAAATATTATTTGAATAATATATATTTAAATCATTATTACTGTTACATATATAATGGAATTTATAGTCTAAAGGAATATAAAGACGATAACTATTGTCATAATTAAATTCTGAAGATCTTTCATAAATTTTAAAAAGAATACGTTTAATAAATGTTGATTTATATTCTAAATAAAATTTTTCATTATAATATTTAAAGATATTAAAATAAAGTTTATTAATATCTTCATTAATCATAAATAATTCTTCATAAAGATTTAAATTATATTCTTGTGAAAAATATTCTAAAGCATCAGACAAATCTGTTTCATTAACAGACAATAATTCATTTGCATATGTATCAAAATTTAATTTAATTTGTTTTGATGGATGAATTATTTTATTATCAATGTTATTAAGTATAACACTAATTACAGAATTTGAATCATAATTAAATGATGTATCACTATTATATGATAATAGATTATCAATGTTTACATAATAAGAATTTAAAATACTAAATGGAATCTTACCATTTGATTCGTAATTTTTAAAGCAAAATAAATTTTCAAATAATTGCTTATATGAACTATTTAATAATGAACTATTAAATACATGTATATCTAAAGTAAAATTATTCGATAATTTATTATTTTCTTTTATATTATTTACATTGAGTAAACAATAATACTTCTCGTTTTTATTATTTGTATCAAAGTAAAATACTTTATAACAAGTAATAAGTTTATTTGTTAATATATCAAATTTATAATATAAAAGAATTGTATTATTTGGTTCATCATCTGAAGCTCCCATAAATTTTCCAGCAAGCATAAACGTCAATTCATTATTTTCATTTATACATATACTGTTTTTTGAATATTTTTCAATATTGTTTATAGGAATAGAAAAAGACAAATCATTTGGAAATATTAAAATATTATTAATACTTGTTGTTGTATCAATTGTTATATCTTTATTTGAATTATGTAATTGATATTTACTAGTTACACCAAATTTTGCTTTAGTTTCATTTAGTTCATCATTTTTAAAATATTCTATAAATCCTATATACTCATTTGCTGAATATACATCGCTTAATATATCATTAAATGTAAAAGATTTATAAGCTATACTATCTCCCTTTATACCCATGCGTTGACCCAAATTAGCCAATGCTTGTATTATGTGTTCTTTTGAATATTCTGTATTTTCATCCCAAGCTAAATCTATTGGGTTCTGCATTAAATTAACATTTTTTATCATTTTTAAATTAGACTAAATTTATATGATATATTAAACTTACATTTTTCTAAAATTGGCGAATCATATGTTTTATTTATTATAAAGTTAGATTCATATTTATTAAATAAAAATAACATTATATCTTTATAATCTAAGTTATTTTCTTTAAAAAATTTATATAATATATTAATTTGTTTTTCTTTAATTAAATCACTATCATCTGTTAATTCTTTTATTTCATTATATGTATATTCTTTATCTGATTCAATAGATATATATTCAGGCAAATTATATATTATATTATCATTAAAATGCTTATATTCTATTTGATCAACTAATTTATATTCATCATATTTATTAGAAGATACATTATATTCACCAGAATATACTAATAATGGATTATACTTATATATATTAATGTCTTTTCTATTATATATATTGTATTTTTCTTTATCAGATGATTCGTTGTTTTTATCAATAAAATTCAATTCCCAAACATCTTTAATAATTGAAGTCTTGCATAAATAAGGTGTTATATAATTGAAATATCTTAATAATTTTATTTTCTTTTCATCTATTTTTTTCAAACTTTCGTATAATGTAGTATCGGTTACATTATATTTGTTCATTATATCGTATTTTATATTATCATTTTTATTAAGAGCTTTATTAGTATATGTAATTGTAATTTCAGATTCTTTAGGATAAACTATTGTATTTACCATTTTTGTAAATTCATTGAAAATGTTGATTTTTAAGAATGGTAATAAAAGATAAAATATATTGTTAAAATACATTTTATTAGCATCATTAATTATATGACCATTAATTGAATCAAATTGAATATTCAAATTAAAATCATCTTTAATATAAAATGAATGATTTGTATTATTTACATTACAATTAACTACATAAAAACCATATTTCAAATTATCCTTTTCATATGTATATATATTGTACTTTTTATCATATGAAACACCTTCATATTCAAAATTATCTAAAGATATATCAAGTGTGTCTTCAATTGAATATAATTTAATTCCTATATATTTAACTAATTGATTAAATTTATTTCTTTGATATTCATATAAAAAATCAATTTTATTATTTATTGTATCTTCACTAATATTAATATCATTTTGTACAACATATTTAGACCAATCTGATTGTACAGTATTTATTAATGAATTCAAATATACTTGATATAAATTTTGTGTCATTAAAGATTTTATAGTTTCTTTAATATCAATTTCTTTAACATAAACACCAGTATTATACCAATATTTATTTTTTGATATTTTATTATTACTAATCATAGATTGCATAATATTCATATCATAATCATTTATATAAACATCGGTAAACAATGGTAATAACGAATCGTTAATATTTTTTAAATTATTTTGACTATTAGTAATTTCCCATGTTTCATTGTTTATTGAATTATTATCATTAATATAAAGATATAAATAATTATCAATTACACCATTAGAATTGATTAAAATCTTATATATATTATCACCAAGCATATATACATCTTTATTAATGTATAAATCAATTTCAATTTCAAATCCAAAGAAATTTAATACAAAATTATTATTTGCATTACGATTATCAGATAAAGAATTCAATAACCATTCAATAACAACTTTATCATCAGTTTCTGTTTCGATAGTTTTCTTAAATTTATTAATCGTGTCTTTTAATGATTCTTCAGTATCTGATGTATATGTATAATTTTCATAATTTAATAAATAATCAAAAAGATTAGTATATGAATCTTTTATATCAAATACATTTGAATTTATAACCCAATGACGTTTTTTCACATATATTTGTTTTAACATATTTATTAATCTTAATGTATTAATGTTATTTTCGTCATTGTTAATCTTATAATAATACTCTTTAATATGATCTTTATCTAATAGTTTAATGTAATAATTATATTTTTTCTTTTCTATTGTTGTTAGATAAATTTTATCTTCATTTATCTCATTATATTTTTTAATCAAATTATTTAAGTTATAAGTGTCTACATATATATTTGAATATTCATTATTTTTATATTCAATCAAATAATCATATATTTCTATTCCATTGATATTTCCAAAATATTCATATAAATATGTTTTATCTGATGAAAATTCAATTTCAAACTTACTAATTATATTATAAGATATATAATGTAAATATTTTTTTATAATTGTTATAAGTATATCAATTACATAATATTTATGAACATATAACTCTTTAATAAATAAGCATACTTTACCATTTATATTTTCATCATAACTAATTGTATTATAATATTTATTTAAAAGTCTTTTCTTATTATTATTAGATGAACAGAAATATAGTTTATCATATAACCATTTATATTTTTCATCTAAATTTTCTGGGTCATTTCTAGAAAATAGTTCATTAGTAAGTATTAATGTTTTTTCAGATATATTTAATGATTTAATTGTGTTAAACAAATTAATGTTATTGTGAACATCCATTAATAAATAACCCACAATAATTTTATCAGATAATTCTAATAATATGTCTTCTTTAATTTTTTCAATTATATCAGAATCAACACCTTTTAAATCTTTATTAGTTTTACTTATAATAGAATCAATATGACTTAAGATATCATTATATTTGTAATATATATTTTCATCTGAATAATTTTGTTCCTGAACATATTTTCCGTTAATATTCTCTTTCAATATTTTGTCATGAAGCAAATAACAATTTTTTCCGTATATTGATGGATGAATTAAATTTTTATGATAATTATTTAAACTATATGTAGAAATTTGTGTATTTGTAGTTTTTCTTAAATCATAATAATGTACTCCCATATCATAATCATCTACATAAGTATTAATCATATTATCTGATTTATCTGATTTTGAAAATACATATTTAGCTTTTATGATTTCACTATTTAACTTTTCTTCATTTATATAATTAAAATTAAATGATAAAAATAATCCAAATTTATCAATGTTTAAATTATGTAATTCTTTTAAATTATATAATATACCTTTAAAATATGCATTATCATATTTTACATTTACGAAATTTTTATCATTAAAAATTACTTCATTATCTGTTAATACATTAAACCATGTTCCAGAATAATTTGACATTAACTTGTAATATTTATCATAATTAGTAGAATCAATATATACATTATTTGCAAAATATTTTGAAGTTTTATAATATGTGTCAATATTATTACCAATAGGCAACTTTAAATCTTTATTAAGAATAACTGCATTTGCATGAATATCTTTAAACATGGTTGGGAAGTATCCATATTTCTGATTTGGATTTTGTAAATATGAATAACCAAAACTTAAGTTTGTAATATATGGATCACTATCATCAGATAATAACATTTTAAACTTACAATATTTAGGTGTTATTTTATTTGAATCAATATACTTAATGTATCTTGATTCATTTAAAGAAGGATATCCAACATCCATAACATTAATATTGCCATTTACATTTGTTCCAAAAGATATTTTATATTTGCCTAAACGTTCAATATATTTTAAATATTTATTATATGATGACCAATAGTTAGTATCAAAATCATAAAAATCATATTTAATGTCATTATTTGAATAGTAATATCCAGAAATATTGACTTTATATCCTTTAAAGAATTCTTTTTCATAATCATCCAATAAATCATTTATATTAAACATGAAACTTAATGGGATGATTTGTCGCATAATTAAATTATTACGTTCAAATCCTTTACAAATTATATTATCAAAATTATTAATAGTTGTCTGACTTTTATAAATATTACCTATAACATTATCTTTATATTGTGTTAAACCACCTTGTTTAACATCAATTCCAAAATATGTAGCTTGATACGAATCTGGTAAACAAAATATAACTCTATCATCAATTTTATTTAAATAAAGACTTAAATATTTTTTCAAATAATTTATTTTACTTTCTTTATTTAAATAAATTTTTATTGTTTTGATATGATATGTATCTAAACTTAGATTAATACAAAAATATTCTGGTAAATCATTTACATTATCAATATAAATAGGCGCATAAAAACTATAAGCGTATTCATTTTGAGAATAATTTATACGTTTACATCCAAATTCATAATCTTTATTTCTTGCATCATTAATAAAATTAAATTTAGCGTCTAAATTTAATGTTTTGAAATTTTTAGTATTATATTGATAATTTTCTTTATAAAAATAATTTGAATATTTATAGTAATATTTCTTTATATCATGTTCATATTTACCATTCAATAAATTAATTTCAATATTATTACTATATAAAGTATTTTGTAATGGCATTAAATTAGCCATTTTTACATATGTAGAATATTCGTCACGTGTATCCTTTTGAATTTCATTTAATTTACATCCTATCGTAAAATTACCTGAAAGAGAAGGTAATGTCCTAAGTAAAGGCTTAAACATATTTAATTATTTTTATTAAATTTCTATATTTAAAAATAACTTCGGATATATTATATTTAAAAAAATTCTTAAATATTTGAATATTTTTTATCCAAAGTCTAAATTAAATTATATTATTATATAAATAAAAACAAATCGAAAGAATATATGAAGTTGCAAAGTTTACATATTATCCCTATGTTAGGATCATCAATTTTTGGTGAACCTTGTGAATTAGGCTTTCAACTTAGCATAACATGTTCTGGAGATGCGGAAATATAAAATAGAAATACTATAATAAGGTAACAATATATAAATCTCCAGAATTTTGAAAAAAGTTCTGGAGATATTTTTTTAAAAAAATTTCTTAGAAATTTGAAATAAAAATAAAAGATACTATATTATAATTATATAAAACAAATATTATTTAAACATTAAATATTATTTGAATTGTTCTTTGAAATGACGCCCCCATGGCGGAAAGGTCTACGCAGCAGACTTAAAATCTGTCCAATTTATTGGGTCTGGGTTCGAATCCCAGTGGGGGTACAATGATGGCCCGTTCGAATATCGGTTAGTTCGTGAGATTTTCATTCTCAAAAGAGGGGTTCGACTCCCCTACGGGCTACAAACTTTTAATTAAGTTTAATTGTTCTTTGACATATTGGTACAACAAAATAAAAAATAAATTACCTGGATTGGTCAACGATTCTAAGGTACAGAGGGATCCAGGTTGTAAGTCATAAACTCTCAGAAGGGCATTGAAATAGAATGAATACGTAAAGCGCTGAACCAAGAGCAATCGTAACGGGTTTATGAGATTTATAAAAATATATAACTTCCGAGGCTGAAGGGAATTTTAATATTGAACCTTCTACGGGCATACTGAATTGACAGTTGAAAGATCTTGTAGTGGCAAACACGTGATTAAGGTCATAGGTACGTAAAGCAACGTGATGGGGACTGTGAAAGAGAAAAGCAGTGAGAATCTGCACCGTATCCGAAAGGCGTTTGGTTAATTGCTCTAAGACAGATGTAGGAAGTTTTTAATTTGGAGGTGTGGCAGAGTGGTCGATTGCACTGGTCTTGAAAACCAGAGGCCCGAGAGGGTCCGTAGGTTCGAATCCTACCGCCTCCGCATTGGGTTTTAAGAGATTTCCCCCTGAAGGTAGGATATCGGCTGAGGGTACCTATGTCATGATATATTCCTGTTAAACGGATATATGTTAACGCCGAAAAGGTAACTTCGAATTAATCTCATTTTTAAATTGGAGATGTAAGCCTAATTGCGTAAGGCAGTAGTCTTGAAAACTACCAGTAGTCGGTTACACGGCGTGTCGGTTCGAGTCCGGCCTTCTCCGCGAATTTCATTAGTGTAGAGTAGAGTTACTTCAATTAAAATTAATGAAAATTGCTTCCATTACGGATTGCGGGTTCAAGTCCCGTCCTTGGCCAATAATGCGCCGAGGTGGCGAAATTGGTATACGCGGCTATTAGGTTCAATACTTTATTCGTTTTTTCTATGAAATTTTAAATTGCCGTGTGGTGTGAATGGATTTAGCCCTCAGTCTGCAAAACTGTTGAATGCCGGTTCGAGTCCGGTCACGGCGTCAATATTCAAATATATTCTTTATAAGAAGTCAGAAGTTTAAATCTTTCCTTGGGTTATATGCCTGGGTGGCAGAATGTTGAATGATTGCAATATTTGAATATTATTTGGGTAGATGCTCGAGTGGTCCAAGGGAACGGTCTGCAAAACCGTAAAGCCGCCGGTTCGAATCCGGCTCTACCCTCATAATACTTGGAGCGGTGGCAGAGATGGTCAATGCGGCGGACTGAAAATCCGTAGATGGTGGTTCGAGTCCACCCCGCTCCACAAAATTTGGGAGTATAGCGTAGCCGGTTATTACTGAAAAGTTAGCGCGTGTCAGACTGAAAATCTGAAGGCCGAGGTTCGACTCCTCGTGCTCCCACATGTAAAAGTTTATTTGCACTTTTACATATTAATTAAGTACTGAATTAAACAAAAAACCCAGACGTGTATTCAGTTTTACTTAAGAACATTATAAGTGAGTACATTAGTATTATGATCTTATGATGAAACTCTGAAAACATTAAGAAACATTTGCGCATAATATAGATTAATGTTTTCATATCTTAGAGTTATCTTGTTACTTAAGGCGCCAAGAAGTACCTCGCCTACGTGGAATGTAGAGGAAATATTAAGTACAAGGATTAGGAAAGATTTTTATAACGCTCGGTTAGTCGAATTGGCTTAAGACACCACTCTTTCAAGGTGCGAGATTACGGGTTCGAGTCCCGTACCGAGTACACAGATATTTAATAGTATAAGTCCGAACCGTAAATTACGCCATACTAATTTCCGGAAAGCAGGAGCGTATGGAAATGTTATAAAGACGTAATTATAACTTAAATATCTAAATTCGGGATGTATGCCGGTAATTGGTTTAACCGTCCACACTTGGAATGTGGTTTATGCGAGTTCGAGTCTCGTCATCCCGACCATTGTAATATTGTCTATGCAAACTCCGGTAATGTAGCTACAAAGTTTGCCCATAAAGGATAGGACTCGGTAAGATCTATAGGGACGTCTGCAGCGGGCTGCTATAGTGAGACGAGGAAATAGAAATATTACAAATCGGGATGTAGTACAGTTGGTTAGTATTCGTGTTTTGGGAACATGAGGTCGCTGGTTCGAGTCCAGTCATCCCGACAACCAACCTTGGCAAAGGTAAAAATCATCTGAGGTTCGTGAAGGTTTGTAGTAAGTTGACATAGTCCACAGAAGACGCACGAGATGGAACTGTAACTGGTTGTCATACTGGGAGAAAGTTAGATGCGGAGAGCTGCTGAAATAAGGTGCTCATGTAAGATGATTAAGTTAGGGGAGTAGACTAATAGGTTAAGTCACTACGTTTGGGGCGTAGCTTGTTGCCGGTTCGAGTCCGGTCTCCCCTACAACAATAAATTAATATGCGGGTATCTTACTAATAGGTTAGGTGGTCACCCTTTCAAGGTGGAGATACGGGTTCGAACCTCGTTACCCGTACATATTATGGCTCTGTGGCGAAATTGGTAGTACGCAACAGACTTAAAATCTGTCGGGCCGGAAGGCCCGTGTGGGTTCGACTCCCATCAGAGCTACAAAGTTCATATCCCAGATAGATGGGTAAAGTTGGCATAAGAGTTATGGGTTATCCGGAAATAAATCACATAACACTTGCTGGAGGTAATGATCGAGTTGGCCATAAAGAAAAACCTCCCATAGGCTTTAGGATTAATACATTGTCCGAGATGGAACAGAACTTTATTTTAATTTAAATTGAAATTTTATATATAATTAGTAAGTAATGTGAGTCCAGATGGTAAGCAGAATGAATTTTATATATAATCTTGCAAGAATTTCAATTTATATGGGGAGATCTGCTAAACGGTTTAGGCTCCGGATCTGATACGTCCGCAATCCCAGTTCGAATCTGGGCCTCCCTACAATTCCTTGTTGAAGAATAGAGTTACTTCAAACACTGTCAATGTTTTACTTAGATACTTTATTCGATAGTTACGGGAATATCTTTAGGTAAAAGATGTTGGTTCGAGCCCAGCATGGCAGTATCGAGGTCTATATGACCGATGTCCAATAGTTCTAGAATATTGTTCTGAAAGTGTAAAATCTGTCATTAGTGTAATAGGATAACATATTTGCTATATTGGGGGAATGAGTTGTAATGGTTGAGCACATCTGCCTTTGAAGCAGAAGGTCCGAGTTCGAATCTCGGTTCCCCAACAATATCTAATTGAGGTATAGTGGAAGAGGAGATGTTGAAATAAATGGTGAAAATCCATTACTACGACGGTAGAACATCAGAAGGAACTGTGAGACGACGGTCGAGAGCAGTGTGTAGATTAGATATTTTTATTGGGCTATAGCTCAGTTGGTTAGAGCGCTACACTGATAATGTAGAGGTCCTGAGTTCAAGTCTCAGTAGCCCAACAATAACGGGTTCGCCACCCTATGCTACTCGAGGTAGGATGGAGTTCGGGCCCGACCAATGGGGATGTCGTATAACGGTTTATTACGATGGTCTCATAAGCCGTAGAAGGTGGTTCGATTCCACCCATCCCTACACATGGAGGTTCACTTGCGAAATAATTATTAGATGAGCTCTATAATATTTATTTCAAAGAAAAATAATCTGATATCTGATGGTGATAAGATACCTCCACCCATATTGCAAATTAAAATTGCAAAATTTTATAATTCATTGTTGAAGATAAGAGTTACTTCTTTCGCCAATATTTGAAAGGGTAGTTCAGTGGCTAGAACACCGAATGTTTAATTCGGAGGTCGTTGGTTCGAATCCAACTCTAATGTATTACTTTTATCGCTGGTTACATGAATTTAATTTGCGGCTGTCGTATAACGGCTATTATACTCGACTTCCAATCCAGGGACGTGGGTTCGACTCCCATCAGCCGCTCAAATATAAGGGGTTATTTGTTGATAACAGTTCACAAAGATCCGGATCATCTGACAAGCAAATCATAAGATTTGAAGATATAGGAATAACTGCCTTATATATGGCCCTCGGGACAGATAGGTTTAAGTCACCAGTTTCTCAAGCTGGAGTAATGGGTTCGAATCCCATGTGGGTTACTTGCGCGGTGGTGAAATTTTATTTTTATTAACTTTTATCGCTGTTGCTCTTTAATAGGATGCTGTAGATGAGAGCTACTTCAAATTACGGTTTACACAATTGTCTGAAACACAATCTTATGTCGGTTCGAGTCCGGCCCGCGCAACAATATATTCTCTTGATGATATACCAGGTTAATTAAACGAAGAGGATTAACATTAGAGAATATTATCTTGTTCTAGTTTGGAATGTTGATTTTTAATATGCAGGGTTGTGGTGAGGCACGCCACGTAGTCCTCCCTGCTCCATGCGGGTATAGCTCAATTGGTTAGAGTGTCAGTCTGCCAGTCTGAAAGTTGTGGGTTCGAGTCCCATTATCCGCTCAATGCTTATCAGAAGGTATATAATATTTATTAAAGAATTATTATAAACTGACATTTATTTTATTTCTTTATAAATCTCTTATATATTGATGGAGATATGTCAGAAACTTAGTATTTAATATTGTCAGATATTTTATACTTGTGGTAGTTATCATCGAGATGGTATGGGTTTTACCACAAATGCAGTGTAGGTGTTAATGGTGGCATAGGACATTGCCAATGTTCAGGAGCGAGTTCGAACCTCGTACGCTGCTCAGTTCTTGGAATTGAATGACAAAACTGGTGAACTAAATTCAATTCCTGTTCACCCCAATACAGAGGATTCCCTGAGGCCTCTGAAAAATCCGCTTAGGGTGGTAAAATCGGGATTCGATACATGTATCGTTAAACATGGCCTTTGACGAGGTTTTAGTTGAAATGGCGCCCTCATAGCTTGTGCAGTCATAAGCCTTGATTATGATAAAAAACTTATCGCCACATTACAGGGATTTAAGGTTGACCTGTTTTATTTTTTTAAAAATATTTGAAATTTTGTTATGGAATACACTTACAGTGGATTAGAAAACAGAATTTCTGCCGAACATTTACAAGCTGGAGAAATTGTTAAAATAACTGGTGTTGGGAATTCTATGACGCCAATACTTAAATCAAGGCAACCAGTTATTTGTATACCAGTTACAAATGAAACTATATTAAATAAAAGAGACATAGTTCTTTGTAAAGTTAATGGTCATTATTATTTGCATTTAATATGGAGTATTAAAGCAGGTGATAGATTTTTGATTGGTAATAATCATGGTAAACCAAATGGTGTTATAACTAGAAAAAACATTTTTGGTAAAGTGGTGGAAATTCTATGAGTCTCACAAACTCATTTAAACAAATTTTAAATTTTTTAATATGGTGTTAGTACCCGAATTGGTTACAGGGAGGTGACTGTGAATCATCGGAAGAAATTCCAATGCGAGTTCGAATCTCGTCTAACACCCTTGGATAAAACTTTCATATAAATAGTGTTTTATATGGCATAAATTTTAAGTAATACCAATTGGAGTAGTGGGTTATCCCTATGATAGGAAGAAGTACGGCTAGAAATAGTATCAAGGAAAACTCCGGTGGTCTTGGGTAAGAAATTTATGAATGATAATTTAAGTTTTGGCAACACCTATTTTATAAAATTATCTTTACATGGGGTTATTCGTCTATCGGTAGGACGACAGATTGTGGTTCTGTCTAGGTCGGTTCGACTCCGGCATAACCCCCAGAAATTCTACTTATAGTAGTAATTATATCGAGGCTTATGGTTGAGCTAGTTAATCAACCAAATTGGAGAGTAATGCTAAACGGTGATAGCGGCTGCCTGCTAAGCAGTGCGTTCGGATAGTATCTGGATCTGGTTCGACCCCAGTGCTCTCCGCATGTAGTAATAGGTTGGTGCACAGGCCTATTAATCGAAACTGCCAGTTCCCTCGTCGGTACTGGGGAGAACGTCCGCTCCATTCCTTAAGTTCATGATCTGAGGGACCAGTAGAAGCGTTAGTTAGAGTTTTGTTTACGAACAATATCCTGTAGAGGGTGAGGAACCTCATTGAAACTCGAAAGATCATGTTTATGCGGGTATCGTATAATGGTCAGGCATTTAGCTGATTATACCAGTCTTCCAAACTGGAGATGAGGGTTCGATTCCCTTTACCCGCTCGTTGTCCTATTAGCTTAAATTATAAGAGAGCCTTGGATTTTACCAAGAGACACCGACTTTAATTGGTATAGGGCGGACATATATTGGTTTTTTGATAGTTGTAACCCATTAAAATTAACTAATAAGACAAGGGTGAAACACCATGCCTGAGATATATATTGAATGAGTAGTGTATGGAGGAGCACGATTAGTTAATTAAAGTAATGAACTATCCGTGTGGTTCGGTGCCTAAGACTGCGTTAATGGAACAAGGACACAATTTACCCTCATGGCGGAATGGTCTACGCAGCAGACTTAGAATCTGTCCTTAATTGGGTGTGAGTTCGAATCTCACTGAGGGTACTAAAGATACTGAGGGAGAGGTATGGTATGTACAGAAGTTTAACAAAGAATTCTCGCTGTAACTAAGGAAACTCAAGACATACAAGCCGGCGACTTGGAGTTTGTGTAAGTATCTTTAAATTTATATAATTTATATTAATATATGAAATTATGTATATGTCAAATAATCAAAGATGAACACGATTATATTGAAGAATGGATTGAATATCATCATAATTTAGGATTTGGTGATTTTTATTTAATTGAAGATTTTGATAGTAAATCTCATAAAGAATTATTAAGTAAATATAATTATGTTCATATTTTTCAGATTACAGATATATGTAATGACGAAGAATTTCAAATGTTAAATAATAGAGTTTTTAGACAAAAAATCGTTTATCATATATTTGAACGTCTTTGGAAAAATAATTATGATTGGATGGCATTTATAGATCCAGACGAATATATTGATTGTACAAAAGAACAATTATATAATGTATTAAATGATAATTTTGATAAATTGTGTATAAGTATGTGTTGGAAAACAATGTTATCTAATAATTATTTATATCATCCATATAATCATCAAAAATACAGTATTTTTAATACATATACAAAATATAATGAAAAATTTAATCAAAAGTATTTTAATTTTAAATGTATTATTAATTGTAAACACAATTTATCTACTTTAAATAATTTTGTGTTAATTCCACATTTTTTTAAAATTAATTATATAGGACGTTATATTAATTTTTGTAATATATATGTTAAACATTTTTTATTTAAATCTTTAGAAGAATATATTAAAAGATTAACTAATAAAGGAGAACAAGCAAATGCTCTATGGAATAGAAAAATTGATGATTGGTTTGAATTTAATAACATTAAATGTACATCAGATATAATTAAAGAATTTAATTTAAATAATATAAAAGTTAAATGCAATGATTTTAATTGTATTACCTATAAATAATTGGGGTATGCGTGTAATTGGTTAACACATCTGTCTCTGAAGCAGAAGTTCTGGGTTCGAGTCCCGGTACCCCAACACGTGCCAAGGTAGAGCGATGCAAGCCAATATCTTGTGCTAGTCTTTCGCTATTTAGATGACGAAGTGGAGTAAATTCTCCATAAAATAGTAAAATCCTCTCAACCCAGAAAAAGACTTTTAGTAGCAAATTATTATAAAAGAGGCCTATTTTATATTAATTGGAAGAAGGATGGATTTTATAACCATTAAGGTGAATTTAGGGTAGCGTGCTGGGTAGTCCGAAAACTAAAAATTGATGTCAAGTAGGATAAGTTTTTTATAGTTCTTACCAAAAACTATATTTATTGGGCTGTAGCTTAGTGGTTTAAAGCACTTGCCTTACAAGCAAGGGATCGTCGGTTCGACTCCGACCAGCCCAACGAATACGATACGTAGTTTATGCAATGGTTTGACTCGTACTTATGAACAGTAAGAATTCCTAAGCATTTCTAGATAACCAAACGGAATTAAGATAACCATGCGAATTATAGTTCCCATTTGATGACTTGGTGATTGGAAGTTATCGTTACCAATTAAAAAAGGACCTCATCAAGCCGAACGATATTAATTTTCAATAACAGCAATTGGTGCTGTACTATTGGTTAATATTTATTAGGACATTTTAACAGTATATTGTGGTTGCAAACACTTTATATTGCTTGTTAGAATGGGAATTAATCTGCGGCTATGGCGCAACGGTCGACGCAGCGGTCTAAGAAGCCGTCCATTATATGGGTGTCAGTTCGAATCTGACTAGCCGCACACAATTTTTGATTTTCTTTATGGTGGATTTTCTTTTAAAATTGTCTGGTCATGAACAGTAAAGTAACATCCACAGCGATGCCCTTTTGGTGGAATTGGTAGACACGTCAGCCTAAGGAGCTGGTCCGGTAAAATGGGTGCGGGTTCGACTCCCGTGGAGGGCACTCGGGATTTGGTGTAATAATTGCATACCACACTGATACTGTGGAGGACTGCAGTAATCCCAACCACATAAATATATAGGAGAGAAAAATGATTACTCATGATTTAAAGACAATTGTAAAAGGCTCTGCTAATCTTGATTGTGTAAAGGCAGGCGGAATTGCTGTTTATCATATAACAGTAGAAGATGGTACAATATATTCACTTGATATTGATTTGTCTGATAAACATGATGTTGGAGAAACTGCTACATTTATGTATCATTATGATAAAGCTTTAATATTGATGAGATGGATAAGACGAGCAATTGAAAATGAAGAATTGTATAAGATAAATTAAAATTTTGTTGTATCAATATGTAACATTAGGGCAGATAGCTAGTTACTATCACATGGAAACGTGCGGTGCCTACCGATAGGACACGTGGAGGTTCGATTCCTTCAGCCCTACATATATGCCCCTATGGCGGAATGGTCTACGCAGCCGTCTCAAAAGCGGTCCTTAATTGGGTCTCCGTTCGAATCGGAGTAGGGGTACTCGCAATTGACATTACAAAAAAAAATCAATGGTAGTTTTTAAAATTATCATTGGTTTTTTGTTATTTTTATATATATTAATTATAAATATAACTATATGTAAAATGAAACAATTATTTGAATATATTGTAGATTCAAGATGGAATTCTGCAATCATTAAAGAAGAAGCAAATATGATAGCAGAAGATATGATTAATGAATCATTTAAATCTAGTATTCTTTCTACTTTAGCACAAGCTATATTTGATGCTGAAAAAGAAAATAATAAACGTAAAATTCAAGACGAAAAAGATAGAAAGAAACGTAATGAAGAACAAGGCCGTAATTATTCTGATGATTATTACAAACCAAATTTAACTAATTTTGCATCTATATTTGGTCCTAAGACAGATGGTGGCAAATATAATTTAAAAAAGGGATTACAAGGTCTTAAATGGTCTGAAATTAAAGATGAAGATTTTAAAGAATATGCACCAGACAATAAGGAATTAATAAAACTTATTAAATCTACTTATGGAAAGAAAGATAAGAATGCAGATTTTATTGTAATGACAAAAGATAATAAGGTTCTTAACTTTATTAAAGCTTATGGAAAAGACGATAAAGCAGATGGTGTATTCTATTTTAAAACAGATGGTAAATGGGGTAATGGTGTTAAAGAAGTGACAAAACCTTATTATTCATATCAAACACGTTCAATGAAAGCTAATGAAGTTGTAGATATGCTTAAAGATTTGGCACAAGTTGAAGGTGTTAAAGTAATGGCACTTGAAATTACTGATTCTATGATTAAGGATTATAAAGATGTTGCTACAACTCGTGAAGAACAAAAGAAAGGCGCAATTAATTATGATGCTGAATCATTAAAAGAACTTCTTAATAAACAACAATCACGTTATAAAACAATGGTTGCTGAAATTAAAGCTAAGAAACTTCAAAAGGATCCTAATTTATTATTTGATGATATTAAGAAAGCAAATGATGAAGTTGTTGCTCTTTATAAACAAGTAGTAAGTTCACCAGAAAATTTAACACAAAGTTTTGATATGGGTAGATTAATGACATATGTATCTTATGCATATGAATCATTATATAAATCATTACAATCTTCAAATACAGCAGAAAGATCTGTAAAACGTGCAAGAGAAAGGGGAGCCGCAAATCCTGAAGTATATGGAGAATGGGAAAGAGTTAATGCTAAATCAGAAATTAATGATTCTAAAGAATATTTAGATAAAGTTAATAAAATGATTGAAGAAATTAAGAAAAATTTGAAATAATTTTATCCAAGTTCTAAATTAAATATTATTATTACTAAATTAAATTAAATTAAACTATAATGCAAACAGTTAATACATATAAACAAAATGCCGACCAAACATTAGTAAATGCTTGGAATAAGAATTATGACATATGTAAAGACCGCTTGCAATCTACGGAAATAGATTTTTGAATATAAACTAAATAATAATATACGCAAGCGGTTAGGAAATGAAATTCTTAACCGCTTATTTTTTTATAAAAAAATATCTTAGATATTTGAAATTAAAAATAAAGTTACTATATTATAATTATATAAAACAAATATTATTTAAACATTAAATATTATTTGAATTGTTCTTTGAAATATTGAACTCAAGATTATATAAAATCCATTGGGTTATTGAAGAACCGGTTCAATTCCGATTCTATAACGTAGTCAGCCGATACTTCTAAATAGGCAAAAGGAGCAATAATTCAATAAAGGTACAAAGGTACTATATATGAGGGATTGATAATTTCCATGGGAATTTGAAAATCAGGGTAAAGTGGCCCACCACATGTAGAGCAAGGATTTACACTTAAATGAACATTATAGAAGAATAGTACTGGATTTTTATAAACTGGACCTTGGTGTAATGGTAACACGTGAGATTTTGGTCCTCATGTTATGGGTTCGAGTCCCGTAGGTCCAACAGTTTTTTAGTAGGATGATTAATGAGAGTAATGAAGTTATATAATATCGGCCGTATGTATATAATGGAGTATGGTAGTTTTTTTTGAATACGAGGTTCCATATAGCTCAGGGGTAGAGCACCGGGAAGGCCGGTGGGCGTTGGTTCGAGTCCAACTAGAGGAAACAAAAATTAATAAATAATTCTTAAAAATATTTCTTAGAAATTTGAAATAATTTTTTAATGAACTATATTATTAATATAATATTTGAAAACTAATATAATATGAATATTTAGTTTTTGAAATTGAGTTCTTTGACATATTGGTACAACAAAATAAAGAAAATATGATATTAAAAGATATACGTGGGTAGCGTCACGGAGGACCCCTCCAAGCCAATATTTGGTAAGATTGCTTTACTGAGGTAAATAATCAGTACGGACAGAGGTCATTAACATAAAATCGCATGTACTAATTAATATCAAATATTAAACTGATACGGAAGAGGTTGGTGTAAAACCACTGTCAATGGGATGCCAAGCAGCCCAGCGGTATAGTTCAGTAAATATATTCTTTAATGTTTGATGGGTAGTCATCGGGCCTCATTTATATGGAACAAGGGAACATTAAAGAACAACAGAATTTCCTTATCATTATATAATAGAATTTCGCAGGATTCGCGTTTGTGAACAATAACGCAGCTGACACATGTCGGTGATATTACAGAAATTCTATATTATTATGAGATTGCCGAGGGTTTAATAATAGAACTTATAATTCTGTTCAATCGGAGTTCAATCTCAACTGTTTAAAAGGATCACCGAGGGTTTAATGATAGAACTTTTAATTTTATCCAATCGGATAATGATCCTAAACATTCCGGGTTAGCTTCAATTGGTAGAGCCCCTGCCTTGTAATCAGGAGGTTGTCAGTTCGAGTCTGACACTCGGATCTAGTCGGAAGTTAAGTAATAACATCCTGGCGTATGGTATCAACTGCATTAAATTGCAAATGAACGAGTAGCCCTCAGAGTAAGATGGATTGAATGGACAAACTTCGGGAGATTAATATTAATCGTTATTACCGGCTATTCAATTATTAACAAATGAAATGAGATTACCAAAGGAATTGTTGAAAGAGTAAGTCTTGGGAAGGTCGGGAAGTGAAATACAACCCACGGCGAACCTTTAAGAATATCTTGTTGTGAGTTGGATTTTAACTCTCAGCCACCACCCTCATGGTAGACGTCAACTATATGGGGATTAGGTTACGAAAGTGCAATAAGTCTGTGAAAATCGGGCGTGGATATTCTTTTATATTGGGGGCGAATGTTCCAAGGCTGGCGATTGACCTTTGCAAGGTTGATGGGAGAGTTCGATTCTCTTCGTTTCCACTTTTAAAGACCTAAACTGCAGTAGGTTGGGTGACAATGGCTTGCTGACCCAGTGGAAATTAATTTCTCTCAGAAAAACGAGGAGCCTCCAATACAGTTCTCAATTATCTGTAAAATTGAATTTGGGATAGCGGCTCAGATGGTGGATGGGCGGTGGTCTGTAAAACCATTACTATGAAACTCAGTAGGTTCGAATCCTACCTATCCCACAAATAAAATTCGTAATAATGAATACGAATTGGGCTTGTAGTTTAATAGGTTAAAATACCGGCCTCATAAGCCGCGAGATTCTGGGATCATCCCCCAGCGAGCCCACTTATAAATTTATTGGTCTCTGGGTCTGCATGGTGTGGACGCCTGACTGTCACTCAGGAGAAAGGTAATACCGAATCAGACGGGTTCAATTCCCGTAGGGACCGCAATCGGCTAAACGAACCCTAAGTTTATATAGGACGGCAATTCTATGTAAAGTTAGAAGTAGTTTAACAAACGAAGTATTTGCCGATACTTGTATGTTCTAGTTTAATGGTCAGAATGGCGGCCGGCGGCACGCAGAAGGTGGTTCGAATCCACAAACATAGCAAATAAATTATTTATTGGGTGCATAGCTTTTAACGGTTAGAGCGGCGGCCTGTTAAGCCGAGGGTTGTGGGTTCGAATCCCTCTGTGCCCGCAAATACAAAACATTCATAAAGTAAATCAGTCAGGTCGCGAACTGCAACTAAAAGTATGTTATGAATGAGTCCGTTCGAATAATTTGATAATTCAGGGTGCTCTGAACACTCTCAAGTCGGTAGAAGTAGAATCCGGTGCGGACATATTTGCCTCGTTAGCTCAGCGGTAGAGCAGCGGACTGTTAATCCGTTGGTCGTAGGTTCGAATCCTTCACGAGGCGCGAACATGGCGAGACAGATCCAGTAACAAAATGGTGAACTGAGAAACTGACTGCAATTGGTTTCGAGGACTGGTGAATCTCACAAATCATTATCGTTGCAGAGATAATTTATTTATAGTTTAAGTGGAAAAACACCGGCTATGTCGGAGATGTAAGTGGATTATTTAAGTGGCCCCAATTGCAATGCGGAACGTACTTAATTAATCTGGGTTCGAATCCCACTGAGTAGCAAACATGCCTGGATGGCGGAATAGGTAGACGCAACAGACTTAAAATCTGTCGGGCCGTAAGGCCCGTGCGGGTTCAATTCCCGCTCCAGGTACATATTGGGAGTGTAGCTATTTAATGGTTAGAGCGGCGGCCTGTTAAGCCGAGGGTTGTGGGTTCGAATCCCTCCATTCCCGCAAAGTAAAATGTTGGTATTATTGCAGGGAGCTGCGGCATATCAAGGCATTCCTGAAGGTGGTATCTAGAAGTAGAAACTCATTGAAGTTAAGACTTTCATCGGCCAATTTCCTGGTAGAGGTTGGTAATCTCGTAAGACATTATGTTCCACAGGACTGATACTTATAATAGGGAAAGCAATAATATTGGCGTCCGGAATTTTACTTTTAATTAATATGGGTCCTTAGTTTAATTTTAAATATAACTGAGGAACATAATATGGGTCCTTAGTTTAATTGAGTGAAAACGGCAGCCTCCAAATCTGCACGATGAGAGTTCGAGTCTTTCAGGGCCTGCAATTATAAACAAATAAATTTAATAAGCATATGAAACAACTTAAACGAAAACGTTAGTTGTGTATGTTTCCTTAGAGCAATTGGTATTTACATAGTTTTAACCAATAAGAAGCATGCACGTAAAATCAAAATCAAAACTAAAGATTTTAGAATTTAGAAATGCATGCCTCCATAGCTCCAATTGGTTAGAGCTGCTGTCTTTTAAACAGAGGGGTCTCGGTTCGAATCCGAGTGGGGGTACCTTTTGCTCTCATAGCTCAGTTGGTTAGAGCTGCAGCCTTTTAAGCTGAGGGGCCTGGGTTCGAGTCCCAGTGAGAGCACAGTTTATGGGCTTGTGGCAGAGTGGTTTTATATGCACCAGACTTTTAATCTGTGACGACGTGGGTTCGAATCCCACCGGGCCTACAATTTGCTTCCATGGCGTTAATGGTAGCGTAGCAGACTCTTAATCTGTCAGGTCTCGGTTCGAATCCGGGTGGGAGCACAATAAATGCCTTCGTAGCTTAGTTGGTTAAAGCTGATGCCTCTTAAGCATAGGAGCGTGGGTTCGAATCCCACCGAAGGTACAAGTTAGATATTTGAAGTACGATAGGTTTGGTGGATTGTACCAAAGCCAGAACTTGGGAGGTTCGAGTCCTACGTGGTCTGCAACAGCTTGGCCAGCACGGTGCTGCTTCTTATAACAACTATCATGGGTACAACATGTTAGGCTAACTTATTTAGGGCTATCATATAGTGGTTAAATATGCCACCCTTACAAGGTGGTCTCCCCAGTTCGAATCTGGGTGGCCCTACAACTTGCATGCCATGCATAGAATTAGCTGTGGATGTCTTTATGATGGAGGTTAACAAATAATCATTCTTATCCTGTATTAGAAAGGTCTTGTGATTATTATATAAATAAGGGGTGTGTAGTGTAATGGTTAGCACACAACACTGTCACTGTTGTAGATGGAGTTCGAATCTCCCATGCCCCGCGAAATTATCAATTGATAATTTCAAGAGATGGAAAGATTGGAAGATGGAAAATTGGTTAATTAAACTATTCCTTGAAATATTTATCCGTGAGGAACTATATATTTCTAAAATAATGTTTACGAAAAAACTCATCGATAAGAAGTTAGATTTTAGAAACAATCGTTTTTAAAATCTATGGGTTGTATCTAAACTATTCCTGAAATATTAAATGATGTTTAGCAGGTTTGTGGAAATCCTGTAAATTTCCACTTTTTTGGGAGGGTCGCATAGTGGCAATTGCAGCAGACTGTAAATCTGCTCCCTTCGGGGTTCGGGGGTTCGAGTCCCTCTCCTCCCACCATATTTGCCGGTTTATCACAGTATATTGGTAACTGTAGCCGCCCTGTACAAGCGGGCCAAGCCAATCGAAAGTATGTAGCTTAAGACAATACATATGAATAGGAGTTTGGTATGTGAATAGGTTCGAATCCCACGAAGGCACAATATGGGAGATTCATCAGCCTTACGAGCACTAAGGTATTCCGTGAAACGGGATGGATGAACGTGCGGCTCCCACCAATAAGGTTACAATAATTTATCGAATTTATCTTAGAGGTAAAATCTCGCTCCTTACGATGCAACGTTTTCATTTCGGTAAAATTCCGATATGGGAGTTAAAAGATAAAAGAGATTTGCGCTCTTAGCTCAGTAGGTAGAGCACGGCACTTTTAATGCTGGGGTCTTGGGTTCGAGTCCCAAAGGGCGTACTCTTTAATATATATGTACTATGAATTCATCAAACATGGGAAGTATTTATTAATGTATGGAACGTTGGAGATGATGACCAATGCTAAAAAACTATTCGTATATCGGTTATTATGCTCGGTAGTGCGAGAGAGGCGGGTTCGATTCCCGTATAGTTTTCAAAGTTTTACAACGCTGAGATCAACGTGACCTCGTGGAGATGGCCTCCCAAATGTGTGTCGCCTGTCAGTTATAGTATGTGTCCTATATACTAAAAAGCGATTCAAAATGTAGCTTTTTGTTTAATCAGATGTGGAAACTGCTGAGGAAGAGATTGTAAAACTAATATGTGTCTATGGCCGAGCGGTTGAAGGCAGCAGACTGTTAATCTGCCGTGGAGAAATCCCCGTCGTAGGTTCGAACCCTACTGGGCACGCACGTGATAGACTGACAATCTATCTAGTGGTAAAAGAAAGATGACCGCGAAGAGAAAGGTGTTGTTTACCGTCAGTAGAATTTCAAACTTTAATTAATGAGTTACCTTATATGTAAGTGGATAAATTTTTATTTAGATGAAGCTTTTTATAAGTGATTAGAATTAATTATTTGATGTCATAGTTCAATGGAGTATGCACGTGCAATTGTAAGGTATGATAGTAAATCTACCCGAAACCGTACTTAAGAATGCTCCCGCGTACCTGGGAGTGATCGACGTTCGATTCGTTGTGACACCGCATTTTGGCGTTTAGCTCAGTTGGTAGAGCACGAATTGTGCACTTTTGTCGACGGTTACATCCTCTAAAGATTGTTGAAGATAAGAGTTACTTCGACCTTTTAAGTCCGGGGTCGTGGGTTCGAGTCCCACAGCGCCAACCAATATTTAATTTATGCGGGCATATCCCCTCTGCCTTATACGCTGCTGAAAGGGTAATCGGTTACATGTGGGTTCAAGTCCCTCTGCCCGTACATATTCTTGCAAGAATCGGAGTTTTGTGTAATGGTAAGCACGGAGATGGCGCGTCTCAGGTAAGGTTCGAATCCTTGGCTCCAACAAACTAACTAAAGCGTCAGAGTGAAACGGAAATGATTTTACTTCTTAATAGACGGCGGTCGTTATTATTGAGTCATAATTACTTCACTGGCTATCGACGGATAGTTAATAGGGAAAGGGCAGATAATAGTTAAGAAAAAGGAATAAGGTTAAAGGTCAAGCAAGCCGCGGATAAAGTGAGGAACTAAGTTACTTATTCTGAAATCAATCATGCCATCGTAAAGGTGGTGATATTGGGTTCGACTCCCATTGCCGCTACATTTTTATTGAAATATTTATATAGAGAGATCTATATTAATATTGTTATTAAATTTTATTATTATTTATATCGCGGAGGTGGAGCAATGGTAGCTCGTAAGGCTCATAACCTTGAGACGCAGTTCGAATCTGACGTCCGCAACTAATTAACATCGCGGTTGAGTGAAACGGATATATAAATCATTCTAGGCTCATAACCTACGAGATAGCTCGTTCGACTCGGGCGGCCGCAACTTTTATTTCATTTGTTGTAGATGAGAGTTACTTAAAAGGCTTGTTTTTATACTTTCTTCGCTTGTTACAATGAAATTTTGCCGGAATGGGACAGTGGTCGACTCCACTTGACTTGTAATCATGATCCGTAAGGACGCGTCAGTTCGAATCTGACTTCCGGCTCATCAAAAGAGTTCGCGACTCAACGTAACGTATTCCGTCCCTGAAATAAATTTATTATAGCGTAAACGGTAAATGGTTTTCAAACGAGTATTCTAATCGTAAGTGTAGATGATGACAGTAACGGTAATAATCTGTCCAATGGGCTCATGGTATAGTTGGCTAACACTCCTGCCTTGCACGCAGGGATCCCGGGTTCGAGTCCCGGTGGGTCCACACGAAACAAACTACTAAGTATGAGAATTATAAAGTTGAGTACTGGAAATTAGCTTTTATCTTGTACTATTGTGAAAATAGATGAAAGAGAAATCACCGGTGAAAAGATGATTAAAGGTAGAATATTATACCTCATCAAGCTTAAGTACGTTAAGGTCGTATGGTGAAATACTATTGGTTTAGTGATATGTCTGGATGGGAGAACTTGAGATATAGTTCAAAATACAGTAAGTAATCTTAACCCATACTTAGCAAGTGGATCGTCAATAAGAAATACATTCAAATCTTGTTGTATTGTAGAGATACTTCATATTTATTGTTTGTTTGATTTTTATTATTTTTTGATTATTCTTTACAAGATTGTTACAGATTTGATTTTTAATCAAATATTTTATTAATATTGGGCTGTCGTATAATGGCAGTACACAAGATTTTGGTCCTTGTAGTTCAGGTTCGAATCCTGGCAGCCCAACTTAAATGGATGAAAACAGATCATGACACTGGCTGACGGGTTAGAGTTTGGATGTGGTTATCAGCATTAAAAGCCGTAAGTGGTACAAATGAGTAGGTCGTCATTAAAGAAGGAACTTGATAACATCTACGCCAGAATCCATTATTATAACTATTTATACAGTTAAGTATAAAATTAAGCGAGAACAAACCACTGAGTAGAATTAGGGTAAGTTATCAATTAATGTCGACTAAAAGTTGATAATGTAGATGGGATCATTTTCCGTATCCGCGCCTAATGAAAAGTGTTGAGTTTCGTGAGAGCTCATAAGGTGCAACGCAACAGGAGGTAAAACCCTATGTGGTAATGTAATCCTCGTAATCAACCGAGGTTTCTCTAGTCCGTAGCTCGTAAATTTTCTCGCTATACACGGGATTATTTTAATGGTAGAATGTCGGTCTCCAAAACCGAAGATCTGGGTTCGATTCCTTGATCCCGTGCAAAAACCAGGGATTAGAGTTAAACGGATAATGGTTACTACTATGTAATAAACTTAGCAAGCGGTGGCAAACTGTATGAATCGTACGTCATGGTTTAGATCACATAAACTTAGATTAAGGTGAGCATTAGTTAAGATAATTGTTTTTAGGTATGAACGTGATACCGAGTTTTTGATTAAGTAAGAAATAACGCTGGCCCCGAGAAGCCTGAGATATTGGGTTCGACTCCCAGTTAATTCCGCAAATATTTGTTGTACCAATATTGAATTTATTTTATATAAGTTCTATTTATTTATTGTAAATAACTAATAACGGTAACGCCAACAACACCGGTGCCGTCAGGCTGAGAAAAAGATAGAAATGAAGTCGCAGATATCTAAGTTGGTACACGGATATCAAATGGTTCTATGTGATGGTTAGTTATTTATACTTTGGTCCATTGGTATAGAGGTTGTGCCACTGATTCTAAACCAGTAGAGGTGGGTTCGAGTCCTGCATGGATCACAAAATCATAGTATTGTGAAAGCGTGGAGCACCTAACGCATTATAAATTAGAATAGGCACCTCTGCTATGATTTATTTTTATTAACAAATTAATTAAATTAAAAATTATGAAACAGTTTTGGTAGATTTTTGATTTAGGTTTTCCGTAAATGTATTTATTTACTTTTATAGCCTATTATGTTCAAGGCTTTATGATGAACATTTTTTTATAAATAAATACATTAAATATAATTATGGAAAATAAAGAATTTAGAAATGCTATTTTAGCAAAAATGAAACAGGAGCTTAAAGATTTTGCTCAAATTCAAAAGAATTTAAAAAAGTCTCGTAAATTAGAATTTCGTCCTAAGGATAGAAGCTTACAAAGTATTTGTGACGAAATTGCAAATAATCGTTTTAAGATTTCATTATTGATTTATTATTATCGTTGGTTGAAGCATGGCTTAAAATATTGGGCTAAGCAAGGTATTCATGATTATTGGGAATATCAATGTCAAAATCCTAATGATCGTTATGATATTGTCCAGCGTAATGAAAAGGTATGGTGGAGGAATGATATTACATTTGAAGAACATGTGAAAAATAATCTTTTTGAAAACTATCTCCTTAATTTATTAGAAAAATATAAAATAGAATTATCAAATGAAGAAATTGATAAATTTATTGAATATTGTTATGATAATATTTAAAAACATAAACCATCAAAAACAATAGAAATTTAAAAGTCGAAAATCATGGAAATCAATAAATTTTATGGACCAAAGCCTTCATATAGAATTATGAAGGTTTTAATGAAAGATGATAATCAAGTTTCTTTTTATAGACATGGTATGAATTTAATATATTATTGTATTAAACATAATTTTACAGAAGAACAAGTTATTGATTATTTAAGTAAAATGTGTGGAAATTGTTATAAATATCTTAATAATAATGATCCTTCTATTTATATTAGAATTCCTTATCATTTAATGAAAGATATATTTAATACTAATAAAGATGATTTTATACTTGATAAACATATATCTTATAAGTATGATTGGTCTACGCATAAATATACTGAAGAAATAGAAGAATATTTTAATTATGAATGGATAAATAATAGTATATCTTTTAACTCTAAAGAAAATAGATATAATAATTTATTTAGACAATATTCTTATCATTCTGTATGGATAACAAATAATATGAAAAATCATAATCATTATATTTCTTTATATAAAGATTATAATGATAAAGGTATTATAGATACAGTTTATGTACAATTTGATAAACATACTAATTCAGGAAATAAAAAAGAATTTGAACATATATGTTTATTCTTTTGGCATTTCTTTAAACTTTTTGATGAAATTGAAGAAAAGGATAAAAATGATATTTCAATTCCTGAATTATATAAAAGAAAAGAGAAAGTAGATAAAGTATATGATAGAAGAAGATAATTAAAATATTTATATTATGGAAAAAATTTTATTAAAATCAAAAGAACAATTTGATAGTTTTGTAAATGATAATACTGGTTATCAACCATATTATGGAAATGTTCGTTCTTGGTTAAGTGAACCAACTAGTTATCCGTGTGTTCTTTCATGGGATATTGAGTATAATGGAAATGGCCCTGATCGTTTAATAGGAGATTTTGTTTATCCTGATGATTTTGATGAGAAAGTATCGGATAAATCAGATGTAGATAAGATTTATAATTTCATTAAAAAAGAAAATGAAAATCCTTATTATGATGATAATGCATATTCTGAAAGATGTGAGGGATATCGACAAATTATGAAATTTATTGAAGATAATATTTATAAAAATGAAAAATAAATTATATATATTAATCGATAAGAATTTAGATCCAATTTATGGAGCAGTTCAAGGAGGACATGCTGTTGCTCAATGGTTATTAGAACATTGGTAGATTAATAAAGAAGAAAATCCTACTTGGAAATGGAATAATGATTATCTTATTTATCTTTCGGTTGATATAAATAAATGGTATGATAAACTTAAAAAGTATAATCCATCACATTTCAAATGGGTATATTTTACAGAACCTGATTTGGGTAATGAGATAACAGCTATTGCAGTTTATACAAATGATTTTCCTAATTCTATAATAAGAAAATTAAAATCTGAAAAACTTTTATCAATGGAGGGAAGGTAATCCCTCCATTTTTTGAATATTATTTAAAAATAACTATATTATATATGTAAATAATATTAATTAAATCTTCCAAATCATGACAGAGATTCTTACAGCAGTTCAGCAGGCAATCAAGGAGTACGGAGCCGAAAATATTTCAATGGTAGGTTACAACTATCATGGTCGTTATGAGGATGATGATTGTAATTTTGAATATTATAATAATGTAACTGGTACATTCTTCTATGACGAGTGGACTACGAGATTTGCTTGCCCAGCATATGGTTGTTATGAATGCCAGACACTCGAAGAAGCTGATAAGAAGGGCTATATTGACCATGAGAAGTTATTTAATTTCAAGAAGACCCAGTTAATTAATAGTTTCAAGAACTTTAAGTTTGAATGTGTTTGGGGAGAGAAGTTTGCAGAAATCTCACCATTCGGACTTCGTGTTGAGGTAACTCGTGGTCGTAAGTGGAAGGGAATTGGTTTTCTTGTTGGAACATTCACTAAGTCATATCAGTGGGGAGTAAAGCTTTGGAAGTCAAACAATGATTATGGTACTTCTACTACTCGTTATGCCAAGATTTATGACCCAACTACTAATCGAATTGAGTCTGTTAATACTGATTATGTTAAATTCTTGGATTTGGACAATATTATCGAACAGTATAAGAAGGAGATGATTGCAATTGTTGAAGCAACAACTGTAGATGACTTTACAATTGGTAAGAATGGTACTTCATATTCTCCTTATTCAGGTGACTCAAATGATACTAAGATGACTATCAATTGTGAAACAATGTCATTCGTGAAGTATCTTGAGATGAATGGAAATAAGATTAACCTTAAGAATGCTTATGATGTAGTTGAAGAAGAAAAGAAAGCTAAATTTGAAGCATTTAAGGAATCTAAGATGCCTGGAATTATTGAATGGGTAAAGAATAATACTGATAAAACAACAGAAGAAGAGATTAATGCTCTTGCTGAACATATCTTCAAAAAGAGATATAATTAATAAAGGAGGGTTAATTCCCTCCTTTTGGATATATTCCAACATAATCCATAAGATACATTATATTAGGATCATTTATCATTTCCTGTGTTATAATTGGATTATGTTTTTTTGCATATAATGGTAAGCACCATGAAGACCAATCAATATTATTTAAATTGTATATAAAATCTTTATCAGTATTCCAGTTAAATAAATGACAATAATATTCTTTTATTGACATATGAAAATCAGGATTACGATAATATGTTATCCAAGGAAAATGTGTTCCAATCTCCCATAATATATCAGTATATTTAGTAAAAGCTTCATCTGCTTCTTTTAAAAATAATTCTTTTAATTCATCGTTATTTTTTACATTATCCTCTAAATATATTCTTATAAATGAACCTGGAAATTGTGTTTTAAAATATTCGCATATTGACATAATTGAATCAAATGATTGTTTAAAATGAGCATTACCATGTGCAGTACCCCATTTATCATTATTTTTATAAACTCTTACATCAAATATTCTAACACCTAAGTCATATTGATTTTGTATATCTAATTTTTGACATTTCCAAAAAATAGATATTAAATTCATTAATGGATTTTTTGCTTTTTGATAAGTATATGAATCATGTGATGCTATCATATATAAATATTATAAATTGTATATAATTAAAAATAATTTGATTAAAAAACATATTAAAAACTATTATTAATTATAATAAATAAATAAGATGATACTATGAAAAAAATAATATTAAGTTTTATTTTTGTTATTTTATTAGGATTAACATTAAGTTCATGTAGACATGATTATGAATTATATAATCCTAATTATAATAATCAAGAAATAACAGAAAATGTTCAAAATATATTTGGAACAACGTTTGCAGAAAATCATAGTTGGCAAACTACGATTAATAGTAAAATTAAAGTAAATGTAAATACTAATGAATATAATATAAAGAAAGTACAAATTCTTTTAGTAGATAATAATGATTCAATTGTTTCTATTAAATTATTAAATGAAGCAATTGTTTCAAATGGCGATATTATATCATTTGTCTTTGATACTCCTAAGAAATATACGAATTTATTTGTAGCATTTGTAACCGAAGAAAACCAATATTTTTATAAAAAGTTTAATTTAGGAGATACAGATATATATTTTAAAGATAATAATCAAGCTAGAGTAATGAAAAGAACTTCTAGTAATTATCAAATACCTTCAATTACACCTATAATAAATAATAGTATTTCTTCATTTGCATCACAACGTAATTGGATTGATAATGAATTACTTTATACATATAATAATGAATATGTTAATGTTAATGATTATGATGATGATTATAAAGAAATATTTAGAAGTATTATATTTAATTATTTCCCAAATGGTAGATCATATAATAATTTGCCAAAAATTAAAGAAAGCAGATATTACAATGAATCATCTTATATGTTGACTGTTGGTGATAATCCAATTATTGTTTCTCCTGTATATAAAAATGATGGTGGATATAGGGAAGTATCTGAAGCAGATTTATATTACTATTATTTTAAAGGAGATTTAACTGTGGAAGAATTGGAAGCATTACCAAAATATAGAGCTATAAAATTAGGTGATGTATTTAAGAATTCTGATAATGATATTATAATTAAATCTAAATCATATGCATTAGCTTATTTTGGCGATAATGCTACAGAACTTAATACAGAAGGTTCATATATATTTCCTAAAGGATATAAAATTGGATTTATGTATCGTTCTAATACAACTGCAGATAATAACAAGAAACAAGGCGAATTATACTGTGATGGACGTTTAAATCATAATATTAATAATTGGGGTAACTTTAAATCTTCAAAATTAGATTCAACAGATCCTCGTATGGCATGGTTACCAATTAATGATAAAATGTTTTTATGTGTAGAATCAGGTACGGATCGTGACTTTAATGATTTAATTATAGAAGTTGAAGGTAATATTAAACCATTTTTAATAATGCCAAATGAACCAGAACATCAATATTATACTTTTTGTTTTGAAGATAGTAGACTTGGTGATTATGATATGAATGATGTTGTATTAAGAGGAACTAGATTAGATAATACACATGTAGAATATACTGTTATGGCTACTGGAGCTATGGATGAATTATATATTTGGAATGTTGAAGGAAATATCATTAATAAATATATGGAAGTACATGCAATATTTGGATCACATGATTATAATTTCATTAATACTTCAATAATTAATGTTCCTTTTGTTTCCGATACAATAACAGTTAATGAAAATTTTAGTTTCTTAGATTCAAATTATCAACCTTATATATTTGATAAAACAAAAAATTGGTATGTTAAAATATCTAAACAAGGTGAAGATCCTCACGCAATAATGATTCCTTATGATTTTAAATGGCCTAAAGAAAGAGTTTGTATAAAAGATGCTTATTTAAGATTTAATGAATGGGGAGAAAATCCAATTAATTGTACAGATTGGTATAAATATTATGAAATTGAAAAAATTGTTAAATAATTAACTATTTTTATATAAAATACTGAAGTATTTTTTCATTAAGTACTTCAGTATTTTTTATTATTATATAATAGAATATTAAAGTTTTAGTATCGAGGACATGATCCTTTTGAAAGTTGATAAAAAGACTTGAAGATATTGAAACGGTTATAAATATATAAGTAACTTAATAATATGAAAACAAGTAATGACAACCTTGTAAAGATTGCCGTGAATAAGTCTTTACTTAAGGAATTTTTTAATGATTCACAAAGAACTGTTTATATGAAAAATGGTTCAGAATTCCAACTTCAAATTTTTAATCCTTATACTTATACTATTGGTGCTTCTATAAGTATTAATGGAAAAGAAATGCCTAATCAATTAGTTATTAAACCAGGACAACGTATTTGGCTTGAACGTTATCTTAATGAAGCTAGAAAATTTTTATTTGAAACTTATGAAGTTAATGATTCTCAACCTGTTCGTGATGCTATAGCACAAAATGGTGTTATAGAAGTTAAATTTTATAAAGAAAAAGAACAAATAAATTATAATGTATATGTTGCAAAATCTCCTCAAATAACATATTATAATGATAATATTAAATATGGATCATCAGTATGTAATTCATATTGTTCATCTGAAATTGGTAATGCAAATATACTTTCATGTTTAAATGCTTCAACAACATTAGGATTAAACAATGATGCATCTACTGTAGCAACGGCTACAACTGCTTTTTATTCTTCTGCGACAACTGAAGCTCCTAAAACGAGAAGTTTATCAAAATCAATTAAAAATGATTCGATAGAAACTGGTCGTGTTGAAAAGGGAAGTTATTCAGATCAAAAACTTAAAGATATTACAATTGATTTTGACTATTGGGCATTTAGAACAGAAACAATTCATATATTACCAGAATCACGTAAGCCAATTTATGCAGGTGATTTAAAGAAAATATATTGTGTTAATTGTGGAAGAAAATTAAATACAAAATATAAATTCTGTCCATATTGCGGACATAAATGTATTTATTAAAAAAAAGGTAGCCATTTGGCTACCTTTAATATTTTATAAATCGTCACTTATATCTTCATTTATTAAATTTTCCTCATCATCAGGAATTCCATTATTATTTGTATCTACTATACCGCGTCCATTTTCATCTAATGGTGGAATTTTAAATTTTGAATATGAAAATTCTGTCCATGCTGATGTTAAGCCGCCTGATGCAAATATTGCAGCAACTGCTCCAATATAAACTCCCATATCAGAAAGATTAATTGTCATTGTATGATTATACCATATATCAACAATCATTCCAATAACAGGTACAAATAATAGCATTACACCAACTGCTAATGTTGCAATTAAAAAAAAGTTTAATGCACTAACATTATTATCTTCCTTAATAAGTTTCTTAAAAAAATTGTCTTTATCTTTTTTCATCCCCTTATACAATCCGCATGTAATTATTCTTAAAAAATTGTGCATAATATAAATCAATATAATTATGCCTCCATATATTATATATAAAAATAAAACAATATCATTAGTTAATTGCGTTAATTTAAATTAATAAATTAAGCTAATTAACACAAAACATATAATATACGCTTAGTATATTTTTATTTTAAACTATATTTAATTAAACAAATATAAAAAAATAAATTATGAAAACAATAAAAAAAATTTTAAGAAATTTTATTGAAGCTTATAAAGAATCAGCAATAATGATGTATGGACATTGTTATAAATAAATGAATTAAGGTATGAAAATAATTAAGAAATTATTCATATCGGATTATTATGTAGAGATATTCAAATATTTTAAAAACATTAAAGAACAAATACGTATTAATAAAATTATTAACAAAAAATATTAATATTATGAAAACGATTATGGTATGTTTAGCATTAGCTTCTAGCGTAGCCATACTAAAAAAGATTGATAATTTTTTACTAAGTAAATATCAATCTTAATTAATGAAGGTAATATAAGAAATTATTTTTAACTTAAACAAAAAAAATTAAAACAGTAAACTATGAAAAAATTTTTAATGATATTATTTTTAACAACATATATGATTATTGGTTTAAATGTAAATGCCAATGCTGCAACATCTTTAAATGATAATTTAAATAAACCTACTATTGAACAAGTTATTGTTAATGTTCCATCAAATATATTTGTTTATCCTGGTGATTCATTAAATTATAATATAAGAACATTAAATAGGGAACTTTATAATTCAATTAAAACAAAAATTATTGATAATAAATTATTAATTGAATTTGATAATTATGAGTTATTAGATAATTATATTAATCCAAAAGATATTAAGATTAATATACAAGCACCAAATGAAATTAAAATTAGAACTAATTCTGATAAATTAGTTGCTGAATCAGAAAAAAAATTAGCAACTAATTATGCAAAGAAATAAGAAGGTAATAAATAACAAAAATATATTTAAATAGTTATTATATTACCTTCTTTATTTATAATTTACATTTTTGAATAATCAAAAATATCAAATTGACCTTCCTGAGCAAAATATTCATTAGGAATATTATTCATTGAATTCATCATTTGCGAATATGTTCCTTCAAATGAGAATGGATCAATATTATCTGTTTGTGGATTCGTCCATTTATTATTAATTCTTCCAGTAATAGCTGCTTCTTCCATTTCTTCCAATAGCATCTTATATTTTGATGTTTGCATTGCCATTGGTATTTGAACGAATGTCATAATAATATCGTCATGTCCATAAGAAGCTTTATATGTACCATTTCCATTCTTATCCTCAAAGTTTTCTAATTCACCTAATGTTATAATATCTGTTGTTTCTACTTGACCCTTTTCAAATAACATCTTTAATAATGAGCATGCAGTACCTTTGTTGCCTGATGTAAATTTAATGCCAGGTATAAAATTAGAATTACTAAAATTAAGTTTTCCAATAATTTGTTCTTCCATAGCAGTCTTTTTATACATCACAAAGTTAGTCATTTCTAATCCATCTGGAGATATATTAAATCTAAATAATGTTTCTGCTTCATAATCAGTTTCATTAAGATCTAAAAGAATACGATAAAATAATGCTCCATAAGTATTCCATTCTAATGACCATATACAGTTTTCTCCATTAAATAATTGAGAAGCCAATAACCAAAATTCCAATGCTGCATGTTCTAAGTCAACTTCATTTGAACGCCAATATCCAACATGTCTAAACATATCTTTACCAACTATTTCAAATATATCGAAAACTGTTGAGTCACCACCAAAGCCTTCAGCTAAATCAATAGTTATTAAAAAGAATTTTGTCTTAAATGATTCAATATCAAAATCTGGACGTAAAAATAAATATTGATGGTAACCTAAGTATAAATTATAAGTATCTTGAAGTTCTTGAGTTCTATTACCCCAAAGTACAGATTTATCGCGCATGTCTGCTATTCTTTCACGAGATACAAGACATTTATCTGATGCACTGAATTGCGTACCATATTGATAATAAAATGCTTCTTTAGAACCTAAAACACCTATCATTTCTTCTTTCCATTTTTCTGTACGTTTTTCCCATTGATGTGTTTCAGTATTAAATTGTGGTACTTGATCCCAGTCTACTTTAAATGGTGCATATATGTTTGTTTTTTCAATAGCGCCCTTCCAAAGTTTATAAAACAAGTTAAAACCATTTTGTGTTGACATTATACATACATTAGAGTCAGTAATTGTTGTTACGGTAGGTATAATGTTATTATAGAATAATTCAACATCATTAGGTGGACACCAAGCAAACTCATCAAGAATAAGGAAGTTAATTGTTTTACCAAGACCTGCAGTTGGTGAGAATGATTCTGTTGATATTGAAGAGTTATTATCGAATGAAATTTCAGATTGATTCCATTTCATAGTACCTATCTTCAAATGATAAGGAAGATATAAATACATATCTTTAATCTTTTTAATAAGATCCAATCCAGCAGGACCAGATTTAGAAAGAATCAAACCTGTCTTATCTGAATTAAATAATATTACCCAAAGACAATAAATAGCAGTTGTTGTAGACTTACCAGATTGACGACAACTTAAAAAGATACTGAAACGATTATGTTGTAAATGTCTTATGTAATCTTTTTGATAATCACGTAATTTACAAGGCTTAAGACCTTCAGGTGTCATAAGATAACATTTTTCTGCAAAATAAATTGGGTCAGTTGCACATCGTTTATAATCTTCAATTTCTTCCTGAGTATAACGACGTACTAATTCAGGTTTTAATAACTTTGTATTTTTGTTTAAAAAAGGACTAGCCTTAAGAGGCTGTCCTTGTTGAATTCCTTCTAAAGCCTTTTGGATAACCGCAGTAGACCAAATTACTTTTTCTGCGGCTTTACCTCCAACTTGTTCTTTAATAGGATTATATTCATATTCAAATTCTTTTTCTTTAGCCATATATTATTTACTGTAAAGTTCAATTACTTTACTACAAGGTATTTTTATATATAATTTAATTTTTCATTATAAACCTAACATTGCAGCTATTTGTAATTTTGCTTTTTGAATCGCTGCTTTTGCTTTTACTTTAGCTTTTGATTCATTCTTTTTTTGTTTATTAAAAATATTTTTTGCTTGCTTTTCTAGCTGCTTATTATATTTTTTTATATCTTTAACAGCTTGTTCATATCCACGTTGTTTAGCTTTTTCTTCAATAGTATTTTTATATTCTTTTAATTTTTCATTAGATAATTGTTGATATGCATCTATTTCTTTATCTTTTGCTTTACCAACCGTTGATGCAATTGACATTGCATTACCTTGAACATATGCTGTTTCTTTCTTTGCTTTCTTTGCGTCTTTTTCCTTTTGTCGTTGTTCTTTCTTTTTTTGTTTTGCTTCTTTTTTTGCTTTTTTATTTTCTTCTTTTTTACGTTTTTCTTCTTCTTTATCTAATTGTTCTTGTGATTTTTCTTCTTCTTTATCTGATTGTTCTTGTATTTCTTCTTCTGTTTTTTGTAATTTTTGTAGTTCTTCATCCAAAGTTGTTTTTACTGGTTCAAAACTTTGACCATTTTCGTCTTTATCTTCTTTCGTTTTATTAAATCTTTCATTACGAAATTGTAATTTTAACTTAGATTGAGAAGCATATATTAATGTTTCTTGTTTGGTATATTCTAAATCAATTTTTTCAATTTCAATATCTTTAATAATATCTCCTTTACTATTAAAATCATCATCATACTTTTCATTAAGATCTGCTATCTTTTTATTTCGTTCTTCTTCAGAACTATATTTTATTTTTTTCTTTTGTGTTTGTGCATACTTAATTAAGTATTCTTGACATACTGTACTTCCATTATTTTGATTTTCCTCCATAATTAATTAAGATAATTATTTGTACCTAATATATCTGCTGTAATGTGATTTTTTGCACTTTTGAATCCTGCTTGTAAATGTGCAGTATAAGGACTACCACCAGCTGCTTGTGCTAAAGTTTCAAAATCAGCTGCTAATTGGCTTCTCATATTTTTACATTTTTTACCCATTACACATGGTTCATAACTACCAGAATCATCTCCAGCACCGCAATATGTTTTATCACCAGCTAACATTATTCTTGCATTTCCACATGCAATTTTTGCAGATGAATCGTGTTTAAGATTGAAATAGTCTTCACCAATTTTCATTAAATAACCTTGATCATCATCATATGTAAACATCACATTACCAGAACCACTAGTTCTTGCATTAAATACATCTGGTTGACTATCATAATGAGCATTAAGATATTCCTGAACTAAATCAGAAGTTTCATGATATGGAAACCACCAAAATTCATTATAATTAGACTTATTAATTAACACCCATACCTTTTGTCCAACAATTGGTCTACTAAATGTTTGATATCCGTGCATTTTAAATGGACGTACCCATGGAATAGCTTCTTCTTCAGTTGTTTCAGTATGGATGACGCCTGGTATTTGACATTTAATACGACCAAATTTTAAAGGATCATTATCATATTCTATTATACTTAATATGATATAATAATCTATTAATTCACCCATTGATAATTTTCTATTTTATTTATGCTTGTGTTGTTTCTGCAGATTCTGGTTGTACATCACCCATCATTTCTGAATCGATATCACTTCCGCTTTCTTGCTCAGTTCCACCTGTTTCTTCTTCATCACCACCTATTTCTGTTTCATCTTTATCATCACCTTCTGTTTCCTGGTCTCCACCTTCAGCAGTTGCAAGTTTTTCTTCTAATTTATATTTTGCATTCAATTCTAAATCTGCCTGAGACATCTTAAGGAATTTCTCAATTAAGAATCTTAATGAGAAGTATGAATCTTCATTACCATCAGCATCAGTTATTGATAAGCTATCTTTCATAGTACCAATAAATTCTACACGTTTAGTCATAACTTCAATATTCATCATCTCTTCAAATAAGTTATATGAATTCCAACGAAGAGATACAGAATCTAATATACGTTTATCATTTTTAATATCTGGTACTGCTAATGATAATTGAATACGAAGTGGTTTAAGCATTATTTCTGCAAAAGTATTACGTAATCTTGTTACAAATCTAGAAAAATCAATTTCATCACGTAATGCTTGTGTTGGGTCATTGCCAAACCATGTTGATTGTGATTCTTTATCAAATCTATTTTGAGGTATTTTTGACATCTTCCAAAGCTTAGATTCAAAATATCTAATTTGATCTGAATCATTAAGCACTGGTCCATTATCGACAAGTGTTTCAATTTCAGGTTTTCCCTGTTCATTTTGTGGTAGCCAATATTCTTTATTAAATGGTTGATTTGTTTTACCATTTATTTTAAGTTCACCAGTTTCAACATTAAAATTAATGTCTTCTTTATAACGATTCATTATATTAGCCAATGTTTGCATACCTTTAGTTCTATTCTGAGCACCTACAGGAATTGTAAACATTGTTTTAAATGATGCTTGTGTTACAGTCCAAATAACTTGCGCTTGTTCTACAATACGATATAAATTAAATGGTCTTATCAAACGTTCCAAATATGATTGTCTTGTTGACACGCCAGAATCTTCATATTTGATATATATAACTTGAGAATCTAATAATTCACGTTCAAAGCCAAGTTTACCTTCAAATTGAATCCAATATGTTGTACCATCTTTAATTTTCTTTGTTAATGTTGCAGGATCAATATCAACAATACCGATGATTGACTTAGGATGTTCAAGACTATCATATACAATTTCGTATGCTATAACACCATCAATCAAATATCTTTTATATTCATCCCAAGCAAATTTCTTCCATTCAAGTAAAAGATATATCTTATAGAATGCAACATCCATTGCATTACGAATTTCTTCAGCTGATTTTTCATTTAAATCCTGAATAAGTCCAGTATCTAAATATGGTTGACATATATATGATTCATCATCATCATATACAATTGACTCATTAGCCATAATATCAAGAATATCTTCAAGTTCAGGCTGCATAGCCATCTTACGAAGAATATCACGTTTCTGCTCTAATGTTTTTTCTGCAAATGATTTATCTTCTTCAGGTTTAACTTTCCAGTTATTCATTGAAGAACCCATAAGAACTTGTTGTAAAGCCACGTCATCTTTTGGCTGTATAGCTTTATCTGCAGGGAATGCAACCATGTTCTTATAAACTTGGTCAGAATAATTCATTCCATAATGAGATAATGAAGTTAATATGTTAGACCACTTTGTTGGCTTATTTATATTTTGATATGATTGATCAAAATTTTGTTTTACTGCTTCATTAATAGATTGTTCGTTTTCTAGAACCTTTTCTAAATTTCCAAATATCATATTATTTCTAAAAATAATTTATATATTAAAAATATAAAAAATAATTGAATATTATGATTGTTTAACTATATTTAAATGGTAAAATTAATAAATATGGAAATAGTAAATAGAAAAGCACGTCATAATTATGACGTTATTGATACATATATCGCAGGAATTGTATTAGTTGGTTCAGAAGTTAAATCAATAAAAGGTGGTAAGTGCAATATATCCGATGCTTATTGCTATGTTGATAGTCATAATGAAGTATGGCTAAAAAATTCACATGTTTCTAAATATGAATCAGATATATTTACAAATCATGATGAATTACGTGAACGTAAACTTTTATTAACAAAGAAAGAAATTTGTAAGATTAAAGAAAAATCTCAGGAAACAGGTTTTACTATTGTACCTCTTAAAGTATTTATTCAAAAAGGAAAAATAAAAATACAAATAGGTATATGTAAAGGTAAGCATGATTACGATAAACGTAATGACATTAAGGATCGTGATAATAAACGTGAATTGAATAGAATTATGAAATCATATTAAAGGAATTGAAATTATTTCAGTTCCTTTTTCTATTTTATTTAAAATAGATTCTATAATTATAAATGGATAACATTGAACAACTAAGACAAGACAATGAAAAACTTAATGCAAGATTAAATAAAGCTATTGAAGTTTTTAAAGAACAAAAAGCAAATATTGATAAATTATTAAAAGAAAACGAAGAACTTAAAACTAGATTTAAAGAACAGGAAGCCTTTGAAACTAAAACAATTAACAAAATTGTACCTGAGTTAGAAGAGAAAGTTAAAGGATATGAAAATGAATTTAAATCATTAAACGCAATTAATGATGATTTAAATAAACAATTGGATAATTATGAAGTAAAAATTCGAAATTTAGAACATACAATTGATTCTAAGGATAAAGCTCATAAGATTCTTCAAGATACATATAATGAAATATATGCTGAAAATGTTAGATTAAAAGATGATATTGAGAAAAGAGTTCAAAATTTAAGAGCCACTGAAAATACGGCAAGTGAAGAACTTAAAAAATTAACTAAAGAACATGAAGATTTACAAATTAAATATGATGATGTATTTAAAGCTTCTGTTGATTTAGGAAAAGAAATAGCTGAACTTAAAGCAAAATATAAAGAAAATGATATAGCGAAAGGTTCAGTTGAATTACAATTGCAAAATGTTCAAAGGGAATATACTAATAAGTTTAATGAGCAAGAACAAATAATCAATTCATTAAAGAAAGAAAATAAAGAACTAGAAGAATCATCGAAAAAAGTTATTGATTCTTATGAAAATGATTTAAATAAAGCAAAAGAAGACATAACCAATTTAAATATTCAACTTGGCGAAGCAGAAGAACATTATGATAAATTAAATGTTCAATATGATAATTGTGAAAATGAAAAATTAGCAATACAAGCAGATTTTGATTCTTTAAAAAACAAATACGATAAACTTAATGAAGATTTTGAAGTTAATAAAGACTTAATTAATCATTATGAAAATTCAAATGAAGATCTTAAGATTAATTTAAGTGAATACAAAAATACTATCGAAACTCTTAGAAATATAAATAAAAGATTTGAAGAGAAAATAACAGCATTAGAACAAGATAATAAGTTAAATACTGAAGCTTTGGAAAATGCAGAAAATATGATAGTAAATTTAAATAGTGTTGTTAATTTTGAAGCTGAAACTGGTGCTACGAAAAGAACAAACATTATGAAAAGTATGGGTGATAAAGAATCAACAGGTCTTAATGTGGGAGTATGAAAATAATAAAAATTAATGATAATTTAAAAATTAACATTGAAAATTTATATTCATTAGAAAAGACCTCAAATCAAAATGAAATTAATATATGGGAAGAATCTTATAAGGAGTTAATTAATGAATATGCTAAAGATCCACCTATGTTAATTATTGGTGAAGAGGATTTTTATAAACCTGAATATGGAGAAAATATTGATAATGAAAAATTATCAAAATATACAAATGCTCTTAATAAACATATTGTTGAAATAATAGGTGAAAAACCAATTTATACTGAAACATATCTAATTATATTAAATACTGGATTAAAAGTTAATGTTGATGAAAGTATTTATAATAAAATTAATAAATGTTTACAACAATATGAAATTGATTTAGATAATATAAAATAAAAATGGAACTGCTTAAGCAGTTCCATTTTAGTCTTATTTATAAAACAAAATTATTCGCATTTAAATATGCAATATTCGCATTTAAATATGCAATTGCATTATTATTTTTAGCTGGCGTTACAGTAGATGAATCTTTAAAATATGAAGCATATTTTGCTTGAACACCTGCAGGTAATTTATTTTTCATCCATTGGAACTTATTAGATCCAGTGAAAACATTACCAATTTTTGATGTTAAATTAATTTGTTTTGAATCACCACTTGACATATCATAATATGTATTATTACTTGAATATGTTTTTGAAGGATCATTTCCTGTTGCTCTAATTCTTGCAATAGCATTTTTTGCATTTTTGACAAAAATAACTTTACCGGCAATATTTGCATTATTATATTTATGATCATGTTCATCATAAACAATTGCAAAATCAGATTCACCATTATTAATATATTGTGTTTCTGTTTGTCCACCTACAAAAGGATCTTCATTAACCGTTTTTAAGTATACTTTTTTATTAGCCATAATATTTATAAATATTCTATATGATTATATATAAAAATAATATTAAGTTGATTAATCATTTATATTCTGTTTAGTAAAAATAATATATTAATAACTATTAATTATTTTTAATATATAAATTAATAGTTTATGAATAATCATATTGAAAACGATTTAGAGCAATTATTGATAAATGATATCATTCCTAAGATTGTAAGACATTATAAAATTATTAGGAAAAAATTTGGAAGAAATGACAAACATATTGTTTTGAATAATCATCCAAACTCAGATCAAAACTATAATAATATTGCTACTGTTAAAAAAATTAATGTTAGTAATCAATATAAAAATGATAAACTTAGTTTTTTGAATGAACATGAATGGAATACATTAGATGATTTACAAAACTATATTAAAGAAGCTGATGAAATCATACATAGAAAATATGAAGCTGAAATTTTAAATAGTGATTTTGATGAAACTACATTAAATAATATAAAAAATGTATTAAATAAATATTTCGATAATTATAAAGATCATTTTTATATTAGATTTGCACCATATAATGAAGATGATTTAAATTATGATGAATGGAAACAAATTTTAATAGAACGTGTAATGTCATTAATAAACAATGATTATTTTAATGATCTTAAAACATTTAATGAAGCATTATATGAAGAACTAATAGAAAATTCTGATATGCCAATATATACTGATACTATAGCTTATTCAAATACACAATATGATGCCATTAAGCAAATAGAAGATAAATATAATAAAGAAGAAATTAATATATTAAATAATGACTAATATAGGTTTTTTAACAACTATAAATGGAAGTATATTTAAAAGTAATGAATATAAATATTATGTATTGATTCCATTTATTTCATATAATGAAGAAGAATCATATTTAAATAATTTTAAAAATTCAATACTAATATTACTTACAGATGAATTATTAGCAAATAATGATTTAGAAGAATTTATCAATAATTTAGATGATAGATATGAATATATAAATACTAAAGAAATAGATTTAAATTCTTCTGAATTATCATTTGAATACATATGTTCAAAAAATTATAAATATTACACTAATTTAAACAAATTAGCAAATATTGAATTGGATGAAGATGACTTAAAGAATTTTAATGTAACATTTATGAACATTATTAAAGAATCATATAGATATGATAATTTAGATGTTACAGATTATTTATATAAATATGTAGTTGATTTTTATTCAAATGGACAATTTGATTCTGCTACTGTGTTAATGAATACAATATTTAATACTCAATTAACTACAACATCAGAAACACAATGTGGATGTGGTAATACAACTGGAAATTGTGTGTCATCCAAAAATTCAAATTTGATTAATACTGGGACTGATTTAATTAACATTAATAATGCATCTTGTTTAGACAAATACAAAGCTGCAATATATCAATGGTTAATTCAAATGCTATCAGATTATAATTTTTATTGTAGATGGTTTATAACAGATGAAGATATAATTGAAGAAAATATATTAAATAAACTAATTATTTTAATAAAAGGTTTATTAAATTCAAATATAGATTTATCTAATTTAGATTCATCAAAAAATACCTGTAGACATAGTAAATCAGATACATCAAACAAATGCGATAATGTTGATGATTTAGTAAATGATAATACATCAAGTTTGTGTACAAATTATTCAATACTTAATAACTATATTAAAGTATTGGAATGGGTTAAAGAAGGAAACATTGAAGATAATAAAAATAAAATTTATATATATGGAAAAAAATTCGCAGAAATATTTCCATTATTAAATTTTTAACAAAATATATAAAGTATAAAATATGAAAAACATTGCTAATTATCTTGACGAATATCTTGATGAAGATGGTATTTATGAAACTGTTATTAAAAGTAAAAAGGATATAAATAAAGATAGAATGAAAGCATTTAAAAGAGGTTCACGTGAAGATGAAATAGAAGCTCACGGAAAACCAATTTCATATAATCATACATTTAGAGATAGATCTAAATATAATAGAAAAGATAAACATAAAAATAATAGATACGAATAATGAAAAATCTTACTGAAATTATTAGTGAAGCTAGACAAGATTATGATAATGACCAATATGTAATAATACATGCTATACCTGGAGAAAACTCTGATGTTAAGTGGGTTAAATTATCACAAATTAATGATGAAAAATTTCTTTGCAAAGCTTTATTTAGTACACCTTGGAAAGATAGAGATGATTGGATGGAAGAAGATTGTAAAGATATAATTGAACAAATTAAAAAACGCGGTGATAAAGAAGCCATAGTATATCAAGGCGATGCAGGATTTATTGTTATATTTAAAGCTAATCTAGCAACATATTTATAAATTAGAAAAATAAAGAAATAAAATATGAAACATTTACAAGATTACATTAATGAACAGGCTCAATTAAATGAAGCTGTTGAATCAAAAACAGTAACTTTTGATTTTACTGATTTAGAAAATGCAGAAGAAACTATTAAATCATTAGAATCAATGGAAGGTATTTCTGTTGATGATAAAAAAGTAACATTAACTATTAATAAAGATAATGTTGAAAAAATAGGTACTGCACAAGATATTCTTCAACAATTCTGTCAAACAATTCGTAATTCAACAAAACGTACAAATGATGAACAATATGCACAAAAAACAAAATCATTTGAAACAAAAGTTGGTGAAATGAATGATGCTATTGATGAAATTCAAGGCGGAGATGATGAAGATAAAGACAAGAAAACTAAAGAAGACGATAAAGATAAAAATAAAGAATAATTTTTAACAAAATTTAATATTTAAATTAAATTAAAAATCGTTCTAGATAATACTTAGAGGTCATCTAAAGCTCATAATATATAAATCTGAATAATTTTATTATATAAGATTTTATTAGCTTTAGATGACCTCTAAGTCATTTATTACATATAGTAATTATTATCATGAATTATAACATTGTCCATATCAATTTTTGTAGCTAATTCATTTTTTGATAATTGTACTAAATTATCTAAATCATATTTTAAAAACTTTAGTTTTGTTTTTAATATATTAATTGAATTTTCATCATTATTAGTTAAAAATAGAAAATCTTTATCTTTTAATTTAATATATTTAAAAGGAATTTGTTGATCTTTAATTAAATATATATAATCAGGATTTGCATATTCTATCATAAAATCTTGTAAATTACTACGGCCTTCCAATTCACCCATTTCATTTAATATTAAATCTATTTCATGTTTAGCTAATATTAAATCTTCAATATCATTAATGTCTACTATTGTCATAATATATTATCAATAAATCTTTATAAATAAAAATATCAAATTATTTTTAAATATAGTAATATTAAATATTAAAATGAATAATGTTTTTAATAGAGATAAAGAACCTTGGATAAGACCATGGAATACAAAAAAATTTGATGATCTTTATAATAGAGATGAACGTTTCTTTTCAATTGTTGTAAAAGGCTTATTATCTTGGCTTAATAGAAACATTGTATTATATAATGAATCTATAAATCATTTCATATTCAATACTGGTTCTTCTTATTTATATATGGAATCAAATGGATATGAATTTAATATGTCTGAAACAACTGGAGAAGATACATTATATATGACATTACCAAGATGTATTGTAGAAATATCTGATATTAATTTTCCAACAGAAGAATTATCATCTCCATATGCAAGAGGTAATTATGAAAGACGTTCAGGAAATATGCTATGTGGATATAATGCAGAAATTCGTAGGCTTCCAATTGAAATGAATTTAAATTTGAAATATTATTTATCAAATTTTAATGAAACACTTATATTACTACAAGAATTAGTTGATAAGATTATATTTCAACAATATTTTAATATAAGTTATCTTGGACAAATCATACAGTGTTCAATTGAATTTCCAGGTGATGTTAATCCAGAAATTAATAAAATAGATATGACATCTGCAGAGCCTAATCAACGTAATATAACATTATCTATTAAAGTATGTACAAATTATCCATTAATTAATGAACGTACAGAAATACCTACAGATAAAGTTATTATTGCTTATGGTATGGATACGAATTTATTAAATAAAGATTATACTTCAGATCATGTTGAAAAAGGATCAATCATGAATAATAAAAATGATGATTATAATGAATTTATAGAATCAATATCTGATAATAAAGAAAAAGAATTAATTCCATTAGATAACTTAGATGAACTAATTAAAAAATTTGATAGTAATGAAGATGGTGTTTTAGATGAAACTGATATTGAGGATATATTAAAACGTATTAAATATGATAATGGAGATAAAAATGATAATTACATATTAAAATATGATTCATTAAAACAATTAATAAATGTAATTAATCACCAAGAAAATATTTCAGTTGAATATGATAGTTTAACAAATTCAATATATGTTAATCATTTAGACACTGGAGTAACATATGCTATAGCATTAAAAAAATATAAAGTTGAACATGAGTAAAATAGGTAATTTAAATAATACGATGGGTCAGTTATTTAAACCAGTAGTAACAAATATAACTGAAGAAACGTTAGAAAAATATAGAACTGAAAATTTATCAATTGGTATTACTAATGCTTTTATAATATCAATTCCTCAAGATAATAATGGAAATGATTTACAAGGAGCTGGTTCAATTTGGCTAACAGATAATGATGGACTATTATATCAATTGACAAAATCTATTAATAAATCAAATTAAAGAACTGTACTTTGGTACAGTTCTTATATTTTATATGGTGGTACAGTAAATTGATGTGGTGGATTATTTTTTGTGTTATCAACCATATCTTGTGATTTATATTTTCCACCAGCTTTACTATTTTCATAATTAACTGCTTCTGTAGAATCATAATTAAATGGTGCAGTTACATATGTATGTATATTTGGATCATCAACCATAAGATGGCTTTTACCTATGCCTTCAAATCTTTTTGCATCCATATTGGCTGCATTTTCTGAATTATAAGGATTAGCTCTATAAGGTTTTTCAGTGAAGTCATTATTATATCCAAATAATTTATCTACACCTTCACGAACTTTGTCATTAATTTTTGATGCAAACTTTTGAGTATTTGTTTGTAAGAAATTATTTAAATTAAAATTACTAACTTGTGTTTTTAGGTTTTTGTAATCTAAAGAAGAATAATCTTTATCAACATGTAAGTCTCTTCTTACTCCAGTATCTGGATCATAATAATAAGGAGCCATTGTTCGTTCATGAACACCATTTTTTAACATTTCAACTTTATCTTTAAAATATGCAGATCCAATTCCAACATCTCCATATATATTACCTTGTGGTGCTTGAGTGTTTAATGATGATCCTAATAAACCTAAAGCAAAATTAGTAGCTAATCCTTTAAGCATACCACCATTATCAAATAATCCATTCATAACAGCTTCAGTTGCATCAATTGCTTTCTTATATGATTTAGGAGAATCTATTAAACCTAATATTGTACCTCCTTGTGTTAAGTCATCTAATGTATCTTTAAGAGCTTGATATCTTTCTTGTTGTTTTTCCCATCCTGAATTTTCTTTGTGTACATAGCCATTAAAAGAACTATCTGCCAATTGAAAGTTATTATATTGATTGAAATAAAAACCATCAGCACCCCACATAATTCCATAAAATTCATTCATAGTATGCTCTATGCATTTTGTGAATTTAATTTTAATTGAACTATTACCTAATTGAAATGGATTTTCATTTGTCATTTGACCAGGTATAATACTAGCAAATGATTCCATATCAAACTCACAACCCGTAAAACTATATATTTTCATTGACATAAGATCTCCAAAATTCTGTGAATCACCATTTGTAGGTGTCATACTTTTATATCTTGTGCCAAGTTTTCCTTTTTTCTTTTTTCCAAATATGCCTCCTACTTCATCAATGACAGCACCAACATCAACCCCCATAAATTCCATTTTTTTATTAGATGTAAATGATGTATGTAAATATCTTAATGGAGTTTGAAATATAATTATAGTCATATCAAACTTTCTAAGATTTTCAGGTACTACTTCTTTATTAAGCATATTATCAAAACATGCATAATTATATAAAGACATTAATGTAGATAAACGCATGTCTATAGCATCTTGTGTAACTCCTATTTCAATAGATCTTTCTTTACTAAAATCATTAATAACTGATGATACTGCATTATTCAAACCTTTTACTTCTTTAAAATACCATGGTGCATTATCTGATATAAATGAAAGTATTGAAGTAAACTTGTGTAATGCATTAATACGATCTTTTGCTTTTATTTGTCTATGATTCTTATTTATTGTATATAAATATTTAGCAGCACTATTTGTTGCTTGCGTAAATTTTTCTGAATTTAAAATACCACCAAACAATCCATGGTTTGTATTAAAGTTAAAAAATATCTTAAAATAAAACCAACCTGGTTCATCTAATGCAGATGATAAACCTTTTTGCCAAATAGCACGTTCATTAATAAAATCAGCATATGTCCAATCTGGAAGCTTTAACGAATATATATCAGAATTATGTTCATCATTAATTTTATTATCTGGTGAATTTTTATTACTTCTAACTGATACATCATTATAAAGCATTCCATAAGTGGATCCAACTTTCTTTCTATCTTCTATTGATTTTGCTACAGCATTATCATATTGAGCTGCCGCACTCATATTATTAATTGATGTAACAAAATCTCCTTCTTTTTCTTCTTTATATTGTGGAAGTGGTGGTTCTTGTATTTTTGATAATTTTGCAGCTGCATCTGAATCCATGAATTTAGCAGGATAACTTGTACCTTGTGCTGCTAAATTTTTTGTTCTTACTGATGTAGATGCTCCTAAACCACCAAATTTACCATCAACACCATCTATTGATGTTCCACCACCAGAATATGTATTAGCAATTTGTATGGCATATTTTGAACTAACTCCTTTTATATGTCCATTTGCATCATATTCATATTCTGGATATTGAACCTGTCCTGTCATACTGGAATTACCAGTTATACCTAATACGCCATTAACTAAAGCGCCTCTACCTGCTTCTTTAGCTACACCGCCTAATTTACCCAATAATCCCATTATTTATTTGTTTTTGATTTATTTATAAATGTATTATTTAATGTCATATCTTCACTTATACTAATGTCTCCATTTAGATATTTAAATGGTACTTCATATTCTAAGTCATTCATTCTTGAACGAACTTTAGCTTTACCATTTATATAATTAATACCAATTAATTCTACATCATTTAAATTTTCATTAGTTACTTTAATATCTTGGACATTTAAATCTTCATAACCCTGACTCATATTCCAATAGTTATCCAAATCAATAATCTCTTTCTTATAAGGTCTAACATCAGAAATAACTATAATAGATGAAGGTTGCCAATATTCGTTATTTTTTATTTCTACTACTCTATGGTGTAATTTATATTGTTCAACACAAATATGTTTTATATATTTTATTAATTCTGTATTTTTTTCATTAATAAAATTTATAATATAAAATTTACTTTCAGCAGTATTATATTTAGCACCATCTAATATTAAGAACCATTCTCCATTTTTATTATATGCTATTTTTGATCCCAATTCAGATTCTAAAACAATAACATAGTCTTCTAATTCAGACATAAAAAAGTTTTCTTCAATATATGTATAAGTATTATTTTCTGAATCTTTTTTATATAAATATGTTAAGAACTCTTTATCAGTTTCATCTGGTTGTTCTTGTTCAAGATATATGTTATTTAATGCATAAGTAACTCTAAAATCTTCAAATACAGTAATATGATCAAAATATTTTGATGAATCATTATCAATTAATGTTAATTCTTTATTAATATCATCTAATAATTCATTTGTTTTTTCAAATATAAGTTTGAAAAAATCTTTAGTGTTAATAGATAATTTATTAGTTATTGTTTTTAATAAATGTTCTTCATTTTTAGCTTTATATAATTGAAAGAAACTATCGAATGATTCTGAGTTAATAGACATCAATTGAAAGAATTCATAAAAAAATTCTGGTGTCATTAAATCATCAATATATTCTTCATAAAATTTATTTAATGCATTATTATACAATTCATTATGAACTCTATTATATTTATCTGACATATATTCATTAAATGTAACAGGGCGTGAATCATATAGCATATCATCATATCTTGTTATTACATTACCATAAGATCTCATATTATATTACTGTTTCTGAATTTAATATTTTTGGTGATTGTGGAACTGTAACTTTACCATTATGTATTGGCCAACGTACAGCATTATGTTTATTGTGATATCCTGAAGTTTTTCCTTTCTTTAATAATTGTAATGATTGAACAATAGAACCTTTATTTCTATCATAAATAAATTTCATTCCATCGATATAATAAAGACCTGAAAGTTTTAAGTTAGGCATATAAACACTTTCATCCATCATTGTGTCTTTTTGGTTAATTTCATCAGGTAAATCATGTACATCTGCATCTATATCTGTATCATTTCTTGAAAGATTAGATGTATTGTCATACATTATTTGTTTATTTATAGGGTCATTTTCAAATATTGATATATTAACTAATGTACCACGCTGTAATCCAAAATTTGGATGTCTTAAATTGACATGTAAAACTGATTGACGTTTCTTTTTAAAATATGCTTTTCTAATTTTCTTTTGTTCATCTATATTATATCCTCCGCTTAATCCTGTATAGGCATCATCATTAAAATTAAATACAGGTATAGGTCTATTTTTACCAGTATTATAATCTTCTAAGAAATCACCATCAACAGAATCTTGTTTTGATTGGATATCCATTTCATTAATAATTGTTTTTGTACCTCCTATATTTTGCGTATATATCTTTTCTAATGTTCCCCTATTTACAGATTCATTATCAACATCAACTTTATATGATTCAATTTCTGCATTTGATTTAGCTCCCATATAGTTATAATTTGATAATGTACGTTCTGTTTCTTCAGGCTCTTGTTCCATTAAATCATTTGATGTAGCATGTATTCCAACATTATGATTAATTGTTAAGTCAGTTGATAATATATCTTCATCCATTACCCATTTGACATTAACTAAAACAATATAACCATAAAGATCTACCCATGCATCAAAAATATTTTCTTCGCCTAATCCCGAATATTCTAATTGTTGTTTAATATATTGGTCATATCTTTGACTAAATATGTTTCTAACAATTCGGTCTTCAATTTCTTTTGTCTTTTTTGTGGCTGCAAATCCTAAACCAATTCTTCCAGCAATTTCATGAAGCATTTCCCAAGTATTTGCATTAATATGACCACCTTGCTGACATGTTATTGCTTTAGGACAAGGTGTTGGCATCCATATATGACCTATGTTAGTCTGTTTAAATCCTTCAACAAAATATTCTCCAGAATAACTAACATATGCAGGATCATATTCATCTAACATTACGTTTGTTATTTTAAAATTCAATAATATTTTTTTATATACTTTATCAACTGGAGAAATCATACAAACTCTTATTAAACCACTCATTTGTGTAGTATTTAACTTTTGTTCATTTTCATGTTCATCCCAAACTTTAATATATATTGTTGGTAAAAATGAATTATAGTTAATTGTCATACTAATAATTTCATTATTCTCAATATTACGATTGTTAATTACAACTAATGGATATTCAATACCATCAATTAATGTAGCATCATACATATTATTTGCTGATATATCTTCTCCATTTTCCATCATTACCTTATTTTGATCTGTATACTTTCTAGCAATACTTTCTAATGATATTGATGGGTCATGACAAACTTTAGGATCTGTATAATTTTTTTCTTTTCCTACAGATTCTTGTTGATTAGGAGTTTGTTCATTTTGTTTTGAATTACCATTATCTTTATTAACACCAGGTTGAACTGAATTAGATATTTGAGTTTGTGATGTTATACTTTGTATATCTGACATTCTATATATTAACTAATTTTAATAAAATACTAAACCTAATGATTTATCAATAACATAATTAGAATCTCCTATTAATTGTTCGTTTGGAGATCTTAATTCATTTTTACGTTTTTGCTTATTATTCTTATCTAATTTTTGAATTACTTCATTATCAGGATCATTAATCATTTCAGATGCATTTCTAGTTTTTGCTAAACATTGAGTAAGATATTCTACATTAGGAACAACTAACACATCATTTTCATTCATTTCAAAAGGATTAGATATTCCATTTATTTTACAAATTATATCTGCATATTGATCTGTACCAAACATTGTTAATGAAATTAAATCAGGACGTGCCACATAATATTCATTAACAACAACAGGAATTGGTGTATACATTGCATTTTCATTAAATGTTCTTGCCAATAAATCTGTGTATGTTTCGTTATTATATGTTATAGTTGGCTTATATTTTAAAAGTTTATAATCAAGCATAATACGTTTTTAATATGTTATATATAAAAATAATTTAAGATATTTAAATTCTATGCATAAAAAAAGGATATTCTATTGAATATCCTTTAAATGAACTTATTATACTTTATACATGTATTGCAACAGTTTCATAATTATTATCAGTATTTACTAGAAGAACAGGTACTGCTTCACTTTTTCCAGCAACACATCTAAAAGTAATTTGTTGACCTGCTGTAAATGATGTATCTGATACTGTTACCAAATTAGTATCTACGCTAAATGCATATCCGTTAAATCCATGTTTAATTGAATATGTTTCTCCTGATACTCGAAGCATGCTATCACCAAAATCTAGCTGTGATTAATCAACACTAGAAGATGTATTATTAGACAATGCTACAACAGCTGCAGAAAGAACATAGATTTCTTGCTGCATTTCATTAATAAGACTTAATAATTCACCAGTTGTATTAATTGTCTTTGAAGTACCATTAGCTAAATCACCATTAGGAATAATTGCTCCGTTCCAGTCAATATTAACTATATTAAGAATACCTGAACCGTCATCAGGATCTGTACTAGATAATCCATTAACATTTATAGGGTTAGATGAAATTTTTATACCACCAGTTTTAACGTTAGTAAATGCTATTCCATTAATATTTAATTCCATAATTAATTTTTAAATAAATTTATGATATTTTTATATTGATTGTATCAATGATTTTACTACTTGATTTATATACTTTATATCCAGGTATATTTATATCTTGTTCATAAAGTTCAATTGGCGCATTAAATGTTGGTTCAATAAATTGTATTGTTTTATTTTCACTAATTAAACAATATATATATTGACGTGTTTCTGTTGAATATGATGAATTTACTGGATATTCATCTAATTGTTGTGCATTATTAACTGTAGTATAATTATCTAAAGTAATTTCATCAGGTCCAATTGAATACCAAAACTTATTTTGTATTATTTGTTCTTCTTCATTTTCATTTTCATTTTCAGTTTCAGTTTCATTTTCATTTATAGGCTCAGATTTTTCTTCAACAGCGATATCGATAATGCCCATGATTTTACTACTTGATTTATATACTTTATAACCAGGTATAGTTATATCTTGTTCATAAAATTCAATTGGCGCACCAAGTGTTGGTTCAATAAATTGTATTGTTTTTGTATCAGGTATTAAACAATATAAATATTTACGTTCAACAGATTCATATGATGTTGGATATGATGTTACTTGTTGGGCACCATTAGCGATTGTATAATTGCTAGCTGTGATTTCTTCTGGACCAATTGAAAACCAATATGTTTCAATTTTTATTAAATTAATTAATTCAATTATTAATTTTAATAAATCACCCGTTGTATTAATTTTTAAATTTGATATTTTGCTTTTAATAGCTTCATTAGTAATTAATGGTTCTAAATTAGCATCATTCCAATCAATATCCACTGCATTAACAATACCAGTACCATCATCAGGATCTGTTCCAACTAATCCTTTTACTAACATAGGACTAGCACTTAATTTAATACCTTGTGTTTTTACATTATTAAATATTATGTTATTATTTGTATATTGCATATTAACATTATATCTTATATTTAAGAAACTACAATATTAATTGTACCCATGATTTTACTACTTGACTTATATACTTTATGTCCAGCTATATTTATATCTTGTTCATAAAGTTCAATTGGAGCATTAAGTGCTGGTTCAATAAATTGTATTGTTTTCGTATTAGGTATTAAACAATAAATATATTGTCGTGAATCAGATGTATATGTTGATGGGTATGATGTTGCCTGTTGTGCATTATTAGCAGTTGTATAGTTATCAACTGTAATTGCATCTGGACCAATTGAGAACCAACTTAAATTCCATGAACATGATATATTACATTGAGCTGTCTTAGAACCATCTGATGTTGTACATGTAATAATAGCATCACCAGGAGCAACTGCAGTAACTAAACCTGATGAATTAACAGTTGCAACATTTGTATTATTTGATGACCATGTAACATTTTTATTTGTAGCATTAGATGGACTTACTGTAGCTGTAAGTTGTTGTGTTGAACCAGCACTTGTAAATGTTTTAGTTACAGGTGAAATTGAAACTCCAGTTACAGCAACATTAGTATTCCATTCACAATGTACTGAACATGTTGCAGTATATCCACCATCACTAGTTCTACATGTAATAATAGCATCACCAGGAGCAACTGCAGTAACTAAACCTGATGAATTAACAGTTGCAACATTTGTATTATTTGATGACCATGTAACATTTTTATTTGTAGCATTAGATGGACT